>Ga0079224_100010258_pt1 | contig 12844 bp, 8 predicted proteins | sample Stecom2015_FD_80414 | JGI IMG/M metagenome (GOLD analysis project Ga0079224, IMG submission 80414) | Agricultural soil microbial communities from Utah to study Nitrogen management - Steer compost 2015 | ecosystem: Environmental > Terrestrial > Soil > Agricultural land | place: USA: Utah...
GGCATAGCCCACCGACAGCAGGATCGGCCGGTCGAGCTCGCGGGCGACCGCGAGCGCCTCCGGTCCCCACTCCCACCAGTCGACCGGGTTCTCGGCGTGCTGCCGCAGGTAGGGCGACTGGGAGTGGGCGAGGCGATTGGTCACGCGTTCACGCTACCGCCGGGGGCCACCGCTCACCGGCGGGCGCGGTAGAGCACGTGCCGCCGCAGCGGGCCCTTCGGGACCCGCGGGTGGTCGAAGTCGTCGACGGGATCGTGCGTCATGCCGAGGCGCTCCATCACGGCGCGCGAGCGGCGGTTCCCTGTGCTGGTGAACGAGACGATCTCGCGAAGGTCGAGGACGTCGAAGCCGTGGCGCAGCGCGGCGCGGGCGGACTCGGTGGCGAAGCCGCGACCCCAGACGGCGCGGGCCAGGCGCCAGCCAACCTCGACCCGGGGTCGACCGCTCACCCGGTCACGGATCGGCTCCGGGACCGGACTGAGGCCGACGAACCCGAGGAACCGGTCGTCGTCGATCGGGCTGAGTGCCCACAGACCCCAGCCGCGTCGATCGAGGTGGTCGGCGATCCGGTCGGCCGCCGCATCACTGGCCGCCCGGTCCAGCGGGGCCGGGAAGTGCCGCATGACCTCGGCGTCGGCGTTCAGCGCCGCGAACGGCTCGCGATCCTGCGGCTGCCACGCGCGCAACCGCAGACGCGCAGTCCGCAACTCGGTCACGAGGTGGGGTCGTCGCCCCGCGGGTCGGTCGAGTCCGGCTCCTGGTCCTGCCAGGGCTGCTCGCGCATCCGGCGCATCACGCGGGTGAACGACCACAGCAGCAGACCGACCGCGACGAACAGGCCGAGCGTGTAGAGGCCCGCGAGCCAGCCGATCGACTGATTGCCTCGCGGGTCCGTCTCCTGTGCGGCCAGGATCGCGAATTCGAGGAACGTCACCTGAGAAGTCTAGTCCTGCCGGTGACCGCACCACTGGTCGGCCGGGACCTGGGCGCGGGCCTCCTCGATGTGCTCACCGCAGCCCCGCCACGTCGTCTTGCCGCACAGCGCACAGGGAGCCGGAGAGCACATCGTCGAACACCTCTTCTGTCGATCACCAGGTACGGTCCGAGCCTAGGACATCGGGCCTCGGACGAGGATCAGCGCAGGCCGGCGAACAGGTCGTCCTCGGGCACCTCGGTGTCGACGAACGACCTCACGAGCTCGAAGTCCTCGGTCGGCCACGCCTCGGCCTCGACCTCGCGCGGCACGGCGAACCAGAACCCGTTCGGGTCGATCTGCGTCGCGTGGGCGATCAGTGCCTGGTCCCGCACGTGGAAGTAGTCCGCACAGTGCACCCGGGTGGTCATGCGCTGGTCGTGCTCCGGGTCCCGCGGCCGCTTCTCGAGCCAGTCCCGGTACGGCGACTCCAGGCCGTGGCGGGCCATCGCCTCGTTGATCGCCTCGATGCGTGCCCGCGACCAGCCGTGGTGGTAGTACAGCTTCTTCACCTGCCAGGGCTCGCCCAGCTCGGGATACCGCGCGGGGTCGGCGGCCGCCTCGAAGGCGTGGACGCTGATCTCGTGGCACTTGATGTGATCGGGGTGCGGGTAGCCGCCGTTCTCGTCGTACGTGGTCATCACGTGCGGACGGAACGAGCGGATCAGTCGCACCAGTGGCGCGGCGGCCTCCTCCAGCGGCACGAGCGCGAAGCAGCCCTCCGGCAGCGGCGGCTTGGGATCGCCCTCGGGCCAGCCCGAGTCCACGAACCCGAGCCAGTCCTGGGTGACGCCGAGGATCTCGCGGGCCTTGTCCATCTCCTCGCGACGGATGTCGGCGATGAGCTCGGGGTTCTCCAGGATTCCCGGATGCTCGAAGGCCGGGTTGAGGATCGAGCCCCGCTCGCCACCGGTGCAGGTGACGACGTGGACGTCGACCCCCTCGGCGACGTACTTGGCGGTGGACGCCGCACCCTTGCTCGACTCGTCGTCGGGGTGGGCGTGCACGTGCATCAGACGCAACTTCTCGGATCCGGCGTTCTCGACCACGTGTTCCATCCTTCCACGCCCCTGAGACACTGGTGTACGTGACCGATCTGGACGCGCGCTACGGCCGCCACCGCCGCACGACCCCCCGCTGGGTGTGGATCGTCGTCGCCACCGTCGGCATCGCGCTGGGGGTCGCTTGGGCCGCCTGGTCCGCCTGGGACGACGTCCCGACCCACCAGGCGCGCGTCCTGGCCTACGAGGTCGTCGACGAGCAGACCACCCGCGTGGAGCTGGAGATCTTCCGCGAGGAGCCGGTCGCGCTCACCTGTCGCGTCTACTCCCAGGCCCAGGACAAGGCCGTCGTCGGGGAGCGCACGATCGAGGTTCCCGCCTCCGAGGAGTACCGCACGGTCGTCGAGGCGCGGATCCGGACCGAGCGGCGCGCCGTCACCGCCGTCTTGGACTCCTGTTCGGTCGGTTGATGCTGGTAGACTCGAGACTTACACCCCGGGTGCTCCCGGGGTGTCGCACGTAGTAGAGGAGAAAGCCATGTCGACCGAGACCGAGACCATCTGGGTGACCCAGGAGGCCTACGACCGACTCGTCGCCGAGCTGAACCGCCTCAAGAACGAGGTATTGCCCGAGATCACGCAGAAGATCGCGTCCGCGCGCGAGGAGGGCGACCTCCGCGAGAACGGCGGATACCACGCCGCGCGCGAGGAGCAGGGCAAGACCGACGCCCAGATCCGCCAGCTCGAGGATCGCCTCCGCCGCGCCAAGGTGGGCGAGGCGCCCGCCGACGACGGCATGGTCGAGGAGGGCATGAAGGTCACGATCCGCTTCGAGGGCGACACCGACACCGAGACGTTCCTCCTCGGCTCGCGGGAGCTGCTGAGCATGGACTCGTCCGTCGACCTGGACGTCTACTCGCCGACGTCGCCGCTCGGGCAGGCCATCTTGGGCAAGTACGCCGGCGAGACCGCCACGTATGAGGCACCCAACGGCAAGCAGATCACCGTCGAGATCGTCGAGGCCAAGCCGTTCTGATCGGTTGAGGCGGTCCTCGACCGACACCACGACGCCTCCCGGGGCTCACCCCGGGAGGCGTTCTCGTTCCTCAACGCGGGTCGTAGCCGAGCTCTTCGAGCCGGCGCCAGACCTCCTCGCGGTGCGCGGCTCCGCGGGTCGCCACCTGCAGGGCGACCTCGACCTCACGCACCCCGAGCGCCTCCGATCCGCGGTCGTGGTGCACGTTGAGGATGTTGACGTCCATCGCGGCCAATGCCGCCAGCAGCCGCATCAGCTCGCCGGGACGGTCGGAGATCCGCACCCGGAACATCAGGAACCGCCCGCCCGAGGCCAGGCCGTGGCGGATGACCTCCAGCAGCAGCAGCGCATCGATGTTGCCGCCGGACAGCACCGGGACGATCGGTCCGGCGAACCGGCGCGGGTGCTCGAGCAAGGCGGCCACCCCGGCGGCACCAGCGGGCTCGACGAGCATCTTGCCGCGCTCCAGCAAGCCGATGAGCGCCTGACTCATCGCCTCCTCCGACACGGTGACGACCTCGTCGAGATGACGTCGCAGCAGGTCGAACGGCACCTGGCCCGGCCGGGCGACCGCGATGCCGTCGGCCATCGTCGCACCCAGTCGCGACTCGACCGGCCGACCCGCGGCCAGGGAGTCCGGATAGGCCGCCGCGGCCTCCGCCTGCACCCCGACGACCCGGACGTCGGGGCGCTCGGTCTTGACCAGGCAGATCCCGGCGGCCAGTCCCCCGCCGCCGAGCGGCACCACGATCGTGGCGACGTCCGGCACCTGCTCGAGGATCTCCAGCCCCACGGTCGCCTGGCCCGCGACGATGTCCGGATGGTCGAAGGGGTGGATGAGCGTGGCGCCGGTCGCCTCGGCGTGCTCCTGCGCCGCGACGAGAGCCTCAGTGACGCCGGTCCCCTCGAACCGGACCTCGGCGCCGTAGCTCCGGGTCGCCTGCACCTTCGGCAGTGCGGCCCCGTGCGGCATGAAGATCGTGGAGGTCGTGCCCAGCATCGCCGCGGCCAACGCGACGCCCTGGGCGTGATTGCCCGCACTCGCCGCCACGACGCCGCGCTCCCGCTCGGCCTCGCTCAGCCGCGCGATGCGGGTGTAGGCACCGCGGATCTTGAACGAGCCGGTGCGTTGGAGGTTCTCGCACTTGAGCCGGACGTCCTGCCCGGTCAGCTCGTGCAGCCACCGGGAATGGGCGACCGGGGTGACCTCGCTGACCCCGGCCACCAAGGAGCGCGCCGACCGCGCATCGTCCAGATCCACCCTCCCAGCCTAGGCGCCGGAGCGAGTGGCGTCAGGATCGACGAAGGCCCCGCCGGAGCGGGGCCTTCGTACCGAGCTTGTCGGTCAGTGGTCGTGACCGTCCTGGGAGTCCTCGGCCGGCTTGTCCACCACGAGGGTCTCGGTGGTGAGCAGCATGGCGGTGATCGACGCGGCGTTGGCCAGCGCCGAGCGGGTCACCTTCACCGGGTCGAGGATGCCCTGGGCCAGCAGGTCACCGTACTCGCCGGTCGCGGCGTTGTAGCCCTGACCGGTCTCGCGGACCTTGGCGACGACGACCTCACCGGACTCGCCGCCGTTGCGAGCGATCCACTCCAGCGGGGCGTCGGCACCCTTGCGGACGATCCGGACGCCGATGGCCTCGTCGCCGGTCAGCTCCAGGTCCTTGTCCAGGACGCTGACCGCGTGGACGAGCGCCGAGCCGCCGCCGGGGACGATGCCCTCCTCGATGGCCGCGCGGGTGGCCGACACCGCGTCCTCGATGCGGTGCTTCTTCTCCTTGAGCTCGACCTCGGTGGCCGCGCCGACCCGGATGACGCACACGCCACCGGCCAGCTTGGCGAGGCGCTCCTGGAGCTTCTCGCGGTCCCAGTCGGAGTCGGTGCGCTCCAGCTCGGCCTTGATCTGCGCGACCCGGCCCTCGACCTCGGCGGAGTCGCCACCGCCGTCGACGATCGTGGTCTCGTCCTTGGTGACGACGACCCGGCGAGCCGTGCCGAGCACCTCGAGGCCGACCTGGTCCAGCTTGAGACCGACGTCGGGGGTGACGACGGTCGCGCCGGTCAGGGTCGCGATGTCCTGCAGCATCGCCTTGCGGCGGTCACCGAAGGCCGGCGCCTTGACGGCGACCGAGGTGAACGTGCCGCGGATCTTGTTGACGACGAGGGTCGACAGCGCCTCGCCCTCGACGTCCTCGGCGATGATGAACAGCGGCTTGTTCGCCTGGACGACCTTCTCCATCAGCGGGAGCAGGTCGGCGATGGCCGAGATCTTGCCCTGGTTCACCAGGATGTAGGGATCCTCGAGCACGGCCTCCATGCGCTCGGTGTCGGTCACCATGTACGGCGACAGGTATCCCTTGTCGAACTGCATGCCCTCGGTGAACTCCAGGTCGGTGCCCATGGTGTTGGACTCCTCGACCGTGATGACACCGTCCTTGCCGACCTTGTCGAAGGACTCGGCGATCAGCGCGCCGATCTCCTTGTCGCGGCTGGACACCGTCGCGACGGCGGCCATGTCCTCGACCGAGTCGACGGTGCGAGCGCGCTGCTTGAGCTCCTCGGTCACCGCCTCGACGGCCGCCTCGATGCCCTTCTTCAGACCGACCGGGTTGGCGCCGGCCGCGACGGCGCGCAGGCCCTCGTGGACCATCGCCTGGGCCAGGACGGTGGCCGTGGTGGTGCCGTCACCGGCGACGTCGTTCGTCTTGGTGGCGACCTCCTTGGCCAGCTGGGCGCCGAGGTTCTCGAACGGGTCGTCGAGCTCGACCTCACGGGCGACGGACACGCCGTCGTTCGTGATGGTGGGGGCGCCCCACTTCTTGTCGAGGACCACGTAACGGCCCTTGGGGCCGAGGGTCACCTTGACGGTGTCGGCCAGCTTGTCGACACCGCGTTCGAGGGCGCGGCGGGCGTCCTCGTCGAATTCCAGGATCTTGGGCATGAGTGCTCCCTAGGACGGTTGACCGGTGGACTCAGGCGATGACGGCGAGCACGTCGCGGGCGTTGAGGATCAGGTACTCCTCGCCGCCGTGCTTGACCTCGGTGCCGCCGTACTTGCTGAACAGCACCCGGTCACCGACGGACACGTCGACCGGGATGCGCTCGCCGTTGTCGCTCACGCGACCGGGGCCGACCGCCACGACCTCGCCCTCCTGGGGCTTCTCCTTGGCGGTGTCGGGGATGACGAGACCCGACGCGGTGGTCTGCTCGGCCTCTCCGGCCTTGATGACGATGCGATCTTCGAGCGGCTTGATGGTGACCGACACTGGTCGACCTCCCCTTTCGGATGAGAAACGTTCGAGTTGGCACTCACCTACGGGGAGTGCCAAACGCCAGCCTAGCACCGTGCTGGCACTCGTCCCAAGGGAGTGCTAAGCGGATGCGGCGGGCGTGCGCCGTGGGGGCTCGGGCGGCCGCCCGAGCCCCCACGGCGCACGCCCGCCGCATCCGCTTAGCACTCCCTTGGGACGAGTGCCAGCACGGTGCTAGGCTGGCGTTTGGCACTCCCCGTAGGTGAGTGCCAACTCGAACGTTTCTCATCCGAAAGGGGAGGTCGACCAGTGTCGGTCACCATCAAGCCGCTCGAAGATCGCATCGTCATCAAGGCCGGAGAGGCCGAGCAGACCACCGCGTCGGGTCTCGTCATCCCCGACACCGCCAAGGAGAAGCCCCAGGAGGGCGAGGTCGTGGCGGTCGGCCCCGGTCGCGTGAGCGACAACGGCGAGCGCATCCCGGTCGACGTGTCCGTCGGTGACCGGGTGCTGTTCAGCAAGTACGGCGGCACCGAGGTCAAGCACGGCGGCGAGGAGTACCTGATCCTCAACGCCCGCGACGTGCTCGCCGTCATCGCCTGAGTCCACCGGTCAACCGTCCTAGGGAGCACTCATGCCCAAGATCCTGGAATTCGACGAGGACGCCCGCCGCGCCCTCGAACGCGGTGTCGACAAGCTGGCCGACACCGTCAAGGTGACCCTCGGCCCCAAGGGCCGTTACGTGGTCCTCGACAAGAAGTGGGGCGCCCCCACCATCACGAACGACGGCGTGTCCGTCGCCCGTGAGGTCGAGCTCGACGACCCGTTCGAGAACCTCGGCGCCCAGCTGGCCAAGGAGGTCGCCACCAAGACGAACGACGTCGCCGGTGACGGCACCACCACGGCCACCGTCCTGGCCCAGGCGATGGTCCACGAGGGCCTGCGCGCCGTCGCGGCCGGCGCCAACCCGGTCGGTCTGAAGAAGGGCATCGAGGCGGCCGTCGAGGCGGTGACCGAGGAGCTCAAGCAGCGCGCTCGCACCGTCGACTCGGTCGAGGACATGGCCGCCGTCGCGACGGTGTCCAGCCGCGACAAGGAGATCGGCGCGCTGATCGCCGAGTCCTTCGACAAGGTCGGCAAGGACGGTGTCATCACGGTCGAGGAGTCCAACACCATGGGCACCGACCTGGAGTTCACCGAGGGCATGCAGTTCGACAAGGGATACCTGTCGCCGTACATGGTGACCGACACCGAGCGCATGGAGGCCGTGCTCGAGGATCCCTACATCCTGGTGAACCAGGGCAAGATCTCGGCCATCGCCGACCTGCTCCCGCTGATGGAGAAGGTCGTCCAGGCGAACAAGCCGCTGTTCATCATCGCCGAGGACGTCGAGGGCGAGGCGCTGTCGACCCTCGTCGTCAACAAGATCCGCGGCACGTTCACCTCGGTCGCCGTCAAGGCGCCGGCCTTCGGTGACCGCCGCAAGGCGATGCTGCAGGACATCGCGACCCTGACCGGCGCGACCGTCGTCACCCCCGACGTCGGTCTCAAGCTGGACCAGGTCGGCCTCGAGGTGCTCGGCACGGCTCGCCGGGTCGTCGTCACCAAGGACGAGACCACGATCGTCGACGGCGGTGGCGACTCCGCCGAGGTCGAGGGCCGGGTCGCGCAGATCAAGGCCGAGCTGGAGCGCACCGACTCCGACTGGGACCGCGAGAAGCTCCAGGAGCGCCTCGCCAAGCTGGCCGGTGGCGTGTGCGTCATCCGGGTCGGCGCGGCCACCGAGGTCGAGCTCAAGGAGAAGAAGCACCGCATCGAGGACGCGGTGTCGGCCACCCGCGCGGCCATCGAGGAGGGCATCGTCCCCGGCGGCGGCTCGGCGCTCGTCCACGCGGTCAGCGTCCTGGACAAGGACCTGGAGCTGACCGGCGACGAGGCCATCGGCGTCCGGATCGTCCGCAAGGGTGCCGACGCCCCGCTGGAGTGGATCGCTCGCAACGGCGGCGAGTCCGGTGAGGTCGTCGTCGCCAAGGTCCGCGAGACCGGTCAGGGCTACAACGCCGCGACCGGCGAGTACGGTGACCTGCTGGCCCAGGGCATCCTCGACCCGGTGAAGGTGACCCGCTCGGCGCTGGCCAACGCCGCGTCGATCACCGCCATGCTGCTCACCACCGAGACCCTCGTGGTGGACAAGCCGGCCGAGGACTCCCAGGACGGTCACGACCACTGACCGACAAGCTCGGTACGAAGGCCCCGCTCCGGCGGGGCCTTCGTCGATCCTGACGCCACTCGCTCCGGCGCCTAGGCTGGGAGGGTGGATCTGGACGATGCGCGGTCGGCGCGCTCCTTGGTGGCCGGGGTCAGCGAGGTCACCCCGGTCGCCCATTCCCGGTGGCTGCACGAGCTGACCGGGCAGGACGTCCGGCTCAAGTGCGAGAACCTCCAACGCACCGGCTCGTTCAAGATCCGCGGTGCCTACACCCGCATCGCGCGGCTGAGCGAGGCCGAGCGGGAGCGCGGCGTCGTGGCGGCGAGTGCGGGCAATCACGCCCAGGGCGTCGCGTTGGCCGCGGCGATGCTGGGCACGACCTCCACGATCTTCATGCCGCACGGGGCCGCACTGCCGAAGGTGCAGGCGACCCGGAGCTACGGCGCCGAGGTCCGGTTCGAGGGGACCGGCGTCACTGAGGCTCTCGTCGCGGCGCAGGAGCACGCCGAGGCGACCGGCGCCACGCTCATCCACCCCTTCGACCATCCGGACATCGTCGCGGGCCAGGCGACCGTGGGGCTGGAGATCCTCGAGCAGGTGCCGGACGTCGCCACGATCGTGGTGCCGCTCGGCGGCGGGGGACTGGCCGCCGGGATCTGCCTGGTCAAGACCGAGCGCCCCGACGTCCGGGTCGTCGGGGTGCAGGCGGAGGCCGCGGCGGCCTATCCGGACTCCCTGGCCGCGGGTCGGCCGGTCGAGTCGCGACTGGGTGCGACGATGGCCGACGGCATCGCGGTCGCCCGGCCGGGCCAGGTGCCGTTCGACCTGCTGCGACGTCATCTCGACGAGGTCGTCACCGTGTCGGAGGAGGCGATGAGTCAGGCGCTCATCGGCTTGCTGGAGCGCGGCAAGATGCTCGTCGAGCCCGCTGGTGCCGCCGGGGTGGCCGCCTTGCTCGAGCACCCGCGCCGGTTCGCCGGACCGATCGTCCCGGTGCTGTCCGGCGGCAACATCGATGCGCTGCTGCTGCTGGAGGTCATCCGCCACGGCCTGGCCTCGGGCGGGCGGTTCCTGATGTTCCGGGTGCGGATCTCCGACCGTCCCGGCGAGCTGATGCGGCTGCTGGCGGCATTGGCCGCGATGGACGTCAACATCCTCAACGTGCACCACGACCGCGGATCGGAGGCGCTCGGGGTGCGTGAGGTCGAGGTCGCCCTGCAGGTGGCGACCCGCGGAGCCGCGCACCGCGAGGAGGTCTGGCGCCGGCTCGAAGAGCTCGGCTACGACCCGCGTTGAGGAACGAGAACGCCTCCCGGGGTGAGCCCCGGGAGGCGTCGTGGTGTCGGTCGAGGACCGCCTCAACCGATCAGAACGGCTTGGCCTCGACGATCTCGACGGTGATCTGCTTGCCGTTGGGTGCCTCATACGTGGCGGTCTCGCCGGCGTACTTGCCCAAGATGGCCTGCCCGAGCGGCGACGTCGGCGAGTAGACGTCCAGGTCGACGGACGAGTCCATGCTCAGCAGCTCCCGCGAGCCGAGGAGGAACGTCTCGGTGTCGGTGTCGCCCTCGAAGCGGATCGTGACCTTCATGCCCTCCTCGACCATGCCGTCGTCGGCGGGCGCCTCGCCCACCTTGGCGCGGCGGAGGCGATCCTCGAGCTGGCGGATCTGGGCGTCGGTCTTGCCCTGCTCCTCGCGCGCGGCGTGGTATCCGCCGTTCTCGCGGAGGTCGCCCTCCTCGCGCGCGGACGCGATCTTCTGCGTGATCTCGGGCAATACCTCGTTCTTGAGGCGGTTCAGCTCGGCGACGAGTCGGTCGTAGGCCTCCTGGGTCACCCAGATGGTCTCGGTCTCGGTCGACATGGCTTTCTCCTCTACTACGTGCGACACCCCGGGAGCACCCGGGGTGTAAGTCTCGAGTCTACCAGCATCAACCGACCGAACAGGAGTCCAAGACGGCGGTGACGGCGCGCCGCTCGGTCCGGATCCGCGCCTCGACGACCGTGCGGTACTCCTCGGAGGCGGGAACCTCGATCGTGCGCTCCCCGACGACGGCCTTGTCCTGGGCCTGGGAGTAGACGCGACAGGTGAGCGCGACCGGCTCCTCGCGGAAGATCTCCAGCTCCACGCGGGTGGTCTGCTCGTCGACGACCTCGTAGGCCAGGACGCGCGCCTGGTGGGTCGGGACGTCGTCCCAGGCGGACCAGGCGGCCCAAGCGACCCCCAGCGCGATGCCGACGGTGGCGACGACGATCCACACCCAGCGGGGGGTCGTGCGGCGGTGGCGGCCGTAGCGCGCGTCCAGATCGGTCACGTACACCAGTGTCTCAGGGGCGTGGAAGGATGGAACACGTGGTCGAGAACGCCGGATCCGAGAAGTTGCGTCTGATGCACGTGCACGCCCACCCCGACGACGAGTCGAGCAAGGGTGCGGCGTCCACCGCCAAGTACGTCGCCGAGGGGGTCGACGTCCACGTCGTCACCTGCACCGGTGGCGAGCGGGGCTCGATCCTCAACCCGGCCTTCGAGCATCCGGGAATCCTGGAGAACCCCGAGCTCATCGCCGACATCCGTCGCGAGGAGATGGACAAGGCCCGCGAGATCCTCGGCGTCACCCAGGACTGGCTCGGGTTCGTGGACTCGGGCTGGCCCGAGGGCGATCCCAAGCCGCCGCTGCCGGAGGGCTGCTTCGCGCTCGTGCCGCTGGAGGAGGCCGCCGCGCCACTGGTGCGACTGATCCGCTCGTTCCGTCCGCACGTGATGACCACGTACGACGAGAACGGCGGCTACCCGCACCCCGATCACATCAAGTGCCACGAGATCAGCGTCCACGCCTTCGAGGCGGCCGCCGACCCCGCGCGGTATCCCGAGCTGGGCGAGCCCTGGCAGGTGAAGAAGCTGTACTACCACCACGGCTGGTCGCGGGCACGCATCGAGGCGATCAACGAGGCGATGGCCCGCCACGGCCTGGAGTCGCCGTACCGGGACTGGCTCGAGAAGCGGCCGCGGGACCCGGAGCACGACCAGCGCATGACCACCCGGGTGCACTGTGCGGACTACTTCCACGTGCGGGACCAGGCACTGATCGCCCACGCGACGCAGATCGACCCGAACGGGTTCTGGTTCGCCGTGCCGCGCGAGGTCGAGGCCGAGGCGTGGCCGACCGAGGACTTCGAGCTCGTGAGGTCGTTCGTCGACACCGAGGTGCCCGAGGACGACCTGTTCGCCGGCCTGCGCTGATCCTCGTCCGAGGCCCGATGTCCTAGGCTCGGACCGTACCTGGTGATCGACAGAAGAGGTGTTCGACGATGTGCTCTCCGGCTCCCTGTGCGCTGTGCGGCAAGACGACGTGGCGGGGCTGCGGTGAGCACATCGAGGAGGCCCGCGCCCAGGTCCCGGCCGACCAGTGGTGCGGTCACCGGCAGGACTAGACTTCTCAGGTGACGTTCCTCGAATTCGCGATCCTGGCCGCACAGGAGACGGACCCGCGAGGCAATCAGTCGATCGGCTGGCTCGCGGGCCTCTACACGCTCGGCCTGTTCGTCGCGGTCGGTCTGCTGCTGTGGTCGTTCACCCGCGTGATGCGCCGGATGCGCGAGCAGCCCTGGCAGGACCAGGAGCCGGACTCGACCGACCCGCGGGGCGACGACCCCACCTCGTGACCGAGTTGCGGACTGCGCGTCTGCGGTTGCGCGCGTGGCAGCCGCAGGATCGCGAGCCGTTCGCGGCGCTGAACGCCGACGCCGAGGTCATGCGGCACTTCCCGGCCCCGCTGGACCGGGCGGCCAGTGATGCGGCGGCCGACCGGATCGCCGACCACCTCGATCGACGCGGCTGGGGTCTGTGGGCACTCAGCCCGATCGACGACGACCGGTTCCTCGGGTTCGTCGGCCTCAGTCCGGTCCCGGAGCCGATCCGTGACCGGGTGAGCGGTCGACCCCGGGTCGAGGTTGGCTGGCGCCTGGCCCGCGCCGTCTGGGGTCGCGGCTTCGCCACCGAGTCCGCCCGCGCCGCGCTGCGCCACGGCTTCGACGTCCTCGACCTTCGCGAGATCGTCTCGTTCACCAGCACAGGGAACCGCCGCTCGCGCGCCGTGATGGAGCGCCTCGGCATGACGCACGATCCCGTCGACGACTTCGACCACCCGCGGGTCCCGAAGGGCCCGCTGCGGCGGCACGTGCTCTACCGCGCCCGCCGGTGAGCGGTGGCCCCCGGCGGTAGCGTGAACGCGTGACCAATCGCCTCGCCCACTCCCAGTCGCCCTACCTGCGGCAGCACGCCGAGAACCCGGTCGACTGGTGGGAGTGGGGACCGGAGGCGCTCGCGGTCGCCCGCGAGCTCGACCGGCCGATCCTGCTGTCGGTGGGCTATGCC
>Ga0079224_100010259_pt1 | contig 12844 bp, 12 predicted proteins | sample Stecom2015_FD_80414 | JGI IMG/M metagenome (GOLD analysis project Ga0079224, IMG submission 80414) | Agricultural soil microbial communities from Utah to study Nitrogen management - Steer compost 2015 | ecosystem: Environmental > Terrestrial > Soil > Agricultural land | place: USA: Utah...
AATAGTAGAAAGGGCAGTTGGAAGGGAATAGATTTTTAGAGTTTTAATTTGGCCAATAAAGCCAACTGGCACGGGTGTATTATTTTTATGTGCAGTGTAACCAGAGCTAACTGCGGCAGTTTGAGCCATGTGTTCAACAAGCCCCTCTTCAGTTAGTTTCCCATTTTCAACTAGAATATGATCAGCTGGAATGGTAAACGAGCCTATGGTAAATTTTTCGTTCCACTCATCAATATCCGACATTAAAACAAAAGGATGTTTTTGGGGGATGAAATTTTCAATATTTTCAGAACCAATTAAGCCCATTTTAAACTACGGTTAAATGTATATATCCGTATGCAAATCTTGCACTTTCCGGAATCATTATTAAAATTTTTTGCCCTTTTTTAAGTTTACCTGAATTGAATAATTCTTCCATGATAAACATGAATGCAGCAGAACCTAAATTTCCGACAGTAGTTAGGTTAGTAAACCATTTTTCAGTTGGAATTGAGAATCCTACTTCTTCATAAGCTTTCTGCATTTTTTCGTAGAAAAACATAGATGAAATATGAGGTAAAAGCCAATCTATTTCATCAGGATTTATGTTGTATTTCTTTGCAATTTCTGCTGTATATTCTCCTCCTTTTTTGATAATATATTCACCTAAAAGTCGGGTATCTTGTTTGATAGCAAACATAGATTTATCGAGCCAATCTTGCGGAGCGAATTCTTTATAGCTTTTTAATTCTTTTCCAACTTTTTCACCAGCAATGTACATACAGGTTTCAAGTTCATGGGCAAAAGATTTAGCGTCCATCCAATCTATTCTAAGACTTAATCCATCTGCATTAGGTTTTTCGTCGAGCAATAATGCCGAAGAACCATCACTAAGCATCCAACGTAAAAAGTCTTGTTCGAAAGCTATATATGGTTGTTTTTCTAGTTCAATAAGTTTAGTAGCTTCTTCTTCGAAGAATTCGTGTCTAAAATTCTTGCTAAATAATTCAGACCCAGTAGCAACAGCAGATGAATGAAAGCCAGCAGTAATATTTAAATAAGCCATTTTAAGGGCATGAAATCCACTTAAACAAGAGCCCGAATGAGAAGATACTTCCATATTATTCCCCCCAATAATACCATGAACCATATTGGCATGAGCTGGTAAATATTGGTCGGGAGAGGTAGTTCCACATGCTAAATAGCTTATATTTTCAGGATTTATTCCTAATTGAAGTATAGCTTTAGCGGTTAATTGAGCATTGTTTTCAAGTAAATTTCCTTCTTTATCTATGGCGTAATAGCGTTGTTTGATACCATTATTTCTTAGAATAATAGCTTTACTTCTGGAAGGTTTATTAGAAACATACCCAAGATACTCTTCCATTTCTTCGTTTGAAATGGGTTTACCTGGAAGGTATTTGGAGATTTTATTAATATAAACAGTTTTTGCCACACGAATTCACGTTAAGTTCCTAAAAATTATCCTTAATCAAAACATTACAAAAGTAAAAAAATAGGCGTACGATTAGATGCTGTTTGCCTTTGAATGGAATCTATTTTGCTCAAATTTAACATCTAGTAAGTACTCTGCTTCTTTTTTTAACTGTTTTCTTTTTAGTAAGATTTGAAGTGGCCTTAAGATACTAATTATTGGAGTTAATACAACAATAGCAGCAGGAAGACACCTACTAAAGAATACAACTCTTTTTCTGCGAGTTTTCTGATCTGGAGCCGATTTAATCCATTTTGCGAATTTTACGAAGTTACCAGCTCCAGTTTTTTCCATAAGTATTAGTGCTGGTTTTACTTCCATTATTTTTTGAGTCAATAATTCTTGTTGCAAACCTTCCCAATTCTCAGAATTTAAACGTTTTTGGATTATTCTACCACATTCTGGTAACCTGCTAAAATAGGAAGCATCTATACCAGCGTCTGGGAAAATACCGAGATAATCTTTCTTAATACCTTTTAGCATCCAAGCTAATATGGTAATTAGGCTAATTAGGTTTGAAGATTGATTAACCATGGCCATTTGTCCAACGTGCTTAGCCCCTAATTTTTGTAAATGGTGTTTCATTTTTTCATTGGCACTTACCCACATATTTCTGCACCCTAAAAAGGTAATAACAGGAGTGTTTTTGAAAAGTGATTTTCCTAAATCGGAATACATGAAACTAAGAATAGGTCTATTTACCGACAAATACCAAGGTTGCCATCCTAATAAAATTAAATCGTATGAACTTTTTAATTCTTGATTAATTGGCTTTAGTTCTAATTTTTCTTCTAATACGGTTTCGGGCATAGCGTTGAAAAAATCGAAGCCCGTCCACGGAAATTTATAGTCTTCTAATGGTTTAATGCATATTTTATCTATATGTACATTTTGGTCTATTCCAGATAGTATGCTATTTGCAATATCATTAGTTTGGCCGGTTTGAGAATAAGTAACTACTAAAATATTCTTCATTTTGTTTAATTAGGATTATAACTAAGTTATCTTTTTTTGCGAAGAAAACGTTGTTTAGGGTAGGTTCTGTGCGAAGTAATATTATTAAAAATTAGAGCACAAATTAATAAAATGAGAGCTCCATTAGCCACTGGGAACAATATATAGTTAAATCCTAGAGCTTTAATGTTTTCGCCACCATTAACTGCTATAAGGGCTGTTGCACCACCTGGAGGATGTAATGTTTTGCTTATTTGCATAGCAATTATAGAAGAAGCTACCGCAAGTGGGGCTTGAATCCAAATTATTTCTGGAATTAGTTTGGCAACTATTACTCCTATTAAGGCTGAAATAATATGGCCTCCCATTAAGTTTCTGGGTTGAGCTAAGGGACTTTCAATTGCTCCATATACAAGAACTGCTGAGGCACCAAATGAGCCAATGAGGAAAATTAAATTTTCAGTTCCAAGAAATGTAGTTTGTAGGTATGCAATGCATGCTATCCCAATAAAAGCACCAACAAATGACCAAAATTGTTCTTTGTAGTCGACTAGGGTTTCTTTATAAAGTACGTATTTACTGATTCGGTAACTACGTTTTATCTTTTTTCGAATCATGCCACAAAGCTAAATTAATTCCATTGAGCAGCCTGTGGCTTGAACGCTTTCTTAAGAGTTTTTGACGTAAAAACGAGTATTTGGGTGATAATTCCTAATATAATTAGAAGTGAAATTTCAAAACTCGACATTAAATCGGCAGACTTAACCATATCTTCCATTTGAGAAAGCAGAATTTTACCTTCGGTAATTTGTGTTTGATTTAGTTTTTGAAGGTAATTTTCGGCCTGATTGAATTCGGAAATACTAATGTTATCGAATTGAGCATCTAAGTATATATCTTTACATAGAGTTTGATATTCGTGGAATATGGCTTGTTCACTCGGTGTGAGTGTAGTTTGAGCAAAAAGGGAATTAAGGTGTGCTATGCGTTCTATTTGAGGGGTAAGGTCGTGCGTTTCGCTGCAGTTTTTGAGTTTTAATACGGAATATTGAATTTCAGAAATGAGATGATCTGCCCAAAGACGATCTTTATACATAGTATTAATTACAGAATTCATTTTATTAGTCATTCTGTGCTCTCTAAGATTATTAACCCCAATTAAAACCAATATCCCCAACAATAAAATTGCTGCGGTAGTTTTATTTTGAATTGAATATGCCCATTTCATGATAAAGTAGTTTTAATGATGGAATTCTTAAAGATAAGGAAATTAATAGTCTTGTCCTAATTTATTGGCGCAGAACAAAAATTTTAAAACAGAGGTATTAATCTATTAGATTGATAATGTGTTCGAGTGCTGTTGAGACCTCCTAAAATAACAATGAAAGTGGGGAATATTAAAGCATAGCCCAAATGGGCTTGGGAAGTAGTAGAAATAAAAAAGTCGGAGACTTTGTTAGTTCCGACTTTTCAAATTTATTAGTTTGCGTGAAATGCTTGAGTTTTATTTGAATTCTTGAAGTAAATATCTTCGAAGCTTTCATTGGTATCGTGCGCCGTTCTGCGGAAGAAAGATTTAGGACTAATATCCTTTAAAGTTTCAAAACCACAAGCGCCCATGAAATCAGCTAATGAATCTAAGGTATTTTTATGCCAGTTAGCAACACGTGTACTCTTATCGGTGATGTCGATACCTTTATATAAGGTTTTGTCTTGGGTTGCAATACCAACAGGGCATTTACCACTGTCGCATTGAAGAGCTTGAATACAACCTAAAGCGAACATCATACCGCGAGCGCTGTAAAGTACGTCGGCACCAAGAGCAATGTTTTTAGCGATATCGAAGGCTGTGATTACCTTACCAGAAGCAAAGATTTTAATTTCGTCGCGCACACCATAATCTTTAAGAGTTTGGTGAGCAAAAGGTAATGCATCATGTAAAGCCATACCCATATAATCGATAAATTCAAGAGGAGCAGCACCAGTACCTCCTTCAGCTCCATCGATGGTGATAAAGTCTGGTTTGATACCAGTTACAATCATACTTTTTACTATATCGATAAATTCTTCTTTACGTCCGATACAGATCTTAAAACCTACAGGTTTTCCACCTGAAAGGGTGCGCATTTTTTGAATGAATTGTAATAATTCGACTGAATTAGAGAAAGCAGAGTGCGCAGAAGGAGAGTGAACCGTAGTAAAAGGTTTAATATTACGAATAGCTGCAATTTCAGGAGTGTTTTTATGAGCTGGTAATAGACCACCATGACCAGGTTTAGCACCTTGAGAAAGTTTTAATTCGATCATTTTAACTTGGTGGTAATTCGATTTTTCTTCGAATAATTTAGGGTCGAAATGCCCATGTTCATCTCTACAACCAAAATAACCAGTACCAATTTGCCAGATGATATCTCCGCCTGATAAGTGGAAATTACTGATACCACCTTCACCAGTATTATGAGCAAATTTACCAATCATAGCACCATTGTTCAACGAAGTGATGGCAGTTTTACTTAAAGCACCATAACTCATGGCTCCAATATTTATGATACTTGCATGGTAAGGTTGAGAACAGCTAGAGCCACCTACCCAAACACGAAGGTCGGCAGGATTAACAGTTTTAGGATAAACACTGTGCGCGGCCCATTCGTATCCAATACGGTTAGGATCGTCTTGCATACCAAAAGAAATAGTTTGCTTTTGGTTTTTAGCACGTTGATAAACGATAGAACGTTGACGACGATTGAAAGGTTTACCATCTAATTCGCCTTCGAAGAAGTATTGGCGGAACTCAGGACGTACGGCTTCGAATAAGTAACGTAAACGCCCAATTAAAGGGAAATTCTTACGTAGTGAGTGCTTGCTTTGAAGTGAGTCGTATGTAACCACAATCAAAATACCTAATGGTAAGAATAACCAGAAACGATCTAATAGATGCGTTGCTACAAAAAAGCTGAAAATACCAAGTAGGGCAAAGCTAACTAACCAAACTAATATGAATGGTTTACTCGTGAAATTGAATTTCTCGTTGCTCATGATGATGCTATAAATGAAAAAGTTTAATTCTATATTCTGATTTAAGTCGGTAGAAATCCCCAGTTTGATACGCTGGAGATGATTTTTACAAAGGCCTTACTGTGCCTATATGCTCGCACAGCTTTTTTTATTGCAGAAATTTCTTTGCCATATGTAAGGTTAAGAGACATGCTTATCGCTTAAATTTGAGGCAAAGGTATGCGCTTAAATTCTGATTCACAAAGTTTTTAAGCTTATTTTTCTTAAAGACCTGTTAATGTAGTAGAAAAATTCAATTTTTATATAATGTTATGCGTGCATAATAAACGGAGAGTGAGCTAGTTGTATACCCCCTATTTACTTGTTTTTTAACTCGTTTTGAGTTTTTTTAGGTAAGCTCGCAAATACTAAGTCGTATGAGTGTTTTATCCATTCTTTTAAAAGATTAATAGGCGGATTTGAATCAACCTTTATCGTATTCCAATGTGTTTTATTCATATGAAAACCAGGAATAACAAAAGGGTATTTTTCGCGAAGCTCAATAGCGAGCTCTGGGTCGCATTTAACATTGAATCCGTCATATTCATCTATGCTGGTTAAGCAAAACATTTTCGGCCCCACGTAAAATACTAAGGTGTCTTGGTCGAAAGGCAAGCCCTCTCTTGTATATGGTAGAGATAGACAATATTCTCTTAATTCGTCTATATGCATATTAATTATTCGAATTAATTTTATTTAAAAAGTTTCTTGCCTTTTTATAATCATCTACGTTTAAGATATTAAAGCCGAGTTTGACTAAAAAATCCCAAGTTTTTTCGTTATTGCCAGCTGCCCAAACTCTTGTTTCCAAACCCATCATATTTGCTAAAGCAAATCTTTTCTGTAATGAATCTTTAGGTATGCTTTTATAATAGCTTTTGAATGTGGAATAACTATTGCTGAAACGACCTGAATAGTCTGGAATTTCGCCAGTTTTTAAATAATCTTCCAAATTATAATCGAAAACTATATTCCATTGCATAAAATTCTTTCGAAATTCTTTTCCATATCCTCCAGTAAATAAAATTCGTAGTTGAAATCTATGTTTTGCTAAATGAGTATTTAGCAGTTTCATAATTTCTGTGCAAGTTTTATCTCCACCATTTTTGATGTCGAACACTAAACTTACTTGCGATTTTATATTTCCAGCATCTAATACCTTTTTTAAAGGTAGAATATAGAGTTCTTCTAAAAGAGGCTTTTGGGAAAGAGAATTTCCGGTATGTGCAACTACCACACCTCTGTCCGACGGAAATACATCTATTTCTATGCTATAAATATTCTGTTCTAAAGCATCAAATAATGGCTTTTTTTTCAAGTAATCATTATGTGCATGCAAACTAACTTCTTGTGCAAATGCAAAAACTGTAATAAATAAAGCTATAACTATACTAAAAACTTTCAGGTAAGTCGCATTGATGGCCATAACAGGTAAATTTAAGGTTTTGATTTGCATTAAATCTATTTTCAAATAATGGTATATGTGATTCTTTACTAAGTATAAATATATCACTTAAGTATGATGTTGAAATATATTCTTTTAAAGATTGTTCCTCGGCCTCTGGTCCAGTTAATACAGTTTGGGTATATCCCTTCGTAAATAACAAACCTATATCAGCCCATTTGCTATATGCTTCTGGATATTTGCTGAATGAAGGAAGTATTTTAATCAATTGAGATTCTACCTCTTCTTCCCAATTTCTTTCAGCAAAAATATGCGCTAATTTCACTTTGTTGAAGGAATGTAATGCATTGGCTGATGCTATAACATTATCTTGAACTTCGTAAACTGGTAATAATAAATCTTTAGTGTTTTTACTTGCCATTGCAAAGAATCCATTCGATTCCTTATCGAATTTTTCTTCTATCCAAATTAAAATTTCTTTAGCTTTTTCTAAGAATTTCTCTGGATTACTACTTATGGTCGCAACATCTATACATGCTGTACAAAGTAGAGCATAATCTTCTAAAGTTCCTTCAATTTTGGCTTCTGGAGTTCGGTATATAGTAGAATCTTTTATTAAATTTTGAATTAAAAATTCAACTAATTCTTGCGCTTCTTTTTTTACATCTGGCTTAAGTGAACATTTGTAATATTCTACTAGTCCACACACCAAAAGTGCGTTCCAGCTACAAATAATTTTAGTATCCGTGCCTGGTCGAACTCTCTTATCTCTATAAGCTTTTAATTTGGTATTTATTTCTTTTAAATCTTGCTCATAATCATGATTCCCAGATTGAGTGTTAGGGTTTAATTCGGACCTGAGCATGATATAATTTCCATCTTCCCAATAGCCTTCTGCATTAATTTCGTATATAGATGCTGCTTTAGAAATTAGATTATCTAGTGCCAGTTCTAAATCAATTTTCGTATAGATATAAAATTTTCCTTCAATTCCTTCACTATCGGCATCTAATGCAGCGTAAAATCCACCATTGGGAGCTTTCATTTCTGAAATTAACCAAGTATAAATTCCTTCGCATACGCGGGCGTATTCGGGTTGAGGGGAATGTTTATGCGCATAAGCATAAAGCTGTAGTAATTGAGCATTATCGTACAGCATTTTTTCGAAATGTGGAACTTTCCAGTATGCATCGGTAGAATAGCGGAAAAATCCACCGCCCACTTGGTCATATATACCACCAAGTGCCATAAAGTTTAAGGTTTTATGTACATGTTTTAAAAGAGCTTCATCTTTATACAAATTTGCATAGTTATAGCGGAACATGTAATTCACGGGCATAGGGAATTTTGGAGCTCTATCGCTACCTCCATTAACATGGTCGTGAAGTTTTTTATCGGCTTCAATTCCTTTTTGTAGGGCTATTTCAAAATCTATATTTCCCTTATTTACTTCTAGAAGTAAAGAGGTTTGATGCATTCCAGAAAGTAAATTTTCGGCATAGGTATATACTTGGGCTCTATCGTTTTCCCAGATATTATGGATGTTTTTTAGAATTTCCATCCATTTGGCTTTAGGGAAATAAGTTCCTCCGTAAATAGTTCTTTTGTCAGGAAGTACAATGACATTTAAGGGCCAGCCACCACGTCCGGTCATTAATTGCACGGCTTGCATGTAAACGGCATCTATGTCGGGTCTTTCTTCTCTGTCGACTTTAATATTGATATAAAATTCATTCATAATAGAAGCGACTTCTATATCTTCAAAGGATTCGTGCTCCATAACATGGCACCAATGACAGGTAGAATAACCTATACTAATAATTACCAATTTATCATTTGCTTCAGCTTCGAGGAAAGCTTTTTCGGAATACGCTTGCCAATTTACTGGGTTATAGGCATGTTGTAATAGGTATGGCGATGTCTCGTTAATTAAAGCATTTGCTTTTTTATGTGTATTGAAATTCATGTAGAACTTACCCTCAATAGTTAAAATTACTTGTAAAGATACGAGGATTTAAATATTGAAGGTTATTAAATATAGAATCTATAGGCAGCAACTATAGCATTATTACAGTAGTATTAATCAGGACAGAATTGTATATTCGTCCTGATTTTTTTATGAAAAAGCCTCACATACAAGAAATAGCTAAAGAGCGGGTCTTAATTTTAGACGGAGCCATGGGCACAATGATACAACGCTATAAACTTCAAGAAGAAGATTATAGAGGTAATCGATTTGCTGATTGGCCATCTCCGTTAAAAGGGAATAATGATTTATTATCGATTACCCAACCCCATATTATTCTCGAAATTCATAAAGCCTATTTAGAAGCTGGAGCTGATATTATTGAAACCAATACTTTTAATGGTACTTCTATTTCAATGGCAGACTATGGGATGGAAGAATTGGTATACGAATTAAATGTAAGTTCGGCAAAATTGGCTAAGGAGGCAGCTGATTATTATACAGGTTTAACCCCCAATAAACCGCGTTATGTTGCTGGAGCTATTGGGCCAACTAATAAAACAGCTAGTTTATCTCCTGATGTAAACGATCCAGGATACAGAGCTATTACCTTCGATCAATTAGTTACTTCTTATAAAGAGCAGATACTTGGTTTAATAGATGGGGGAGTAGATCTACTTTTAGTAGAAACCATATTCGATACCTTAAATGCTAAAGCAGCTCTATTTGCTATACGTGAAGTATTCGACGAAAAAGCTGTGGAATTGCCGATTATGATTTCTGGAACTATAACGGATGCTAGTGGTAGAACCTTGAGTGGCCAAACCATTGAGGCATTTTATATTTCTTTAATGCATGCCGAACCATTTAGTATAGGTTTGAATTGTGCTTTAGGGGCAAAAGATATGGAGCCATATTTATATGCATTGAGTAACTTAGCAACTTGTAGAGTAAGTGCTTATCCGAATGCGGGATTACCCAATGAGTTCGGACAATATGATGAGACTCCATGCGAAATGCAAAAGCAAGTTGAGGTCTTTTTAAAAGAAGGGTATATCAATATTCTAGGAGGCTGTTGCGGAACTACACCAGATCATATTAGGGCTATGGCAGAGATTGCTGCGAAATATGCTCCACGAAAAGTTGAAATCGAAAAATAGGGGATAAAAATCCTTTTCTTAGCACCTTATTTCTTATATCTTTGCGGCATAAATTAGTAAAAACGTGTCTGAAGATTTACTGAAAAAAGTGATTTCCCATGCAAAAGAGTATGGGTATGTATTCCAATCATCTGAGATTTATGATGGATTGAGTGCTGTGTACGACTATGGTCAGAATGGTGCAGAGCTAAAAAAGAATATTAAAGAGTATTGGTGGAGATCTATGGTTTATTTCAACGATAATATCGTTGGGATAGATAGCGCTATTTTCATGCATCCAACTGTATGGAAAGCAAGTGGTCACGTAGATGCCTTCAATGATCCAATGATTGATAATAAAGACAGTAAGAAACGTTACCGTGCAGATCAATTGATTGAAGGTTATGTAGAAAAACTGGAAGAAAAAATCAATAAAGAAGTTGAAAAAGCTAAGAAACGCTTTGAAAACTTTGATGAAGAAATGTTCCGTTCAACCAATCCACGTGTATTAGAATATCGTCAAAAAGCTGATACGGCCATAAAGCGTATGGTTGATGCTATGAATGCAAATGATATGGTTGAGATGAAGAAGATCATTGAAGACCTTGAAATTGTTTGCCCGATTAGCGGAACTCGTAACTGGACAGAAGTACGTCAATTTAACTTGATGTTTGGAACTCAAATAGGTTCAGTAGCAGAAGATTCAAACACAATTTACTTAAGACCAGAAACTGCTCAAGGTATATTTGTAAACTTCCTGAATGTACAGAAAACAGGACGTATGAAAATACCTTTTGGTATCGCACAAATTGGAAAGGCATTCCGTAATGAGATTGTTGCTCGCCAATTTATCTTCCGTATGCGCGAGTTTGAACAAATGGAAATGCAATTCTTTGTTTGCCCTGGTTCAGAAATGGAATGGTATCATACCTGGAAAGAAAAGCGTATTAAATGGCATAAAGCTTTAGGTATTGGCGACGATTACTATCGTTTCCATGATCACGATAAATTAGCTCACTACGCTAATGCCGCAGCTGATATCGAGTTTAAGTTCCCTATGGGCTTTAAAGAGTTAGAAGGTATACATAGTCGTACCGACTTCGACTTGAAAAGTCATGAGAAATATAGTGGTAAGAAATTACAATATTTCGATCCAGAATTGAACGAAAGTTATGTTCCATATGTGATTGAGACTTCGATTGGATTAGATCGTATGTTCTTAGCTGTTCTTAGTTCTGCCTATAATGAGGAAAAATTAGAGGACGGTTCGGTTCGTACTGTATTGAAGTTACATCCTGCTTTAGCACCAATTAAAGCGGCTGTTTTACCTTTAGTTGCTAAAGATGGTTTAGATGATAAAGCGAAAGAGATTTATAAATCTTTACGTGGAATCATGAATGTTGCATATGATGAAAAAGACAGCGTTGGAAGACGTTATCGTCGTCAAGACTCATTGGGTACTCCGTTCTGTATTACGGTAGATAATGAAAGCTTAAACGACGGTGCAGTTACTGTGCGTGAACGTGATACTATGAAACAAGATCGTATTAAGATTGAAGCTTTAAGAGATTATTTGTACTCTAAGGTGGATATTAATGCTTTATTGGAAAATAATTAAGAAATAACTATTTCAGAGTTTCGACCTTATATATTTTGAGCTCTGTCGAAACCTTGAATTGTATTGATATATTTTTTAATCTATTAAAGGTGGCTTTTGCCACCTTTTCTGTTTTATTCGCTTTCTTTTTTTTATTAATGGTATAGTCATTGCAACGAAGCCATAAATTCCTATGGCCGTTCATGCAGTTTACCGAAGAAATAGTTACTAGGTGATAAACTTCAATAAAAAAAAATCCGAATGGGTTAGATTCGGACTTGGGTTGGATAGTAAGGTTGAATACTTTCCAAAAGTGTCAATCAATTTGGGGGGCGAATCGATTGATCAGAGGGTTTAATAATAAGGGGGACTAAATATTGTCTATTTTGTTTTGGTTAGCGCAAAAGGACAATACAAATATAGATTTTAATAAAACGAAAGAAAAGAGGAAAAACCCCCTAAGTGCATGGGTTTTTTCCTGAAAATACCTCATTGCCTTTTTAATTAGGTTAATAAAGGTAATATTTGTGAAACAAAACTCTTTTAAACTCAGGTTCCCAAAATTATGAAAATTAAAAACTCTTTCACCATCTTCCTAGTAACCGTGTCTTGCATGCAAGCATACTATATAAACCACTTAAAAGATGAACGTATAGAAGAAAATAGTTCAGAGTTTACATATTTGCATACGAAAAAATATAAGGCTGGATTTAGTTTATTTGGAAGAAATGTAGAATCGCCCTTAGGAGATACAATAGGAGGAACTTTGCCTATATCATCAGTTATTGCTGATTCTGCAAGAGCATTGTATAGAGATCATCCAAATCATTTAACTGTTTTTGATGGAACATCAAAAGAGACGTTAGAAGGATTTATTATGAGAAAAGATAGAATTCAGTTACTATTTGATGAGTCTGAATATTTGTATTTTGCATTAGGTATAGTGCCAGGTGAATTTCAGCGTCACGATAGCGTAAAGAATTTCACACTTTATGTATATGGATTGGATTCTACGCATGCTATAATTAAAAAAAGAGGTAAAGCACAGGTATATGAGTATTTAACTCCTTGCCCTAAACAATGTCCAAAATACTAAATGTTTTTAGAAGCAATAGGTTTACTTGTTAATTTCATAATACTATTATTTATAGTTTACTTCTTTAACTCAATACGTAAAGAATATAGACCATTAATGTTAGTATTATTACTGGGTGCATTTACAAATGTGCTGCAGATAGTGCTATGGTCTTATGAA
>Ga0079224_100010261_pt1 | contig 12843 bp, 9 predicted proteins | sample Stecom2015_FD_80414 | JGI IMG/M metagenome (GOLD analysis project Ga0079224, IMG submission 80414) | Agricultural soil microbial communities from Utah to study Nitrogen management - Steer compost 2015 | ecosystem: Environmental > Terrestrial > Soil > Agricultural land | place: USA: Utah...
CGCCGGCCTGCCACCGGTACACCGCGTAGCCGAGACCGAGCACGAGGACCAGGCACACCGCCGCGATCGCGAGCTTCCTGCCGATGCCGGAGGGCTCGGGAGCCTGCTCCGGTTCCGGTTCCCGGGCGCGCGGCTTCGCCGCCGGAGCGATCTGGTGGAACCCGCTGGTGGCGCTTCGCGCGCTGGGCTCGGTGACCCGCGGCGGCGCCCCGCCCGAGGGCATCGCGCCGGTGTCCCCCGCGAGCGGGCCCGCGAGCAGCGCCGAGAGCTCTCGGCGCACCTGGTCGAGCGTATACCGCTGCTCCGGCTCCTTGGCGAGCATCCCGCCCAGCAACGGCGTGAGCGGCCCGGCCCCGCGGGGGCTCTCGGGCGGCTCCTGCACGACCGCGCGCATGGTCGAGACCGCGTCGCCGCGATCGAACGGCGGACGGCCCTCCACGGAGGCGTACAGGGTCACGCCGAGGCTGAAGACGTCGCTGGCCGGCTCCGCGGGCCGCCCGATGGCCCGCTCGGGCGCGATGTAGTGGGCGCTGCCCAGGACCTTCCCCGGCGTGGTGCCGCCGGACATCTGGTTCAACTGGGCCGCACCGAAGTCGGACAGGACGCAGCGGCCGTCCACCGAGATGAGGACGTTGCCGGGCTTGACGTCCCGGTGGATGATCCCCGCGTCGTGCGCCGCCTGGAGCGCTCCTACGAGCGCCAGGCCGATCTTCGCGGTGACGCGCGGCGGCAGCGGCCCGTCCTGCATGAGGATGTCGGCCAGGCTGCGGGCCCGCAGCAGCTCCATGACGATCCAAGGCAGCCCCGCGTGCTCGACGACGTCGAAGACGCGGATGACCGCCGGATGGGAGAGCCCGGCCGCGATCTGCGCCTCGCGCCGGGAGCGCTCGATGAGCTGGACGCGCTCCTCCGGCGGCAGATCCGGCGGCAGGAACACCTCCTTGAGCGCCACCTCGCGCCGCAGCACGGTGTCGTCGGCCCGCCACACCGAGCCGTTGCCGCCCTTCCCGACGAGGTCGAGGAGCCGGTACCGGTCGCCGACCGTGTCGCCCGGAGCGGCGTGGTTGCCCACCGCCGCGGCCGGGCCGTTGGAGCCGAAGGACGACTGGTGCTGGAACCCGGGGTCGCCCTCGCCGCCGACGGCGAAGCTCTGCCCGTAGCCGCCGTGGTCGCCGCCGTGGGGGTGCTGGCGGTGGGCCCGGGAATCGCCGTAGGGGCCCTGGGCGAAGGAGCTCGAGTCGACCAGGCGGCCGCCGGGGGAGCGGCGAGGATCGTGCGAGCCCGCAGGCGGCGACCCGTATGATCGAGGACCGGGGTCGTCCGAGATCCCATGGGCGGCGGAGGCGTCCATGAATCGCCGCTCGGGCGGCACACGCCCGGAGCGGGGGTCCTCCCAGTCGCTGGGACCGCCGCGTCCGTAGTCTGCTGAATACGCCATTCGGCAACTCCTCGCGAGGGCTTCTCACTAGTTTGCCGTGTCGCCGCCACGCTCCGCATGCCGGGCTCGCACCGCAGGCGAGCGGCACACCCGCGCGACCTTTCGAACCATTAGGATTCGAGGCATGCAGCCGCTCACACCCGGCCGCGGCGGCGTCGAGATCCGACCCGTCCACGGCCCCGAAGACCTCGCCGCCGATCTGCCCGAACGGCTCGGAGAACCCGGCTCGTTCCCGTACACCCGCGGCATCCACCCCACCATGTACACCTCCCGGCCCTGGACCATGCGCCAGTACGCCGGATTCGCCACGGCCGCCGAATCCAACCGGCGCTACCGCGACCTCCTCGCCCACGGCACCACCGGCCTGAGCGTCGCCTTCGACCTGCCCACGCAGATGGGCTACGACTCCGACGCCCCCGAGGCCGCCGGGGAGGTCGGCAAGGTCGGCGTCGCCGTCGACTCGCTCGAGGACATGCGGACCCTGTTCGACGGGATCCCGCTCGACGAGGTCTCCACCTCGATGACCATCAACGCCCCCGCCGCGGTCCTGCTGCTGCTCTACCAGCTCGTAGCCGAAGAGCAGGGCGTGGACCCCGCGCGGCTGCGCGGCACGATCCAGAACGACATCCTCAAGGAGTACATCGCGCGCGGCACCTACATCTTCCCGCCCGCGCCGAGCCTGCGGCTCGTCAGCGACACCTTCGCGTACTGCGCCGCCGAACTCCCGCGATGGAACACGATCTCGATCTCCGGCTACCACATGGCCGAAGCCGGCGCCACCGCCGCGCAGGAGCTCGCGTTCACCCTCGCCGACGGCATCGAGTACGTCGACACCGCCCTCGCGGCCGGCCTCGACGTGGACGCGTTCGCCCCGCGATTGTCGTTCTTCTTCGTGGCCCGCTCCACCGTCCTCACCGAGGTCGCCAAGTTCCGCGCCGCCCGCCGCCTGTGGGCCCGCATCATGCGCGAGCGCTTCGGCGCGCGGGACCCGCGCTCGCTCAAGCTCCGCTTCCACACCCAGACCGCCGGCGTCGAGCTCACCGCCCAGCAGCCCGAGGTCAACATGGCCCGCGTGACCGTGCAGGCGCTCGCCGCCGTCATGGGCGGCACCCAGTCGCTGCACACCAACGCCTACGACGAGGCCATCGCCCTGCCCACCGACGCCTCCGCGCGGCTCGCGCTGCGCACCCAGCAGGTCATCGCCGCCGAGACCGACCTGTGCGAGACCGTGGACCCGTTCGCGGGCTCCTACGCCGTCGAATCGCTCACCGACAGGATCGAGGCCGAGGCCGAGGGCCTCATCGACGCCGTCTTCGCGCACGGCTCGGCGACGGCCGCGATCGAGGCCGGCTTCCAGAAGGCCGAGATCGAGCGCAGCGCCTACGCGACCGCCAAGCGCATCGACGCCGGCGAGCAGATCGTCGTCGGCGTCAACGCCTACACCGGCGGCGGCGAGGACGCCCCGTACGAGCCGCTCAGGGTGGACCCCGCCGTCGAGGCCGCGCAGGTCGAGCGGCTCCGCGAGCGCCGCGCCCGGCGCGACGACGACGCCGTCGCCGCCGCCGTCGGGGAGGTGCGGGCGGCCGCGGCCGGAACGGAGAACGTCCTCTACCCGTTGAAGTCGGCGCTCGCCGCCGGCGCGACCGTCGGCGAGGTGTGCGGAGCCCTGGTGGAGGAATGGGGCCGATACTCCCCCGCCGACAGTTTGTAATCCCATTGTCACCGAATGGTGAAAGCGCACAGGTTGTCTGATATCGCCATTGGTCGCAAGAGAAATACTGGTCGGGGGCGCGCGGGGGACAAGTGGCGCGCAACCGAGATTGAAAAGTCGGATCGGGGCCGTAACTTTTGGCCTCGGCAAGCGTTATGCACCACAACGGCGTCCTCGGACGTACGGTCGGCAGCTGTGGCGCCACCATGCGCGCAGTCGTCGATCACGCTGAGTGCCAATATGTTTCGATTTCGCGGCGAGCATTGCGCCTCGCCGGAGCGGATCGGTGCGGCTACGTCGCTCAACCCGGCGCACGCCGCGACGGAGAGCGATCGGGTTTAAGCTTGCCCAATCGGCCTCCATTGGCGCTGATTCACTGGTGCGAATTGAGAGGCGCGAAGAAATGTACACGCTCACTGCGGAGAATGTCGTCGAAATGGGAACAGCCACCAAATCCAATGAGGCCCATCTGCCCGGCGCGAAGGCGCCCGAGCCGCGCCTCCTGGTACCCGCTGCGCTGCACGCCCTCGGCGCGCAGACTGGTCCCACCGCATCGGAGCCTTCCACCATGTCCACCTCGCTCCCGGAATTCCTCGACGCCTGGCTCGGGGCCCACTTCGACGACCTCGTCGCCGACCGCCGCCACATCCACGCGAACCCGCGCCTGTCCCGGCACGAGCAGGACACCGCGGCCTACGTCGCCGCCAGGCTCGCCGCCATCGGCCTCGAACCACGCCTCATCCCCGACGGCACCGGCCTGACCTGCGACATCGGTGAAGGCGACCGGGTCATCGCCATCCGCGCCGACATGGACGCCCTGCCCATCCAAGACCCCAAGGACGTCCCCTACCGCTCCACCGTCGACGGCGTCTGCCACGCCTGCGGCCACGACGCGCACACCGCGATCCTCGTCGGCCTCGGACACGTCCTCGCCGAACTCTCGGCCCGCGGCGACCTGCCCGGCCGCTTCCGGCTGGTCTTCCAGCCCTCGGAGGAGCAGTTCCCCTCCGGCGCCCCCACCATGATCAAATACGGCGCGCTCACCGACGTGGCCGCGATCTTCGCCCTGCACTGCGACCCGCAGTTCACCGCCGGGCAGATCGGCGTGCGCACCGGCCCCCTCACCGCCGCCTGCGACGTCATGGAGATCCGCATGCGCGGCCGCGGCGGCCACACCTCCCGACCGCACCTGACCACCGACCTCATCAACGCGATGGGCCGCGTCATCGTCGACATGCCGTCCCTGGTCGCCCGCCGCATCGACCCCCGCCAGGCCGTCGCCATCGTCTTCGGCTCCGTCCAAGCCGGATCCGCCGCCAACGCGATCCCGCAGGAGGCCGTCGCCCAGGCCACGATCCGCATGCAGGGCAACGACGCCTGGCAGGCGATCCCCGACCTCGTCCAGGAGGTCACCCGCTCAGTCGCCCGCTCGGCCGGCGTCGAATGCGAGATCGACTACCGCCAGGGCGTCCCGCCCGTCGTCAACGACCGGCGCGCCTCGGCGATGTTCGCGAGCGCCGCCGCCGCGGCCCTCGGCGAGAACGCCGTCGCCGAGGCCCCCATGTCCATGGGCGGCGAGGACTTCGCCTACTACCTCGAGCAGGTCCCCGGCGCGATGGCCCGCCTCGGCGTCGGCCGTCCCGGCTTCCCCTGCGACATCCACCAGGGCAACTTCGACATCGACGAGACCGCCCTCGCCCACGGCGTGCGCCTGATGACGCACACCGCGCTCGCCGCGGCCGCCGGCCCGGCGTTCTGAACCGCGCCCGCGAACCCGACCGGACACGACGGCGGGGGAGGCGCGGCCGCGCCTCCCCCGCCGTCCCCGTCGTCAATCCGCGGTCGGACGCTTGCGCAGCGACTCCACGTAATCCTGCGGCGCGCCCGCGGCCTCGGCCGCGCGCACGATCTCGTCCAGGTACCACTGGCTCGGCAGCCCGCCCTCGAAGCCCTCGTACACGTACAGCCACACCTGGCGGTTCGCCTCCAGCGTCACCGCCTGCGAGTGCATCTTGCGGTACAGACCCGAGTCGAAGCCCTCCAGCTCGTCCAGCGCGGCGCGATCGGCCGGCTCCAGGTCGTACAGCGCGACGAACACGCGCTCGCCCGGCGCCTCGACGACCGTCGCCACCGCCGAGTCCCATCCCAGGTCCTCGCCGGCGAACGTCAGACGCCAGCCTTCGAGCCAGCCCGTCCCGACCAGCGGGGAACGCGGGCACGTCGCCCGCATGCGGGCGGGGTCTAGATTCGAGCCATAGGCGGCATAGAGATGCACGCCTCGAAGATACCCTGGAACCTGCCCGGACAGCAGCATCCCCGACATCGAAAGGCGCAACAGTGGCACGAGTAGCGATCATCGGCGGCGGCCCGGCCGGATACGAGGCCGCCCTCGTGGCGGCACAGCTCGGCGCCGACGTCACGCTCATCGAGGAGACCGGAGCCGGGGGCGCCTGCGTCCTCTCCGACTGCGTGCCCTCGAAGACCTTCATCGCGGCCTCGAACGTGCTCACCGAGATCCACGAGAGCACCCCGATGGGCGTCGGCGCCGTCGACACCACCATCGACGCCAAGGCCGTCAACGGTCGAGTCAGGCGCCTGGCCACCCAGCAGTCCGCCGACATCGCCCAGAAGGTCGTCGCCGCCGGCGTCGACATCGTCTACGGGCGTGCGGCACTCCGACTGGAGACCAGCCACAACTACGTCCACGAGCTCCGCGTCACCCCCCTCGAAGGCGAGCCCTACGACACCGACTGCGACATCGTCCTGCTGTGCACCGGGGCCACGCCCCGCAACCTCCCCTCGGCGTCCCCCGACGGCGAGCGCATCCTCTCCTGGCGCCAGCTCTACGACCTCGACGAACTCCCCGAGCACCTCGTCGTGGTCGGCTCCGGCGTCACCGGCGCCGAGTTCGCCTCCGCCTACCTCGCCATGGGCTCGGCGGTCACCCTCATCTCCTCGCGGGACCGCGTCATGCCCCACGAGGACGCCGAGGCCGCCGAAGTCGTCGGCAAGGTCTTCGAGAAGCGCGGCATGGACATCCGGAATCATTCCCGGGCCGCCGCGGCCCGCCGCACCGCGAACGGCGTCGAAGTCGAACTCGACGACGGCACCGTCGTCGAAGGCAGCCACGCCCTCATCTGCGTCGGCTCCGTCCCGAACTCCGGCGATCTCGGACTCGAGGAGTACGGGGTCGCCGTCGACGATCGCGGCTTCATCCCCGTCGACAAGGTCTCGCGCACCAACGTCCCCGGCGTCTACGCCGCGGGCGACGTCACCGGCGTCCACGCCCTCGCCTCCGTCGCCGCCATGCAGGGACGCATCGCGATGTGGCACGCCCTCGGCGAGGCCGTGCGTCCCCTCAAGCTCGCCAACGTCGCCGCGAACGTCTTCACCGACCCCGAGCTGGCCTCCGTCGGCGTCAGCCAGTCCGACATCGACTCGGGCAAGGTCGACGGCCGGGCCGTGCTGCTGCCGCTCACGTCCAACCCGCGCGCCAAGATGGTCAACCGCACCGACGGGTTCGTGAAGCTGTTCGCGTGGAACTCCTCGGGGATCGTCGCGGGCGGCGTCGTCGTCGGCTCCCGCGCCTCCGAGCTGATCACCCCGGTCGCGCTGGCCGTCGAGCAGCGCCTCACCGTCGAGCAGCTCGCCCGCACCCTGACGATCTACCCTTCGCTGTCGGGCTCGATCGCCGAGGCCGCCCGCCAGCTCATGGAGTACTGAGCGGGCGCCGGGGCCCGGTCCGCGCGGACCGGGCCCCGGCGCCCGGCGGATCAGGCGTCCCTGCGCCGCACCGACCACCACGCCGCCGCCAGCGCCGCCGCCGTCCACAGCACCAGGATGCCGATGCCGGTCCAGGCGTCGTAGTCGCGCCCGAACTGCGGGTCGCCCGGGACCGTCATGCGCATGATCACCATGCCCACCTGGTCGGGCAGGTACTGCGCCACCGGCTTGATCGCCGGGAGGTTCCCCAGGCCCTGCGAGGACAGGAACAGGACCGGCATCAGCACTGAGAGCGCGACCACCGTGCGGCGCAGCAGCACCGCCACCGCCGCGGTGCACACGCTCAGCAGCGTCAAGTGGATCCAGCCGCCCAGCAGCGCCTCGATCGTCGCCCACCCGCCCAGCGGCGAGCCGTGCGCTCCGAGCCGCCGCTGCACCACCGCGAACGTCGCCAGCTCCACCGCCAGGGACGCGGCCGCCACGACCAGCCCCACCGTGATCATCTTCGCGGCGAGGAAGCGGCCCCGGGACGGCACCGCCGTCAACGAGGCCCGGATCGTCCCCGTCGAGTACTCCGAGCCGACGCTCGCCACCGCGAACATGACCAGCACCAGCTGACCGGTCAGCAGGCTGAAGAAGTTCGCGGCGAGCGGATCGGCCTCCCCCTCCATGTCGACGAAGCTCCCGGCGACCATGTGGCCCAAGCCGATCGACACGGCCGCGAAGCCGGCGAGCGTCCACTGCGCGGAGCGGACCGAGCGGACCTTCACCCATTCGGCGGCGACCGCCGACCCCAGAGCGCTCACCGGTCCCCACCACCCTGGAACTCCACCGCCGCGCCCGTCAGGCGCATGAACGCCTCCTCAAGGGTCGCACCGCTGTTCGCGGCGATGAAATCCTCAGTGGAGGTGTCCGCCAGCAGGCGCCCCCGGCCGATGACCACCAGGTGCTCGGCGGTCAGCGCCATCTCGGCCATCATGTGGCTGGAGACGAGCACCGTGCGGCCCTCGGCCGCGAGGCGCTTGACCAGGTTCCTGATCCAGATCACGCCCTCGGGGTCGAGACTGTTCACCGGCTCGTCGAGGACGAGCACGTCCGGATCGCCCAGGAGCGCCGCCGCCACGCCGAGGCGCTGGCGCATCCCCAGCGAGAACGCCCGCGCGGCCTTCCCGGCCACGCCTGCCAGCCCCACCTCTTCGAGGACCTCGCCGACCCGCGAGGCCGGCAGGCGGTTCGTCTTCGCCAACCACAGCAGGTGGGCGCGGGCGCTGCGGCCCGGATGCAGCGCCCCGGCCTCCAGCAGCGCCCCCACGCGCGTCAGCGGACGCCGCAGCTCGGCGTACGGACGCCCGTGGACCAGGGCCGTGCCGCTCGTCGGACGGTCCAGGCCCAGGATCAGGCGGACGGTCGTGGACTTGCCCGCGCCGTTGGGGCCCAGGAAGCCCGTCACACGGCCCGGCCGGACCGTGAACGACAGGTCCTCCACGGCCGCCGCGCGGCGATACCGCTTCGTCAAGTGCTTCACTTCGATCATCCCGCCACCGTAAAGACCACGGCCGCCCGCCGACAGTCGCCGAACGTCGCCGAACGGCGCGACGAAAGAGGACCCGTACGCTGGTCGCATGATCACCCTCCTGGTCTGGCTGGCGGTCGGCATCGCCCTGTGGCAGCTGCACCGGCGCACCGTCCGCGAACGCGAGGCCGCCGTCCAGCGCGAGCGGCTCCGCATCGCCCGCGACATGCACGACCTCCTCGGCCGCCGGCTCGGCCTCGCCGCCGTCCAGGCCGGCGCGCTCGAGGTCGCCGCGAAGGACGCCGAGACCGCCGCCTCGGCCCGGCGCCTCGGCGACGCGGTCCGGGACGCGGTCGAGGACCTGCACGAGCTGGTGGGCGTGCTCCGGGAGTCCGCGGCGGACGCCGGACGGGACCTGACCGGCGTGGCGGCGCTCGTCGCCGACTCCGAACGGGCCGGAGCCGAGGTCGAACTGATCCAGAAGGGCACCCCGGTCGCCTTGCCGCTCATGGTGGACCGCGCGGCCTACGGAGTCGTCGAAGAAGGACTCGCCAACGCGGCCAAGCACGCCCCGGGGCGGCCGGTGCGGGTCGCGATCACCTGGGAGGAGGACACGCTGATCGTCTCGGTGTCCAATCCCGTCGCCGCCGGCCCCGCCCCCGCCTCCTCGGGAGGCTTCGGCCTGACCGGGCTGAGCGAACGGGTCGCGTCGGCCGGCGGCCTCCTCGACCGGCGGACCGCGGACGGGCGGTTCCACCTCAACGCCATGCTCCCGGTGGCCGAGCCGCGCCGGAGCCGCCGCGCGGCGGTGATCGGGACCGCCGTCGTGCTGCTGGCGTTCCTCCCGCTCAGCGTGGTGACGGGAGGCCAGCCGTGATCAGGGTCCTCGTCGCCGACGACGAGCCGCTCATCGTCGAGGGCATCCGCACCGTCCTCGAATCGGCCGGCGACATCGCCGTGGCCGCGACCGCCCACGACGGCCGCGAGGCGCTCGCGGCCGCCCACGGCGTCGACGTGGCGCTGCTCGACCTCAACATGCCCGGCCTCGGCGGCCTCGACGTCCTCGAGCGCCTCGGCGCCGTCCGCGCCCTGATCCTGACCTCCTTCGGCGACCAGGACAACGTGCTCGCGGCCGTCCAGGGCGGCGCGGCCGGGTTCCTGCTGAAGACCTGCGCGCCCGAAGAGCTCATCCGCGCCGTCCGCGCCGTCCACGAGGGCGAGGCCTACCTGTCGCCGGCCGTGACCAGGCTCGTCCTCGGCCTCGTCGCCCCCGAGTCCGCACCGAGGCGCCGCCAGGCCCGTGCCCGGCTCGCGCGCCTGGCGCCCCGCGAACGCGAGGTGCTGGACCTGCTGGCCGAAGGGCTGCCGAACGGCGAGATCGCGCGCCGCGCGCACATGAGCGAGGCCACCGCGAAGACCTACGTCAGCCGCGTCCTGGCCAAACTCGAATGCGAGAACCGCGTGCAGGCGGCGCTGCTGGCCCGCGACGCCGGGCGCTCATGAGCGCCCGACCGGTTCACCAGCTGCTCGGGACCGGGGCGCCCTCGGTGTAGCCGGCCGCGGACTGGACGCCCACGGCCGCGCGCTCGTGGAACTCGGCCAGGGTCGTCGCCCCCGCGTACGTCGCCGAGGAGCGCACCCCCGCCACGATCGAGTCGAGCAGGTCCTCCACGCCCGGGCGCCCCGGCTGCAAGTACATCCGCCCGCTCGAGATGCCCTCCTCGAACAGGGCCTTGCGGGCCTGGTCGAACGCCGATTCGGCGGCGCTGCGCGCCTTCACCGCACGAGCCGAGGCCATCCCGAAGCTCTCCTTGTAGGGTTTGCCGTCCGCGTCGTAGCGCATGTCGCCGGGCGACTCGTGCGTCCCGGCGAACCACGAGCCGATCATGACGTTCGAGGCCCCGGCGGCCAGTGCCAGGGCCACGTCCCGCGGGTGCCGCACGCCGCCGTCGGCCCACACGCGCCTGCCGAACCGCCGCGCCGTCGCCGCGCACTCCAGCACCGCCGAGAACTGCGGGCGGCCCACGCCGGTCATCATCCTGGTCGTGCACATCGCGCCCGGGCCCACGCCCACCTTCACGATGTCCGCGCCCGCGTCCACCAGGTCCGTCGCGCCCTCGGCGGTGACCACGTTGCCGGCCGCGATCGGCACGTCCGGCGCGGCCTTGCGGGCGAGCTTGAGCGCGTCGAGCATCCTCTCCTGGTGGCCGTGCGCGGTGTCGACCACGATGAGGTCCGCCCCGGCCTCCACCAGCGCCCCGGCCTTGCCGGTGACGTCGCCGTTGATGCCCACGGCGACCGCGACGCGCAGGCGCCCGGCCGCGTCGGTGTTCGGCGTGTACAGCGTGTTCCGCAGCGCCCCGGCCTTGGTCAGGACCCCGCGGAGGCGACCGGTGTCGTCCAGGACGGGCGCGAGCCTGACGTTGGCCTCCTCCATGATCTGGAAGGCGTCGGCGTCGCTGACGCCCTGCGGGAGCGTGACGAGCCGATCGGAGGCGACCTGCTCGAGCTGGGTGAACCGGTCGACGCCGCGGCAGTCGGCCTCGGTGACCACGCCGAGCGGCCGGTTCTCGGAGTCGACGACGATGACCGCGCCGTGCGCCCGCTTCGGGAACAGCGCGACGGCCGCGGCGACGGTCGCGGTCGGCGGCAGCGTCAGCGCGGTGTCGCAGTCGAGCGGGCGGGACTTGACCTTCGCGATGACGTCGGCGACGACGTCGACCGGGATGTCCTGCGGGATGACCGCGAGCCCGCCGCGGCGGGCCAGCGTCTCGGCCATGCGGCGGCCCGAGACGGCGGTCATGTTCGCCGCGATGATCGGCACGGAGTTGCCGGTGCCGTCGTCGGTCGACAGGTCCACGTCGAGCCGGGAGGTGACCGCCGACCGGTTGGGGACCATGAAGACGTCCGCGTAGGTGAGATCGTGGGCGGGCTGTGCGTCGATGAAGCGCATGGTGCTGCTCCCTCTGCTGGTGTCCGGCTCGCGTCCCCGCCTCGGCGAGCGGAGGCGAAGCCGGTTCGGCTCGTGCGCCGCCGGGCATGCCCCGGTCCTCGGTCCACCGCCGCGGTGGACGTGGCGACACGCACAGCGACTTCCATTGTCTCCCGAGAAGAGGGCAGACGTAAGTCCGTAATCTGACAAATCGGCGCGCCGGCCGAGACCACGTCGCCGATGCCCACCTCCAGGCAGGACACCGTGCCGGACTTGTGCGCCTCGATCGGCTGCTCCATCTTCATGGCCTCCAGGACCACGATCGTGTCGCCCTTGACGACGCTGTCGCCGTCGCAGACGGCGACCTTGACGATCGTGCCCTGCATCGGCGAGGGGAGCCCGTCGCCGCCGACGGCCGGGCCGGCGTCGGCCTTCTTCTTCGGGCCGCGCTTGCGGGGCTTGTTCGACGAGGAGGGGCTCAGCAGCCCGGCCGGGATCGAGACCTCCAGGCGCTTGCCGCCGACCTCGACGACGAGGCTGGTGCGCTCCTCCGCCTCGCCCTCGGCGCCCGCGGCGGCCTCGAACGGGGTCAGCGGGTTGTCCCACTCGGTCTCGATCCAGCGGGTGTGCACCGTGAAGTCCTCGGCGAAGGCCGGGTCCTCGATGACGGCCCGGTGGAACGGCAGCACCGTGGCCAGGCCGCCGACCTCCATCTCGGCCAGCGCGCGCCGCGAGCGCCGCAGCGCCTCCTCGCGGGTGGCGCCGGTGACGATGACCTTGGCCAGCAGGGAGTCGAAGTTCCCGTCGATGACGGTGCCCTCCTCGACGCCGGTGTCCACCCGGACGCCGGGTCCGGAGGGCAGCTTGAGCCCGGTCACGGTCCCCGGAGCGGGCAGGAAGCCGCGGCCGGGGTCCTCGCCGTTGATGCGGAACTCGATGGAGTGGCCCCGCGGCGCGGGGTCTTCGAGGACCTCGAGCGCCTCGCCGGCGGCGATGCGGAACTGCTCGCGCACCAGGTCGAGCCCGGAGGTCTCCTCGGAGACGGGGTGCTCGACCTGGAGCCGGGTGTTCACCTCCAGGAAGGAGATGGTCCCGTCGGCGCCGACGAGGAACTCGACGGTGCCGGCGCCGTGGTAGTCGGCCTCTTTGCAGATGGCCTTGGCGGCGTTGTGGATCACGGTGCGCTGCTCGTCGGTCAGGAACGGCGCGGGCGCCTCCTCGACGAGCTTCTGGTGGCGGCGCTGGAGCGAGCAGTCGCGGGTGCCGACGACGATGACGTTCCCGTGCGTGTCGGCCAGGACCTGGGCTTCGACGTGGCGGGGGCGGTCGAGGTAGCGCTCGACGAAGCACTCGCCGCGACCGAAGGCGGCCTCGGCCTCGCGGACGGCCGACTCGAACAGGTCGGGGATCTCCTCGCGCTCGCGGGCCACCTTCAGGCCGCGGCCGCCGCCGCCGAAGGCGGCCTTGATGGCCACCGGCAGCCCGTGCTCGTCGGCGAAGGCGAGGATCTCCTCGGCGTCCCGGGC
>Ga0079224_100010262_pt1 | contig 12843 bp, 5 predicted proteins | sample Stecom2015_FD_80414 | JGI IMG/M metagenome (GOLD analysis project Ga0079224, IMG submission 80414) | Agricultural soil microbial communities from Utah to study Nitrogen management - Steer compost 2015 | ecosystem: Environmental > Terrestrial > Soil > Agricultural land | place: USA: Utah...
ACCCGAGACGAAGATTGGATTATACCCCAAGGAAAGACCGAAACCTTAAAACATCAGTTGGTGGTCCACTCAGGAGAGATCAATGACTTGAGTATCAATGATTGGTGGGGAGAGTTTTCAGGTAAAACAGGAATGTATAGTGCGACAGAACTTTGGAGGATCGCACAAGAAGAGGGTCGAAACGCTAAATTTCTTCAACCTTGGGAAGCGGTAGAAGCGATGACTGTCAAAGAAGGCTACAAAGTAAATGTCTGGGCTGCTGAGCCTATGATCACCCAGCCCATGGCTTTTTGCTGGGACGATAAAGGCAGGCTGTGGGTAGCGGAAAACAGAGATTATGAATCTCGGGGGCATGGCTTTTCCAATGCAGGGAACAGCCGTATTCTGATATTAGAAGACACAGATGGGGATGGTGAGGCAGACAGTAAAAAGGTGTTCTTGGAAGGCTTGGCTTTTCCTGCAGCAATGGCGGTAGGCTTTGATGGTTTGTATTTGGGTGCCCCTCCCAATTTACTGTTTGTCCCAGACCGCGACGGGGATGACAAAGCGGATATGGACGACATCGAGGTTTTACTGACGGGATGGGGTATCAGGGACCGGCATGAAACCTTGAACAGTCTTCATTGGGGACCCGATGGCTGGCTGTATGGCTTGCAGGGTTTTGCCACCCCGTCCAAGATCCGAAAGCCGAAGGGCAAGGGCCAACTTTATTTTCATAATGATCCTTTTCCGGAAGATCTATTGGAGGCCGACGGAGTGGATATCAACGGAGGTGTTTGGCGCTACCACCCGGTAAAAGACCGGTTTGAAGTGGTAGCCCACGGATTCAGTAACCCTTGGGGAATTGATTATGACGCCAAAGGTCAATTGTTTATCACCGCTTGCGTTTTACCACACTTGTGGCACATTGTGCCAGGCGGAATTTACCACCGCCAAGGAGGGCAGCATTTCAATCCCTATGTCTATGATGATATCAAAACCATTACGGACCATAGCCACCGGTCAGCCCACGGGGGCGCCCGCATTTACCAGTCTGATGCTTTTCCTGCTGAAGAAAAAGGGCGGATATTTATGGCTAATATTCACGAGCATGCTATTCTATCAGATATTCTAGAGCCCGCGGGGTCTAGCTTTGTCGGAAAACACGGGGATGATTTTGTTACAGCCAACAATGCCCAATGGGTAGGCTTCAGTATGGAGATTGGACCCGATGGCGGTTTGTATACGCTTGATTGGCACGATGCAGATATTTGCGGGCAGGAAGTATTGAACTCCGAGACAGGTCGGATTTTCCGCACGATGCCAGTCAATAATTTAGCAAGCGACTTTAAGGGGCGTTATGAGGACCTAAATCTGCTTTCTGACCGAGAGCTGGTGGATTTGCAAAAGAGCGCCAGCGACTGGCATTCCAGAAGAGCAAGAGGAATCCTTCATAAACGTGCTGTTAACGGCACGCTGACAAAGGATACAGAGCAGGGATTGCTGAATATTTTTGACAAAGACAAAAACCCTGATTTTAGACTTCGGGCCATGTGGACCCTGCATCAAATTGGAGGGTGGAGTGAGCAGAGGCTACTCGATGCTTTAGAGGACAAGGATGAGCATGTCCGAGGCTGGGCCATCCAGTTTTTATGTGAGGATATGAACCCGTCGAAGGAAGCTAGGGATAAATTTGTGCAAATGGCCAAACAGGATGCCTCTCCTGTCGTTCGTCTGCGTTTGGCTACGTCTCTTCAGCGGATTTCTACGGATGAAAAATGGGCAATTGGGGCTAATCTCCTGCAGCACGGAGAGGATGCCGATGATCATAATCTTCCTAAGATGATCTGGTACGGAGTTGAGCCGCTAATTGAGAAAGATCCTGCGAAATTTCTAGAACTCGCCAATCAGTCGAAAATTCCTTTCGTCACCAAGTTGATTGCCAGGAGGGCGGTTGATGCTGATCAATTGGCGCTTCTGGTAAATGCCATTGATAAGGCTGGCGCCAACAAACCGCTTATGTTAGAAGGAATGCTTAATGGCATGGAGGGAAGAACTGATCTCACAGCTCCCGCCAACTGGGCCGCGGCCGCAACAAAACTGCGAAAATCTGCAGAGAACAGTGCGTTGGCTACTGCGATCTCGGAGCTTTTTGGAGACAGGGAGGCCACGCAGCGTGCGTTGGCGACGGTGAAGGACACAAAAGCGTCCTTAGATCAGCGCGTCAGGTCTATTAAGCTACTGTCTGCTCAGCAAAATAGCGCTTTGATAAACGAAATTCCGGCCTTATCAAAAGAGGATAAGCTTCGGCTGGAGGCGATTCGGGCGATAGCGGCTTATGACAGTGAACCTTTGGGAAGGTTGCTGGTTCAAGGTTATAAGAACCTAAATCCTGAGGAAAAAATGGAAGCGGTGAATACCCTTTCTTCCAGACCGCGCTATGGGGGGATGCTCGTCACAGAGATAAAAGAGAACCGCATCCCTAAACGAGAAATTTCACCTACTGTAGCCAGACAAATGTTGAGGGTGGTAGGTAGCGGTTTTATTGAAATATGGGGTCCTATAGAGTCAGTTGCCAAAGACGAAGCGGCTTATCAAAAATACAGGGACATTCTAAAACCTGACGCTCTGGCAAATGCGGATCTAAAAAAAGGAAAAGCCGTTTTTGAGAATGTCTGTGGTCCTTGTCACAAGATGTACGGTGACGGCGGGGTGATGGGACCCGATCTCACCGGATCCAATCGGAGCGATATTGACTATATCTTGCTGAATGTGCTTGACCCTAGTGCCGAAATTCAGGATGATTATAGGATGGTGGTCATTACCACAAGGGACGGGAGGAACTATTCAGGCAATGTGATCTCAGAAAACAACCGGCAGCTCACCTTAAGGGTGGTAGGTCAAGACCCTGTTATTATCAACAAATCTGCCATCCAATCCCGGGAAGTCACACCCGTGTCGATGATGCCCATGGGATTATTTGAAAATTTATCCGAGCAGGAAATCGTCGAGATGGTCGCCTATTTACGCACCCATAAGAAAATTGAATAATTATACTAAAGCCGTCCCGTACAAGCGGGACGGCCTTTTTTAAACCCACATACAGACAAGGATATAGGTGCGACTTTTACATTCCTTGAAGACGCTTTCGTCCTCTGCTCAAAGAACTAGGTAGAATTTACGTTAGCCAACGAATGAAGCAATAGAAGAAGAGGGAAATCTTCGTTTCTTGCCGTGCAAGCTATCGGACACAAGAAGCCAATTAGACTTCGTTACTACCACTTTTTAGGATTTAGTTGTATAGGTTAAACCATCTACCATTAAATTTACATAAATTTGCCAGTTATAAACGAAACTGTAACAATTTTGTAAACATTTATTGGTTTTTTTTGCACAACTAAAGCTATTTTATTATGAAAGAGGATTCGATGGCTAACAAGGCCTATGTAGAGTTGAGGCGTAAAATCCTCTCCAATCAACTTTTTTCCGGTATGCGATTAAAGGAGGGGTACTGGGCTGAAAAAATAGGAGTGAATAGGATGGCTATCAGGGAGGCGCTTACCCGACTCTTGGGGGAAAACCTGATTGAATTCGGGCCTAAAGGGGGGCACTTCGTTAAAACGTTAACAGCTGAGGAAGTTAAGGAAATTAGGGAAATTAGGGAAATCCTTGAGATAGGTGCGCTGAAGCTCCTCTTTAAGTCTAAGTCGGCGGAAGATCTGGACTTGTTAGATGAGATCTGTAACGATTTTAGCAATATGGTTCAGAAAAGCTATTTTGACGGCGCTTTAGAAGCTGACGTGCGTTTTCATGAAACCATTATTGATCTTTCAAAAAATCAGAAGCTGAAAGATTTGTACCAAACGAGCAATATCCCACTTTTTCACCAAAAACTCGGAAAAAGCCAAACCCACATGAAGGATTATGAGTTGACGGACGTGGAACATAGAAGGATCGTAACGTCCATTAGGAAAGGTGATCTTACTACCGCCGAAAATACCTTACATCAGCACCTGATCCGTGGAGAGATGACCACATTAGACCTCGGATTTGAATAGTGTTTTTCCTGTTGGCAGTCTGATTCGCGACTGGAAAATCATTGTTTGATTAAATAAGAAAGTGGTTGGTGGAGCTTGTTCATACTTTGCCCCTTTCTTTTTTTTATATAGTGCCCAAGACTTCGCCTTCCTACGCTCGCTTAAAGGCAGGCCTCTGCTTCTCCGCCGATTTCCTGCTCTCAGTTGGGTAGGACGACAAATGCACAGGGTTTTTCTTGCTTGCCGAATTGGCTCCACACCGCTCTGTAGAGGGATTGCTCTCATTTTCATATAGACGGAAGCTAAACCTATTAAACTTACTCTCGTCTTTTGGTTGTCAGAATTGCCAAAGTGTGAGGCCCTTACATGTCAAAACACACAATTGGTTCAGCCTATAATTTTTCTTCCTAAAAAAATAAAAATAAAAGCAATACATTTTTATTGTAAACAAAAATTACTAATATTGGTAAACAATAATTCTATTGTTCATTTGCCTTGTGGCGTCCAATTCACAGAATTCCCATATCCAAACCATGAAAAAATGAAGCATTATTACAATCCACGAACAATTCTTCGACAAGCGGATGCTTGTGGTCCAGGAATTCCCTATCGCTAACAGTCCTTCTAAGTCTGTTGTGTGGTTTTGTTTATTCTCAAGACGTAATTTCTATAAAAGGAAGAGTTACTTCCGGGGATGATGGAAGTGCGTTGCCTGGAGTATCAGTTTTGATAAAAGGTGGCTCTGAAGGTACTGTTACTGATATGGATGGTAACTTTGTTCTTCAATCTTTGGAAGACGGTCGGCTACAATTCTCCTTTATAGGGTATGAAACTCAAGAAGTCCCTATCAATTCAAGATCTGTTATTGATGTTGTGTTGGTTTCCGATGCGCAGGCTTTGGATGAATTTGTAGTAACCGGGTATTCGACGCAAAGGAAGAAGGACATTACTGGCTCCGTGGCGGTGGTGGATACGGACAACCTGAAGAGAATTCCTGCCCGATCTGCTCAGGAGGCATTACAAGGTATGGCTTCGGGTGTGAATGTCACTAAGTCAGGTGTCCCCGGTGCGTCTGGAAAAATCACCATCAGGGGGATGACTTCTTTTGGGAATACGGATCCGCTGGTGATTGTAGATGGGATTGAACAGAATCTAAATAACATCAGCGCTCAGGAAATCGAGTCGATACAGGTACTTAAAGACGCCGGGTCAGCTTCCATTTATGGAGTGAGGGGAGCTAATGGTGTTATTTTGGTCACCACGAAAAAGGGGAAATCGGGAGCTCCTTCCATTACTTATGATGCTACCTTCGGCATGGTGTATCCGCTACCTGGGAACCCCTTTAATTTATTGGATTCCGAGGGATACGTGAGGGTATATAATCAGGCTTTTCCTAACAATGACAGGTTTATTAATGGAATGCCGGATTATATGTACAGAGGCCCTTCAGGAGCAGGCGTAGCTTTTGAGGGCGACCCTGCAGTCGATCCATCACGTTATTTTTATGCCAGTCCTAACAGAGGACAGAATTATATTATCCAAGAAATAAATAAAGAAGGTACAGATTGGTTTCATGCTTTGTTCAAAAGGGCACCGAGTACCGAGCATAACCTGTCCCTCAGTGGAGGAACTGAGAAATCCAAATACCTTTTTTCCCTCGGATACCTTCACCAGGAAGGAACCCTTATTGAAACCTATTTAAAGCGGTATTCGGCACGGGTTAATACAGAATTTACTTTGGGAAATAACATCAGAGTGGGGGAGAATTTGAATATCCTGTATCGCCAGAATCCTGGTTTCGGGGAAAATTCCGACTTCGGAGGAATAGTCGAGACCATCAAGATGCAACCTATAGTCCCGGTAAAAGACATAATGGGTAATTGGGGCGGAACTTTTGGTGGCCCTAATTTAGGCGACGGCCAAAATCCCGTGGCGGTTCAATACAGAAACAGGAAAAATGACGTCCTTAATGAATGGCATATTATAGGCAATGCCTATGCAGAGGTTGATTTATTGAAGCACTTCACTGCAAGAACAAGTATTGGTTATAATATCAGCAACAGTTATAACCAGGACTTTAACACTACTCAAGTAGAAAATGTACAAGGTAACAACAGTGAGAATAGCTTAAGTGTCAGCTCCAGCTATGGCAGCAGGATGACTTTTACAAATCTCTTGTCCTATATGAACGTTTTTGGGAACCATAGCTTGGAAGTTTTAGTGGGTTCTGAAGCCATCGAGTACACGAGCAGGGGCGTTAGCGGGAGCAGACAAAGGTATTTTTCTGAAGATTTTAACTTTCTGATTTTAGGAAATGGAACAGACGCATTGGCAAACAGCAGTTCCATCAGCGGAAGCAGTCTTTTCTCCTTGTTTGGCCGAGTCGATTATATTTATAATGATAAGTACTTGTTGGGTGCGACTATCAGAAGGGATGGGTCCTCCGTGTTTGGCCCTGAGCAGAGATACGGTATATTTCCTTCAATATCTCTTGCATGGAGACTTTCTGAGGAAAACTTCATGTCTGATCTGACATGGCTTGATGACTTCAAAATCAGGGGAAGCTATGGCGTGCTGGGATCTCAGAACAACGTAAGCGCCGTCAATGCTTTCAGTTTGTACGGGAGCGGGATGACCACCACCTACTATGACATCACCGGGTCGAGTAATTCCATTGTTCAGGGGTTTGCCATTAACCGAATAGGAAACCTCGCCACCGGTTGGGAGGAAAATATTGTCTCAAATATTGGGTTTGATGCCACTGTCAGCAACTCTTTTGATGTCTCATTGGAATATTACAAAAAGAGAATCAATGGCCTTCTGTTTACTGAGCCCTTGCCTGCAGTAATTATTGGGGGCGCCAGTGCCCCTTCCGTGAATATCGGCGATATTCAAAATACAGGTCTTGATGCAGCCATTACCTATAGGGGCACCATAAATAACGATTTCAGCTATTCTGTAGGTGCCAACATCACCAGCTATAAAAACGAAGTCGTGAATATTCCTGATCCAGGGTATTTCTATTCAGGAAGTCATCAAGGTGTCGGCTCTATGGTACGTAATGAAGAAGGACATCCAGTTAGTTCTTTTTATGGATACAAGGTCGTCGGCCTCTTTAACAGCCAAGAGGAGGTGGACGCAGCTCCCGCCCAGAACGCTGCTGCTCCCGGCAGGTTCAGGTACGAAGATGTAGATGGGGACGGGGAAATTACTCCTGATGATCGAACCCATCTTGGAAACCCAAATCCCGATTTCACTTACGGGATCAATCTGAATCTGATGTACAAGAACTTTGATCTTACAGCCTTCCTTTACGGCTCCCAGGGAAACGAGATCTATAACCTGACCAAATCTTATACACATTTCGTAGGCTACTACCCCACTACAAATTTTAGCAGGGATCTTCTGAACGCTTGGACGCCTGACAACCAGAATACTGATATTCCAATAGTAGAGTCTCAAGGGACGTTCAGCACTACATTGGCGTCCAACTCCTTCTATGTGGAGGATGGGTCCTATCTGAAATTTAGATCGCTCATGTTGGGCTACACATTTGGCCCCCATGTTCTTCAAAAAATCCATCTGACGCGGTTGCGGGTTTTCGCTCAAGCAGAAAATCTTTTTACTCTCACCAAATACACGGGATTGGACCCGGAACTTGTCGGGGGTTCTACCTCTGCCATGGGGATTGATAGAGGAAGCTATCCTAACAATGAATTGGGATTGATCTTCGGGCTTTCAGTCGCGTTTTAGAAACTTTAAACATAAAAGACCATGAAAAAGACATATCAATATTTAATAGCAGGACTGCTTTTCTTCACCATCTCCTGCAGTGAGCAATATTTGGAAATTGAACCCTTTGGCTCAGTCAGTGAATCCACGCTTTCCAGTGAACAGGGGTTGGACCTGCTTTTAATCGGGGCCTATTCGCTCTTAGATGGTGGTGGTACGGTGGGAGGTAATTATCTAGGCGGTATTGGATATCTAAGAGGAGGGGACGAGGTCACTATGGGAACTGAATCGGGGCAAAGTGTATATGATGCCTTCATGTTTACGGAGGCAGATGATAACATCGAAAACAAGTGGAAGAATTTGTATTCTGCAATAGGACGCAGCAATGACGTATTGCGGATGATTCCCAGGGTTACCGATACTTCGCCTGAGAAATTATTGCAGGTAGAAGCTGAAGCCAGGTTTCTTCGCGGGGTGTATTATTTGTATCTCGCCATGTTTTTTAAGAACGTGCCTTGGATTGACGAATCGATTAGTTATGCCGAGAAAAACTATTTCGTTTCGAACGCCCTTGACATTTATCCGAAGATAGAAGCTGATTTTCAGTTTGCTGCCGACAACCTGACAGAAACAAAAAGTCAGGTTGGAAGAGCAAATAAATGGGCGGCCAAGTCTTTTTTGGCAAAAACCTACATGTTCCAGAATAAATTCTCTGAAGCAAAACCACTGCTGGAAGATATAATAGCCAATGGTCAGACGAGCAACGGGTTGAAGTACGAGCTTTTGAGCAACTACAATGATAATTTTATCGCAAGGACAAAAAATGGTAGCGAAGCCGTTTTTACGGTGCAGATGTCGGTAAACGACGGGACTACCAGCGGAAATGGAAACCCATTAGATCAGTACAACGGCACTTACGGGGGGCCGGCTACCTGCTGCTATGGATGGGGACAGCCGACGTTTGATCTTGTAGATGCTTTCCAAACTGACCCAGTCACGGGTCTTCCATTAGTGGATACTTATCATCTGACTCCCATTCCACACGACAACGGGATCGAGTCCAACCAGCCTTTTACACCTTATGAAGGCACGCTGGATCCGAGACTGGATTGGAACGTGGGCAGAAGAGGCATCCCCTATCGGGACTGGGGAGTTCATCCCGGTAAGGCTTGGGTGAGAAACCAATTTAACGCTGGTCCCTATAACGTAATCAAAAACATAGTGGAGCAGGCGAGAAGAGATACGGATATGGGGACTGGAGGAGCTTCTAATAATCCCTATAATATGATCCGCTTTGCCGATGTATTGCTTTGGGCAGCCGAATGTGAAGTGGAAGTGGGCAGTTTGGCCAAGGCGGAGGAATATGTCAACAGAGTAAGAGCCAGAGCAGCCAACCCTGAAGGTTGGGTGAAAACATATGTAGATCCTGCCAATCCAGTGGCCGGATTCACGGACATCCCTGCGGCAAACTATAAGATTGGACTGTATGCTGGTGACTTTGAGGCAAAAGGGCAATCGTTTGCCCGAAAAGCGGTATATTTTGAAAGAAGGCTGGAATTGGCGCTCGAACATCACCGATTTTTTGACATGGTTCGGTACACGGGACGAGACTTCGATATAGCAGAAAAGATGAACTGGTTGATGGATCGTGAAGGAGGTGAAATATTGAACCAATCTAATAGTTGGTTAAGCGGAGAATTTATCAAGAACAAGCACGAGTATTTCCCGATACCTCTGGGCCAGATCGATTTAAGCGTTATTGATGGCTCCTCTGTGCTGGTACAGAATCCGGGATATTAGTGTATGACAAGTAATCTCTTAACTATATCGATCAAACTCTTGTAATGATGCAAAAAAAAGATTTTAATCTCTCCAGAAGAAAGATGCTCAAAGGTGCCGCTGTTGCCGGGCTCGGAGGATCCATCATGCCGTTCTCTGGATTAGCCAAACCACAATCGAGATCAAGGACGGGAAAGATTGTGGATGAAAATGCTAAACCCGGTACTTTAGAATGGCAACTCCAATATACTGCCTTTGACACTCCTTTAACAATGGCTTCTTATCCGATGATACGGTATCTAAGGTCGTTAACCATAGAAGGATACGTCAACAAAACGAGTCTATACCCCGGAGAATCCTTGGACTTCAAAGTTAGCATGCACACGCCGGGTAATTTTTTGATAGATATCTATCGCATGGGGTATTACGGGGGTAAAGGAGGAAGAAGTATGACAAAGCTCGGGCCTTTTGAGGGGAAATCCCAGGAGGTGCCGCTTATGGCTATGGAAAGGGTTAGAGAATGCAACTGGGAAACCGCAACCACTTTTACTATACCCGATGACTGGCCAAGTGGGGTTTACTTAGGGAAACTATCTCGGGATGAGCCTTTCGGAAAACAGAGCTATGTCATATTCGTGGTAAAGGAACGCCGTAAATCGGATATTCTCTGCATGGTGAGCGATCTGACATGGCAAGCCTATAATAAGTGGCCTTTTAGAGATTCTTTATATGACGATGGTAGTACTGCCGTATGGTATACGGGGCCAAATGTGCGGGTCAGCTTTGACCGACCCTATGCAAAGTATCCCCAGCTTTTTGATGCCCCGCTTTCGGCCGGGTCGGGAGAATATCTCCTTTGGGAGCATCCGATGACCTACTGGCTGGAACAGCAAGGATATGATGTCACTTATTGCTCCAACTTAGATCTTCATTATGATGCTGATCTTTTGGATCTGACTAAAGTATTGCTGTCTGTAGGCCATGATGAATATTGGTCACCATTGATGTTTGACAATGTCGTTAAAGCCAGGGATAATGGTTTAAGTATCGGGTTTTTCTGTGGCAATTCAGTGGGCGGCGAAATAGAATTTTACGACAGTTTCGATAATAGAAAAGGGCGCGTGTTTGCCCGTACCCAAAAGAGTCTTTATGACAATGAGGAGACGCTTATGGGGAATACTTCTTATGGGGTTGGATTTGGAGACTGGACTGTCAAAAACTCAAAGCATTGGATTTATAAAGACACAGGCTTGAAGGAGGGGGATAGACTTCCAGGCCTTATTGGATGGGAATACCATGGGACCCCAGTAGGAAAAATCCCCGGATTGGAAATTGTAGCTGGTGGACAACTGTCTGCCCCTTCCAAGGAACCTCACGCAGCAACCATATATCCTGGTCCAAAAGGCAATTGGGTTTTTAATGCAGGAACGATTTGGTGGACAGAAGGGCTGGCAAGTCCTCCAGGCCACATCCCAGCAGGGGAGTCGGGTCAGGAAGAATTTCTCAGGCCGGGAGAATATCCAGCTGCCCACGATCCTGGGGGAAGAACGTTTGGTGTGATGCCTGAGGTGCAAAAAATAACTGAAAATGTCTTGAACAGGATGATAGAAGACTCCCCTAGGTAGTTCTTTATACCCTAATTAATGTAGTAGATAAACCCATTGACGATGAAAAACGAAGAAATTAACCAACTGCATAAACATGTAGAAGAAGGAAGGGAGGGCGTAAGTGGAAAGAGTTTCTTTTCCCGCCGCTCTTTTTTGAGTTCGGTAGGGCTGGGAGCCGCCACACTAGGTCTCTGGCCTTTAGGTTGTTCGCCTAAAGCAAGCCGAGGACCCCAAGTAATAGCTGGGTTCGACGACACCATTGATGAAAGTGCCTTGTCCCACGGCTGGGTGCCTGTATCAGAAAGAAAGATCAGGGTCGGGATAGTGGGATATGGCGCCAGTAAGTTTGGGGCTTCCTTTGGTTTTCAAAATCATCCTAATGTAAAGGTTGAGGCAGTGAGCGATCTATTCCCAGACCGTTGCGAAGAATTGGCAAAGGTGACAGGATGCTCCAAAACCTATCCGTCTCTTGAGGAGCTGGTCAAGGATGACAACATAGAGGCAGTATTCGTAGCTACTGATGCGCCCAGCCATCCGAGACATTGTATTGAAGTCTTAAGGCATGGAAAGCATGTGGCAGTGGCCGTTCCGGTAACCTATGGATCTGTAGAAGAAGGTGAGCAGCTTTTGGAAGAAGTAAAGAAAAACCCTGAGCTGAAATTCATGATGTTCGAGACCTCGTGTTTCCGCCAGAATCTGTATGAGATGAGAAAAATTTATCAGGCGGGAGGATTTGGGGATATTGTATATTCTGAAGGAGAATATTATCATGGTGCGCCGCTATCAGTCAAACCCGGAGAATACAAAGGGGTTGGCTCCTATAAAAACTGGCGTCAGGGGGGACCACCCATGTGGTATCCAACTCACAACACAGCCTATCATATTGGGGTTACTGACGGGACATTTACTGAAGTAAGCTGTTTTGGCACAAAACGGGCAGACGGATCGTCAGCTAACCAATACAACAATCCCTTCGATACGGAGATTGCACTATTTAGAACCAGCGAAGGGGGGACTTCCCGGCAAGCTAGAAGCTCGGCTACGCCTGGGAGAGCATCCGAAATCGGTCGCATCCGGGGCACCTTAGGTTCCTATCATGAAACATATGAAGGGCGCCTGGAGGAGCTGCCTGAGTTAAAACGTCCGCCCTTGCCGCCCGGTGTGCCGGCGGGAGGTCATGGAGGTTCCCACGGTTACCTAATGAATGAATTCATCCTTTCCATATTAGAGGACCGTAAGCCGCTGGTGGACATTATAGCCTCTATGAACATGACCATTCCTGGTATCATTGCTCATCAGTCCGCTATGAGGGATGGTGAATTGTTGAAAATCCCTCAATACAGCTAACTAAAACCTTATCATTAAAATGATGGACAAAAACAAAAGTAGTGACCTGAATTCGAACCGCAGGGACTTTCTGAGATTATCCAGTCTAGGTCTAGGAGCTTCTATGATGGGGTTCTCCCAGCTGGGATGTTCACCTAAAACAGACGAGATGAAACTTCCAGAAATCCAAGGTTTTGAAAGGTCGGAGGAAGATCCGTCCGAAGGCTGGACTCCTTTTTCGGATAGAAAGGTCAGGGTGGGATTGGTGGGCTATGGGGTGTGCAAATTTGCAGCAGATTTTGGTTTTCAAAACCATCCGAATGTAGAAGTAGTCGCAGTGAGTGATCTCTTTCCAGATCGTTGCGCGGAACTGGCAAATGTTA
>Ga0079224_100010263_pt1 | contig 12843 bp, 9 predicted proteins | sample Stecom2015_FD_80414 | JGI IMG/M metagenome (GOLD analysis project Ga0079224, IMG submission 80414) | Agricultural soil microbial communities from Utah to study Nitrogen management - Steer compost 2015 | ecosystem: Environmental > Terrestrial > Soil > Agricultural land | place: USA: Utah...
CAAGTGGATTACCCTCAAGGCGGGCCGCGCCGCAGGCGCGGGCGGACCACGCCTTGGCGAACGTCCACGAAGATTCGTAAGCGCGAGCACGTCCGCGACTGGCGGTAGGATGTGCGTTCCGGTTTCTGGTCCAATGTCCGCCGCAATGTTCCATTCTTCGCTCCCTGCCCCTCTTCCGCTTCCTCCCGGCATCCGCTCGCGTCACGTCCCCGGCGTCAACGGCCTGGCGATGCACGTGCTCGAAGCCGGCTTCGACGATGTGAATCGGCCGCTCGTGCTGCTGCTGCACGGGTTCCCGGAACTCGCCTGGAGCTGGCGCAAGGTGATGCTGCCGCTCGCGCAGGCCGGGTACCACGTGATCGCGCCCGACCAGCGCGGGTACGGTCGCACGACGGGCTGGGACCCGGACTACGACGGCGACATTTCCGCGTTCGGCATGCTGACCCTCGCCCGCGATGCGCTCGGGCTCGTTGCCGCCTTCGGGCGGCGCTCGGTGGCCGCCGTGGTCGGCCACGACTTCGGCTCGCCGGTCGCCGCCTGGTGCGCGCTGCTGCGGCCCGATGTCTTCCGCTCCGTCGTGATGATGAGCGCGCCATTCGCCGGCCCGCCCGAACTGCCGTTCGGCACGGTGGCATCGCTCGCCGGCAGCGAAGGGGCCGAGGCGCGGGGCGAGGCGAAGCGAAGCGACATCCATGCGGAGCTCGCGTCGCTCGATCGCCCGCGCAAGCACTACACCTGGTACTACGCGCAGCGCGAGGCCAACGAGAACATGTGGCGGTGCCCCCAGGGCGTGCATGCCTTCCTGCGTGCCTACTACCACCACAAGAGCGCGGACTGGCCCGGCAATCGGCCTCATCCCCTGGCGTCCTGGACGGCCGCCGAGCTGGCGAAGATGCCCACCTACTACATCATGGACCTGCACCTGGGCATGGCGGAGACCGTCGCGCGCGAGATGCCGTCGCCGGCGCAGGTCGCGGCCAATCGCTGGCTGCCCGACGAGGAACTCGGCGTGTACAGCGCCGAGTACACGCGCACGGGTTTCCAGGGCGGGCTGCAGTGGTACCGCGCCGCCGCCGACGAAGGGCTCGCCTCCGTGCTGCAGCTCTTCGCCGGCCGCAGGATCGAGGTGCCGGCCGCCTTCATCGCGGGAAGTGCCGACTGGGGCATCTACCAGCGACCGGGCGCCTTCGAGGCGATGCAATCCAGCGCGTGCGCGCGAATGCTCGGCTGTCATCTCGTCGACCGCGCGGGGCACTGGGTCCAGCAGGAACAGCCGGAGCAGACCACGCGCCTGCTCCTCGACTTCCTGGCGCGAGCGGCCGCATGAACCTGAAGCTTCCCGAGCGCTCCCTGTTCGCGATCCTCCTGCGCTCGCCGTGGTGGATCAGTATCGCGATCGCGGGCGCGCTGATCGTCGCGGCGCATGCCTTGCTGCATCCGCAGTACGCCAGCCTGGGCGTCTTCGCGGCGCTGCCGTTCCTCGTCATCGGCGCGATTGCCGGATGGAGGCAGCTAGGCGCACCGAGCCCCGCCCGGGTCGCGGCGACGCTGGAGACGGTGAGGTCGATGTCCTGGAGCGAGCTCGCCGACGCGCTCGAGGCGGCCTACCGGGCCGAGGGCCATGTCGTGACCCGACTCGGCGACAGGGGAGCCGACTTCGAGCTCCAGAAGGGTGGAAGGACGACGCTGGTGGCCGCTCGCCGCTGGAAGGTCGCCCGCACGGGGATCGACCCGCTCCGCGAGCTCGCCGCGGCGAGGCAGGCGCGCGATGCGCAGGAATGCCGCTACATCGCGCTCGGCGAAGTCACGGACAATGCCCGCCGGTTCGCCGATCGGAACGGCATCCGAATCGTCTCGGGCCCCGAACTGGCGCGGCTGTTGCCCTCCGCGGGCGACAAGACGCGAGCGCGCTGAGGGTCCGTCGCGCGAACGGGCCCTCAGGCGACGCCGAGATAGGCCTGCCGGATGTAATCGTCCTTGGCCATCTCGGCGCTCGTCCCTTCGCGCCCCACCTTCCCGTGCTCGAGCACATACACGCGGTCGGCGATCCGCAGCGCCGATTGTGCGTCCTGCTCGGCCATCAGGATGGCGGTGCCGTTCTCGCGGATCTTCCGGATCGCCTCGAAGATTTCCATCTTGAGGCGATGGGCGATGCCGACCGACGGCTCGTCGAGCAGCAGCAGCGAGGGCTTGCCCATCAGGGCCCGCCCGATCGCGACCATCTGTTGCTGACCGCCCGACAGCGTGCTGACGATCTGGCCGGCGCGCTCGCGCAGGATCGGGAACAGGCCGTAGACGAACTCCAGGTCGCGCTGGACCTCGTCCCGGTCGCGCCGGAGATAGGCGCCGAGCATCAGGTTCTTCAGCACGGTGAGTTCGGGGAACAGCCGCCTGCCTTCGGGGCAATGGCAGATTCCCTTGCCCACCACCTCGTGGGCGGCCAGCGCCTGCAGCGACTGGCCACGCAGCTCGAGCACACCCTCCGACGGCTGCATCCGCGAGATCGCCTTGAGCAGCGTGGACTTGCCCGCGCCGTTGGGCCCGAGCACGGCGACGATCTCGCCCTCGGCCACCGTCTGCGACACCGACTCCAGGGCGATCGCCTTGCCGTACCAGACCGACAGGTCCTGAATCCGCAACAGGGGCGCCGTCATGCGACCTCCACGTCCGGGGCGTCCGTACCGATGTACGCATCGATCACCCGCGGATGGGTGACGATGCGATCGGGCGTGTCGTCCGCGATGAGCTCGCCGAAATCCAGGGCGATCACCCGCTCGACGAGCTTCATGAATTCGCGAAGCTTGTGCTCGATCAGCAGCACGGTGAGCCCCGTCTCCTGGTGAATGCGCCGGATCAGGGCCGACAGTTCCGCGATCTCGCCGGAGCCTAGCCCGGCAAAAGGCTCGTCGAGCAGCAGCAGCTTCGGCGCGGTCGCGAGCGCGCGGGCGATCTCGAGCCGGCGCTGGTCGCCGTACGACATCTGCTCCACCGGCATGTCCTCCTTGCCGCCCAGCCCCACCTGCTCGATGAGCTCCCGGGCGTGGGCCTCGCGGCCCTGGGGCGGGGCCGGCTGCGCCAGGCCACCCACCTTGACGTTCTCGATCACCGTCATGCCGACGAATGGCCGGCAGAGCTGGAAGGTTCGCGACATGCCGAGGCGCACGATCCTGTGCGGCGCCATGCCGACGATCGACTGGCCCAGGAACGTGACGCTGCCCTGGTCGGCCGGAATGAAGCCGGTCAGGAGGTTGTACAGCGTCGTCTTGCCCGCGCCGTTCGGCCCCAGGATCCCGACGACCTCGCCGGGACGAAGGGAGAAGCTCACGTCGTTGACCGCCACGAGCCCGCCGAAGCGCTTGCTCAGGTGCGAAACCTCGAGGATCGTGCTCATGCGGACCCTCCCAGCCGTGCCTTGAGCCGGTTCCATGTCGGCGCCACCAGGCCCTGGGGCAGGTAGAACAGGATCAGGATCAGCGTCACGCTGTAGATGAGCAGTCGCCATTCGCCGAAGTCGCGCAGCAGCTCCGTCAGCATGACCAGCAGGATCGCGCCGCCGACGGGGCCCCAGATCGACGACATCCCGCCCACGTACACCATCGTGATGACGGTGATCGAGAGGACGACGGTGAAGACCTGCGGGCTCACCTGCAGCTGGTACTGCGCATACATTGCGCCCCCGGCGCCGGCAATGGCGGCACTGATCACCAGCGAGGCGATCTTGTACCAGGTGACATTGAGCCCGGCGGCCTGGCACGTCGCCTCGTCGCCCCGGATCGCCCGCAGGATCAGGCCCCAGTTGGAACGCGCCAGGAGGACCAGCACCGCTGTGCAGACCACCAGCACCGCGAGGGCGAAGTAGTAGAAGCCCAGCTGGGAGAAGATCAGCGGCTCGATGCCGTTGATGCCCTCCTCGCCCCCGGTGTACTCCCAGAAGATGAGCATCAGCCGCTCCATGATGGCCGACGCCGAGAGCATCGCCAGCGCGAAGTACGGACCCTTCAGCCGCAGCGTCGGGAAGCCCACGACCAGCGCGAAGAGCGAGGCGACCACCATCGCGCTCGGGATGGCCCACCAGCCGCTGATCCCCCAGACGGTGTTCATGAAGCCCGCCGTGTACGCGCCGGCGCCGATGAACAGGGCATGCCCGAAGTTCTCCCGCCCGGTCAGGCCGGACATGAAGTCCCAGCTGACGGCCCAGATCGCGTAGATGATCGCGACCGTGAGCACGCCGGTGAGATAGGAGTTGTCGAGGAGCATTGGCAGAAGCGCCATCACTGCCACGAAGACCGCCGCCCCGGCCAAGTCGATTCTGTGCGTGAACATTCCTGGCTCGTCTCCTGGCTCAGAACGCGGCGCGCTTGCCGAACATGCCGGCTGGCCGGAAGATCAGCATCAGCAGGGTGGCGAGCACGGAAATGATCTCGGTCCATCCGCTCGAGATCGTGTAGGCGACGATGGTCTCGGCATAGCCGAGCATCAGCGCCGCGAGGATGCTGCCCGGGATCGAGCCGAGGCCGCCGACGACGACGATCGCGAAGGCCTTGATGATCGGCAGCAGCCACATGGTCGGCTGCACGGTGAGGAAGGGTCCCGCGAGGATGCCCGCCGCGGCCGCGAGCGCCGCCGACATCGCCATCACGAGCGCGAAGATGCGGTCGGACGGGATGCCCATGTACTGCGCCGCGTCGGGATCCTGGGAGATCGCGAGGATCGCGGAGCCGAGGCGGGTGTGCTGGATGAAGAGCCAGAGCGCGCCGATCAGCACGATCGCCGATATGACGGTGAAGAGCCGCTGCCCTGCGATGCCGACGCCGAAGAGCTCGTACTTGGCCGTCACCATCGAGGGCACGTTGCGGTACTCCGAGCCGAATGTCAGGAACAGCACCTGCTCGATCGCGAGCGCCACGGCCAGGGTGATCATCAGCACGGCGAGCAGCGACTTGCGCCGCATCGGCCGTACGAGCACCCGTTCCATCACCACCCCGAACAGGGCGACGAAGGCAATCGACACCAGGGCCGCCGGCACCAGCGGCAGGCCCAGGGTCGTAAGCACGTAGGTGCCGTAGGCCCCCAGCGCATAGAAGGACCCATGCGCGAGGTTGAGGATTCTGGCCACGCCGAAGATCAGCGTGAAGCCGACCGCCAGCATCGCGTAGATGGCGCTCGACACCGCGCCCTGTATCAGGATCTCTACCAAGGGAACTCCCGGCAGCTCAACCAAGGAAACATCGACCGCAGCCGGCCGCCGTGCGCGGCGCTCGCGACGCGCACGGATCGTGTGGAAGACTCACGTGGTGCGGCCTACTTCTTCTGCAGCCAGGGCGGGAGGATCGGCTCGGCGGTGCGCAGCGCCTTGGGGAAGACCACCTCGCGCTTGCAGTCTTCCTGCCACTGGGCGAAAAGCAGGTTCGGGTACTTGCCGCCCGTCTTGAGCTCGTGGCTTTCGTCGAACTCGATGAGCCCCGGGATGCCGACGTAGCTGGTCTGCTCGAGCGCCTTGATCACCGGGTCGACATCGGTGGTCCCCGCCTTCTCGACGGCCTCCGCATAGATGTGGACGGCGTCGTAGGCACCGAAGGCCGTGTACACCGGCATGCGCGACGTGCGCTTCTGGAACTCGTCGAAGAACGGCACGGTCTTCGGCGTGATCGGGGCGCGCACGGCGAAGTTGCCGGCGATCTCGGAGACCGACTTGCCGTCGATCCGCTGGCAGAAGTCGCCGTCCATGCTCTTCACGTCGACTCCCCCGTACGGCATCGGGAAGCGGGCGTCGTGCCACTGCTTGGCGAAGACGTCGCTCGAGGCGTGCGACAGGATCACGACCATGAACTCGGCGCCCGAATCACGCACCTTGGAGAAAAGCGGAGCGAAATCGGAGGTCTGCGTGTCGAAGAGCTCGGAGAACCGGACGTCCACGCCGGCCTCGGTCGCCCCCTTCTTGAGGATCGGCACCAGGTCCTGCACCCACTTGGCGTTCTCGCCGACGATCGCGACCTTCTTGAACCCGAGCTCGCCGCCGATGAAATCGGACAGGAAGCCGATGAGCTGCCGTGCCTGGTCGGCCGCATTGACCGGCCCGACGCGGAAGACGTACTTGTAGTTGTCGTAGTCCTTCGCCACGCGCTGGGTGATCGCGGGAGAGGCGGCACCCACGCCGAGGTAGATCGTCTTCGCGCGCGAGATATGCGGCAGCTGCGCGAGCGTCACGCCGCTCGTGTAGCCCCCGATCAGCACGTCCACCTTCTCCTCGGCGGTCAGCTTCTTGATGGCGTTGATGCCGGCCTCGGGCTTCTCGGTCTCGTCGGCCACGACCATCTCGAGCTTCCTGCCGAGCACGCCGCCCTTGGCGTTGATCTCGTCGATCGCGATCTGGATCGCGTCCTGGGTGTCGCGGCCCACCTGCAGCTGGATGGCCGTCGGCACGCCGATGCGAATGGGCGCCTGCTGCGCCAGCGCGACGGGCGACTGGGCCAAGGCCATGGCGAGGCCGGCGCCCAGCGCCGACTTGATCAGAATCCGACGTGTCATTGATGTCTCCCCTCGTCGAGACAGCCGGGGTGGCGTCTCTGTTCTTTCGGCCCGAAGCCCGGATGAGCCTCGCGAGCCACAGCCGTCGAGGCTAGCCCCGGCGATTCCCCGCCGTCAAGTGCGAGCGACGATGACGCTTCGCCCGCGCCGCCGACCGTCGCGCGAGCGCCGGTCCGGTCACTTCTTCTCCATCCAGGGCGGCAGGATCGGATCCGCCGTGCGCACGTGCTTCGGGAACACCACTTCCCGTCCGCAATCGGGCTGCCACTGTGCGAAGAGCATGTTCGGATGCTTCCCGCCCGACTTCACGTCGTGCGTCTCGTCGAACTCGATGATGCCCGGGATGCCTTCGTAGCTCGTCTTCTCCAGCTCGGCGATCACTGCATCGGTGTCGAAGCTGCCCGCGCGCTCCACCGCCTCGGCATAGATGTGCACGGAGTCGTAGGAAGCGAACGCCGTATAGACAGGCGAGCGGCCCGTGCGCTCCTTGAACTTGTCGAAGAAGGGCACGGTCTTCGACGTCAGGGGCGCCCGGATGGCGAAGTTGCCCGCGGTATGGGAGACGGCCTTGCCGTCGAGCCGCTCGCAGAAGTCGCTGTCCATGGCCTTCACGTCGATGCCGCCGTAGGGGATCGGCACCCGTGCGTCATGCCACTGCTTGGCGAAGATGTCGCTCGAGGCGTGCGCGAGGATGACGACGATGAAACCGGCCCCCGACGCTCGGATCTTCGAGAACATCGGCGAGAAGTCGGAGCTCTGCGTGTCGAAAAGCTCGCTGAAGCGCACCTCGGCGCCAGCCTCGGTCGCCCCCTTCTTGAGGATCGGCACCAGGTCCTGCACCCACTTGGCGTTCTCGCCGACGATCGCGACGTCCTTGATCCCGAGCTCGCCGATCACGTAGTCGGAAATGAACGTGGTGAGCTGCCGCGCCTGGTGGGCGGCATTGATGGGACCGACGCGGAAGACGTACTTGTAGTTGTCGTAGTCCTTCGCCACGCGCTGGGTGATCGCGGGAGAGGCGGCGCCCACGCCGAGGTAGATCGTCTTCGCCCGCGAGATGTGCGGCAGCTGCGCGAGCGTCACCCCGCTGGTGAAGCCGCCGATCAGCACGTCCACCTTGTCCTCGGCGGTCAGCTTCTTGATCGCGTTGATGCCGGCCTCGGGCTTCTCGGTCTCGTCGGCCACGACCATCTCGAGCTTCCGGCCGAGCACCCCGCCCCTCGCGTTGACCTCGTCGATCGCCATCTGGATCGCGTCCTGCGTGTCCCGGCCCACCTGCAGCTGGACCGGTGTCGGTACGCCGATCCGGACGGGCCCTTGCTGCGCTGCCGCGAAGGGTGCGTGGGCCAGCAGGGCGAACAGGCCGACGCCGAGCGTCGACGTGACGAAGGTCCGACGTTTCATCGCTATCTCCATGGCGGGGCGGCGAAGTAGCACGCCCCTCTTGTTATCCGTGTTCCGCAGGTCCGGGCCGCGTTCGCGGGCCGGGCGCTGCGACGCCCGCGAAGTTAACTCCGATCCGTCGGAAACGTCAAGCGCGCCGCGCGAGCGCCGAGCCTCGCGAACGAGGCCCGGGCGCGCCCCGCGCCTGGCCTCAGGCGGCCTTGTCGAGCGCCCGGGTCTCGTCGAACGTCCGCAGCAGCTCCGCGCGCTTCTGACGCGCCGCGGCAAGATGCCGCGCCTTCACGTGGCCGAAGCCGCGGATCTCCTCCGGGACCGAGGCGATGCGCACCGCGATCGGCAGGTTGTCGTTCGTGAGGCGCGGCAGCAGCTCGCCGATCGTGCGCTCGTACTCGTCGATGAGGGCCCGCTCCTCCCGGCGCTCCTGCGTACGGCCGAAGATGTCGAACGGGCCGCCGCGTAGGCTTCGCATCCTCGCCAGCACACCGAAGGCCTTCATCATCCAGGGCCCGTACTCCCGCTTGACGAGCTCGCCCTTGCTGTTTCGCTTCGCGAAGAGGGGCGGCGCCAGGTGGAAGCCCAGGCGATAGTCGCCCTCGAACTGGCGCTCGAGCTGCTCGCGGAAGCGGCCGTCTGTGTAGAGGCGAGCCACCTCGTACTCGTCCTTGTAGGCCATCAGCTTGGCGAAGTATCGGGCCACGGCCTCCGTCAGCTCGAGCGGCCCCTTGCCGACGATCCCTTCCTCGGCGGCCCGCACCCTGGCGACGAAGTCGGTGTAGCGCTTCGCGTAGGCAGCGTCCTGGTAGCCGGTGAGGAACTCTGCGCGATGCGCGACGAGCTCGTCGAGCGACAGCTTCGCGGGCTTGCGCACCAGCGCGATCGAGGACACCGGCGCGGCGGCCTTCTCGACCCGGTCGAGATCGACCGCGGCGACCCGGCCCCAGGCGAATGCCTGCTTGTTGCTCTCGATCGCGACCTGGTTCAGTTCGATCGCGCGCTCGATCGCCTCGGCCGAGACGGGAATCAGGCCGCGCTGCCAGGCGAAGCCGAGCATGAAGAGGTTGGTCGCGATCGCGTCGCCCAGCAGCGCGGTCGCCAGGCGCGTGGCATCGACGAAGGCGGCCGCCGACGGATCGCCAATGGCCGCGATGATGGACGCTTCCATCTGCCCCAGCGGGAACTTCCAGTCCGGGTTGCGCGTGAAATCCGCCGTGGGCGTCGCCGCGAGGTTGGCGACGACCCGCGTGCGACCCGGCGCCATGCGGGCGAGCGCCTCGCGCCCGGCCGTCACCAGCACATCGCAGCCGAGCACGGCATCGGCCGCCGCCAGCCCGATACGGGGCGAATAAAGCGGCTCGCCCGGATTGCCGAAGCGCAGGAAGCTCATCACCGCGCCGTTCTTCTGCGCAAGGCCGGTCACGTCCAGCACCGTGACCGTCTTGCCCTCGAGATGCGCCGCCATGCCGAGGAGCTGGCCGACCGTGACCACGCCGGTACCACCGATCCCGGTGACCATGAGCGCATACGAGCCGTCGATGGAAGGCAGCGTGGCGGGCGGCAGGTCCTTCGCGATGGCCGCGGCGATCGACGTCTTCTGCGTCGCGGGCGCGGCGGGCGCGGCGGGAGCCGCCTTCGACGCGCCGGCCCGGCCGCTGCGCAGCTTGCCGCCGTGCACCGTCACGAAGCTCGGGCAGAAGCCGTTGACGCAGGAGAAGTCCTTGTTGCACGAAGACTGGTTGATCTTGCGCTTGCGGCCGAACTCGGTCTCGACCGGCTCCACCGCCACGCAGTTCGACTGTACGCCGCAGTCGCCGCAGCCCTCGCAGACCGCCTCGTTGATGAAGACCCGCTTCTGCGGATCGGGGAACGTGCCGCGCTTGCGGCGGCGTCGCTTCTCGGCGGCGCAGGTCTGGTCGTAGATCAGTACCGACACGCCCGGGTATTCGCGCAGCTCGCGCTGGACGTCGTCGAGGGCGCTGCGGTGATGGACCGCGACCGACGGCGCGAAGTAGCCCGACGGGTACTTCTCGGGCTCGTCGGTGACGACCACGATCTTCTCGACCCCTTCGGCCGCCACCTGGCGCGCGATCATCTGCGGGGTGAGCGGCCCGTCGTGGGGCTGGCCGCCGGTCATGGCGACCGCGTCGTTGTAGAGGATCTTGTACGTGATCGGCGTGTTTGTGGCGACCGCGAGGCGGATCGCGAGCGATCCCGAATGGAAGTAGGTGCCGTCGCCCAGGTTCTGGAAGACGTGCTTCGTCTCCGTGAACGGCGCCTGGCCGACCCAGTTCGCGCCTTCGGCGCCCATGTGCGTGAAGGTCGCGGTCGAGCGGTCCATCCACATCGCCATGTAGTGGCAGCCGATGCCCGCCAGCGCGCGGGAGCCTTCGGGCACGCGCGTGGACGTGTTGTGGGGGCAGCCTGCGCAGAAGTACGGGATGCGGTCGGCCGCGGGCACCACTTCGGCGCTCGCCTTCTCCTTGGCGTCGAGCAGGGCCACGCGGGCCTCGCAGCGCGCAAGCACCGCATCGAGCGGGCCGCCGCGCGCATCGCCCGCGCCGCCCCGGGCCGCGAAGCGACGCAGCCGGGCGGTGATCGTGCGGGCGCACAGTGCCGGGGTCAGCTCGCCCCACTCCGGCAGCAGCAGACCGCCGTTCTCGTCGGTCTTGCCGATGACGACCGGGCGCTGCGCGAGGGGATAGAGCGCCTCCTTGAGCTGGGCCTCGACCAGCGAGCGCTTCTCCTCGATGACCAGGACCTCCTCGCAGCCGGCGCAGAACTCGCGGATGCCCTCGGGTTCCAGCGGCCACGGCATGGCCACCTTGTACACACGCAGGCCGATCCCCTTCGCCGTGGCGTCGTCGATGCCGAGGTCGGCGAGCGCCTGCATCGTGTCGAGCCAGCTCTTGCCGGTGCTGACGATGCCGAGCCTCGCCGGCTCCCCGTCGGCCCGGCCGAAGACGTTGCGATCGAGCCGGTTGGCGCGCGCCCAGGCCCGGGCCGCCGGGACCTTCCAGCGCGTCAGGCGCTCCTCGAGCTGCAGGAAGGGGACCTCGGGCCAGCGAATGTTGAGCCCGCCCTCGGGCATCTCCACGCCCTCGGGCGTGACGAACTCGAGGCGCTGCGGCGAGACGTCCACGACGCCCGCCACCTCGATCGTGTCGGTAACCGCCTTCAGCGCCACCCACAGGCCGCTGAAGCGCGACAGCGCGATGCCCTGCAGGCCATAGTCGATGTAGTCCTGGACGGTGGCCGGCGCGAGCACCGGGATGGACACGGCGCTGAAGATGAAGTCGGTCTGCGCGGCCATCGTCGAGGACTTGGCCGCATGGTCGTCGCCCGCGATCGCGAGGACCCCGCCATGGGGCGCCGTCCCGGCCTGGTTCGCATGGCGCAGCGCGTCCCCGCTGCGATCGACCCCGGGGCCCTTGCCGTACCAGATGCCGAAGACGCCGTCGTACTTGCCGCCGGGGAAGAGGTTGGCCTGCTGGGTACCCCAGATCGCGGTCGCGGCGAGGTCCTCGTTGACGCCCGGCACGAACTTGACGTGGTGCGCGTCGAGCTGCTTGCGGGCCCGGGTGAGGGCCTGGTCGTAGCCGCCCAGCGGCGAGCCGCGATAGCCGGTGATGTAGCCGGCGGTATTCAGGCCAGCGGCGAGGTCGCGCTGGCGTTGCATCAACGGCAGGCGCACGAGCGCCTGCGTCCCCGTGAGGTACACCAGGCCCTCGGTCGCATCGTACTTGTCGTCGAGGCTGACCTCGCGCAGGCTTCGTTCCAGGGGTGCGTTCATCCGAATATCTCCTGAGTGGCCCGCCCGCGGCCGGACGGTGCGGCGCTGTTCGGGGCCAGGCGCGGCGCGCATCGAGGCGCGACTTCTGCGTATTATCGCCCTTCGGGCCGCGCGGCGCTCCCGAGGGCCGGGCGAGGCCCCGGGACCCGCTGCCACGAAGGCCCACGGGCGGAACCTTGCCCTCCTATAATCGGCGCAAGGCCAGCCCACGGCCGCTACCAGCACCACGAGGAGGAGACCCGCATGACAAGGACGATCGACCGCCGCGGATTCCTGCAGGGAACGGGCGCCGTGGCGGCCACGCTGGCCATGCCGGCCATCGTGAGCGCCCAGCCGAAAGTCACGCTCAAGATCAGCCACTACCTTCCCGCCACGCATGGCTTCCAGGTGGACTTCATCCGGCCCTGGGCGGAGAACCTGAAGCAGGCGAGCGGCGGCGCCATCGACTACCAGATCTCCGACGCATCCACCACCTTCGGGCGGGCCGACCGCCAGGGGGACCAGGTCAAGGCCGGGGTCACGGACATCGCGCTCGGCCTGTGCGGCATTCCCCGCGGGCGGTTCCCGCACTCCTCGATCATGGAGCTGCCCTTCGTGGTCGATCGCGCCGAGAGCGGATCGCGCGCGCTGTGGCAGCTCCACCAGGACGGCAAGCTCGGCAAGGAGTACGAGGACTTCAAGGTGCTCATGCTGATGACGCACCACGGCGCGCTGATCCACACCGTCGACAAGCCGGTGCGACAGCTGGCGGACATCCGGGGCCTGCGCATGCGCACCCCCGGGCCGGCCGTCAGCGCCATGATCGAGCACCTCGGCGGCAGCGCCCTCACCCTGCCGCCGTCGGAGATCTACCAGTCGCTCTCCAAGGGCGCGATCGACGGCCTGATGACCACCTGGGACCTCGTCGGCGCCATCCATGCCAACGAAGTGCTCAAGTACCACACCGACTGCCGGATCTATGCCGCGGCGTTCTACTACGTCATGAACCGCAAGCGCTACGAGGGGCTGCCCCGGGAGCTGCAGCAACTGATCGACGCCAGTTCCGGCGACGCCCTGCTGCAGAAGGTCGGCCCCTGGTGGGACAAGTGGGAGAGCGCCGGCAAGGAAGACGCCATGAAGCGCAA
>Ga0079224_100010264_pt1 | contig 12842 bp, 10 predicted proteins | sample Stecom2015_FD_80414 | JGI IMG/M metagenome (GOLD analysis project Ga0079224, IMG submission 80414) | Agricultural soil microbial communities from Utah to study Nitrogen management - Steer compost 2015 | ecosystem: Environmental > Terrestrial > Soil > Agricultural land | place: USA: Utah...
CGCACGCCGCGTCGCCTCGAGGAGCCACCACACCGGGGCGCGCCCCCCGCGGGCCCAGTTCCGCCGGGAGGCCCCGGTCGACCAGAGCGTGCCCGGGCCGCCGGTGGCCGGCTGCCTGTCCGCCTGCGAGTGCGCCGGCGTGGCAGACGGCGCCGCGGCCGCGATCGTGTGCCGAGCCGAGGACGCTTGCCGCTACACGGACAAGCCGCTCTACGTGAAGGCGCTCAGCTTCGTGGCCGGCAACGGCCGCGGCGTCACCGACCCGGCCTACGACTACACGACCTTCCCCGAGATCGCCGCCTGCGCGGCGGACGCCTACGCCCAGGCCGGCATCGCCGACCCGCGCGCCGAGCTGGCCATGGCCGAGGTGCACGACTGCTTCACCCCGACCGAGCTCGTGCTGATGGAGGACCTCGGCTTCAGCGAGCGGGGCAGCGCCTGGCGCGACGTGCTCGACGGCACCTACGACCTCACCGGCGACCTGCCGGTCAACCCCGACGGCGGCCTCAAGTCCTTCGGGCACCCCGTCGGCGCCAGCGGCCTGCGCATGGTGTTCGAGGCCTGGCTGCAGCTGCGCGAGGAGGCGCCCCCCGAGCGCCAGATCGCCACGGTCCCCGGCCGCACCCTGGCCCTCACCCACAACCTCGGCGGCTACCCGGGCGAGATGGTCAGCTTCATCAGCATCCTCGGCGTCTGACGGTGCTCGTCGCCGTGCCAGCATCCGGTCGTGGGGTCGACCGCTCGCCGCAACGCCTACGACCGGTCCCGGTCTTCCGCCTCGTCCCCGACGGGGCCGCGCGCCGAGCGCTGATCACCGGCGGCTGACGCTCCTCGCTCCCGCTTGCCCGTCTGGTCAGTGGGGGTGCACGCCCGTGTGCCGCCCGCACCCCCGCCCGTGGGCAGGAGGTCGAGCACGGACGGCGAAGGTCGCACGATGCGACTGGGGAGCGCACTCGTGGTGGGGGCCGCGCTGGCGTGCGGCGTGGCAACGATGCCGTCGGCATCGGCGCAGGTGGGGTCGGACGTGGGCGACGTCGGCGTCGCCGTGGCGCGCCAGGTCTGCGAGCAGCTGTGGCTGGAGGGCGTGTGCGAGGCGGTGGGGCACCCCGATCCCGCCTACCGGAGCGAGGAGGACCCCTCCACCGGGCCGCTCGAGCTGCGCATCGGCGCGGTGCACGAGCACAGCGGCTACTCCGACGGCGATCCGGACACCCGGCCCGCCGACTACTTCCGGGCCGGCCGGGAGGGCCGCAACGAGCACCGCGACGGGCGCGACACCGGCGTGGCGGTGGACTTCGTGCTCGGCAGCGAGCACTCCGACAACGAGAAGCTGCCCGTCACCACCGCGAAGGTGTGCATCGACCTGAGCAGCGTCTCCGACGGGCTCGCCACCCTGGACCTCGAGGCGATCCTGCCCCCGCTGAGGTGCAGCAACGTCGAGCACGCCGACCACTACCGCAAGTGGGCGGAGGCCCTGGCCCAGGCGATCGAGGCCACCGAGGTGGACGAGGACGGGCACCACGTCGGCTTCACCGCCATGCGGGGCTTCGAGTGGACCAACGACTACTACAACCACCTCGGCGTCTACTTCTCCCGCAACGTCGTCAACGCCAAGCTGGACGGCAGCTACCTGTCGATGGACGTGATGTGGGACTGGCTGCGCCGCCCACCGGAGCGGGGCGGCGGCGCCGACGCCCTCGTGGTCTTCAACCACCCCGGCGGCAACCCGGCGCTCACGCCCTTCGACGGCGACCTGCCCCACAACGTCCTGCTGCAGGAGCTCCTCGGCGGCGCCAACTGGGACGACGTCGCCTACGTGCCCGACGTCGACGACCGGGTGATCGGCATCGAGGTCAACCGGGGCGACGACCTCGCCTGGTACGTGAGGGCCCTGACCAGCGGCTGGCACCTTGGGCCGGTGGCGGCCGAGGACGAGCACGAGCGGGCGTGGTCGTCCTCGGAGGACGGCAAGACGCTCGTGCTCACCCGGGGACGCAGCCCGCGGGACTACTACCACGCCTTCCACCAGCGCCGGACGATCGCCCTCGGCGCCGACCTGGTCGGGGGTGCGCCGGGCGAGCGGGCCACCTTCCCGCAGCTCCACTACTGGGCCGGGGCGCCCGACCGCCAGGACCCCGCCGCCACGCCGCTGGGCGGGATCGTCGACGCGGCCCGCACCACGCTGCGCCTCGACCTCGACGGGCTCCCCGAGGGAAGCCCGGTCGTGCTCGTCACGAACGCCGCCCCCGAGCCGATCGCCCTCGGCGTCGTCGACGGGTCCGGTCGCCTCACCGCCACCCACGAGGCGACCGCCCACGAGACCGAGGAGCGGTGGTGGTTCGCCGTGGTGTGCCCGCCGGGCACCGCGGACTGCGGCACCGGCGAGTCCTACAGCGCCGTCACCGCGCCGATCTGGCTGCGACCCACCCCGATCGGCGACGAGGTCGTTGACGGGATCCCGCCGGCCGGCGCCGGCGCTGCGAGCGCCGCCTCGGGCGCGTCGGCCGTCGAGGCCCCCGGCCCTGCCGCGCGCGGCGCTCAGCCCGCCGGCGAGGACGCGGCGGGCCTGGCCGTCACGGCGGCCGCGCACACCGAGGCCGCCCGGCTGCCGGCCACCGGCGGCGCACCGCTCCTCGTGCTCGGCGCCGTGCTGCTCGTCGCGGCCGGCGGGACCTGGGTGCTGCGCCGCCCCGCCTGAGCCCCACCGTCGACCCCCGTCGGGTCGCCGCCTCCTACGCTGCGCCGCCATGCACCTGCGGATCGAACGGGTCCACGCCCGCGGCGAGGCGCCCGACGCCATCGAGGTGGCGTGGGCGCAAGGCGGCGAGGTCGTGCGCTGGAGCCTGGCCAACACCGGGGTCGCGGCGGTGGCGGTGGACTCGGTGGCGCTCGTGGCCCGGCTGGAGGGCGCCGTCGAGCCGCTGCAGGTCCTGTGCCAGGGGTACCAGTCGTGGAGCCCCACCCGGGTGCGCACGTTCCGGGTGGACCAGGACCCCTCGCGGGCCGACGGGGTGCCCGCGCTCGTGCTGGGCATGTACCACGCCGACCCCGCCGTGGCCGAGCCCGACGAGCTGCGCAGCGAGCTGGTGACCGTGCTGCGCGACGCCACCGGGAGGATGCTCGTGGTCGGCTTCCTCGGCGCCTCCGAGCACGACGGCACGATCCGGGTGCGCCCGGCTCGGGACGGCTCGGACGTCATCGAGGTCTGGCTCGAGGCCCACCTCGGCGGCGCCCAGCTCCCCGTCGGGGACGAGCGGCTGCTCCACGAGGTGTGGATCGCCGAGGCCGAGGCCGACTTCGCGCCGCTGCTCGACGCCTGGGCCGGGCGCGTCGGGCAGGCCGCCGGCGCCCGGGTGGCCGCGCCGTACCAGGTGGGCTGGTGCTCCTGGTACCACTACTTCCACGACGTGTCCGAGGCGGCGCTGCGGGCGAACCTGGCCGAGGCCGGGCGCTGGCCCTTCGAGGTGTTCCAGCTCGACGACGGCTACCAGCCCGCGATCGGCGACTGGCTCCGCACGAACGACCGGTTCCCCACCCCGCTCGACGGGATCGCGGCGGCGATCGCGGCCGAGGGCTGCACCCCGGGGATCTGGCTGGCCCCGTTCCTGGCCGCCCCGGAGAGCGAGGTGGCCCAGGCCCACCCGGGCTGGTTCGCCCACCGCGGCTCGCACCGCCTGGCCGGGATGCTGAACGACGGCTGGGGCGGCTGGGTGCACGTGCTCGACACCACCCACCCGGAGGTGCAGGCCCACCTCGAGGCGGTGGCCGCCGAGCTCGTCGGGCTCGGGTACCCCTACCTGAAGCTCGACTTCACCTACGCCCCCTCGCTGCCCGGCACCTACCACGACCCCACCCAGACCCCCGCCCAGCGGGTCCGAGCCGGCTTCGAGGCCATCCGCCGCGGCGCTGGCGACGACGCCTTCCTCCTCGGCTGTGGGGCCCCGCTCGGCCCGACGATCGGGCTGGTCGACGGGATGCGGATCGGCCCCGACGTGGCGCCGCGCTGGGCACCGAGCCCCGACGCCTGGGCGCCACCGGGCCACGAGGGCGTGATGCCGGCCACGGTGAACGCGTGGCGGAACACGCTGGCCCGCTCCTTCATGCACCGGCGCCTCTGGCTCAACGACCCGGACTGCCTGATGCTGCGCACCGCGCACACCGAGCTGACCGCCGAAGAGGCGCGGGCCTGGGCCATGGCCGTCGCCGCGTCCGGCGGGATGGCGCTGGTGTCCGACGACCTGTCGCTCCTCGACGACGACGCCCGCGCCCTGCTCGACGAGGTCCTCGCCATCGGCCGGGCGGTCGACGCAGACGCGGCGGCCGACGGGCCACCCCGCTGCCCGGACCTGCTCGACGCCGACCCGCCCACCCGGCTCGTCACCGCGGCCCACGAGCTCGTCGGCGACCCGGCGGCGGGCCTGGCCCACCTCCAGGGCCGCCTCGCCTGACCGGCGATCAGCGGGCGTCGAGCTCGGCGATCCGGCGCTTCGGGGCGGTGAGCCGGTACGAGGCGTCGAGGAGCTCGGCCACCTCGTCCCAGTCCGCCCGCTCGTCGAGGTCGACGCCGATCCACCCGTAGGCGCCGAGGTAGGCGGGGACGAAGCAGCGCTCGTCCTCGAGCAGCGCCTGGTGGTCCTCGGGATCGGGCAGCACCACGAGCGCGCTGGGGTGCTGCACCCAGTCGCCGCCGGCTCGCACCGACGCGCCGTAGTAGGCGAACACCTTCTTGGTGAAGAAGGCGGGCCGACCGTGGGAGACCTTCTCGTCGGCCCCGGGCAGGGCCAGCGCCAGGTCCCGCACCCGGGCCAGGACCGGGTCGTCGTCGTCGAACATCTTCGGGTGGGCCACGTCCCGAACCTACGAGACCCGAACGCCCGGCTGCTCGGCCTCGACCGCGGCGAGGGCGCGGCGGTCGACCTTCTGCATCGGCGTGAGCGGCAGGGCGTCGGCGATGCGCAGCGCCTCGGGGAGCTTGTGGCGGGCGAGGCGGTCGGCGGCGAAGGACCGCAGCGCCTCCAGCGTGGGCGGCCGATCGGGGCGGCGGGGGACCACGACGGCCACGCCGATCTCGCCCATCACGGCGTCGGGGCGGGGCACCACCGCCACCTCGGCCACGTCCGGGTGGTCGGCCAGCACCGCCTCCACCTCGGCGGGGTGCACGTTGTAGCCGCCCCGGATGTACACGTCGGTGACCCGACCGGCGAGGTGCACGTTGCCTCGCTCGTCGATGCAGCCGAGGTCGCCGGTGCGGACCCACCCGCCCACGATCGTCGTCGCCGTGGCCTCCGGGTCCCGCCACCACTCGGACAGCGCGGTGGGGGAGCGGAGCCACAGCTCGCCCACCTCGCCGTCTGGCAGTCGGTCCCCGTCGGGAGCCCGGACCTCCACCTCGATGCCGCCCCGGGGCTTGCCGACGGTGCGCTGCTCCTCGTCGTCGGCGTCGAAGGCGGTGCCCGTGCCGCAGCCCCCGGACTCGGTGGACGACCAGCGGATCGAGTAGCCGGGAGCCAGCCGGCGACGGGCTTCGCGGACGAGGCCGAGCGGCGAGGCGGCGGCGCCGACGACGAGCACCTGCAGGCCGGACAGGTCGTACGCGTCGAGGTCCTCGCGCAGGAGCAGCGCCACCTGGGGGGCGACGGCGCCGAGCGTGGCGATGCGGTGCTCGGCCACGGTGGCCAGCACGTCGGCCGCCCGCCAGCGGGCCAGCACGTGGGTGGTGGTGCCGAGGCGGAGGTGCCACGGCAGCTTCGTCATGAACCCGACGTGGGCGAACTGGGTGCTGGCCAGCATCGGGGTGGGCGGCGCCGCAGGATCACCCCAGGCGTCGCCGGCGTCGATGCGGGTCACGGCGGCCAGCTGCCGCTCGCGGAACAGCGCGCCCTTCGGCTGGCCGGTGGTGCCGGAGGTGAAGACGAGCGCGACGGGCCGATCCGGGTCGTCGGGGAGGGGTGGGACGGGCTCCGGGCGGCGCAGGGCCTCCACGTCGTCGGCGCTCGCGAGCGTGAGCGCCCCCGCGGCGACGGCGGCCACCGCGTCCTGCTCGGGCGGGGCCAGCCGGGGGTTGACCCCCGCGGCGATCGCGCCGACCTTGGCCGCCGCTGCGTACGCCACCACGTAGGCGCTGTCGGAGGGCAGGCGCAGCACCACCACGTCGCCGGGCCCGATCCCGGCGGCCCGCAGCCCGGCCGCCACCTCGTCGGAGCGCTGGTGGAGCGCGGCGTAGGACAGCCGCGCCCCGTCGGGGTCTACGAAGGCGCTGCGATCGCCGAAGCGGACGGCGGCCGCCCGCACGGTCGCGGCCAGCGTCACGCCGGCACCGTCCCCCTGGCCCCCATGGGCGTCGACGCTACCGCCCCTGACGGGCCGTCAGCGCCGATCGCCTGTCAGCCGCGCACCGGGCAGCGCCATGATCGGAAGGTGACCGACCTGCGCTGGGCGCCGCCGACGCGCGCCGACGATGCCGAGTGGGCCGGGCTGCTCGCCGCCATCGAGGCGGCGGACGGCTTCGGCGAGGCGTACGGGCCCGAGGAGCTCGACGCCGAGTGGGCGTCGGTGTGGGCCCGCCCTGAGACCGACGCCGTCTTCCTCTGGGACGGCCCGGCGCTCGTGGCGTTCGGGTGGCTGCGGTGCCAGCTCGGCGGGACCGACGGGCACCGCATCGACCTGTGGGGCGGGGTCCACCCGGACCGCCGGCGGGAGGGCATCGGTGCGGCGCTGCTGCGCTGGCAGGTCGACCGGGCCCGGGCCATCGCCGGTGCGCTCGACGACCCCGACGGCACGAGCATCCGCCTCACCGCCCGGGCCGACCACGACGACCGCCTCGCCCTGGCCGCCCGCTTCGGCTTCCGCCCCCTGCGCCGCTTCCACGAGGTGGCCCGACCCGCCGCGGGGCCGCTCCCGCCGGCGGCGCCGGTGCCGGGCCTGGCGCTGCGGTGGTGGGGCGACGACCTCGACGGGCCCACCCGAGCCGCCCACGCCGAGGCGTTCGCCGCCCACTGGGGCGAGGAGCCGCGGACCGAGGCCGAGTGGCGCCAGTGGTACACGGGCCACCGCGGCTTCCGGCCCGACCTGTCGGCGGTGGCCGTGGACGACGGCGGGACGGTGGCGGCGTTCGTGCTCACCGCCGCCTACCCCCGCGACTGGGCGGTCGGCGCCGCGCCGGTGGAGGCGTGGATCACCTCGGTCGGCACCCGTCCCGCGTGGCGGCGTCGCGGCGCCGGCCGCTGGCTGCTCACCGAGGTGCTCGGCGCGATCGCGACCAGCAGCACCGGGTTTGAGCGGGCGATCCTCGGCGTCGACGCCGAGAACCCCACGGGGGCGCCGGCGCTCTACGAGGCGCTCGGCTTCCGCCCGGTCCGCACCGTCCTCACCCTCGCCGTGTCCGGCTGAGGTCGAGCCGCTCAGGCCAGGCCGAGCATGCGGCGGGCGTTGCCGCGCATGATCTTCTCGACGGCGTCGGTGGGGACCGTGCGCATCAGCTCGGTGGCCACCTCCTTGGTGTGGGGCCACGTCGAGTCCGTGTGGGGGTAGTCGGTCTCGAAGGTGATGTTGTCCACGCCGACCACGTCGAGGCTGTCGATGCCGTGCTGGTCCCGGAAGAAGCAGCCGTAGATCTGGCGGTAGTAGTAGGTGGACGGCGGCTCCGGGACGAGGTCCCGCACGCCGCCCCAGGCCCGGTGCTCCCGCCACACGTCGTCGGCTCGCTCGAGGATGTAGGGGATCCAGCCGATCTGGCCCTCGCTGTAGGCCAGCGTCAGGTCGGGGAACTGCACGAGCTTGCCGGAGAAGAGCCAGTCGCTCATCGACGCCATCGCGTTGCCGAAGCTGAGCGTGGCCGCCACCGCCGGCGGGGCGTCGGCCGAGGTGGCCGGCATCCGCGACGACGACCCGATGTGCATGCAGATGACGGTCTGGGTCTCGGCGCAGGCGGCCAGGAACGGGTCCCACTCGCCGGAGTGGATCGACGGCAGCCCGAGGTGCGGCGGGATCTCGCTGAAGCACACCGCTCGCGCGCCCCGGGCGGCGTTGCGGCGCACCTCGTCAGCGGCCAGCTGGGCGTCCCACAGCGGGACGATCGGCAGCGGGAGCAGCTCGCCGGGGAAGTCCCCGCACCACTCCTCGATCATCCAGTCGTTGTAGGCCCGGATGCAGGCCAGGCCGAGGTCGCGGTCCTTGGCCTCGGTGAAGGTCTGGCCGCAGAAGCGGGGGAAGGTGGGGAAGCACAGCGAGGCCTCGACGTGGTTGGCCCGCATGTCCTGCACCCGCGCCTTCGGGTCGTAGCAGCCCGGGCGCATCTCGTCGTAGGTGATCGGTGACATCGTCATGTCGTCGCGGTCGAAGCCCACCGCGGCCACGTGGCGCTTGTGGATGTAGACGAGGTCCTCGAAGATCCAGCAGTCGGCCTGGGGGCCGTCGGGGTCGAAGGTCTGCTCGTACTGGCCGCCGCCGATGTGGCGCATGTGGCCGATGCCCCGCCGCTCCACCCGCGGGCCGCGCTCGCGGTACTTGCTGGGCAGCCACCGCTCCCACACGTGCGGCGGCTCCACGACGTGGTCGTCCACGCTCACGATCGTGGGGAGCTCCCAGCCCTCGGGCCGCGGCGCGTCGGAGCGAGTGGAGGAGGGGTCGGTGACGGTCATGCGAGGGCTCCCGTGCAGATCTGACGGTGTGTCAGATCCTAGGTCGAAGCCGGGGGCGGCAGCCACCGGGCGTTGACAGATCGCTGAACGGCGTTCATACGCTGAACATGGTTCACGATTCGGTGAGCGGCGCCCCTGAGGGCCGCCGCGCCCGCAACCGCCTGGCCCGGCACCGCGCCTTCCTCGAGGCGGCGCTGCGGATCGCCACCGAGGAGGGGCTGCCCGCGCTCACGATGCAGCGCCTGGCCGCCGAGGCCGACGCGGCCGTCGGCGCGGTCTACACGTACTTCCCGTCGAAGGGGGCGCTCGTCGCGGAGGTCCAGCGGGAGGCGGTCGAGCGGCTCACGGCCAGCTACCTGCAGCTCCGGCCCCGGGTGGAGGACCAGGTGGCCGACGCCGCCCCCGAGCCCGCCGCCCTGGCCCACCTCGTGGGGTTCGCCCGTTACATGATCGACAGCGTCGAGGTCCTGCCCCAGGAGCAGCGCCTCCTCCAGCAGCTCGTGGCCGACGCCGACGAGCTCGTCCCCACCGAGGAGGGCGCCCGCGTGCTGCCAGCCGTGCTGCGCCTCCTCGACCTGGCCCGCCAGCGCTTCGCCGTCGCCGTCGAGGTGGGCGCCCTGGTCCCCGGTGACCCGATGGAGCGCACGGTGGTGCTGGCGGCCGCGCTCAACGGCGTGCTCCAGCTCGACAAGCTCGCCCGCTGGGACCCGGACCTGCTCGACGCCCGCCGCCTGGCCCGATCCCTGGTCGACGACCTGCTCGCCGGCTGGGGGGCGGACCCGGCCCACCTGGCCGCGGCCCACGCCGCGATCGACCGCCTCGCCCGCCGCCGACCGCTCGTCGAGCGCGTCGACGCCGCCCCCTCCTCCCTCGACCCGACCGAAGGAGCGCTGACGTGACCGCCGCCGTCGCCCTGTTCCTCGTGGCCTTCCCGTTCTGGACCCTCGCCGAGTACGTGCTGCACCGCTTCCTCATGCACGCGGCGAGGGGTCGCGGCCTCGCCTCCCGTGAGCACCTCCGCCACCACGCCGAGCGAGACTCGATCCTCGAGTCGTGGCAGCTGGCCTGGACCGGTGTGGTGCTCGTCGGCGCCGGGCTCGGCGCGGCCGCGGTCGCGGCCGGGGCCGGGCCCGCTGGCTGGGCGCTCGGCGCCGGGTGGGTGGCGGCCTACGGCGTGTACGACTGGATCCACTGGCGGGCCCATCGCCGGCCGGTGGCCAACCGGTACGAGCGGTTCGTGCGCCGCCACCACTTCCACCACCACTTCGGTCGCCCGCTCGCCAACCACGGGGTGACCACGCCGATCTGGGATCTCGTGTTCGGCACCTACGAGCGCGTCGAGGGCCCGGTGCGGGTGCCCCGCCGGCTGGCCATGGTCTGGCTCGTCGACGAGCGTGGCGACGTGCGGCCCGAGTACGCGGGCGACTACGTGCTCGTCGGTCGCCGCCCGAGCGACGAGCGCCAGCGGGAGCTGGACCGAGCCCGGGCCTTCGCCAACCTCGCCCCGGAGGTCTGACCCGGGCTCGCCGCCGGCTCGGCTCCGACCTGACGGAGCGTCAGATATCGTGCCGGGCGTGGGGGAGCAGCCAGCAGCGCGCGACACCGGCGTCCGGGGTGACCGCCGGTGGGGGACGATCCCCAACCTGGCCCGCTCGGCCGCCGAGCGCTTCGGTGCCGACGAGGCGATCGTCGACGGCGACGTCCACCTCACCTTCGCCGACCTGTGGGCCGACGCCCGCCGGGCCGGTCGGGCCTTCGTGGCCGCCGGGGTCGAGCCGGGGGACCGGGTGGCGATCTGGGCGCCCAACGTCCACGAGTGGGTCGTCGCCCTCCTCGGCCTCCAGGCTGCGGGGGCCGTCGTGGTCCCGATCAACACCCGGTACAAGGGCGACGAGGCCGCCTACCTGCTCCGCACGAGCCGGGCCAAGGTGCTCGTCGGGGTCGACGGGTTCCTCGGGACCCACCACCTCGCCCTCCTCGCGGGCCACGACCTCCCGCACCTCGAGCGCACCGTGGTGCTGCGCGGCACCGGCCCGGGCGGCGCCCAGCCGTGGGACGCGTTCCTGGCCGAGGGCGACGCCGTGCCCGACGCCGACCTCGACGCCCGCCTGGCCGCCCTCGGGCCCGACGATGTCAGCGACATCCTCTTCACGTCCGGCACCACCGGGAACCCCAAGGGCGTGGTGTGCACCCACGGGCAGACCCTGCGGGGCTACGCCGACTGGGCCGCCATCGTCGGGCTGCGCCGCGACGACCGCTACCTCGTGGTCAACCCGTTCTTCCACTCGTTCGGGTACAAGGCCGGCATCGTCGCCGCCCTCACCGTGGGCGCCACGATCGTCCCCCAGGCGGTGTTCGACATCCCGCAGGCCATGGCCAACGTGGCCGCCCACCAGATCACCGCGCTCCCCGGCCCGCCGGCCATCTACCAGACATTCCTCAACCAGCCGGACCTCGACCGCGCCGCGCTGTCGAGCCTGCGCCTCGCCGTCACCGGCGCCGCGCCCGTGCCGGTGGAGCTCATCGAGCGCATGAAGGCCGAGCTCGGCTTCGAGACCGTCGTGACCGCCTACGGGCTCACCGAGGCCTGCGGCATCGTCACCGTCTGCTGGCCCGACGATCCCCCCGAGCGGATCTCGGCCAGCTCGGGCCGGGCCATCCCCGGCGTGGAGGTGCGCGTCGTCGACGATCACGGTCACGAGGTCGAGCGGGGGCAGCCCGGCGAGATCGTCGTGCGGGGCTACAACGTGATGCGGGGCTACTTCGAGGACCCCGAGCGCTCCGCGGAGGCGGTCGACGCCCACGGGTGGCTGCGCACCGGCGACATCGGGACGATGGACGCCCACGGGTACGTGGCCATCACCGACCGCAAGAAGGACATGTTCATCTGCGGCGGGTTCAACGCCTACCCGGCCGAGATCGAGCGGGTCCTGCTCACCCACCCGGACATCGCCCAGGCCGCGGTGATCGGCGTGCCCGACGAGCGCCTCGGCGAGGTGGGGATGGCCTTCGTCGTGCCCCGCAGCGGCGCCGCGGTGGATCCGGACGAGGTGGTGGCCTGGGCCCGGGAGCGGCTGGCCAACTTCAAGGCCCCCCGGCGCGTCGAGGTGCTCGACGCCCTCCCCGTCAACGCCAGCAACAAGGTGCTGAAGGGCGAGCTGCGGGCTCGCGCTGCCGGCTCGGCCTGACCACCCGTCAGGGCGCTGGGTAGCCTGCGGGCATGGTCCCCCCGCCCCGAGTCGCTGCCGAGCCTGAGCCGTCCGAGGACGCGGCCGACGCCGCCGCGCCCGACGAGGACGAGCTGCGGGCCTCGGACGGCCGGGTCCCCGGCCGACGCGGGCGGGCCACCCGCCAGCGGCTCCTCGACTGCACCCGAGCGATGCTGGCCACCACCGCCTACCGCGACGTGAAGGTCATCGACATCGCCCGGGAGGCGGGCACCTCGCCGGCCACCTTCTACCAGTACTTCGCCGACGTCGAGGCGGCCGTGCTCGTCCTGGCCGAGGACGTCGCCCGGGAGGCCGCGCACCTGAGCGCCATCGTCGAGGACGGCGACTGGGACGAGGCGTCGGCGCCGGCCACGGCGGCCGCCCTCGTCGACGGGTTCCTGCGCTTCTGGGACGACAACCGCCCCGTCCTGCGGGTGATGGACCTGGCCACCGACGAGGGCGACGACCGGTTCCGCAAGATCCGGGTGGGGTTCCTGAACGACATCACCCGGGCGCTGGCCGAGGTGGCCCAGGCCGCTGTGGTGGCCAAGCGCCTCCCCAAGGGGACCGACCCGATGGCCACCGCCGGCGTGCTGGTCTCGATGCTCGCCCACGTGGCCGCCCACCAGTACGGCTTCGAGTTCTGGGGCATCCGCACCAAGCACCTCCGGGCCACGATGGTCCGTCAGCTGGCCTGGGGCATCACCGGCCACCTCCCCGACTGACCCGCCGTGCCCCGCCGCCGCCCGGGTGCGGCTGGTAGAACAGGTTCTCGTTTCTGGCCGGGGGGAGGACGCGTGGCCGACGAGACGGCGATGGGGGAGCAGCGGCTGGCCTTCGGGCTCCAGCTGCCCGTGCAGGCGCAGAGCCCCCGCTTCGCCCAGCCCTGGGAGAGCGGCGCCGGGCTCGACGAGCTCGTCGCCGTGGCCCGGGCCTGCGACGACGCCGGCTTCGCCTACGTCGCCGTGTGCGATCACGTGGCCATCCCCGAGGA
>Ga0079224_100010265_pt1 | contig 12840 bp, 12 predicted proteins | sample Stecom2015_FD_80414 | JGI IMG/M metagenome (GOLD analysis project Ga0079224, IMG submission 80414) | Agricultural soil microbial communities from Utah to study Nitrogen management - Steer compost 2015 | ecosystem: Environmental > Terrestrial > Soil > Agricultural land | place: USA: Utah...
CAGCTCGGTCGGGATCTTGAGTCCGAAACCGTTGGTGGACGCATCTAGCTGGTTCTTGACTCCCAGGCCATCGAGAATGAACGACTGCTGTCCGACACGTCCCCCGCGGAATGATTCACCCACGACGCCCGCCTGCAGTGCGATGGCGTCATCGAGTGATGACACCGGCAGGCGACGCAAGTCCTCACTCGTGATTCGCTGGGCGGTCTGGGTCGCCAGCGGATCGAGGACGGGGTCCATCACGCCGACGGTGACCAGTTCACCCAGGTCCACCGCCAGTCCGGCGAGGCGCACGTCGACCCGGACGATCTCGCCGGCACGAATCAGGATCGAGTCGCGCTCCGCGGGTCGATAGCCGGGATTTGTCACGCGCAGGTGGTGATATCCGGCCACGATGCCGCGGACACGATACTCACCGTTTCGATCGGTGCGGGTGCTGGCTCGCGACTCGGTGAGGGTCACCGTCGCGCCGACCAGCGGCGCGCCGGTCGTAGCATCCACCACGCGGCCGACCAGGCCTCCGGTGGACTGCGCCGACATCACGCCAGTCGTGAGCAGCATCAGCGGGAGCAGCATCCGGGTGCGAGTCACGGGGTCACCTCGATCCGATAGATGTTGCGTGAGCCGGAAGACACGCCCTCGAATGCGATGCGGCGTCCATCACCGCTCGCCGTGATGTAGTCGTGTACCCGCACCGCGCCGCTCAGGAAGACCAATGTCGCGGAGTTCGGGGAATCGACCCGATATATCGCGTGGGTCTCGTCGATGCCGGAGCCGGTCTGCCAGCGAGTGTGTCGGGCGTAGTAGACGCGCCCACCTCCTGCGGCAATCGACGACACCGTGTCGGATATCGTGCCGGTGACTGGTGGCGGCACGTGGAATACCTGGGCGGCCCCGCCTCCGGGGGCCATCGTGCTGATGGTGTTGCCGTGGAGCAGGTAGATCTGCCGGGTGGTCGGATCGATCGCCATTCGGCTAGCACCGTTGGACGGGCCCACCACCGTGTAGGTCGGAGTCGCAAGGTCGGTGCGAATCCTCACGATGTCGCCACCGATGTACAGCGTGTCGATCGGGCAGAACTCGCACTGCTCGCCGATGTTGACGGTGGTCACCAGAGCGGTGATCTCGTCCTCCCCGGTCCAGGTCATTCCCTGCAGGTAGTCCCAGCGACCCTGGGCACCCGGCTTGAACTCTCCCAGCTGCATCAATCGCCGGGGCGGATCCGTCTCACCCAGTCCGGTGATGAACAGGCCGGCGTCGATGCTCCCGAAGCCTCCGGAAAGGCCGACGTGGCGCACGAAGGCGATCCTGCCGGCGTCGTTGATCGCTGCGTGTTCGACCGCCTCGACGCGGTTGGTCTGGTCGGGGTCGTCGGCGCAGTGGAGCATTCGCTGCTGGCCACCCGACCCGGGCAACATCGCCAGGCAGAGGTCCTGCCGCGCGGCAGTGCCCCGGCCCGCGGCGTAGGCCAACCAGGTGCCGCCCGGTGAGTAGTAGGGTCGCCCCTCGATGGACGGCGAGAATGTGAGCTGCACCGGGTCGGTGTCCAGGAACGGAGCGTCGCCCAGGTAGCTCTTGCCTGCACCGGCGGGATCCGAGTGAGAACAGGATGTGAGAAGCGTGACCAGCACCAGGGACCGCAACGCCAGGATGGGCTGCATCGGGTGCTCCGATTGGAGAATGAAGCCGGGTCTGCTAACGCCCGAAAGTCGGGAACTGGACCACCGATTCGCTGCCGTCGGCGGAGACTGAGGCAACCCCGAACAGGTAATCGTCGATGACCACGCCGGTAAGCTCGAGGCTGGTTGTGCCCCGCGGCACGAACCGCGACCAGGTCCACTGTGGGGCGGTGGTGTCGCGCCAGTAGACCTTGTACCCGGCCACGAGGTCACTCTGGGGTTCCTGCCAGCTCACCGTGGTCGACGCCGACACGGCACCCCGGAGCCGGACGTTGTCTGGCGGCGGTGGCGCCGAGGCCAGCGAGGCGAGGACCAGGGCGTTGACCCCGGTGAGCCGCGCGGCATAGTCGAAGTCCACGAACTCGATCACGTCGCCGAAGTGGCGGCCGTCCACGACACGAATGTCCTGGTGCTGTCGGTCGTAGTGCTCGTGCGACTCCATCAATCGCACCGCCGGCATCCCCTTGTCGTTGAACGGTCGATGATGACCGCCGCGCCCGAATCGGTCGAGGCGGTAGATCATCCTCGGCTCCAGCCCAGGCAGGTACTGGCGGGTCAGGCGCTCGATGTATCGCGCCAACTGGCGCGAGGGCCCGTCCACCTCGCCGCCGTAACTGCGACGTGCGTTGCGCTGCGCCTCGGTCTCGGTTGCGGGGACTGGTTCGCTGAAGATGCGGAACGAGCGATTGTCGATCACGCCGTTGATGCCGGCGATGTTGCCGATCATGTCGTTGTTGATCACGGCCTCGACTACCCAGCCACTGTCGACGATCTGCTGAGCGAAGCCGATGCCGCCCAGGAGCCCCTGTTCCTCGCCCGCAAGCCCGGCATAGACGATTGTCTTGCCGAAGCGATGCTTGCTGAGCAGCCGTGCCGCCTCGATGGTGCCGGCCATTCCAGATGCGTTGTCGTTGGCGCCCGGCGAACTGTCCACCGCATTGAGCACATCGGTGACCCGCGAATCGATGTCTCCCGACATCATCACCCAGCGCTCCGGATGCACGGTGCCGCGCTGGATCGCGATCACGCTCACCACGTCGACGCCGCGAGGCGTCCTGCTCCCCTCACGCCCGGGAACCAGGTGATGGAGGTAGCGCACCTCGAGGCAACCACCGCACTCGCGGCCGATTCGCTCGAACTCGGCGTGGATCCAGCGTCGCGCCGCACCGATGCCGCGGGTCTGGGAGAGCGTGTCGCTCAAGGTGTTGCGAGTGCCGAACCCGACTAGGGTGGTGATGTTGGCCCTGAGGCGTTCCGGACTGGCACCTCGGGCGATGCTGTCGAGTCGAGTGGTGCCGGGTGCGGAGAGCGACTGCCCCGGGAGGGCCAGGGGGAGCAGCGATGCGAGCAGCAGCGCGGCGGCTCGGCGGGTTGGCATTGGTCGGGATCCTTTGCGGGGTGAGGCGCTTCGGCAGTACGATAGTAGGATATCGGCCTCAGGTGACGCAGGGGAAGGTCCGCTTGCCCGACCCGGCAACTCCCGCCGGGCAATCTGCGTATCATTCAGTCGGCCACCCCTCTGGCCATCGCCCGACAGCAACAAGGACTCCGAACTGCGTACCACCGCCTTCCTGGCTCTTGCCGCCCTGACCACGATGGGCTGCTCGGTAGCCGGGCTCGAACTGCAGAACTATTCGTTCTACGGTGCCATTCCACAGCCCGACGGGGCCCGTATTCGCCCGATCGACGTCGTCGAGAAGGTGAGTTGGACCGCCGGCAATGACACGCTCGCCAAGTACGAGGGCGAGTTCCGGATCGACACCGTCCGAATGAACGGCGAGCGGAACTGGCTGATCTCGCGGACGATGCTCGACAACGAGGGGCGCACCGTGATCGACAGCGCCTGGCTCGAGCGCTACAGCCTGCGCACCATTCGCAGCGTCCGCCACGACCACAACGGCCGCACCGAGCTCGAGTTCAATCGCCGTCACATTCGCTCGCGCCGCGTCACTCCGGATGGCCGCACCACTGGCTGGCGTGGCCTCCACGATGCCTCGCCCTACGGCCTGATCGGCATCGAGGTGGTGCTGGGCGCACTGCCGATGCGGATGGGCGGCGGTGGTTCGATTGCAGTCGTGGACGGCCTGGGTGACCGCCTGCAATGGCTGCACTTCCAGGTGATCGACCAGGCCCAGGAACCTCGCACCGTGGGTGGTGCGGTGAGCTTCAAGCCGCTATGGCTGGTCGAGGGTCGGATGGACGACAAGATGCTCTACTTCTGGGTCGACGCCGAGGAGAAGGCCGTGACTCGCCGCACGCTCCCGGGACCGAACGACACCAGGATGCTGGTGATGCGTGGCGGCAGGGTGCCGCGCGTGCGGCTGTACGAGGTGGAGCCGATCGGGGGCGGGTTGCCGAGGGATCGCAGCCCGGCCGTGATAGGTCAGGGTAGTGGCAGCCCCTCGAGCGAGGCCAGGGACCGCAATTGAATCGCCTGTGAGGCTCAGGCCTCGTGATGGCAGGCCACGAGTTGATCACCTGCCGGGAGCAGCGCTGGACGCTGTGACCGGCAGGTTTCGTTCTTCAGGGGATGGAAGCAGCGCGGCTCGAACGGGCAGCCCGGTGGCGGGGCAGCGGGCGAGGGCGGCTCACCGGCGAGCACGATTCGCAGCGCCGCGCGTGCGGGGTCAGGCGTCGGTACCGCCGATACCAGTGCCCGGGTGTAGGGATGCCGTGGCGCGGAGATCACCTCGCTGGCTGGTCCGCTCTCGACGATGGTGCCCAGGTACATGACCGCGACGCGGTCAGCGACCTGTCGCACCACCGCCAGGTCGTGCGAGATGAACAGGTAGGAAAGAGTTCGTCGCTCGCGAAGTTCGCGCAGCAGGTTGAGAACCTGTGCCCGGATCGAGACGTCGAGTGATGAAACCGGTTCGTCGCAGACGATCAACTCCGGATTCACGGCCAGCGCCCGCGCGATGACGATGCGCTGGAGCTGTCCGCCCGAGAACTGGTGCGGGCGGCGATCGGCGAGGCCAGGATCGAGTCCCACCTCCCGCATCAGAGCCGCCACTCTCGCACCGCGCTCGCGTGCGGGGACGATGTCTTGAATCGCGAGACCTTCGGCAATTGAATCGCCGACGCTGCGGCGCGGATTGAGCGATGCCGCGGGATCCTGGAAGATCACCTGCATCCGACGCCGCAACTGGCGCAGGCGCCTTCCGTCAACGTTCGAGAGGTCCTCACCGTCAAGTCTGACGGTGCCTGCAGTCGGAGCCTCGAGCCGGAGAATTGCCCGTCCCAGCGTCGACTTGCCCGACCCCGATTCACCCACCAGGGCCAGAGTCTCGCCACGGTCGATTGTCAGCGACACACCGTCGACCGCCCGGATCGTGCGGCCGCCCTGATGGTAGTGCTTCACCAGGTTGGTCACCTCCAGCAACGGAGTGCTCACGCGCCCTCCACTGCGGTGGTGACGATGCACGCCGCGCGGTGATCCGGGTTCACCTCGACCAGGGGTGGAATCACCCTGCGGCACTGCTCGATTCCGAGCGGGCAGCGCGGATGGAACCTGCAACCCTCCGGCCAACTCGTCGGCGATGGCACCGTGCCCGCGATTGACTGAAGTGCAGGTGAAGTCACGTCGATCCGCGGGATCGCCGCCAGCAACCCACGAGTGTATGGATGCATCGGTGCATCGAACAGCCGGGCCGTGGTTGTCTGCTCCACGATTCTTCCGGCGTACATCACCAGCACCCGGTCGGCGCGACTCGCGACGATGCCGAGGTCGTGGGTGATGAGCAGCACGGCCAGCGATCGCTGGATGCGCAGCCGGTCGATCAACTCCAGGATCTGCGCCTGCACAGTCACGTCGAGGGCGGTGGTGGGCTCGTCGGCGACGAGGAGATCGGGCTCGCCGGCCAGCGCGATGGCCAGCATCACCCGCTGCCGCATCCCACCGCTCAGTTCGTGAGGCCAGGCGTCCACCATCGAGCCTGCGTCGGCGATGCCAACCTCGGCCAGCAGTTCGACCGCGCGTTGCCTGGCTTGCTGCCGGGCAATCTTCCGGTGCGCCTCGATTGCCTCGACCACCTGGTCGCCCACCCGCATCACGGGGTTGAGCGAAGACGCGGGATCCTGGAACACCATCGCGATCCTGCGTCCGCGGTACTGCCTCAACCCTGACTCGGACAGCACGGTCAGTTCGGTGCCATCGAGCACGATCCGGCTCTGCTCACCCAGTCTCGCGCCATCGGGTAGCAGTCCGGGCAGGGCCAGCCCAGTGAGACTCTTGCCACATCCCGATTCACCCACCAACGCGATGAGTTCTCCCGCATTGATCGCGAGCGAGACATTGTCAACGGCGATGAAGCTGTCGCCGGAGTCGCGCCGGAACTCCACGCTCAGGTTGGTGACTTCGAGCAGGGGACTCACCGTTGCACCGGGTTGAGGCGGGCGCGAAGCGCCTCGCCGAGCAGCGTGGCCGCGACGGTCGCCATCACCAGCGCAACTGCTGGTCCGAACAGCAGCCACGGTGCCTGGGCCAGGTACGGCTGCGCTTCAAGGATCATCCCTCCCCAACTCGGGTGGGGCGGGCGAATGCCGATCCCCAGGTACGACAGCCCCGCCTCCAGCAGCAGTGCATCGGCGATGCCGAGCGTGGCGGCGACCAGTCCGGCCGGCAGGGCGCCGGGCAGGATCTCGCGCAGCAACCGGCGCGGCAGCGATGCGCCGAGTGCCTCCGACGCCGTGACGAATCCGCTGTGTTCCAGCCGCAGCGCTTCACCGCGGGCAAGGCGGGCGATCGTCGGCCATCCGGTGAGGCCCAGCATCAGCGCCAGGGCCCAGGGGCCTAGTCGACCGGTGGCTGCCACAAGCACCAGCAGCAGGATCACTCGGGGCACGGCGAGGGCGAAGTTGATGAAGTGGCTCAGTGCGCGCGCTACCGGGTTATGATGTCCCCCTGCCAGCACGCCGAGCGCAACACCCACCATCAGCGCGACCACCGTCGACACCAGTGCCACGATCAGGGACACGCGCGCGCCGTGAACGGTTCGCGCCAGCACGTCGCGCCCGAACGGGTCGGTGCCCAGCAAGTGTGAACCGGAAGGTGAGGCGAGGAAGTCGCTGCCCGACGCGACTGTCGGATCGCCGACCAGCCACGGGCCGACCATCGCCACCGCAGCGAGCAATATCGAGAGCGTCACCCCGATCCGTGCCGTGAATTTCATCGGTTGCGCTGCGCCGGGTCGAGGAGGCGATTGACGATGTCGGCGAGCAGCGAGCCCAACTGGACCACCGCCACCAGCAGGACGCCGGCGCCGATCACCAGGGGGATGTCCCTGCTCGCGGCAGCTGATGCGATCAGCGACCCCAGTCCCGGCCAGGCGAAGACCGACTCGACGAAGATCGCCCCCGACACCAGCATCGGCAGCCACAACCCGAGCAGGGTGACAACCGGACCGAGGGCGGGGCGCCAGATGTGACGCCAGGCAACTCGCGAGGGAGTGACACCGCGGGCGATCGCAGCGCGCACCCAGGTCGCGTCACGAGTCTCCAGTGCGGCGCTTCGCTGCATGCGAATCGGAACTGCGATCGTGGCAAGCACCATCGTTGCCAGCGGCAGGGCGAGATGCCTCAGTACGTCGCCAGTGCGAGTCCACGCCGAGGCATCGCTTGCCAGCAGCGGGTCGGAGTAGCCGGCTGCGGGAAAGAGCGGCCAGTTGATTGCCAGCAGCCACACCAGCAGCAGGCCGATCACGAACCCGGGCATCGCATAGCTCACCAGCGTGATCCCGGTGAGCAGCTTCGCACCAGCGGTGTCGCGACGAAGTGCACTCCACAACCCGAGCCAGGTTCCGAGGGTGAAGTTGATCAGGAGCGTTGCGCCGCCCAGCAACAGCGTGGGGCCGAGTCGTCCGAGGAGCACCTCGGCGACGGGTCGCTGCTCGGAGAGCGAGACTCCGAGGTCGCCGCGCACCGCATTCGCGAAGAAGTCGAGCAGCACCGTGAGGGGTGGACGGCCGACGCCCCATCGCTCGCGCAGCGCAGCCTCGGTGACGGGGTCCAGCGCCCTGTCACCGATGATCGCTGCGAGCGGCTCGCCGGGAAGCAGTTGCACCAGCAGCACCAGCGTGGCGCTGCCCAGCAGGGTGAGCAGCACTGCCCCTGCGGTCCGCCGCACCGCCCAGCTGCCCATCAGCGATCGCGCGGCAGCGCCGCTCCGGGGCGGATCTGCCAGCGCCACAGCGCAGTCCAGGCCCTGCTGGTGCGCACCGTTACGTTGTCATATCGGCGATGTACCACGACACGATTGGTCGGTGCGATCGGGACCATCGGTGCCCACTCGGCCATCCGCTCGAGGGCGACGCGGAAGCCGACAACCGGGTCGGCAGATGCGGGAGCGGCGTCGCGCAGCCGGTCGCACTCGGGGTCGCACCAGCGACCGACGTTGCTCGATCCTGCCTCGGCAGCGGATGCGCACGACCAGCTCTGGGACAGCGATGACGGAGAGGGGTCCTGTTCAGCACCGGCGATGTCCACGTCGAACCTGCCGGCGCGGCGCTGCTGCAACCACACCGGACCATCGATCGGCTCCAGTTGCACGGCAACCCCGATCGCGCGCCACATCTGCTCCACCTGCACTCCAATGCCGGCGAAGAGCGGTGACTGCACCGGATAGATCACCGTGAGAGCGAGTTGCTTGCCGTTGCGATCGAGGATGCCGTCGCCATCGGTGTCGCGCCAGCCGGCTTCACGCAGGAGCCTCATTGCACGATCGCGATCGGCACGACCGGCGTCCTTGCCCCCGCCGAGCCAGTACCAGGCCTGTGAGCGCAGGGAACGTGGCGTCTCCGCACCGGGACCAAACGATGTCGACGCGATCCGGTTGCGATCGAGCGCGAGAGTGAGGGCCTCGCGCACCCGCGCATCGCTCAGGATCGGATGCGGAGTGCCGGTGTCCGCGGGCGAGCGCGAGTTGAACAGCAGGTAGGTGATGAAGCTGCCCGGTGAATGCAGGATCCGGTGGGTGGTGCTGCGAGAGAGTTGCGGCAATGCACTCGCTGGTGCATCGGTCATCACATCCAGTTCACCTGAAAGAATCAGGTTCACCTGGGCGTCACTCGTAGGGACAAGTCGGAAGATGAGGCGTGCGATCCCCGGCTTGCCGAGGAAGAAGCTGGAGTCTGCGCGCAACTCGACGAACTGGCCCGGCTCGCGACGCACGAACCGGTACGGCCCGTTGCCGATCGGGGCCCGGGCGTACTCCGAGGTCGTCAGCGAATCGGCTGGAATGGCTGCGAGCAAGTGTGCCGGCAGCGGCTGCACCAGGAAGCCGGCGACATAGACCTGTTCACTCGAGCGACGATGGAAGCGAAACCTGACCGTGCGCTGGTCGAGCGCCTCAACCGAGCGGATGAGTGCGAACGGGGCCTGGGTGACCCCCAGAACCGGCTTCCGAAGTGACTCCCAGCCGAACACGACATCTCTCGCGGTGACCGGAGTGCCGTCGTGCCACCTGGCACGCGGGTCGATCTCGAAGTCGACCGTGAGCGAATCCTGGCGGAACCAGCGGCGGGCAAGTTCGGGCACCATCACGTCGTCGCCAACGGTCGAGCCGCTGGTGCCCAGTCCGGTGAGTCGCAGGAACAACTGGTCGGTGACCAGCGCGTTGCCCGCAGTCGCTGGGCCAACATAGGGAACCGGGACCGTCGCGTCCTGCCGGATACCCATCGTGAGGGTTCCCTGCTGTGCGGACAGCACGGCGGGAGCGAGCGCGAGGAGGCAGAGAGCCACGCCTGCGTGCCGCATTCGAGTAATCAGCATCCGTGCTCCGGTGCGGGGCACCTAGCGGTGCCAGGTCCAGGCGGCGTCCTGGTATCGGGAAGCGTGTTGCACGCTGTCGAGAACAATGCGCGTCGTCAACTCCGAGCCGATCAGCTCCGCGCCTCCAGCCAGCCACGTCGCGGCGATGCGCTCGGAAGTGACATCGGCTGGTGGCAGTTGGCCGATTCCATTCGGTACCACCACCACGTTGCCATCCTGCCGATATCGTGCCAACGAGGCGCCGCGGTCCCGAAGGGCGATCGCGCCGTGCTGGAGCAGCTGGTCGCCGTACGCCCTCTGCGCCGAGCCGATGGCCTTGCGGGCTTCCACCAGGACCTCGCCGCCCACCGGGGCATCGAAGCAGGCTCCCGGCGAGAGGCCAGGCGCACGGCGGTCGGCCGCCAGTGAAACCTCGATCTCGGGGTCGCCGATGGCGCTTGCGAGGCGTTCGTGCAGCTCGCGATAGATCCGGCGCATCGCCGCCGGGCCGTTGAGGGGCCCGCACCAGGAGTAGGTCAGGTCATCGGCGTCGTGCCAGACGGCGCGCCCCCCGGTCGGGCGGCGCACCACTGCAACCTGATCCGACTCCAGCAATTGGCGGTTCCAGGTTCCGACGGCCCGTTCGTGAGCCCCGAGGGAGACCGAATCGCCGAGCCAGGTGTAGAGCCGGAAGATCGCGACGAAGTTCTCGCGGGCGACGTCGACTGTTGCGGTGTCGATCGCCATCTGTTGCCAGGCGGGCCTCGGGGTGAGATCCAGCCAGAGCAGTTCTGTCACGATGCCAGCACCGCCTCCCACACGTCCCGGGTGCGAGCGGTCAGGGTGTCGAGGTCTCCGTCGTTGTCGATCACGAAGTCGGCTGCGCGTCGCTTGAGGTCGGATGGCTGTTGGGATGCCAGGAGTGCGTCGGCCTCGCCTGCGCCGAGGCCACGGAGCTCCATCAGTCGTCGCCTGCGCTCCTCGACCGGTGCGTCGACGAGGATCACGGCGTCGTACTCTGCCGGATCGCCGGTCTCGAACAGCAGCGGGATGTCGACGATCACCAGCGACTCATCCGCGTGTCGTGCCGCATCGATCAGGTGACGGATGCGCTCGTACACTGCGGGATGCACGATCGACTCGAGGTCCTGCTTCGCCGCGGGGTCGGCCAGGATCGCGCGGCGCAGCGCCGCGCGGTCGAGTTGTCCTGCCTGATCGACAATGCCGGGACCGAATCTCTCGACGATCGCGGCGAACACCGGCTCGCCCGGCTGCTGGAGCGTGCGGACTATGGCGTCGGCATCGATGATGGATGCGCCCCACTCTGCGAGCAGGGCAGTGACGCTGCTCTTGCCGGCGGCAACGTTGCCGGTGAGTCCGACGACCTTGGTCACAGCAGCGAGACCTGGTCCTCGTCGTGACGCGGCACCTGGAAGCAGCGGCGACAGCGTGCCTCGTAGCTCTCACCGCCTCCCACCATCACCACGGGGGAATTCCAGCGGGCGGGGCGACCGTCGACCAGCCGCTGGTTGCGGCAGGCGAGATCGCCGCACACCACGCAGATCGCCTGCAGCTTGGTGACCTCCTCGGCGATGGCCATCAGGTGGCCCATCATCCCGAACGGTTCGCCGCGGAAGTCGGTGTCGGTGCCGGCGCAGATCACCCGCACGCCCCGCTCGGCGAGATGGGTGGCGACCTCGACGATGCCGGCGTCGAGGAACTGGGTCTCGTCGATGGCCACCACGTCGACGTCGGTGGGTGACTCGATCAGGCGCAGGATCTCGTCGGAACGGTCGATCGGAGTGGCCTCGATCGTCACGCCGGTGTGGGATGCCACCTTGTGGAGCCCCTCGTAGCGGGCGTCCAGGTGCGACTTGAACACCTTGACGCGGAGCCGGGCGATCATGGCCCGACGCACCCGACGGATCAATTCCTCGCTCTTGCCGCTGAACATCACACCGGCAACCACTTCGATTCGTCCTGCTCGCTGCTGCGTCGTCATCGGAGTCCCTTGAGGGGTATCATCGCCGATCCCTTGCCCCGCAAGGGGTCCCGGGTCGCCACATCCGGAATGATAGGGAACTTGCGGACTTTCGCGCACGGTCCCCATATTCTCGCCAGACCCGGCCAATCGGGCCGGGGCTCGGTGCCCACCATATCAAACCCAGGAGCAGCCCGTGAACAAGCAGGAGCTCATCGAGGCCGTCGCGAACGAACTCGACACCTCGAAGGCGCAGGCCGGCGAGATCGTTGATCTCTTCTTCTCGGCTGATGGCCTCATCGCGAAGGAGCTGAAGCGCGGTGGCAGTGTCAACCTCACCGGTTTCGGCAGCTTCGAAGTCCGCAAGCGCGCCGCCCGCGAGGGCCGCAACCCGCAGACTGGCGCCACCATCAAGATCAAGGCCTCGAAGGTTCCGGCCTTCCGCGCTGGCAAGGGTCTCAAGGACATCGTCAACAAGGGCAAGTAAGCAAGCCTCGCTCCGACTGGAGCAACCCTCCGCAAGGAGTACGGGCCGCCCCGCTGGGCGGCCCGTCGGCTTTCAGGGCAGGCGAATTCAACCCACCGACCCGTTCTCGCCCGGGTTTCGTTATCGGCGTGGAGGCCGCGCCCCGCCTGGCTTTGAGCTCGGTCCGCGATCCACGCGCGCGACCAGCTTGCGACGCCGGATGGTGAGACCGTTGAGTGCACGGGCGACGCGCTCCGCATCGGCCGCTGGCACCTCCACGAGCGAGAAGGTCTCACGCAGTTCGATCCGACCGATCGCCTCGCGAGTAAGTCCCACTTCCTTGATCAGCACTGCGACAAGATCGCCGATGGTTGCATCGTCACGACGGCCGACACCGACCCACAGTCGTGCGGTCGCGATGCCGCCGACGGGAGTGCGCGCGGTTTCGGTTGCAACCGGCTCCGCCGTCGCAGCAGGCACGCTGGCGGGCTGGTCGCGACGCCACAGTGCGAAGCACGCGGCTGCAATCGCCTGCGGGTCATAACGATCAAACAACGGCGCCAGGGCATACGACGCAGCGGTGAGATCGCGATCCTTGATCGTCTCGGCGATCTCGATCCGGAGCACCGCGTCGCGGTCGCGCAGCCGGTCGACAAGTCCCGTTTCGCGGATCGGATGGCTCCCCGGCGCGAGCCGGTGGGCGTAGCGCTCGGTGCCCGGCGGGACCAGCAGCACCACGTCACGGCCGGCGCCGAGGCCGGCGAGCTGGCCGGGCGAGGGAAGGTCGTAGCAGACCACCAGCGGGCCCTCGGGTGCCGTCCGGGAGACGATCCGGGTGTCGGCCAGCTCGATCGTGGCCGCGGCGATTTCGTCGTGATCGCCGCCGTCGGCAGTCCAGACCGCCAGCGAAGGCGGGTCAAGCGATTCCAGCAACGTGATCAGTGCCTGGGAACGATTCGCCCACGGAC
>Ga0079224_100010266_pt1 | contig 12839 bp, 15 predicted proteins | sample Stecom2015_FD_80414 | JGI IMG/M metagenome (GOLD analysis project Ga0079224, IMG submission 80414) | Agricultural soil microbial communities from Utah to study Nitrogen management - Steer compost 2015 | ecosystem: Environmental > Terrestrial > Soil > Agricultural land | place: USA: Utah...
GTACCTAGGGCGGAAACAAAACCTAGTAAACAACCTCTAACCAAAGGAAGGCAATTCTTTGTTAATCAATTTGTTATTTATCTTAGTGGTGTTCAAAAAATAAGATTTCTGGACAATGTTTGTATATTTTTTACACCTTTTTTACACCCTGAAATATGGCTAAAATAAATAATAAAACAAAGGAGAATCCCAAGCTTTTACAAAAGCAATTGAATGATGGTAGGTTAAGTTTATACCTTGAATACTATTTAGGATATAACAAGTTCATCGATCCAGACGGAGTATTAAAGATAAAGCATAACCGAAAGAAAGAGACATTAAGCCTTTACCTGTATCCAAATCCACGAACGGCCGAACAGAGACAATTAAATAAGGACAATCTAGCTTTGGCCATGGAGATCAGAGCTGAAAAAGAACAAGAATTACGGTACGCAGATATTGGCAAACCCAGTCCAATCAAGTTAAAGATTAATTTTTGGGATTACTATCAAAAATATGTTGATGCTTATCATAAAAAAGATGTTAGAGTAATTGTCGGCTCTTTTAATAGGTTTAAGTCATTTGTAAATCAAAGGTATCCTAATCTCTCTCAGGTACTCAAGCCAGACCAGATTGACCGATTCATGGTTCAGAAGTTTGTTGATTATCTGCAAGAAAATTCTGTTGGAGAGGGTGCAAGAACCTATTTCGCACGGTTCAAGAAAGTGATAAAGTCTGCTGTCGATCGTGATATTATCAGGAAGAATCCCTGTGATGGTATTAGGTGTATTGCTCAGGACAACATTATATCAAAAGATATCTTATCCATTGATGAATATCGAAAATTGGCTAATACCCCATATCAAAATCAACATATAATACGGGCTTTTTTCGTAAGTTTATATGCAGGATATCGATTTTGCGATGTCAAGTCGCTGAAATATAGTGATATTGACTATGAAAATAGGATAATTCGCGTACAGCAGGAAAAGGTCAAAGGCAAATCAAGTAACTCGGTAGTGATTACTCCATTGAGCGATAGTTTGCTTGGTTTCATTGGTTATCCGACCAATCCTAATGATAGGGACGAATTTGTATTTGAACTTCCGAGCCATACCGGATGTTTAAAAGCGTTAAGAAAATGGACTGCTCGTGCAGGCATCAAAAAACATATTACTTGGCATTGTGCACGCCATTCCTTTGGATTTGCCCTATTATCCGGTGAAAACAAGGTCGATATCAAAACAGTTGGTGCGCTGATGGGGCACAGCGGATTGAAACATACTGTAAGATATACGCACACGAACGATGTTTTGAAAAAAAATGCCATCGAGTCATTACCAGTAATAGATTTGAAATGAGTACACATCACATTAATACATTAGATTTTTTTTTGATCAAACAGAAGGCGGAGTTTAATAATATGATCTCTTTTGTGGGAACAGCAAGCTTAAGCGCGAAGCACAATAAGTTAACGGAAAACATATACAATATTGCGCTTATAACATTTCTCCTTATTGGCTACCCATTTTCTTCTCTTAGGGATTTTTTTATTCTAAACAAATACTCAAGACGTAAGATCGAGTATGATCTGACTTTGTTGTCAAAAGAGGAAAGATTATGCTATTGGAAGGAATTAAAAGAAAGCTTTGTCAAGGAGATGCTCGATAGACAATTATTTTGTGATATAGAAAATATTGCTTTAACCTTTAGCTATATCGAAAGCAAATACTTTAAGGAAACTTATCATGATGATCATTTTGAAGGTGAATGGGAGATCTTAGATACAAAGCTGCTGGAAGGTGCGAGCCAATCAGATCATATTGACATGGATATACCTGTTGAGATCGAATGCAGCGAGGAGTCCCAAAAGAAGAACCCGTATGAAAGGTATTATCTGAGTTTAGACTTCATATACGAAAGTGACAGTCCAGAGTTTGATTGTATATTGAGTGCGATTAATGATTTAAGGGTTTTCAAACAAGTGATCACTAAAAACACGTTATCTCAATTGGTATCAGGCACATTGTGTGCAGAATTAAAGATTAATAATCAACGGATCTTCTGTGTGCTTTTTGATCGCCTGCAGCAAAAAGGGATCGTTCATCCGTATTGGCAATCATATTTCATAAACCAACCCTATATACTTTCCAAAAAAGGCGAAAGGCTAACTCAAAAAGGCTTGTCGACAGCGGCCACTTACAAGGATACGCCTAAAATTAGAATACAAACAAAACATTTATTGGACAAATTGGAATTGTCCCTGAACAATTTAAAAAAATAAGTTGGCAACCAATTTTGCCAATCTTTTCTTTTCCTTCTTTTGCTTTCATGATGGTCGCGACATCAATGGTTAAATCATATAATGTTAGAATCATGAAGACAATTGAAGACAGATTGAGAAAAATTGAAAAGCTTCTCCTCGGAAAGAAAGAAGCATTGACTTTTGACGAAGTATGTAGTTATACGGGGATCTCGCCATCCTATATGTATAAGCTTACTTCTGCTAGAAAAGTTCCGCACTACAAGCCCCATGGGAAGCTGGTCTATTTCAAAATTCAAGAAATAAACGAATGGCTCCTAAAGAATCCGGTGGCTACGGAGGAAGATATCAAATCCGAAGCAGTAAGACGAGTTTTTCATTTCTAACGAAAAAGCCTTATGAAAGAAAAACTAAACTTATTGGCCATAAAAACCGCCAATCAGACATTAAAAGATGCCTCTTTGCTTCCAGATCCCACGTTCCTTTATGAGCCGTTGGTTGTTGAAGGTGAATTGACGATCCTATTCGCTGATACGGGGATTGGAAAAACAGCGTTGAGCGTTCAGATTGCTATGCATATTGCATTGTACTACATTTTGCTATATGTCGATTTAGAACTAACAGATAAGCAATTCGAAAAGCGATACCGAGATTCGGATGGCGTTCATTTTCAATTTCCAGAAAAATTCTATCGTGCCACATACGAAATCATGAGCGAGATACCTGAAAACGTCAACTATGAGCAGTTCTTTATACAATCTTTAAAAGACAGAATCAAGGAAGTCGATGCGAAGGTAGTTGTAATCGATAATATGACAAAAGTCGTCTCGGGCTCGACAGACACCGCAAAATCTACGATTCCGATCATGAATGCACTGTCAGCGATGAAATTTGAGGAGGGAATTACCTTTCTGATCTTGGAACACAACAAAAAGGTAGAAGAATGGAAACCCATCAGCCTCAATGACCTGCAAGGATCTAAAATGAAATCCAATTTCGCTGATTCTGTATTCACTATCGGTCGTTCTGCATTTGACAAAAGCCTTCGCTATATCAAGCAATTAAAGGTTCGCAGTGGAGAATTAATCTATGACGAGGAAAATGTCCTACTGTGCGAATTGTCGACCAACGAAGGCTACTTGGGATTCAATCAACTCGGATTCCGGCATGAGAAGGAACTCTTGAAATCGAAAGAAACTTCTGGTTACGAAGAAAACATCGAACAGGTATTGGAATTGAAAAGCAAGGGCTATTCTAACGTCCAAATTGGCAAGCAACTACAGCGTAGCGAATCAGCCATCCGAAAATGGTTAAAAAAAGCCGAACAATAATTCTTACACATTCGTACGCTCGTACTACCTCGCACCATTCGCACAGTTCGAATGGTACGAGGCGTACGAATCGTGCGAGCTAAATCAAAATTTTATGAACAACGACAATATAATCGAAGCTTATTTGGCTTCAAAAGGGATATTTCCTGCAAAACGATATAGAAACTATTTGATTTACCATGCGCCGTACAGACCGGATCGCACTCCATCAATGAAGGTCGAGAATGATCAATGGTTTGATTTCGGACTTGGTGAAGGTGGGGGGCTGAAACAACTGCAACAGAAGATGGGTGAAGTGACAAACTTATTTTATCAAGAAACTGGTAATGCACACGAATTTGCTAGTCGTTCAGAAGACACTATGAGATTAAACTACACGAAAGATATCGGCACCAACAAAGTCTTAAACCAATATCTCCGATCTAGAGGAATATCCATACCAATAGCGAAGAAATATTGCAGAGAGGTATATTACTCTATCGGTGACAGGAAATTCTTTGCAATTGGATTGCCGACTATAAATCCCGATTCTTTCGCACTAAGGAATAAGGACTTCAAAGGAAACCTCGGTTCGGGCGTGTCTTTTTTTTCAAACGGATGTATCGGCAAGCGGCTTTTAGTTTTTGAAGGTTGCTTTTCGATGTTAAGCTATTGGCAATTATTCAAGGATTTTCAAAACCTCCTGAATGGAGACGTACTGGTCCTTAACTCTCTAACCAATAAAAATAAGGTCGAAAACCACGCTTCAAAGTATCAGCAAATTAATTTGTACCTGGACAATGACCAGTCAGGAAAAAATGCTGCCCAAGAACTTTTAAACAGGTGTGATAATGCGGAGGATTTATCCCCATTATACGAGAATGTAAATGACATGAACGATTATTTGAAAGAATGGAATGATATGATCTCGTCCATGAAATCCATAAAGAGATGAGAAAGTGCAAGATGTACCTTTTCCCTGACAAAATACATTTTGTCTTGGGAAAAGGTTATCCCGTTGGTCTCTAAAAATTACAGCAATGAAAAAAGAAAATCTAAATAAAAAAGTCGAAGTCCGGTTCAGCCCGTCGGATTTTCGAAGGCTAAAAAGTTTGTCTAAATCAGCAAATATGAGCGTTAGCCGATATATACGAACCTCCTGTTTTAACAAAAAAGTGGAAGCGAAATTCACAAACGAGGAACGTGCATTTTTTCGCAATCTTTCCATGATTGGGAACAATTTGAACCAAATTGCAAAATCAATAAACTCACAGATTAAGGATAATACTATTGAGTTCAGGTTAACCAATTCATTGGATCACCTTGATTTTTTCATCAATAAACTTCTAAAAGATGATAGCCAAGATCATTAAATCCAATGCAGGCTTTTCGGCTTCTTTAGATTATTGTCTGAACAGAAAGGAAGCGAAAATTATCTACAGCGACGGAATACGTCTCGGTGTTCCAAAATTTCTAACAAGGCAGTTCGAACTATTGGCGAAATGTAACGAGCGGATAAAGAATCCGCTCGGACATATTGTGCTTTCTTTCTCCAAAAATCTCGACGGCAAGCTGTCGGACAATATCATGAGCCTCATCGCACAAGACTATTTGAACAAAATGGGAATAATGAATACGGCCTTGATTGTCGTGCGTCACAGTGACAAGAAACATCCGCATTGCCATATAGTTTATTCGAAAAACGGTTATAATAATCGAAAACTCAACGAAGATTATTTAAAGTTACGTTCTCTAAAAGCTGTCAGAGAGATCAATCTCAAATATGGATTCACCAAAAGTAGGGAACAATCTCCTTATACGGACAGTAAAAACAGATACTATCAAGTGAAAAAAGAGGTCTGTTATTATTTACAACAGGGTACTAGTGGCAGTAATGCCCGCAATAACTGGAAAGATTTGACCCACTATCTCAATTCAAAAGGGATAAGTGTCGAATTTAAAACTAAGGGTAATTCCGAAGAAATTCAGGGGGTATCATTTTCAAAGGATGGTTTTAGATTCAAAGGGAGCGAAATTGGAAGGGAATTCTCTTTTTCAAAAATAGAGCAGTCCTTTAACGCTATCGAATTAGCCACGAACAATAAAGAAGAAGACATGGATGCCCGACATGAAGTCAAGCAGTCGGAATTTCAATCTCAATCACTTCTAGGATTGCTAAACCTTGGTGGTGTTATCGCTCCAGAGCCGGAAGATGATCCTTCGAAACGTAAACGCAAACGTAAAATTTAAAATCTACAGAAATGGAACAGATAAAAGAAAAGTTACTACAGATAGAAACATCTGTAGATGCATTGGTGCGTGATCTGGTAAAAATAGCACCGATGATACATGAATCAAACCAAGACACGGTAAAATTGAATGAAAATCTTGTTAAGGGATTGAATAGGTTGCAAGAACTTATTTTGGAACGGGAAAAACAACTTAATAAATTTTTGACTGCGGTAACCCCATACTTCTTGACAATTGAACAATACCAAAACATTGGAGCCAGTATTGACACAATCGCCAATACTGCTGTCGACCGGCTGAATTCGAGTAAGTCTTCGCTATTACAATCAATAGATAGTATTCCAAAAGAAACGCATGTGGTGCAAAAGCATACGTTAGATTATAAATCGATTCCGATCATTTTGATATTCAGCTTTATGGTTACCATTATTTCCTTTGGTTTGGGTCAGTTTTGGGAACAGCGTAAGCAACTAGCTGAAAAACGTTCTTACGAGATACGTTATCGCTTAATGGCCTTGGAAATGCCGGAATTTGTGTATGGTGTTGATTCTGTTTTCCGCAGGGATAGTGAGCGTTTTGAAAAGCTTGTTATTAAGCGCGAAGAAGAGCAACGATTGCTCAATTCAATTGAAAGAAAAAGATCAGAGATCCAAAATTTGGACAAATGATAGTCAGGTTGATTAACTCTGTACACGCTACAGAGTTAATCAACCTTTAGATATTCTTCTATCAAAATGTCATTGGGAATCCAAAAAGGCGAAGCCAAACTTAAATTTTGGAATCGCTTTTTCATTTCATCCATACACAGAATAGTTACATCTTGATATCGCTCCAGGCTAACCAAAGTTTCATCAGCAACGACTATACGTGACTTAGGCTCAAAATGGTATGGATAAAAACAGTAGCATTGGTGTTCAATATTGTTTGAATAGAGATAATCAAGTATCTCAATGATAATGTAAGAACCGGTTTTGCCACCAAGTCCAAGGAAAAGCATATATCGATTTCCTTTGCTGAAATAGCTGGACAAATTATGCTTATTATATTTACTTTTCTCAATCCCAGCTAACTCATCAAATCCAAATTGAAGATCCGGTTCCCTATCCAAATAAAGATATTGGTTCTCTCTAAAAAATGACTCTTGGGATTTTATAATTTGTCCGCCTGTTCCACCGATTCCCACGTATATAGTTTTAAGTGATGGCATATTTACTCTGTTTGTTGATTTGTTAAGTTAAAAAATAATAAGTGAAGGAGGAAAAAAGTATAGAATCATTAATTAATCGCAAAGTTACTTCGCCAGCTTGACAAGCCCCTAATCGATTCCGAACGCACACAATAAAAAAATTTACAAAATGGGTATCCGTTCTTATTGAACGGAACCTCCTTCGCTCCGCCATTTTGCTTGTTTTTTCTTTAGTTAGTCAAGCTCTAGGCTCGTGACCGGATTGGCGTTAATTAATTTTTTCTTTCACTTTAATTTTAAATGCCATGAAAAATAAATTCATTGCCCACGAACTCCGTTTATCTTACCACAAGAACGATAATTTGTCACTACCCGATTTTACCGCTGTTAATAGCTCCAAACGCATGAATATGGCTTTCAGGAAGATATGGAACACCGAAGAGATATCCGTACGTGAGAGCTTTTATGCTATTTATTTCAACACTAAACTGGATGTTGTAGGATACCAAAAAATTGCAGACGGGGGCTTGGATATGGTTTTGGTTGATATTAGATTGTTAATGTCCAACGCTTTGCTATCTAATTCGACACGTATAGCTGTCGCACATAATCATCCATCAGGAAACCTTATTCCAAGCCAAGCCGACAAACAGTTGACCAATAAGATCGCAAACGCTTGTCGGCTACTTGATATCCAAATCGTTGATCATATCATCCTAACCGATATAGCATACTATTCATTCAAAGATAGTGGGGATTTATGATCCCCCATATCGTCTTACTCAAATTCAGTTGAATCAATAATCTTGTCTGGTTCAGCTACATGGATTGCGTACACTTTACTGCTGAATTCATTCGCTTCGAATTGTGTCGACTTGGAATTAACCTTCTTTCCATCAATATAAAAATCAAGCGTAACAGACAACGACTCCAGATCATTAACGTCTTCCTTAATACTCGAAGCAGTCATTGCGATGGAGAATGTACTTACAGGATGGGATGTTTTAATTGAAAGTTGGGAATTTGGTATAACTTCGTAATTTGCGGTTCTAATCACAGCCTCTGGTAATACTATATTATTTTCATCCGTAATATTTACGCCAATAAAATTGAAGCTGTCATCTAACCCACCGTTGACACTCGTTCCTTCCAAGCCTAGCCCTAACGAATAACTGGGGAAATTTGAGCCGAAAGATAGCTTTACTTCAACTACTTTCTTTAGTAGGGAATTATCAATGTCACTTTCATTGTCTTTTTTACATGATACATTCATGAAAACAAAAAGGCATAATATGCCCAAAATAGTACCTTTCATCATTAAATCTAATTAAATTATTCCAGAAAACTTATTTTCTCAATTGCTGTCTTAGATAGTCATCCAGCATTTTCTCCCTATTTCTTAATTTTCTTTTTCTCTCTTGGCTAGAGGCAATCGCCCAAATAAATACCCCCCAAGCGGAAAAAGCCACAATAGCGCCAACGAACATATTCCCATCTCCGATAAAACCTTTCATAAGCGCAATCACGCTGATGATATTGACAACGAAAAACCAAAATATCCATTTCATAATCCAAATATAAAGAAATACACGCATATATGTAGGTGTTTTCTATCTTTTCTTTATGCTACTTGCATATGTATGCAGAAAGAGTCGATAAGTACTGATATAGAGCAATTTGTAATTAACAAAGTTAAGGAGATCCGTATATCTAAAGGTATTCCCCAAGCCAAATTGGCGCATATGATTGAACTTTCTGTTGGATTTGTTGGCAATGTTGAAAACCCGACACATATTGCCAAATGGAACATCAACCATCTTAACCGGATATCAAAGGAATTGGATGTTCCTTTTAAAGACTTCTTTCCTGAAAAAGGAATCTAAATACGTATCCAACACGATTTCTTGTTTTTTATTTAAGTAAATTTGCTGTACTAAATCAAGTATAGTAATTTATTGAATAATAAATCTTTAAAAATAGTAGCCATTTCAGATACACACGGACAACATAGATCGCTTAAGTTGTCCAAGGGGGATATTATTATTCATGCCGGTGATGTAAGTCGATCAGGTCGCCCTGAACAAATACAGGACTTTTTGGATTGGTTTGCTAATCTAAAATTCCGACATAAGATATTTATTGCAGGCAACCATGATTTTTTCTTTGAAAAAGGGCATGAAGATGTTATCGAAAAAATGATTCCAAACGGTATCACCTATCTCAATGATTCCAGTGTCGAAATAGAAGGTATTAAGATTTGGGGATCACCCATCACACCGTGGTTCAACGACTGGGCTTTTAATAGAGATCGGGGGAGTGAAATAAAGAAGCATTGGGATCTAATACCCGATGATACTGATATTTTAGTAACACATGGTCCACCATTCGGTATTTTGGATGAAACGGTTTACGGAAAACGCACTGGTTGTGAGGAACTATTATTGCGTGTTTATCATGTGAAGCCCAAATATCATATATTCGGACATATTCATGAGGACTACGGTCGCTTTACTAAAGATGAAACCACTTTTATAAATGCCAGCGTTTTGGACGATTGGTATGAAATGAAAAATGATCCGGCGGAGATCAATTTCTGTTGCAAGTCAAGATAAGCTTCATATCGATACTTCTTTGTACTTTGACTTGACTAATTGAGTGTTGTTTTTCGTATCTTTAACGACCTTTGTAAGGTTTAATAAGTATGAAGAAATCGGAAATAAAAGATAAGTTAACTGACCTTGTACAACATATCGATAGAAATAGTTTTGTATACGACTTTTTATCCTGCTTTGGTTTATCCAAAACGACCATTGCACGTTTGCGTAAAGGAGATTATAATCTTTCCAAGGTAGATGGCGAACTCTTCTACAAGGGAAAAATATTCTTCAAGGTAGAGGAATCGGAAAAACTTATTCATACGATTGATGAGCTAGGTAAGGATGAAAAAATCCTGAAACAAAAGCCTCGTTTTATCATAGTGACCGATTTTAATCAGGTGCTTGCTACCGATACTAAGCTAAAAACCAATAAAGAATTTCCGATAGGCGAATTAGCCGATCAGGTTGATTTTTTTCTTCCACTATCGGGTGCTGAAATCTATCGAGTCAGCAGCGACAATAAAGCCGATCGAGATGCAGCCTATAAGTTGGGTGAGCTGTACGATCTGTTGGTGGTTGATAATCCAGACTGGGTAGGACAAGGAAGTCATCACCTTAATTTGTTTTTGTCTAGGCTGTTGTTTTGTTTCTTCGCAGAAGATACAGGGATTTTTTCTGTCAAAAGTATTTTTACGGAAACCTTAGCGAACAATACAAAATCTGACGGATCCGATGTGGATGAGTTTCTGTCCTTACTATTCAAAAAACTAAATACAGAAAAAGGAAAAGTAGAATTACCAAGCTATTTGGATGATTTTCCTTATGTTAATGGCGGACTGTTCCGAGACGATATCGTATGCCCCCAATTTTCCAAAAAATCCCGCCAGATCTTATTGGATTCGGGAGAATTGGACTGGTCAGAAATCAATCCCGACATCTTTGGATCGATGATACAGGCAGTGGCTGATCCCTCTGAGCGGACCAATCTGGGGATGCACTATACGTCCGTGCAAAATATTCTTAAACTGATTAAACCCTTGTTTTTGGATGAACTCGAACAGGAGTTTGAGAAAAATAAAGAAAATCCAAAAACACTGGAAAAGCTATTGTCGCGCATGTCAAAGATCAAGTTTTTTGACCCAGCATGTGGTAGCGGAAATTTTCTGATCATTACGTATAAAGAAATGCGTAATCTGGAAATACAGGTTATTAAGCAGTTGATCGACCTAGATAAATCTCAACGGAAAATATATTTCACTTCCATATCCCTTACGCAATTTTATGGGATAGAGATCAAGGACTTTGCACATGAGATGGCGATATTATCGTTATGGCTGGCCGAACACCAAATGAACCAGCTTTTCGAAGCCGAACTATTGGATTATGGACAGTCTAAGCCGATACTTCCACTTAAAGAAGCGGGAAACATTGTGCAAGGCAATGCTGCAAGGAAGAATTGGGAAGAGGTCTGTCCAAAGAAATCAAATGACGAAATATATGTTATTGGCAATCCGCCGTATTTGGGAGCAAGGATTCAGGATGATGAACAAAAATCAGACATGGATTTTGTATTTAGTTCTTTTTCAAAATACCGTGATTTAGATTACATTTCCATTTGGTTTTACAAAGGCTCGGAATATATAGAAAGCGTAAATGGAAAGTTGGCATTTGTCTCTACTAATTCCATTTCGCAGGGACAGCAAGTTGCTCTCCTTTGGGAAAAAGTATTACGGGATAGGATAGAAATATTCTTTGCTCACCATTCATTTAAATGGACGAATAATGCAAAGGGCAACGCAGGAGTCACCGTAATTATAGTGGGCTTAAGAAATATCGATAACAGTCCCAAATTTCTGTTTGTCGACAATATAAAACGAGACGCGAAAAATATTAACGCCTATCTTTTAGACGCTCCCAATGCCATTATTGCCGAAAGAATGAAATCTATTTCCAATTTTCCTCGGATGAATTTTGGAAATATGCCAAACGATGGTGGAGGGTTAATATTAGATGAACAGGAAAAAAGCACTATCTTGGCTCAATCTCCAGATGCTCTAAAATTTATTCGAAAGCTGGTTGGTTCTACAGAGTTTATCAACGGAATCAATAGGTATTGTTTATGGATCGAAGACAGCGAATTGGGCGAAGCTCTTCAATTAGAAGCGATAAAAACTAAAATCGATGTAAGCAGGAAGCACCGTATAAATAGTAAAGATAAAGGAACGAATAAATTGGCATTACGTTCACATCAATTTAGAGACAGAAATGTTGCTATTGATAGTGCTATTATAGTCCCATCAACATCTTCGGAACGACGAGAATATATTCCTTTAGGCTTTTTGCCTAAAGAAACAGTTATTTTAAACTCTGCTCTCGCCATCTACGATGCCGAACCTTGGCTTTTCGGCGTGCTTCACTCCAAAATGCACATGGTATGGGTAAATGCAGTTGGGGGTAAATTAGAAACAAGATATCGCTATTCAGCGAAGCTATGTTATAATACTTTCCCATTTCCGAAGATTAATGAGAAGCAAAAAGAGACAATTACACAGTATGTCTTTGATATCTTGGACGAACGTGCGAAATATAGCGAGAAAACAATGGCGTGGATGTATAATCCCGAGACGATGCCTACTGGATTGAAAGAAACGCATCATGCCTTAGATTTAGCCATTGAGCGTATTTACCGATTGGCACCGTTTCATTCGGATGAGGAACGTTTGGAATATTTGTTTAAGCTTTATGATGAGATGATTAAAAAGGATACGTTATTCGCTAAAGAAAAGAAGGGAAGAAAGAAGAAATGAACATTGAACATCAATATAAACAAGATTTTGAACATGTCCTAACCCTAATACAGGATGCTCGTGACCGTGCATACAATAAAGCGAATAGCGAACTGGTACTCTTGTATTTCAATGTAGGGAAAATTGTATCAGAAAAAGTAGATGCTGGCGCTTGGGGCGAAAAAACTGTACAGCAGCTGGCTGATTTTATTCAATCGAAAGCACCTAATTTATCGGGTTTTAATCGTCGTGGCCTTTACCGGATGAAGCAATTTTATGAGCTTTATACTCCCGAATCCGCTGTTTTTACGCTTTGGGTGGAGACAGTGTCTCCAATAACTACACAAACGGAAAACGAAGATGCAAAAGTGTCAACAGCGTTGACACCATCACACACCCCTGATAAATTGTATGAAAAGTTTGTGTCAACAGTGTTGACACAAATACAATGGTCATCTCATTTACACA
>Ga0079224_100010268_pt1 | contig 12838 bp, 12 predicted proteins | sample Stecom2015_FD_80414 | JGI IMG/M metagenome (GOLD analysis project Ga0079224, IMG submission 80414) | Agricultural soil microbial communities from Utah to study Nitrogen management - Steer compost 2015 | ecosystem: Environmental > Terrestrial > Soil > Agricultural land | place: USA: Utah...
AGCGAGGTTCGGGTATCGGCGGACATGCTCACTCCTTGACCTCGAAGCTGCGGAAGATGAGGCGCAGCGCGGCGGAGGCCACGATGATCGTGGCGATCACGACGACGACGCCCATGGCGGCGGCCTGCCCGATGTCGAACCCGAGGAACGCGCGCTGGTAGATGTAGAACGGCAGGTTGGCGCTGGCCGTGCCGGGCCCGCCCGCCGTCATGAGGTAGATCTGGTCGAACGTGTTGACCACGTAGATGACGCCGAGCAGCACGCCCAGCTCGATGTACCGGCGCAGGTGCGGCAGCGTGATCGAGGTGAAGGTGCGCCACGGGCCCGCGCCGTCGACGGACGCGGCCTCGAGCACGTCCTTCGGCTGGGCCTGCAGACCGGCGAGCACGAGCAGCATCATGAACGGCGTCCACTGCCAGACCAGGGCCATGAGGATGGCGACGACGGGGAAGGTCGAGGTCCAGTCGACCGCCTCGATGCCCACCAGCCCGATCACCCAGTTGAGCAGGCCGTAGGTCGGGTTGAGCAGGGCGACCGACCACAGCACGGAGCTGGCGACCGGCATGACGAGGAACGGCGTGATGAGCATCGTGCGCGCCAGGCCCCGGCCCGCGAAGGGGCGGTCGAGCAGCAGGGCCAGCAGGATGCCGAGCACCATCGCGACCAGCACGCAGCCGAGCGTGATGACCACGGAGTTGAGCGCCGTCTGGCGGAACGTGGAGTCGGCGGCGATGTCGGCGTAGTTGGACAGGCCGACGAAGAGGTCCTCGCCGGGCCGCAGCAGGTTCTGCGCGCGCAGCGAGTACCAGATCGTCACGAGGAACGGCAGCTGCGTGACGATGATCGTGAAGATCAGCGCGGGCAGCAGCGGCCCTCGACGGCGCCACCCCTCCGCGCGGCTCACCGCCCGCTCCGACGCCGCGGCGCGCGCGGCGCGGCGCGAGCCCTCCAGCCGGTCGATGGTCGAGGTGCTCATTGCTCCTCCTGGGCCCGGTAGGTCTCGGCCACGGTGTCGGCGTAGCGCTGGGACTGTGCGACGGCCTCGTCGATCGAGACCTGACCCGCGATCGCCGCGGACATCTGCTGGCCCACCCGCGTGCCGAGGTCCTGGAACTCGGGGATGCCGACGAACTGGATGCCCGGGTAGGGCACCGGGTGCGTCATCGCGGACTCCTGGGTGGCGCCGTTCATGGAGTCGAGGGTCGCGTCGGCGTAGGCCTGCGACACCTCGGCGTACTCGGGGATCTCGTAGGTGGACAGGCGGCTGCCGGGCGGCACGCGCTCCCAGCCGATCTCCTCACCGACCAGGCGCAGGTAGTCCTTGTCGGTCATCCAGGAGACGAAGTCCCAGGCGGCGTCCTTGTGCTCGCTCGTGGACGGGATCGCCAGCGACCACGAGTACAGCCAGCCGGCCGACCCGGTGTCCGCGACGGGCGCCGGGGCGTAGCCGACCTTGCCCGCCACGGTGGACGACGCCGGGTCCTCGACGGTCGAGACCATCGACGTCGCGTCGTACCACATGGCCGCCTGCCCCTGCGCGAACCGCGTGAGGCAGTCGCCGAAGCCCGACGTCGCGGCGCCCGGCTGGCCGTACTGCTGCACCGTGTCGATGTAGGTCTCCACGGCCTCGCGGGTCTCGGGCGAGTCGAGCGTCGCGTTCCAGTCCTCGTCGAACCAGCCGCCGCCGAACGTGTTGATCGCGGTGGTCATCGGGGCCATGACCTCGCCCCAGCCGGCCAGCCCGCGCAGGCAGATCCCGGAGAAGTCGTCCTGGGGCGCGTTCAGCTCGGCCGCCAGCTCACGCACGTCGTCCCACGTCGGGCGCTCGGGCATCTCGAGCCCGGCCTCTTCGAAGAGGTCGGCGCGGTAGGCCAGGAACGAGGACTCGCCGTAGAACGGCACGGAGTACATGTCGTCGTCGTACGACAGGGCCTCGCGGACGCTGGGCACGAAGTCGTCGGCGTCGTAGCCCTCCGTCTCGTCGATGTACGGCTGCAGGTTCTCGATCCAGCCGTTCTCGGCCCACATGGGCGTCTCGTAGTTGGAGATCATGACGACGTCGAACTCGCCGCCGCCCGTCGCCACGGACGCGGTGATCTTCGCGCGCGCCTCGTTCTCGGGGAGCGAGACGAACCGGACGTCGACGCCCGGGTGCTCGGCGCGGAACTCGTCCTGCAGGGAGATCGCGTCCTGCATCTGCGGGTTGGAGACGATCGCGACGACGATCTGCTCTCCCTCACCGCCGCCCACGGCGCCCGCGCCGGCACAGCCGGACAGCGCCAGCGCAACGGCCGCGGTCGCGGCGGCCGGCGTCGCTCTCGGTCGGAACATCCTCGTCCTCTCCTCGACGCAGCCTCACCGCCGCGCTCATCTGAGATTCATCCTCTGCTCATCTGCAATCCGCAGACTAGTTCGCTATGCTCAAGTGAGCAAGAGCCCGCGCTCAGCAGTGCTCGGCTCCGACCCCAGAGGACGCAGGTGACGCAGAACGACTCGAACCTCCTGGTCGAGGTGAGCACCGACTACTACGTCGACGGCAAGTCGAAGGTCGAGATCGCCCGGGACCGCGGCATCTCCCGGTTCCAGGTCGCACGTCTGCTCACGCAGGCGAGGGACCAGGGCATCGTGCGCATCGAGATCACGCCCCCGCGGGTCGACGGCGAGCGCGGCAGGCGCCTGGCCGAGCGGCTCGGCATCCGCGAGGTGCTCGTCGCGGCCAGCGGCGACGACACCGTCACGACGCGCGAGAACCTCGCGATCGAGCTCGCGCACGCGGCACGGCGGCACATCACGGAGGGCTCGATCGTCGGCATCTCGTGGTCGCGCACCGTCGAGGCCGCCGTCCGGCACATCGGCAAGCTGCCGAGCTGCGACGTCGTCCAGCTCGTCGGTGCGCTGCCCGTCGAGGGCAGCGGCAACTCGCTCGGGCTGATCAACACGTTCGCCCAGATGCCGGGCGTGCGTACGTGGCCGGTCTGGTCCCCGCTCCTCGTGGCCGACGCCGCGACCGCCGCGGGCATGCGCAGGCAGCCGGAGATCGCCGACGCCCTGGCCCGGGCCGACCACCTCGACGTCGCGATCGTCGCGGTGGGCCACTGGTCGGAGCGCACCTCGACCGTGTTCCCGCAGATCAGCCCCGAGGAGCAGCAGGCAGCCACGGCGGCGGGCGCCGTCGCCGAGTGCTCGGGCCGGCTGTTCGACGCCGTCGGCCAGCCGGTGCGGACGAGCCTCGACGAGCGGGTCGTCGGCGTCACGCTCGAGCAGCTCGCCGCGACCCCCGAGGTGATCGCGATCGGCTACGGCTCCGCTGTCGCGCCCGGGCTGGTGGCCGCCGTGCACGGCGGCGTCGCCACGACCCTGGTCATCGACGACGCCGCCGCCACGGCGCTCGAGGAGCTGTACCGGGCGGACTAGCGGCCCGTCCGTGCCACCAGGTCCTCGACCGTGGCGCGCGCGCCGCGCTCGTGCAGGGACGCGAGCGCCGCGGCGTAGGCGGTCGTGAACCGCTCGTCGTCGACGAGGTCGCCGAAGACCTCGCGGTCCCGGAGGAACGCCAGCGGGTCGTCGCGCTGCGCGAGCGCCGCCGCGTGCAGACGGTCGGCGAGCCGGTCGACGATCTCGATGGGCTCACCGGCCTCGTCGACACCCTCGTCGTAGCGGGCCCACGAGGCGACGACGAGCGCCGCGTGCTCGATCGGCCCGCCGTGCTCGAGGTGGTACCGGACGACGGGCAGCAGCCACTTCGGGATGCGGTCGGAGGACTCGGCGCAGAGCCGGGCCAGGGTGTCGGCGACGTGCGGGTTGGCGAACCGCTCCACGAGCGTGGCCTTGTACGCGTCGAGGTCGATGCCGGGCACGGGTTCCAACGTCGGCGTGCCCTCCCGGTCCATGTAGCCGCGCAGGAACCGGGCGTAGACCTCCTGGCCCGCGACCTCGTGCGCGTACCGGTGCCCGGCCAGGTAGCCGACGTAGCACAGGGCCTGGTGGCTGGCGTTGAGCAGGCGCAGCTTCATCAGCTCGTAGGGCTCGACGTCGTCCACGACCTGCACCCCGGCGTCGTCGAACGGCGGGCGGCCCGTGGGGAAGGTGTCCTCGAGCGCCCACTGCTCGAACGGCTCGGCGACGACGGGCCACGCGTCGTCGATGCCGAACCGCTCGGCGACCATGGCGCGGTCGGCGTCGGTGGTCACGGGGGTGATGCGGTCGACCATCGAGCTCGGGAACGCGACGTTCGCCTCGATCCAGTCGGCGAGCTCGGCGTCCTTGGCGCGCGCGAACGTCGTGAACGCGCGGCGTGCGACCTCCCCGTTGCCCTGGATGTTGTCGCAGCTCATCACGGTGAACGGCGGCACGCCCCTGTCGCGGCGGCGGCGCAGGGCCTCGGTGACCAGCCCGAAGGTCGTCGCCGGGACGGCGCCGTCGGCCAGGTCGGCGGCCACGCCCGGGTCGGTGAGGTCGAACTCGCCCGTCACGTGGTGGATGTTGTACCCGCCCTCCGTGACCGTCAGGGAGACGATGCGCACCTCGGGCGAGGCCATCTTCTCGAGCACGGCCTCCGGGTCGTCGGGCGCGAGCAGGTACTCGGTGATCGAGCCGATGACGCGCGCCCGCAGGGTGCCGTCGGGGTGCTTGAGCACGAGGGTGTAGAGGCCGTCCTGCGCAGCCAGGGCGTCCCGCATCCGCGCGTCGCCCGGCAGCACGCCGACACCGCAGATCGCCCAGTCCCTGGCCTTGCCGTCGGCCATGAGGCGGTCGAGGTACATCGCCTGGTGGGCCCGGTGGAAGCCGCCGACGCCGAGGTGCACGATCCCCGTCGTCAGCCCGGACCGGTCGTAGGTGGGGACGGTGAGGTCCGCGCCCTGCGGCGCGGACCCCACCAGGCCGTCGAGGGTCTTCTCGCTGAGTGCCGTCATCGTCCTGCTCCGCCGCCCTTCCGACTCCGGTGTGAATCCTTCGCCAGGCTAACAGATGAGCAGACGAGCGGTCACAGATGAGCAAGCGCCTCGGCAGGGAGGGGCTGACCGTAGTCCGCGGACCGGCTCACGGCGCTCCAGCGCTGGTCGGACTCCAGCAGCCTGCGGTCCTGGGCCACCGACATCTCGGCGGCGTTCAGCCCGAGGGGGAGGTTGTCGGGCAGGTCGTCGCGGCCCGCGAGCGCGACGAGGATCTGCGCGGCGCGGTCCGGGTCGCCTGCGGCGCCGGACTCCCCCTGCCGCAGCCGCGAGTTCATCGCGCCGACGGTGGGCTCGTACTCCGGCGGCACGTCGGCGACGGACATGGACGAGCCCGCCCAGTCGGTGCGGAACCCGCTGGGCTCCACCACGAGCACCCGCACCCCGAACGGCGCGGTCTCGGCGCGCAGCACCCGGCTGAACCCGTCGATCGCGAACTTCGCCGCCTGGTACGACGCGATGCCCGGCGAACCGCCGACCCGGCCGCCCACCGAGGAGAACTGGACGACGAGCCCGCCGCCCTGCTCCCGGAGCAGCGGGAGCGCCGCCTTCGACACGTTGTACACGCCCCAGAAGTTGGTCTCGAACTGGGTGCGGAAGTCGTCGTCGGGCGTGGTCTCGATCGGGCTGACGTTGGCGTAGCCCGCGTTGTTGACGATCACGTCGAGCCGCCCGAACCGGGCCGCGGCCTCGGCGAGCGCCGTGCGGGCGGCCGCCGGGTCGGTCACGTCGAGCCGGAGCGGGAGCACCCGGTCGCCGTACTCGGCCACGAGGTCGTCGAGCTGTTCGGGGCGCCGTGCCGTGGCGGCGACGCGGTGACCGGCGGCGAGCGCCGCGCGGACAAGTGAGCGGCCGAAGCCGCGGGAGGAACCGGTGACGAACCACGTCTGCGTCTGCATGGCTTTACTACAACACCGTTGCGCTATCTTGCGCAACCCTGTTGCGCTAAGATGTGACCATGCCGACACGCGAGTTCCAGCGAGCCCGGTCCCCCGAGGCCAAGCGCCTCCGCGAGGCGACGATCCTCGACGCCGCACGGCGGCTCGGCGCCGAGCGTGGCATCCGGCAGGTCACCCTCACCGACATCGCCGAGGCCGTCGGCATGCACAAGTCCGCGATGCTGCGGTACTTCGAGACCCGCGAGGAGATCTTCCTGCAACTCACCGCCGAGGGCTGGCAGGACTGGGCGCCCGACCTCGCCGGGCGGGTGCGTGCCCTCGAGCGGCCCGACGCCGGCTCGGTGGCCGGGGCCGTCGCCGCATCGCTGGCCGGGCGGCCGATGTTCTGCGACCTGCTCGCCCAGACCCCGCTCAACCTGGAGCGCAACGTCTCGGTGGAGAAGGTCCGGGAGTTCAAGCTCACGACCGGCGAGGGGCTCGGCGCCATCGGGGCCGCCCTCCGCGCGGCGCTGCCCGCCCTCACCGATGACGACGGCGTCGACCTCGTCGCGGCAGCCACCTCGCTGGCCGGCACGTTCTACCAGATCGCCACGCCGGGCCCGGAGGTGGCCGAGCTCTACCGCACCGACCCGAGGCTCGGGCACGCCCTGGTCGAGCTCGAGCCCCGGCTGACCCGGATCCTCGCCTCGATGCTCCGCGGGCGGCTGGCCGAGCGCGCCGGCTGAGGCGCTCAGCCCCCGGTCGCCGCCGCGTAGCGCCGCGCGAGCACCCCGAGGTGCTCCACCAGGCCGGGCGGCCCGTCGACCGAGAAGTCGAGCCCGAGCATCCCGATCCACACCGCCACCGTCTCCAGGCTGTCGCCGCCGGTGACGAGCACGCTGCTCGTGTCGTCGCGCGGCTCGACCGTGCCGACCGCCGGGTTGATGCGGGCCAGCACCGCGTCGGCGCCTCGCCCGCACCCGCTTCGCGCCGGCCGCGCCCGGCGACTCCTGGGAGTACGGCACGCCCGAGTCCTACCTGCGGAACGCCGTCAACCACTGGCGCACGGCGTTCGACTGGCGCGCCGTCGAGGAGCGGGCCAACGCCTACCCGCAGTTCCTCACCGAGATCGACGGCCAGACCGTGCACTTCCTGCACGTGCGGTCCGCCGAGCCGGGCGCACGGGCGCTCGTGCTCACCCACACCTACCCGGGCTCGTTCCTCGACTTCCTCGACATGATCGGCCCGCTCACCGACCCGGTCGCCCACGGCGGCCGCGCCGAGGACGCCTTCCACGTCGTCATCCCCTCGATCCCCGGGTTCGGCTTCAGCACCCCGCTCAGCGAGCCCGCCGACGGGGGCGCCTGGACCATGGCCCGCGTCGCCCGCATGTGGGACGCCCTCATGCGGCGGCTCGGCTACGAGTCCTACGGCACGCACGGCTCCGACGCAGGGACCCTGGTCGGCCGCGAGCTCGCCGTGCTCGACCCCGAGGGCTTCCTCGGCGCCCACGTGCTCCAGCTCTTCTCGTTCCCCTCGGGGGCCGAGGGCGAGATGGACGGGTTCGGCCCCAAGGAGTTCGCGGCGCTGCAGCACATGCAGTGGTTCCAGAGCGTCGGCGGCTACAACGCGATGAACGGCTCGCGACCCCAGACGATCGCCGCTGGGCTCAGCGACTCCCCCGTGGCGCTGCTGGCCTACAGCGAGCTGTTCGAGAGCTTCGGCAACGGCACGAGCCTGGTCTCCCTCGACCAGATCCTCGCCCAGGTCAGCCTCTACTGGCTCACCAACACCGCGGCGACGGCCGTGCGCTACCACTACACCGAGCTGCGCTCGGGCGCCGAGCCGGTGGTGAGCACGGGCCGGATCGGCGTCGCCGTCTTCGCGGACGACTTCCAGACCATCCGGGCGCTGGCCGAGCGCGACAACGCCCGCATCGAGCACTGGTCCGAGCACCCCCGGGGCGGCCACTACGCGGCGATGGAGGTGCCCGACGCCGTCGTCGACGACCTCCGCACCTTCTTCCGCACCGCCTGACCACCCCCGCTGAGTGCTGGATCTTCGCCCCTCCGGACCGTCGGAGAGGGCGAAGATCCAGCACTCAGCGGTGTGTCAGTGGTCGTGGCCCGCGCCGGTGACGCCGCTCAGCTCGTTCGGCGTGACGCCGAGCTCCGCCGACTTCCACACCTCGCCCGTCTCGACGTCGACCGCGTGGATCGAGTCGGTCGCCGGGTCGGTCACGTACACCGACCCGTCCAGCGCCAGGATCGCCGGGCGCGGTTCCTGCCAGTCGAGCGGCTCCTCCCACGCGTCGATGACCGGGATCGACGACGTCACCTCGGCCGCCTCGGGGTCGATCACGTGCAGCTGCCCGTCGGTGCCGAGCACGAGGGCCTCGCCGTCGGCACCCCGGGCGAGCGACCGGAACGTGTACGACGACGGCAGGTCGACCAGCTCGAGCGACCCGTCCCGGGTGTCGATGAGGGAGACCCGGGTCGGACGCTCCAGGTCGGCGTCGGGGTCCGTCTTGTAGTCCCCGAGCACGACCGGCGACGCCTCGGTGCCCGCCTGGTTGCCGATCCGGCCGTAGGCGTCGGGCGCGTCGACCTTGGTGATCTCGCCGTCGGCGTAGACCAGCGCCCCGTCCTCGCAGCCGATGACGACCGCCTCGTCGGCCGCGACGGCCTCGCCGTGCACGCCGGGGCACTCGTCCGACGCCGCGACCTCCTCGCCGGCGGCGTCGAGCACCCGGATGCCGGTGCGCGCGTCGGGCGTGCCCTCGGAGACGACGAGCGTGTCGTCGGACAGCGGGACGGCGACGCCGTGGTGCGGCTCCGGGGTCGTGTGCTCCCGCGCCGCGGCGTCGTGGTCGGCCACGTGCTCGGAGTCGACGACGCGGACGAGGCCCGTGCCGTCGTCGAACAGGGCGGTGCGCCCCTCGTGGACGACGACGTGGCCGGGCTCGGTGGCGTCGTACCGCACGTCGGTGAGGGCCGGCTCGGCCGTCCAGAAGTGGTCGTGGTCGCCGTGGCCCTCGGCCCAGGTGCCCAGGTCGAGGGCCTGGAACCCGCCGGTGGTGGAGACGAGCAGGTGGCGCTCGTCGCCCGCCGGGTTGAGGCGTGCGAAGCCGTCGAGCCCGATGTCACCGACGGGCTCGAGGGTCAGGGCGTCCAGGACGAGCACGCCGCCGTCGTAGGTGACCGCGACACGGGGCGTGCTCGCCTGCGCCTCGGTCGCCTCGCGCTCGTCGTCGTGGGCGTCGTGGGCGTCCGTGGCGGACGGCGACGGCGAGCCGGCCGCCGCCCCGCCGTCCGTGGCACAGGCGCTCAGCAGGAGCAGGGACAGCGCGGCACCGAGTCCTGCGGCCGCGCGGGTGGTGTGTCGGTTCATCGTGGTCGGGCGGCCGGAGACCGCCCACTCCCTCCCTCTGGAATGACAATCATTCTCATGTCGATCCGGAGTCAAGCAGATCTGAGAACGATTCTCAAACAGGTATCAGAGGGAGGGCGGTCGTCAGGCACCCTCGGCCGCGAAGGCCTCGGCCATCGCCGCCTCGTCCAGGAAGGCGACCTCCCAGTGGTGACCGTCGAGGTCGGCGAACGCCCGGTTGTACATCCAGCCCAGGTCCTGGGCGTCGTTCGACTCGGTGCCGCCTGCCTGCAGGGCGGCGTCGGCGATCCGGTCGACCTCCTCGCGCGAGCCGACGCCCAGCGCGTTGATCACCTCGACGCCGTCGGTCGCGACGGGCCGCTTGGTGAACGACGTGAACCTCGCGTGGTTCATGATCTGGACGAAGACGATCTCGCCCAGCGCGAGGCTCGTCGACGACTCATCGGAGAACTCCGGGTTGACCGAGGCGCCGACGGCCTCGTAGAAGGCCCTGCTCGCCTGCACGTCGGCGACGGGAAGATTCACGAAGATCTGGGTGACGGCCATGCCGGGCTCCTTGCGGTGTGAACGGAAGCGGGAACACCCTGTCGACGCCGCGGGCGCCGCGAACTCATCGGTCACCCCAGGGACGCGTACCCCACCGGCACGCCCGCCGTCACGACGAGCGCCGTCACCACCGCGACCGCCGCGGGCAGCGCCCCGCGGACCCGGCGCACCAGCATGCCGACCAGCAGCGCGAGGGCCGCGACGCCGAGCACCGACCAGTACACGGGGCTGGTCGTCTCGTGCACCACGGTCAGGCCGTACACCGCCTCCCCCAGGCCGACGCCCGCGAGCACGCCCGCGGCCAGGGCGGCACCGAGACCGGTGCCCCGCAGCCACGCCGCGGCGACACCGACGAACGGGCCCACGACGATGCCGATGACGAGCCACGTCGTGGGGTCGTAGTAGTAGCCGCGCAGCTGGGCGGCCACGCTGTAGCCGAGCAGGAGCACCACGAAGGTCGCCGTGCCGAGCGCCGCCGCGGGGCCGGTGCGGAGGCGGGACCAGAAGACGAGCGCCACGGTGAGGATCGTCCACCCGCTCGACGAGTTCGCGAACGAGGAGAATGCCTCCGGCAGGAAGCCCTGCGCGTACGACGTCAGGCCGCCCAGGAGGAAGCCGGCGAGCACGACGAGCAGCGCGCGCACGAGGGGGCGGGTGAGCAGTGCGCCGGCGGACGGCGTCCGAGAAACCGTGGTCATACCGCGAACCTAGGTCGCCCGGCCCGGACCGCACATTGGACCGAGGTTTGACGGCGTCAACCCCCGGGTGGATGCGACCCTGACCCGGACCGCCGGGGTGTTCCCCGCCGGGGCCGGAGGATCGCTCCGCCGCGCGGCGCGGTCCTGCCGAGGGCGCGCGGCGGCCGTGGCAGGACCGACGCATACGTGTGCCCCGTCGGAGTCACGGTCTCGGCGACCTCCGGACCGTCCTCACCCGACAGTCTCTGCACCCAACCGGGCGCCTGCTTCGCGTGGTTGCACCGGACGCACAGCCCTTGCGCGTTCGCCAGGCTCGTCGCGCCTCCCTCGCCGTACGGCAGCACGTGGTCGGCGTGCCGGACGGGCGCGTCGCAGTACGGCGTCGCGCAGATGCCCTGCTGCCTCGCGCGGAGCACCGCGGAGATGCCGGAGGGGAAGAACCGGCTCGTGCTCGTCGTGGCCAGCATGCGCCCGGCCGGGCTCACGTAGATCGCCCGCAACCAGGCTGCGTCGGCGTCGACACCGGCGGCGACCAGCTCGCGCGCCACCGGTGCGGGCACCACGCCCGCACCCGCCGAGGAACCCTCCAGCACCACCCCGGGGTCGGCGCCGCCCGCGAGCAGCGTCTCGTCCGACACGAGGAGGTTGACCGTGACCGGGACGTCGTCGGCCCGGTCACGGCCAGTCACGCGCTCGATCAGCGCGTCAGCCATCAGCTGACCGCCGGAGCGCCCGTCGCCCGCGGCCCGCGCCGCGTCGGCGTGGGCCCGCAGCTGGGCGTAGGCCTGGATGCCCTGCTTCATCGGCACCAGGGCCGTGAGGTACACCATGAGGTCGGGTGCAGGGCGCACCGAGACGTGCCGCTCCCCCTCGGCCCTCGCGAGCCGCCGCACCGTGGCGTGCACGTCGAGCCGCGCGGCGATCGCCTGGACCCGCGCGGCGAGCCGCTTGGCGCCCAGCCCGGCGAGCGCCGCCAGGTCGCGGCAGACCTCCTCGTCGACCACGGCACGGTGCTCCGGGCTCAGGTGCGACGTCTCGCGCACGAGGATCATGGCGCGCCACTCGCTCAGCGCCCCGACCCGGAGCGCCTCGAACGTGTACGGCATCTGCTGCACCCACACGCGGGCGGCGCCGAGGAAGGAGGCGCCCGCGTGCGGCGACCGGGTCATCGCCGCGCCCACCTGCGCCGGCACGCCGCGGCCCCGGCGCTCCGCCCGGACACCCTGGTCAGCCTCCGCCGCGCGGGTCACCTCGTCCAGCGCGACGGCCGCGCGCGCCTGCGCGGCCGCGACCGAGTGCTTCACCTTCTCGAGCTCGGCCAGCAGATCGACCCAGGCGGCCGCGGTCCCGCGCAAGACCGAGCGCACCGGGTCACCGGCGCCGGGCAGCACGCCGTCCGCGATCACCGCTCGGAGGCGCGCCACGAGCGAGGCGTCGAGCACCGGGGCGGCGCCGGACATGCCGGGACCACCACGCCCGGGTTCCGTGGGCGCGCGACCCGGCGCCAGGTCGGCTGCCACGCCAACGCGCTCGCGCACCTCATCCATCGCACCCACCTCGCACATCGCCTCCGTCGTGGCATCATCCTATCGAACACCTGATCGATCCGCCGCGCGGCCGACACCCCTGTGGACAACCCTGCACGGGGCCCCGCCCTACTCCGCGACCTCCACCGGCTGTCGCAGGATCGTCCGCCGCTTCTCGGGCGCCACCCGCCGCACGTCGCTCAGATAGATCTCGTGGTGCCGCCCCGCCAGGCGCAGTCCGTTCGCCGGCACGAACTCGTCGTGCATCCGCGCGAGCACGTCCGCCTCGTCGTCGAACGAGCCGACGTGCAGCGTCTGCACGCACCGCCCCTCCGCGAGGCGCTCGAACCGCACGTCGTCGAGCCGCGCGGGAGCGCCCCGCCCGCGCACCCGTTCGACGGCCTCGGCGACCAGGTCCGGCCCGACCCAGTCCGGCTGCAGCACCATGAGCGTCCAGTCCCAGTGCGCCTTGTCCCGGCGGACGGTGAACACGTCCAGGTCGTGCGCCCACCACAGCCCCTCGAGCGGCATGACGACGAAGTCATGCCCGAGCTGCTGCCTGCTCGCGAACTTCACCGCGTACGCCACCGGGTAGAGCGCCTCGACCGCCGCGGCGAAGACGTCCGTGTTCGGGTCGCCGTGCCCGTCGACCACGAGGTACTGCTGGTCCGGGACGTCGAGCAGCCGGAACCGGCCCCGCTGTGCCCGGTACGCGTCGAGGCTCTTCTTGAGGTCGACCTTGGCACCACCCATGAGCACCCCCGTGTCGAGAATCCGCCGCCGGCTCCGTCCCAGCACCGTAGCGAAGGACACCGACACGCGTGCCGACCGAGCCGGCACCCGGGTCA
>Ga0079224_100010271_pt1 | contig 12837 bp, 9 predicted proteins | sample Stecom2015_FD_80414 | JGI IMG/M metagenome (GOLD analysis project Ga0079224, IMG submission 80414) | Agricultural soil microbial communities from Utah to study Nitrogen management - Steer compost 2015 | ecosystem: Environmental > Terrestrial > Soil > Agricultural land | place: USA: Utah...
GACGAGCACCGGCGCCGCGGCCTTCCTGAACCGCTCGATCAGCACGGCCCGCGGCGCACTGCCCTGGACCATGAGCTCCATGCCCGGCGCCATGCGCGGCGCGAGCAGGTCGGCCATTCGCCCGACCATGCGCAGGCTCGTGCACAGGACGAAGGCCCGCCCCCGGTTGGCGAGGATGAGGGGTGTGACGGTATCGGCCAGTTCGACGGCGAAACTCTCCGACGCGGGATCGGCGATGCGCTCCGGCACGAGCAGCCGGGTATTGCGCTCATAGTCGAAGGGGCTCGGCCAGCTTCGGGTACGGGCATCCTCCAGGCCGAGGGCGCGCTGGAAGTGGCCGAACTCGCCTCCGACCGTGAGCGTGGCCGAGACGAAGATCCAGGCGCGCGGCGCGGCGCGTCGATGCCGTCGGAAGTGTCCCGCCACCGACAGCGGGCTCGCGTGCAGCGCGACACCCAGGCGACGAACATCCGCCCAGAGCACGACCGGGCCCCCTTCGTCCTCGAGCGGATCGTCGCCATCCGATGCGATGCCGTCCTGCTCCCGGCCCTCGTTCCCCGGGGCCCGCGCCTGGGGTGGCTCGAGCAGGGTCCCGAGCCAGGCGCGCAGGCGCCGCGACAGCTCGGCGGCGCGCGGCGCCAGCCTCGCGAGGTCGCGGCTGCGTTGCGCGGCCTCGGACAACGAAGGCTGGGCCGCCTCGATCGCCGCCGCCAACGCCTCGATCGCCGCATGCAGTTCGCGCATGCCGCGCAAGCGGCGATCATCGAGGCGCCCGGGTGTGCCCGCATGCAACCGGAACTCGCGGATGGCCGCCTCGATCGCCTCCGCGCGCGCGAGCCAGTCGTCGGCATCCGGCGCATCGGCGCGTCCGATCCGAACCAGGTCGCGCGCCAGCTCGACGAGCTGGCGGGTGGAGATCGCCACGCCGAAGAATTGTGTCGCCACATCCGGAAGCTGGTGCGCCTCGTCGAACACCAGCGCCTCGGTGGCCGGCAGGAGCTCCGAGACGCCCTCGTCGCGCAGTGCGAGGTCGGCACAGAACAGATGGTGGTTCACCACGACGACGTCCGCCTGCATGGCGCGGCGACGTGCGCGCATCAGGAAGCAGTCGTCGTAGCGCGGGCATTCCTGGCCGAGGCAGTTCTCCCGGGTCGACACCGCCTTCGCCCAGGCCGGTGCGTCCTCCGGTATGCCGGCGGCCTCGGCACGATCGCCGCTGGACGACAGCGCCGCGAAACGCTCGATCCGCCGCAGCATGGCGGCATCCTCGCGCCGTTCGAAGCGGCCCTCCAGGAGGTTGCGCTCCAGGTGGTGGTGGCAGACGTAGTTGGCGCGGCCCTTGAGGACGGCCACCTGGGCCGTGACGCCCAGGGCCGCCGCGAGCGTCGGGAGGTCCCGCGCGACCAGCTGGTCCTGCAGGTGGCGGGTGCCGGTGGAGATGAGTGTGCGGGCGCCCGACAGCAGCGCCGGCACCAGGTAGGCGAAGGTCTTGCCGGTTCCCGTGCCGGCCTCGGCCACCAGGGCGTCGCGCGACTCGATGCACTCGGCGATCGCGAGCGCCATGTCCTGCTGGGATTCCCGGCTGGCATAGCCGGGACGTTTCGCGAGCGGACCGATGGCCGGGTCGAACACGCCGGGCACCGCCGCGGCCAGCTCGCCGGGAGGCACGTCGGATGCGTCCGCGCCTGCGGTGGGCAGCGGCCTGTTCAAGCCAGGATGTCGGGCACGAGCTGCATCTGCAGGACGACGATGGCGTCCTTGACCTGCAGCTTGCGCTTCTTGAGCCGGCGCAACTGGAGCTCGTCGAAGGAGCCGTCGCGGGAGAGCGCTTCGATCATCGTGTCCAGCCCGCGGTGCTCGAGCGCCAATTCGGCGATCCTGCGCTTGATCGCCTCCTGGGGCTGATACGGATCCGAAAACATAAGGCCCATTCCAAAGCCAGCATGAAATAATACTTCGCTGCCCTACCGTACTCAATCATCCATGCAGTGGCAGCGACTGGCGGTCTGTACCGCCCAGCACCAGGGGGACAGGGACGAGCAGCAGGACCGCGTCGCGCTTCTCGCATCCGACGTGGATCCCCGCTGCGCCCTCGGCGTGCTCGCCGACGGGCTGGGGGGTCGCAGCGGAGGCGCCCTGGCCGCCGAGAACGTGCTCCTCACGTGCCAGTCCCGCTTCCGGAACTTCACGCCCTCGGCCGGGCCGGTCGACGCGTTCTTCCGCTCGCTGGTGGACGAGGCGCATACCGTCCTCAAGCTCACCGCGATCACCTCCCGCCTCGAGCCGCACACCACCTTCGCGGCCGTCCTGGTACAGCCCGGGCGGGTCGACTGGTGCCATGTCGGCGACAGCCGCATCTACCATCTTCGCGAAGGCGCGGTCGCCCACTGCACCGAGGACCACACGCTCGAGCGCGGGCTCGCGCGCGCCGGCATCACGCCGTCGATCACGCCGCCCCGCAATCCCGCCGCCGACCGCCTGGTGCACTCGCTCGGCGCCCGCGAGCGACCGGAGGCGGACATCGACGGCATCACCGACCCTCGCGTCGGCGACGCCTTCCTCGTCTGCTCGGACGGCCTGTGGCGCCACGTCGAGCCGACCGAGATCGCGACGATCGTCGCGGACCGGCCGGTACGGGAAGCGGCCGAAGCCCTCGTCTCGCTGGCGCGCGAGCGCGCGCGGGGCCGGGGCGACAACTGCTCGCTGGTCCTGGTCCGACTGGAGGGCCCGGACGGTCCGGCGAGGGCGTCGGCGCTCAGCGCGAGCCCGCCGGCTCGGTGATGCCACGCAGGGCCGCATCCTCCTCCAGGCGAATGCCGGCCTCCCGGGCGTGGCGCGCGACGGCCTCGTGCTCGCGCAATGCACGCCTGGCCTGCAGGGCGATCCGGTCGAGCTCGGTTTCCACCACCCTGCGCTCGGCGTGGACGCGACTCTCGCAATCACTGGCGAGGAAGCGGCCGTGGCACCGGGCGAGCGCCGCCGACCAGCGCGCCTCCCACTGGGCGCGACGCTGCGCGACGAGCTCGAGCGTCTCGCGCGCCTCGTCGCGGGTATAGGAGCGCCCCGGCGCATGGCCGGGCATCAGGACCGACGGATCGGGCGTGCTCGCGCAGCCGGCCAGGAGCGCGGCGACCAGGATCAGGACAGGCAGGGGATGTCGGATCGGCAAGGCGTCCTCGTCGCGCGAGACGGTGGTGCCCGGCGACGGCGTGGGGTCGCTCAGGTCAGTGACTGCACGACCTCCCGCCGCGGCAGGTCGAGATATTCGGCCGTCTGCATCTCGGCCAGTCGGGAAGCGGTCCGGAAGAACTCCCCGGCCATGGGCCCGGCCACGTAGAGTTCCTGCGGCTCGCATTCGGCCGACAGCAGCAGCTTGACCCGCTGATCATAGAACACGTCCACCAGCCAGACGAAGCGCCTTGCCTCCGATGCCATGGCGGGGGTCATGCGCGGCACGTCCGAGACGATGACGGCATGGAACGAGCGGGCCAGCTCCAGGTAGTCCACCTGGGAGCGCGGCCCGCCGCAGATGGTCTGGAAGTCGAACCAGCAGACTCCGTCGGCCCGGCGCAGGGCGCGCAGCTCCCTGCCCTCGACGATGAGGAGCGGATCCTCGTCGGCCGTCGCGGCAAGCCGATCGAAGGCATCGCGCAGCTCGGCGTCGGCCTCGGGCCCGGCGGGCACGAGATAGGTGCGGACCTGCGCGAGGGTCTGGCGCCGGTAGTCGATGCCGGCATCGACGTTGATGACGTCGAGCCGCTCCTCGAGGAGCTCGATCGCCGGCAGGATGCGCTCGCGATGCAGGCCATCGGGATACAGGCCCGAGGGCGCGTAGTTGGACGTCATCACGAAGGTCACGCCATGCGAGAAGAGCCCGTGCAGCAGGCGGTCGAGGATCATCGCATCGGCGATGTCCGAGACGTGGAACTCGTCGAAGCAGATGAGCCGGTAGCGTCGCGCGACGCGGCGTGCCACCTCGTCGAGCGGATCCTGGCGCCCCTTGAGCGCTTCGAGCTCGCGGTGCACCCCGCGCATGAACTCGTGGAAGTGCAGGCGCGTCTTGCGCACGATCGGCACCGTCTCGTAGAAGCAGTCCATCAGGAAGCTCTTGCCGCGCCCGACGCCGCCGTGCATCCAGATGCCCCGCGGCACGTCGGGGCGCGCGATCATCCGGCGCAGGCGCCCACTGCGCCTCGCACGGAACTCCACGAGCTCGTCGTACATCCGCTGCAGGCGGGCGACCGCGGCGAGCTGCGCCGCGTCCGCCTTGTAGCCCCGGGCGGCGAGGACGCTTTCGTACTTTTCCTGGACGTTCAATTTCGTAGTCCTGGGCCCACCCCGGCCTCCGCGCACGACGGATTCCCGGGACGCACCGATTGCGGGAGCCGGCTTTCTCGCGGCCACCGGATGCGCCGGGCGGCGGGTCCGGTGGCCGCGGGCCTCACATGTTGAGCGCGCGCTTGTTGCTCGCGAGCGCGGCCTCGCGGACCACCTCGGACATCGACGGATGCGGATGGCAGACCCGGCCGATGTCCTCGGCCGCCGCCTTGAACTCCATCGCGACGGCAGCCTCCGCGATCAGGTCGCTCGCGTTGTGGGCGATGATGTGGACCCCGAGGATCTCGTCGGTCTTCGCATCGGCGAGGAGCTTCACGAAGCCCTCGGGATGACCCATGCCCAGCGCCCTTCCATTGGCGGAGAACGGGAACTGCCCGGCGTGGTAGTCGCGGCCCTCGGCCTTGAGCTGCTGCTCGGTCTTGCCCACCCAGGCGATCTCGGGCGAGGTATAGATGACCCAGGGGATCGTGTTGTAGTCGATGTGAGGCGACTGGCCGGCGATGAGCTCGGCAACCATCACGCCCTCGTCCTCGCCCTTGTGCGCGAGCATGGGCCCGCGGACCACGTCGCCGATCGCGTAGATGCCGGGGACGCTGGTCCGGCAGTGGTCGTCGACCGGCACGAAGCCGCGCTCGTCGAGCGCGATGCCGACCGCCTCCAGGCCCAGCCCGTCGGTGTTGGGCACGCGGCCCACCGAGACGATCAGGCGGTCGACGTCGAGCGTCTTCGCCTCGCCCTTGGCGTCGGTGTACTTCACCGTCAAGCCCTTCGCCGTCTTCTTCGCCTCGCCTATCGACACGCCGAGCTGGATGTCGAGGCCCTGCTTCGTGAACGTGCGCGCCGCCTCCTTCGCGACCGCCTCGTCGCAGGCCGCCAGGAAGGACGGCATGGCTTCCAGCACGGTGACCTCCGCGCCCAGCCTGCGCCAGACCGAGCCGAGCTCGAGTCCGATGACGCCGGCGCCGATCACGCCCAGCCGCTTGGGCGCCGCCGACAACGCAAGCGCGCCTTCGTTGTCGCAGACCCGGTCGTTGTCGATCTCGATGCCCGGGAGCTGGCGCGGGTTCGAACCGGTCGCGATGATCACGTTCTTCGCCTCGCTCACCTCCGGCTCCCCGTCGCCGGCCACCTCGATGCGGAAGAATCCGTCGGCGGGCGGCAGAAACCGGCCATGGCCCTTGAGCCATGTGATCCGGTTCTTGCGGAACAGGAACTCGATGCCCTTGGTCATCTTCGAGACGATGCCGTCCTTGCGCGCCATCATCTTGCCGATGTCGACCTTGGCTCCGGAGACGGTGATCCCGTGCTCGCCGAGCTGCTTGCCGAGCTTCTCGTACTCCTCCGAGGAAGCCAGCAGCGCCTTCGAGGGGATGCAGCCGACGTTCAGGCAGGTGCCGCCCAGTACGCCCTCCCCGGCCGGATTCTTCCACCGCTCCACGCAGGCGACCTTGAAGCCGAGCTGGGCGGCGCGAATGGCTGCGATGTATCCGGCAGGGCCGGACCCGATGACGACGACGTCGAAACGTTCAGACATGCCTCGCTCCTCCTCACAGATCCAGCAGCAGGCGGGAGGGATCCTCCAGCGCCTCCTTGATCGCGACGAGGAACAGCACCGCTTCGCGACCGTCGATGAGCCGGTGGTCGTAGGACAGGGCGAAGTAGTTCATCGGTCGCACCACCACCTGGCCGTTCTCCACCATCGCGCGCTCCTTCGTCGCGTGGATGCCGAGGATCGCCGACTGGGGCGGGTTGATGATCGGGGTCGAGAGCATGGAGCCGAAGACCCCGCCGTTGCTGATCGAGAAGGTGCCGCCGGTGAGCTCCTCGAGGCCGATCTTGCCCTGCTGGGCGCGCTGGCCGAAGTCGGCGATCGTCTTCTCCACCTGGGCGAAGCTCAGCTGGTCGGCATTGCGGACGATCGGCACGACGAGCCCGCGCGGCGAGCCGACCGCGATGCCGATGTCGAAGAAGCCGTGGTAGACGATGTCCGTCCCGTCGATCGAGGCGTTCACCACCGGATACTTCTTGAGCGCGTGGACCACGGCCTTCACGAAGAAGGACATGAAGCCGAGCCGCACGCCGTTCGCCTTCTCGAACTGCTCCTGGTACTTCTTGCGCAGCGCCATCACCGGCGCCATGTTCACTTCATTGAAGGTGGTCAGGATCGCGTTGGTGGATTGCGACTGCAGCAGCCGCTCGGCGACGCGCTGGCGCAGCCGCGACATCGGCACGCGCTGTTCCGGCCGCCCCTCGAGGACCTTCGCCAGGTCGATCGGCGGACGGACCTGCGGCAGGCTGGGCGCCGCCGTCGGGGCACTGGCCGGCGGCGCGGCCGGTGCGGGCGCGGGGCTCGGCGCGGGCGCGGAAAGCGCGCCCAGCACGTCGCCCTTGGTGATACGGCCGCCCTTGCCGGTGCCGACCACGTCGCCGGAGCCGAGGTTGTGCTCGGCCATCAGCTTCGCGGCCGACGGCATCGCGATCTCCTTGCCGGGGCGCGACGCCGGTGCGGGTGCCGATTGCGACCCCGGCGCATGCTGCGCGGGCGCCGGCGATGCGGCGGGCGCCGGCGCGGGCTCGGGCGCGGCCGCCGGTGCCTTCGGCGCCGTGGCGCCGGCCTTGGCTTCGGTGTCGATGACCGCGATCACCTGGTCCGCGACGACGGTCGCCCCGTCCTCGGCGAGGATCTCGGTGATGACGCCGGAATCCGGCGCCGGCAGCTCGAGGACGACCTTGTCGGTCTCGATGTCGATCAGGTTCTCGTCCCGACCTACCGATTCGCCGACCTTCTTGTGCCACTGCAGGAGCGTCGCCTCCGCGACGGATTCCGACAGTTGCGGGACCTTGACTTCAACGAGGGCCATTTCTGGGTTACTCCGAATTCTGGATTCATGCGCCGGACGCGTCGCCGTGGCGTCGCGTCCGGTCCGCTGTACTGGATGCGGGGTCGCTCACTTCTTCGAGCGCGGCTTGCCCTCGCCGAAGGCGGCGGCGATCAGCTCTTTCTGCTGGGCGAAGTGCTTGTCGAAATACCCGACCGCGGGCGAGGCGGACGCCGGACGACCGGCGTAGCCGAGCTTCTGGCCCGCGGCCAGCGCCTCGCTGATGTGGTGCTGCACGTAGAACCAGTAGCCCTGGTTCTGCGGCTCGTCCTGGCACCAGACGACCTGCGGCGCGGAAGCGAAGCGCTTGAACTCGGTCTCGAACGCCTTGTGCGGGAAGGGGTAGAGCTGCTCGATGCGGACGATCGCCACATCGTTCGCGTTGCGCTCGCGCCGGGCCGCGACGAGATCGTAGTAGACGCGTCCGGAGCACAGGATCACCCGCTTCACGCCGGCCGGGTCGATCGACGGATCGGTCTCGCCGATGACGGTCTCGAAGCCGCCCGTGGCGAAGGCCTCGAGCGGCGACGTCGCCTCCTTGTGCCGCAGCAGCGACTTGGGCGTGAGGATGACGAGCGGCTTGCGGAAGAGCCGGATCATCTGCCGCCGCAGCAGGTGGAAGATCTGCGCCGGCGTGGTCGGCTGGCAGATCTGCATGTTGTTCTCGGCGCACAGCTGCAGGAAGCGTTCCGGCCGAGCCGAGGAGTGCTCCGGGCCCTGCCCCTCGTAGCCGTGCGGCAGCATCAGCGCAAGGCCGGACACCCGCCCCCACTTCGTCTCGCCGGAGGAAATGAACTGGTCGATGACCACCTGCGCGCCGTTGACGAAGTCGCCGAACTGCGCCTCCCAGATCACGAGCGTGTTGGGCTCGGCCGTCGAGTAGCCGTACTCGAAGCCGAGGACCGCCTCCTCGGACAGGACCGAGTCGATGACGTCGAAGCGCCCCTGGTTGGGAGCGACGTTCTCCAGGGGGACATACTTGCCCACACCCCACTGCTCGCGCTTCTGGTCATGAAGCACCGCATGCCGATGGCTGAAGGTGCCCCGCCCGCTGTCCTGGCCGGACAGGCGCACGCCATAGCCGCCCGCCACGAGGGTGGCGAAGGCCAGGTGCTCGCCCATGCCCCAGTCGACCGGAATCTCGCCCCGGCCCATCTTGCCCCGCTCGGTGATGACGCGCTGCACGAGCGGATGCACGGTGAGCGACTCCGGCACCGTCGTGATGATGTCGGCGATCCGCTGCAGCTCCGGCAGCGGCACCGCGGTGTCGGCGCTGTCGGTCCACTTGCGGTTCAGGTAGGGCATCCAGTCGACCGCGTACTTGCTCTTGAAGTTCGAGATCACCGGATCGGACGTGTGTCGGCCGGCATCCATCGCCGAGCGGAACTCCGCGGCCGCGGCCGCCGCCTCGTCCTCGGTGAGGACGCCCTGGGTGACGAGCTTGTCGGCGTAGATGGCGCGCGTCGACGGGAGCGCCGAGATCTTGCGATACATCAGCGGCTGGGTGAGCGAGGGCGTGTCCTGCTCGTTGTGACCGAGCCTGCGATAACAGACGATGTCGACGACGATGTCCTTGCGGAACGCCATCCGGTAGTCCACGGCGATCTGCATCGCCAGGACCACCGCCTCGGGGTCGTTGCCGTTCACGTGCAGCACCGGCGCCTCGATGCTCTTGACCACGTCGGTGCAGTAGAGCGTCGAGCGCGCATCCCGGGGATCGGACGTCGTGAAGCCGATCTGGTTGTTGATGACGATGTGGACGGTCCCGCCCGTGCCATAGCCGCGGGTGAGCGACATGTTCAGGCATTCCATCACCACGCCCTGGCCGGCGAAGGCCGCGTCGCCGTGCACCAGGACGGCGAGCACCTGGTCGCCCTTCGGATCGTTGCGCCGGTCCATCCGCGCCCGCGCCGAGCCACCGACCACCGCGTTGACGATCTCGAGATGCGACGGGTTGAAGGCGAGCGAGAGGTGGACCGGTCCGCCCTCGGTGGCCACGTCGCTGGAGAAGCCCTTGTGGTACTTCACGTCGCCGCTGGGCAGGTCCTCCGCGTGGCGACCCTCGAACTCGGCGAACAGCTCGTTCGGCATCTTGCCGAGGATGTTGACCAGCACGTTCAGGCGGCCGCGGTGGGCCATGCCGATGACGATCTCCTGGATCCCGTGCTTGCCGGAGTGCTGGATCACCTCGTCGAGCCCGGGGATGAAGCTCTCGCCCCCTTCCAGCGAGAAGCGCTTCTGGCCGACGTACTTCGTGTGGAGGTATTTCTCCAGCCCCTCGGCGGCGGTCAGGCGCTCGAAGATGTGGAGCTTCTTCTCGCGCGTGAACTTGGGCGTCGCCCGGGTGGACTCCAGCCGCTCCTGCATCCAGCGCTTCTGGGCAGGATCGGTGATGTGCATGAACTCCGCGCCGATCGTCCCGCAGTAGGTGTCGCGCAGCGCATGCAGCAGGTCGCGCAGCGTGGCGCTCTCGAAGCCGAAGAAGGTGTTGGCGACCGAGTAGATGTTGGCGTGGTCGCCCTCGCTGAAATCGTAGAAGGCCGGTTCCAGCTCGGGGATCGTCGGTCGCTCGTGGCGCTTGAGCGGATCGAGGTCGGCCCAGCGGTTGCCGAGCGACCGGTAGGCCGCGATCAGGGACTGTACGAAGACCTGCTTGCGCGCCGTGCCGGCGTCGCCCCCCATGACGCGGGGCGCCAGGGTGCCCTCACGGGCGCGCTCGGCGAAGGACCGGACGATGGGGGCATGGGCGATGTCGCGCGACAGGACATTGCCGTCGGCGGCGGGCACGACCTGCAGATTGTCGAAATAGGCCCGCCATTCCTCCGAAACAGAGCTCGGATTATTGAGGTAACTCTCGTAGAGCTCCTCGATATATGGGGCATTGCCGCCGAACAAATAGGAGTTCGACTGGAAGGACTTCATCATGGACGCTTCACCTTTTGTAACGAGTTTCTCGTCGACGAGGCTTGGAACCCCCGCTCAACGGGGTTCCAGACGGGTGGACCGGTCTGCGGCCCGCCACGCCCGCGATACGGAGTTCCGGCTCTACATCATTGAAATTCCTTTCGGAAGACCCTAAAGGATACTCTCGCTCTATGGGCTCGACCAAATAGGTCAGCCGATCCAAAGGGCTCGCGAACGCTCCGCGCGCCTTTGGCGAGTCTATCGTTGCCCCCTTACAACGCGACAAACGGAAAAGGCCGGCAATGCCGGCCAGTTCCGATGACAAGCGCGTCGCGGCCGGAGCGCCGCGGCGCGAGGGATACGCCCCGTCCCTACGCCCGCTTCTCGAGCGGCACGAAATCGCGCCGCGGGCTGCCCGTGAACAGCTGGCGGGGACGCCCGATCTTCTGGTCGGGATCCGCGATCATTTCGTTCCACTGCGCGATCCAGCCCACCGTGCGGGCCAGCGCGAAGATGCAGGTGAACATGGAGACCGGAATGCCCATCGCCCGCTGCACGATGCCGGAATAGAAATCCACGTTCGGGTACAGCTTGCGGTCGACGAAGTAATCGTCCTCGAGCGCGATCTGCTCGAGCTTCATCGCCAGGGCGAAGAGCGGATCGTCCTTCACGCCGGCCTCCTCGAGCACCTGGTGGCAGGTCTCGCGCATCAGCTTGGCTCGCGGGTCGTAGTTCTTGTAGACCCGGTGCCCGAAGCCCATCAGCCGGACATTGGAATCCTTGTCCTTCACCTTCTTGATGAATTCCCCGATCTTGGCGACGCCGCCCTGCTGCTGGATCTCGTCGAGCATCACCAGGCAGGCCTCGTTCGCACCACCGTGCGCCGGACCCCAGAGCGTGGCGATGCCGGCCGCGATGCACGCGAACGGATTGGCGCCCGACGAGCCCGCCAGCCGGACCGTCGAAGTGGATGCGTTCTGCTCGTGGTCGGCGTGCAGGATGAGGATGCGGTCCAGCGCGTCGACGAAGACGGGATTCGGCTTGTACTCCTCGCAGGGGGTGCCGAACATCATGTGCAGCACGTTGCCGGCGTAGGTCAGCTCGTTGCGTGGATACATGAACGGCTGGCCGACGGAGTACTTGTAGGCCATGGCCATCAGCGTCGGCATCTTCGCGATCAGGCGGATCGCCGAGATGAACCGGTGCTCCGGATTGTTGATGTCGAGCGAGTCGTGATAGAAGGCCGACAGCGCGCCGACCACGCCGACCAGGATCGCCATCGGGTGGGCGTCACGCCGGAAGCCCGCGAAGAAGCGGGTCATCTGCTCGTGCACCAAGGTGTGGTGCAGGACCCGGTAGCGGAAGTCGTCCTTCTGCGCCTCGTTCGGCAGTTCGCCGTTCAGCAGGAGATAGCAGGTCTCGAGGAAGTTGCAGTTCTGGGCGAGATCCTCGATGGCGTAGCCGCGATAGAGCAGTTCCCCCTTGTCGCCGTCGATGTAGGTGATCCGCGACTCGCAGGACGCCGTGGACATGAATCCCGGGTCGTAGGTGAACTTGCCGGTCTGCCCGTAGAGCTTGCGGATGTCGATGACGTCCGGGCCGACGCTTCCCTCGTAGATCGGGAATTCGACCGACGGCGTCCCGTCCGTGAAGCTCAGGGTGGCCTTGTGTCCGCTGGTCACCTTCTGTTCGCTGGTCATGTTGATGTTTCCTGTCATGGCTTTGTTGGTCGGCCCGTGCCGGGCCCTCGGTTCGATCGCGCTGACGGCGGTACTCAGACCGACTGCAACCACCCGAGCACCCGGCGGGCATTCGTGCCGGCTGCCGCACCCTGCGGCTCAACGCGTTTCAGGATCAGGTCCAGGAGCTCGTTGTCGGGGAGGTCCAGGAGCACATCAAGGCCCTCGACGTCGCTCTCGCTCAGCCGCTCCCCGTAAGTCTCGAAGAAGCGCTCGAGCACGATGTCGTTCTCGAGCAGGCCCCGCCGGGCCCGCCAGCGGACGCGGCGAAGACGTGCCGCGTCCAGCGGACCGCCGGGGCGTTGGTCCATGGGGCTCAGATCGCCCGGCGGACCAGCAGGTCCTTGATCTTGCCGATCGCCTTGGCGGGGTTCAAGCCCTTCGGGCAGACGTCGGTGCAGTTCATGATCGTGTGGCAGCGAAACAGCCGGTAGGGATCCTCGAGGTTGTCCAGCCGCTCGCTGGTGGCGAGGTCCCTGCTGTCGCTGATGAACCGGTAGGCCTGCAGCAGCCCGGCCGGCCCGACGTACTTGTCCGGATTCCACCAGAACGACGGGCACGCCGTGGAGCAGCACGCGCACAGGATGCATTCGTACAGCCCGTTGAGCTCCTCGCGCTGCTCGGGGCTCTGCAGGCGCTCCTTCTCCGGCGGCGGCGTGTCGTTGATCAGGTAGGGCTTGATCGAGTGATACTGGTCGAAGAACTGGGTCATGTCGACGATCAGGTCCCGGATCACCGGCAGGCCAGGCAGCGGCCGAAGGACGATCGGCTCCTTGAGGTCGAGCAGGTTGGTGATGCACGCCAGCCCGTTCTTGCCGTTGATGTTCATCGCGTCCGAGCCGCAGACGCCCTCCCGGCACGATCGGCGAAACGCCAGCGAATCGTCGAAGTCGCTCTTGATGCGCATGAGCGCATCGAGCAGCATCTTGTCGGTGGGCTGGAGCTCGACTTCCAGGTCCTGCATGTAGGGCCGGGCA
>Ga0079224_100010272_pt1 | contig 12837 bp, 12 predicted proteins | sample Stecom2015_FD_80414 | JGI IMG/M metagenome (GOLD analysis project Ga0079224, IMG submission 80414) | Agricultural soil microbial communities from Utah to study Nitrogen management - Steer compost 2015 | ecosystem: Environmental > Terrestrial > Soil > Agricultural land | place: USA: Utah...
TCGCGATCCGGCAACAGTCGACGGAATTAACCAGATGTGGCACGGGCACGATCAGCAAAATCTTATGAAATAGATATCACAACCCCATGTCATCGACATGGGGTTTATTGTTTCTGTCCGGCTGCACACATGAGCGGGTAATTCCGCTCAATCATCAGGTTTTACTAATAGTAATGCAGCCCATTCTCCTCGGGTCTTCCGCTCCTTAAGATGTAACCCCTGGTCACCTGCAGCGGAACTTATGTCTTCAATATCATGCTCATAAAAGCCGCTCAACAATAGGCTGCCATTGTTGTTTAAAATGGATGCATACCTGCTCATTTCTTCCAGCAGAACGTTTTTGTTGATGTTTGCCAGGACGATGTCAAACCTACCCTCTGGCTTCACCTCATCGAGGGTTCCGAGTTCCATCTGTAGTCCGGGCACTCCGTTTAGGGCGAAGTTTTCGTTGCCGTTGGCTACGCACCAATTGTCGATGTCAAGGGCCTTAATTTCCCCCGCACCCAACTTATGAGCCATAATGGCCAGTATGCCTGTTCCGGACCCGATATCGATCACGCGTTTGCCTTGGTGGGGTATGGTGAGTTGAAAGGCAAGCATTAGGTGGGTGGTGGCATGATGACCCGTACCGAAAGACATTTTAGGGTTGATGATGATTTCATAAGCAGTGTCCGCTCGGGGCGGATGAAACGAAGCCCTTACGTAAATATCTTTTCCAATGGCAATCGGATCATAATGCCGCTCCCATTCTTCGTTCCAGTTAATTTTGGGCATAGTCCCTTCCATCACGGAAATATCCGCCGCCTTGGCGTACTTGTCGATAATATTCCTGAAAGCATCCCTTTCAAATATGTCCTTAGGCATAAATGCCTCCAACCCAAAATCCGTTTCAAGAAAAGATTCGAAACCTATTTCCGCCAGTTCGGCAATGATAATGTCAGTAAATTCAGGCTTACATTTAATTTTAAATTCCAGGTATTCCATATTAAAAGGACAATATGATGTCCATAAAGTCCCTGGATTTCAGCGAAGCACCGCCGACCAGCCCTCCGTCCACGTCGGGTTTGGAAAAGATTTCCCGGGCATTATCAGGTTTAAGGCTTCCTCCGTATAGAATAGGGATGGTATTGGCGATAGGTTCCCCAAACCGCGAAGCAATTTCTTTTCTTATCGCGGCATGCATTTCCTGGGCCTGGTCCGCTGTGGCAGTTTTTCCTGTTCCAATCGCCCAGATGGGTTCATATGCGATAACCAGCCTGGAAAAGTCAGCATCACTGAGGCCAAATACACTCTGCCTCAACTGTTCATGGACATAATTTTCCTGCGTTCCCTTCTCCCTGATTTCCAACGGTTCTCCACAACAAAAAATCGGAACAAGCTGCTGGCTTAAAGCCTGCCGCACTTTATCCGTCAGCTCCTCATTGCTTTCCCTAAAATATTCCCTCCTTTCACTATGTCCGATAATCACATGCGTGGCTCCAAAAGAAGCAATCATTTTCGCCGAGATTTCGCCTGTATACGCTCCTGAGTCTTTGGAGGAACAATTTTGTGCGCCCACAAACAATCCGGGGACATCGCCTATCAACCTTTTTACGCCATGAATATGCAGGCTCGGTGGATTCAGCACCACCTGCACGTCATCGGTGCGTTCATCCTTGACCATGTTCACAATTTCCGAAGTCAACTTCATTCCTTCGTCCAGGGTACAGTTCATTTTCCAGTTGCCGGCTACTATTTTCTTTCGCATCATTTATCCAGTTAAGGTCCTTTTATTTAAATCTTTCGTTTATATTAGAGTAAAGTAGTTTAAAATTACACAAAATGTCTCTCGGGAGAAAAGAATACCCCAAAGATCAGTCCGGAAAATTACTTACCCCGGCAGAGGCCAAAACAAAAATCCTGGCGTACTGTGCCTATCAGGAGAGGTGTAAAAAAGAAGTCAGAGAAAAGCTGTACAGTTTTGGTTTGGACGCTACGGACATAGAGAAACTGGTTACCTTTTTGGTTTTAGAAGGTTTTTTGAATGAGGAGCGTTTTGCCAAATCATTTGTTAGGGGGAAATTCAGGCTGAAAAGATGGGGGAGACTGCGTATAAAAAAAGCCCTGAAAGAACGTTGGATCAAGGATCACTGCATCGATTTAGGCCTGAAGGAGATTGATGAGCAGGAATATATGGATACCCTTTATTTCCTGACGGAGAGAAAATGGGTGCGGATCACCGACAGCAATCCCTACATCAAAAAAGCTAAACTATTCCGGTTTCTGGCAGATAAGGGTTTTGAACCCGACCTGATCGAAGACACCTTCCACGGCCTTACTGGGGATCCTTAAGCATAAACAAATCCTCATTTTCCTGGGGGATTATCCGCAACACATTGGCAAGGACCAGCCTGACCAGCGTTTTGGAAGCGATGTACACCGGAAGTTTCGCGATTTTCATGTATTCGGTTAAAGTGATCGCGGCCCTTTCGGTCAGGGCTTTCATCAAAGTGTTTTCTTTTTCCCCAAACCTGATCAGGATGTTCTTCCGCTTTTTCTCCCGCTTTAAAATTTCCCAGACTTCCCTACTTGCCTGTATGCTTCTGTCGCCCACCCTTACATAGGCCTTTTTTTTGTTGTTTTCATACAAGAAATGAGGCCTGTTTTCGCTCTTCATAATCTTGTACACGGCAACGCCTTTTTTAGGGTTGAAGGGAATAATCGTACGGGAAAAGTCCATTTCAGGATACACCAGTTCCCGTATCGCCTTGTCCATGACATAAACTTCCTCCTCAATGTACCGCTGGCCGCTTACGGTGCGGTCATCGTCAACACCGATGAACAAATATCCTCCTTCCGTATTGGCCAGCGCGATGACCTCCCGGACGATTTTTTCGGGGTGGGTGGCTTTTTTTTTAAACTCAGCGTATAAGCCCTCGCCCTTTGAGGCTATGTGGATCACCTCCTGGAGATTCATCTTTCAGTATATTAAAAATCCAATTCCAACTCTCAATCCCGCAACCTTGGAAACCGCGTAATAATCAAGCATCCCCTCCAGCCGGAACCGGTAAGAAAGGTTATAACTGTATCCGGCGCCCAGCGCAACGTCACTTTCTCTGCCCAGCATGCCCCTGACCCGGATGAACACAGGCTCTAAGGGATAAAATCTGCTTCCCAGTACAAGATGGTTGGGACGGTTGTAATTGAACTCATATCCTCCGGTAAAGGAAAGGGAATGTAAATAGAAATAGTTGAGTTCCGCTCCCCACTGATACCGCCTGATCACCCCCGGAGCGTCTGTTCGTCCCAGGTCGATTCCCGAAGAAAGAAGGTAACTTCCTGCAGCTTGTTGCGCCAGGCCGGGCACACAGGCAATGAGAAAGAACAGCAGCAGTGCGGCAAAGGGTTTTGTCATTTCACACCGGTTTCAAGTTCCGCTAAACGGTTTTTTAGCCCTTGCCATTCATCCCTCAGCCTTGCTGCTTCCATAAAATTCAGCTCCCGGGCAGATTTTTCCATCATTTTCTGGGTTTGGTTGATCAGCTTTTCCAACTTCTCCTTACTCAAATACTGTACCACCGGGTCGGCGGCAATGGTCCGCTCCGTATCATAATCTTGCCCGTACACCTTCGCGTTCTTTTTGCTGTCGGCTACCTTTGTCTGTCCCAGTATCCTGTCTCTGGATTTAACAATGGTTTGGGGAGTAATACCGTGTTCCTCGTTATAAGCCAGTTGCTTGGCCCTCCGACGGTTGGTTTCATCGATGGCCATTTTCATCGAGTCGGTCACCTTGTCCGCATACATAATGACCTTTCCGTTTTCATTCCTCGCTGCCCGGCCGATGGTTTGTACCAGGCTCCTGGTGTTTCTCAAAAAGCCTTCTTTGTCCGCATCCAGGATCGCCACAAGGGAAACCTCCGGCAAGTCAAGCCCCTCTCTCAAAAGGTTTACCCCCACCAAAACATCAAATACGCCCAACCGCAGTTCCCGGAGAATTTCCACCCGGTCGAGCGGTTTGACTTCCGAGTGGATATACCGGCTTTTTACGCCGGCACGCTCCAGGAACTTGTTCAGTTCCTCTGCCATCCTTTTGGTGAGGGTCGTCACCAGTACCCTGGCACCTGTCTGAATGGTTTGATCAATTTCCTCCAACAGATCATCAATTTGATTCGCACTTGGCCTCACATCAATAACGGGATCCAGAAGACCCGTGGGCCTGATAATCTGTTCCACGACCACGCCTTCGGACTTCATCAGTTCATAGTCGCCGGGAGTGGCGCTAACATAAATTACCTGGTTTGTCAGCGACTCAAATTCATCAAAAGTAAGGGGCCGGTTGTCCATGGCAGAGGGAAGCCGGAAGCCGAATTCCACCAGATTTACTTTTCTGGATCTGTCTCCACCCCACATGGCCCTGATCTGGGGCACGGTGACGTGGCTCTCGTCAATGACCATCAGGTAATCGTCCGGGAAATAGTCGAGCAGGCAGAAAGGCCGTGAACCCGGAAGCCGTCGGTCAAAATACCGGGAGTAGTTTTCCACGCCTGAGCAGTAGCCCAGCTCGCGGATCATCTCCAGGTCGAATTCTGTCCGCTCACGAAGCCGTTTCGCCTCAATCAGTTTCATGTCTTTTTCAAAGAAAGCAACCTGTGACACCAAATCATCCTGGATTTCATTGATCGCCACATCGATCACATCCCTGCCGGTCACAAAAAGATTGGCCGGATAAATGGAAATTACCTGTTCTTCGGAATAGCTCCTTCCTGTATCCGGATCCACCCGTTGAATGGATTCAATTTCGTCTCCCCAAAAATAGATCCTGTACGCAAAATCCCCATATGCTACAAAAATATCCACCGTATCGCCTTTTACCCTGAAGCTGCCCCGGATAAGTTCCTGCTGGGTGCGGCTGTACAATATGTCCACCAACTTAAAAAGCAATTGGTTTCTCGGAATCCGCTGCCCCACTTTGAGGTGGATGACGTTCTTCCCAAACTCATCAGGGTTGCCTATACCGTAAATGCAGGACACCGAAGCCACGATCAGCACATCCCTCCGTCCTGACAAAAGTGCGGACGTGGCGCTTAACCGTAGTTTTTCAATCTCGTCATTGATAGATAAGTCTTTTTCAATATAGGTCCCGCTTGTAGGAATATAAGCTTCCGGTTGGTAATAGTCGTAATAGGAAATAAAATACTCCACCGCATTGGAAGGAAAAAACTGCTTAAACTCCCCATAAAGCTGGGCAGCAAGCGTTTTGTTGTGGCTTAGCACCAAGGTCGGTTTCTGTACTTCCTGAACTACGTTGGCGATGGAAAAGGTCTTTCCGGAACCGGTAACGCCCAAAAGTACCTGTGCCGGTTCTTCATTTTTAACGCCCGAAATAAGGCTTTTGATGGCTTCGGGCTGGTCTCCTGTGGGTTTATAGTCTGATTCTAATTTAAATGCCATGCTGTTTACTTCAGTATCTAGGTAAAACGCCTGAAGTAAGAGAAAAAGTTTACTTTCTTAACATGTTTTGTTGGTACTTGATTTTGTCGAGGTTGTAATACAGATAATTGGTCCGGAGGATGATAAGCAATAACAAGGGAAGGACACTGGGATGGAAAGATTGCCAGCCCAAAATCCAAACTACCACGGCCGCGTCAGCCAGAATTAAAGCAAACAGCAGGTACTGGCGTATCCACTTGGGCGGATATGGCGCCATCAGGCCTGGAATTAACAACAGGTGCAGGGGAAAGGCCCAAAGGATGTTCCAGTTCTGTACGGTAGCAGAATGGTCCGTAAAAAACCATAGAAAAACAATAACAACCCCCAGGACTCCCGATACGCCGAACAGGGCTATATCCAAACCCACATAGAGTCTCCCTTTCTTAAATCCAAAATAAGTAAGCAGGATCCCCCCCAGGGCAACCAGCCAAAGTAGAAGGTAGGGGTTGAAGAAGTTAGCGCCCCTTTCCGGTGGGCTGATTTCCAATACGGTAGATGAAGACTGCACCAAAGGCCGGGAAGGTCCGTCTCCTATGATGGTTGCTTTGGCAAAGGCCTGCTCCATGTAATCCGGGAGAAACTGGCGTTCTCTTTCCGTGGGCACTCTGTCGATTACCGAACCCAGTGCCAGGTCTATTCCCAGGTCGGCCCAGGGGAGGGGATATACATATTCATCAATGAGATTCCTGAAGGTTTTGTCCATGGGTTCCGGCAATTCCTCCCACTTTAGTTGTTCTCCCAGTACCAGTTCGATCATGTCTCTGATCCTGGTAGCGCAGTTGTCAAAGAAAAAGTCATACCTGTAAAACCTGTTTTCCGGTTCATAATTGGTATTCAGAAATTGGACTACTTTCAATGCCTGTTCCTGCGAAAGGTCCAGCACCTGTTCCCGGACGCTTCTTTGGAGATATTGGTAATGCAACAAAAACTGTTCATAGGTGCTGACGCTTAGCATATAATCCAGTTTACCCCGGGCAAATTTGAGGTAAAAATTGGGCGTGTCAAAGTCAAAAGTACCATAGTTGAAGACCAGGTCCCTGCCGCTGTTCAGGTCCAGGACCCGGACCGCATTATGGCCAAAAGCACTGTACAACTCATCACCGGGATCACAGGTCAGCAGGCTTATGCGGTACTCCTGGGCCAATACCGGATTCCCGGTGCCGGAGATGCCGGTCACAAGCAATAGGACAAGGAAGATTAATATGAATCGATGATTCCTCACGGTGCTTTCGGCTATGAAGGTTAAAAACACCGCGAATATACGGGATAATTCCCTGGCTGCCTATAAAATGACGTCATAGGTTGATGGCGGCGGAAAATATGGATTGATAGAGCAACCTGAAAAAAAATGTAACCCTATGCCCATCAACGCTCTCGTGATTTGACAATTCTCCGAATGGGGAGAGGATGCCCTAACAAAATGTTTCCATTGACTGCCTGTGAAGACAAAAGGCAGGAGCAAGCGGAAAGATCAATATGGATCATAAAATTACTCACACATGGTCATTTCTGTAGGCTGGGTGCCATAGACAAAGTGCTGGAGCTGGGGGCTCACGTAATGGATGCCCAACCCTGATCCGCGTAAGATAAACATCATGCCGATGACCACCGCCAAATACGGCAGTGAACGAAGGAATTTTTGCCGCAGGTTAAGACTGAACAGGCGCCCGGAAAGCATCAGTGCCAGCATCAACGGTATGGTTCCCACACCGAAAGCAAACATGTATATTCCCCCGGCCCAGGGATCCTGAAGGGCCAGTGAGGCCAGCAATGCGATATATACCATTCCGCAGGGCAATAGGCCGTTGATCATGCCGCCCGCGAAAAACGCCGTTTTCCCTCCCATCTTTAAATACCGGGAAAGCATTCCTTTCACGCCTTTAGCCAATCCGGACAGCCCTTTTCCATATAGCCAGCCTTCACTTTTCTTGTAATGCATAGCCATTACGATAATCAGTATACCCATAATCACCGAAAACCATTGTTGCGCGCCTGCAAGCTGAAAGCTTAACCCGACAGTCCCTACCAGCAAGCCCAGGAGGGTATAGGTCACTGTCCGGCCCAGATTATAAAAAACCCTGTTGGTCAAAAAGCGGCTGTTGTCCCGGGAAGAAAAAGCAAGCGCGATGGGTCCGCACATGCCAAGGCAATGAAAGGAACCCAAAAAACCCAATAAAAAGGCTGTCCACAGCATGTCAAATGGTGATCTGCTTTTCTACATAATATGCCCTATCCCCTTCCTTCCATGAAAGCTTCAACTTCCAGTATCCAGGCTGGAGGTGCGCAAGATTTACGGTAAATGGATTCCTTTTGTCCATCTTCACCATAAATTTTTGATCCAGCCTGGCATCCGATGGGCGGAAGAGGTGCAGTGTTCCTTCGGCTCCCTCAGGCAGGTTCAAATCCACGGTTTTGTCGCCGGACTGGTACCTTATCGCCTGATAATCCAATCCCCTGGCGTTCTCCATTTTATCCAACTGCTGTTGATATCTTATTTCCTCTTCGTAATAATTTTGCGTAACCAGATGAATATCGTCCTGCTTCATACAGATGATGACCAGCGAGACCATTAATAGCACGAAACCCCCGAAGAAAATCATCAATCCATGTCCCCAATGCATAGTTTTTTATGTTAATGGTTTTTACTTATTTTAAATCATCTGACTCCGCCGGAGTCATAATCTGTATAGCGATCCGGAGCGTTAAATTACCAGTCGCCGAACCGTGGGCGCTGGCCTGTCTGACCCTGGGCCGTATGTCTTTCCTCTTTTCTCTCACTTCTACTTTTTTGCTCTACTTTACAGGTCCCACAAAGCTGGTCTCAAGCTCATCAACAACTTCCCCGTTCTGTAACAACAGTAATTTTACATCGTCCTGATTTGTGAGGATTTTATCCTGGTCCGTGACGATAAAGAACCTGCCTTCAAGTTTCGACTGACCTTCCAGCCTCCAATCGCCGTCTCCGACCACCTCAATCCGGTAAGCTCCCTCTGCGGGCTTCAATTCCACAAGTTGCTGTTCGAAAGTTTTGTTGATAAAGCTGACTTCATAAAGGTTACTTACTTCGCCGCCCTCACGTTCCTGGTAGGTCATGCCTCTGAACCTGGTCACGGTTGCCCCTAAATCTGATCGCGTTAAAAGCAGGGACACAAAAATCCCAAAAAGGGCCAGTAGGACCAGGGAATATCCAATCACTCTGGGGGTGAGGAATTTTTGCTTTCCTTCCCTTACCCCCTTTTCCGAATCCAGCCTGATCAGTCCGGTGGGGCGGTTGACTTTTATCATCACCTCATCACAGGCATCCATACATGCCGTGCAGTTGACACATTCCATTTGGATTCCGTTCCGGATATCTATGCCTGTGGGGCAAACCTGTACACAAAGTGTACAATCCACACAATCTCCCTTTGGCGGCTCCTCTATGGTAGCTACCGCATGTTTCTTGATTTTGCCCCTGGGTTCCCCCCGCACATAATCATAAATTACATTCATGCTGTTGTCATCCAGCAGCACTCCCTGAAGCCGTCCATAAGGGCAGACCACAATGCAGGCCTGTTCCCTAAACCAGGAAAAGACAAAAAGGAAAATGCCGGAAAACGCCAAAAGTCCCAGAAAACCCGCCCAGTTTTCTGATGGCGGTTGCCGGATGATTTCCAGCGTATTCTCAATTCCGATAAGATAGGCCATCACCGTATGCCCTATCAGCAGGGAAATAATTATAAATAGCGTCATCTTCCCGGTTTTCTTTAGCACTTTTTCCCTGTTCCAGGGCATGGCGTTCAGCTTTCTCTGTTGTTTGGCGTCTCCTTCTATCAAATATTCGATTTTTCGGAATACCATTTCCAGAAACAAGGTCTGCGGGCAGAGCCAGCCACAGAATACCCGTCCAAAAACCACCGTAAACAGGATGATAAAGACCATGAAAATCAACAGCATAAACACCAGCAGGTAGGTGTCCTGCGGCCAGAAAACAGCGCCGAAAATGACAAACTTCCTGTCAAAGATATTCAGCAACAAAAAGGGCTGGCCATCGATTTTTATAAAAGGTCCGGCAAATAATATCGCCAGTAAAAGGTATGACAAATAGGTGCGCCAGTTATAAAACTTCCCCTTCACCTTTTTGGGATAGATCCATTTTCGCTTACCGTCACCCTGAACGGTTCCAATGGAATTTCGGAACCCTTCGTTTTGGTACAATATCTCATAGTCTTTATTCATATCCCTGTTTTTAATATTCAACAGAAGGTTGAAAGTGCTACCTTCCTTGTTTTGGTAGATTCAGCCATCTTTCCTGAAGGGTACTCCTTGTTTATTCCGCCTCTTCCAGCTCCAGTGTCTCGCCGCCTAAAACATCAGTGGGCTGTTCAATAGCCGGCTCGTACCGTTCTCCCTGTGGTTCTTTGGGGTTTAATGGGGTGGTGCCCGACAAAGTAAGGATATAGCTGGACACATATTGAATTTGTTCCGGACTCAACTGATCCTGCCAGGGGATCATTCCTTTCTCCGGCACTCCGTATTTTACCACCGCAAACACGTCATTGATGCTCCCTCCGTGGATCCAATACTCATCCGTCAGATTCGGTCCCACGCCCCCGCCCCCATCACTGGCATGGCAGGCCACACAATTGTTGTCAAAGACGGACTTACCCTCCGCCAGGGATTCTGTGGTGCGGTCGTACTGTACATTTGTTTCATCAATGGTGGAAACTTCGGACAGCTTTCTTTCTTCCGCCTGGGCCGCCGCAATAAACAGTTCCTCCTCGTATTCTTCCATTTGGGTTTTTCCCCATCCCAATACCGAATAATTGATGAAATACACAATCCCAAATCCAATGGAAAGAAAAAATACGTACTGCAACCAGGGAGGCATAAAGTTGTCCAACTCCGTGATCCCGTCGTAACTATGGTGTTCGAGCACCTTGCCTTTTGCTTCTTCCTGTTCCCTGGCCTGCTTCTTACCAAAGCCTGGCCATCTGAATCCCATTTCAAGTTCCACCCCAGTTTCCTTGCTCAGGGCCCGGGAGAGGAAAGACATCAGGTGGATCAGTAAACCCAGCAGCAAAATGATCAGCCCCGATACGACCGCGATAACAATCAAAAGGGTCAGCTGACCGTGACCGAAACGTTCAAAGCCCTGCAAAGCTCCGGAGCCGGTGTCCTGGGCAAAAGCCGGAATCCACAACATTGATGTCATGAACATTAAAAATAATCCTTTACGCTTTTTCATGGCCATTGTCCTTAACTTTATCATTAAAAGGGAGCGATTTCATGTGCTCCACATATTTTTTGTCCACGGTGACTACCCAGATGAACATGCCGATGAAAAACAGCATGAAGACCAGGAGGGAAATCAACGGCATGGTTTCTATATTTTCGATGGATCTTAAAATTTCCTTGTACATGGTATTTCGTTTTACTGGTTATCCCCGGTTTGTCCTTTTTTAATATCGGTACCCAATCTTTGTAAATAAGCGATCAGCGCCACAATTTCTGCGTTCGGCATCACTTCCACGCCCGATTCTTTCAGGTTCGCCACGATTAGTCCGGCCTGCCTGTCCAGATCCGCATTGGCCAGTTGGTCATAACCCTCAGGATAGGGTACACCCAATTTCTGCAGGGTGCGGATCTTGGCCGGCACATCTTCATGGCTCATGAGGTTGGTCGCCATCCAGGGGTAGGGCGGCATCAGGGATCCGGGAGACATGCTTCTGGGATCCACCATATGGTGATAATGCCAACTGTCGGGGTATTTCCCGCCCACCCGGTGAAGATCAGGCCCGGTTCTTTTGGAGCCCCACAGGAAGGGCCTGTCGTAGACAAACTCACCGGCCTTGGAATACTCCCCGTACCTTTCCGTTTCGCTGCGGAAAGGCCGGATCATCTGTGAATGGCAACCCACACAGCCATTGGCGATGTACAAATCCCTGCCCTGAAGCTCCAGAGGCGTATAGGGGGTAACACTGCTGATGGTGGGTACATTGGACTTGATCAGGATGGTAGGCACGATCTCCACCAAACCTCCAATGATGATGGCCACCGTAGCCATTAGGGTAAAGAAAACCGGCTTCCTTTCCCATACCCGGTGCCAGAATTCATCTTTCTGCGGCACATGTTTTGTCAGTGCCGGAGCTTCATCATGCTCTTCCGCTATGAATGAACCTGTTTTGGCGGTTTTCACAAGGTTGTAGACCATAATGAAGACCCCGCTCAGGTACAGAGCTCCCCCCACCGCTCTCAGCATATACATGGGGACGATTTGGATTACCGTTTCCAGGAAGTTGGGGTAGGCCAGCCTTCCCATTTCATTAAATTCCTTCCACATCAAACTTTGGGTAAGTGCGGAGACATACATGGGAAGCGCGTAAAAAATTATACCTAAGGTACCTAGCCAGAAATGAGTATTGGCAAGTTGGGTGGAATGAAGTTTGGTTTTCCACATCCTTGGCCATAACCAATACAACATTCCAAAGGTCAGAAACCCGTTCCAGCCCAAGGCGCCGATGTGCACATGGGCGACGATCCAGTCGGTATAGTGGGCAATGGCATTTACATTTTTCAGTGAAAGAAGCGGCCCTTCAAAGGTGGACATGCCATAAGCCGTCACTGCGACCAGCATGAATTTCAGGATGGGATCCACCCGGACCTTGTCCCAGGCACCTCTCAGTGTAAGGAGTCCATTGATCATTCCTGCCCAGGAAGGAGCCAGCAACATCACCGAGAAGGCGGTTCCCAATACTTGCGCCCATTCCGGCAGTGCCGTGTACAGGAGGTGGTGGGGTCCGGCCCAGATGTAAATAAAGATCAGTGCCCAAAAGTGAACTATGGAGAGCTTGTAGGAATACACCGGCCTGTTGGCTGCCTTTGGCAGGAAATAATACATTAATCCCAAATAGGGCGTGGTCAAAAAGAAAGCTACGGCATTATGTCCATACCACCATTGTACCAGGGCATCCTGAACGCCCGCATAGGCAGAATAACTTTTCATAAAGGAAACGGGCAGCGCCAGGGAGTTGAAAACATGCAGCACCGCCACCGTTACGAAAGAGGCAAGATAAAACCAGATGGCCACATACATGTGCCTTTCCCGCCTATGAAGCAGGGTGCCGATCATGTTGGCGCCGAAAGCCAGCCAGACCAGGGTCAGCAGGATATCGATAGGCCATTCCAGTTCCGCATACTCTTTGGAAGAGGTAAAGCCCAGCAGCAGGGTCACCACCGCCAGTACGATGACCAGTTGCCAGCCCCAAAAATGGAACCAGCTCAGCCATTTTTTCCACATGGGTGCCTTTAGCAGCCGGGGCATGGAATAATATACCCCTGCGAAAATCGCGTTTCCGACAAAGGCAAAGATTACCGCATTGGTATGCA
>Ga0079224_100010273_pt1 | contig 12837 bp, 11 predicted proteins | sample Stecom2015_FD_80414 | JGI IMG/M metagenome (GOLD analysis project Ga0079224, IMG submission 80414) | Agricultural soil microbial communities from Utah to study Nitrogen management - Steer compost 2015 | ecosystem: Environmental > Terrestrial > Soil > Agricultural land | place: USA: Utah...
CGACGCCGACGCCGACGCACCAGAGGACCAACCCAAAGCGCTGGCAGCGAAGCCCACGGACGAGGAGCCGACGCCGTCGTCGCGCAAGCGCACCGCCGCTCGGTGAGTCTTCGGCAGCGTGTCCTGAGCGCCGCCGCCCATCTGCTTCTGATTGGGACGGCGAGTGTGGCAGCGCCCGCTGGGGCGGAGCCTGCGATCCCTCTCGATCGGGTCTCGGTCCGCTTCAGCGCGCCCGAGCTTGGGGGCGCTCGGTCCCCGCGTTTCATCTACGAACGGGTCCTGGCGTTCGAAGCGCGGATCGAGGCGCTCGCCGACCCGGACCGCTCCAACTACGACCAGCAGCCCTACCGCCAGCGGCACGTCCGCGCGGCCCTCGAGCGGCACCTCGCCGAGGAGCTCCTGTCGAGCTTTGGTGTCGAGCCGCCGCCGACGGCCGACGAGCTCCGCCGCCAAACCGATGCCGCCCACGCCATGCTGGTCCAGCGGGTCGGTGGCGCCGACAGGCTGCGCGCCGCGGCGTCTGCAGAGGGGATCGACCGGCGTGAGCTGCTCGGCATCCTCCGCCGGCAAGCTCGCGCCAGCCTGTACCTCGATCGCATGGTCGCCCCGATGCTCCTGCCGAGCGACGCCGAGCTGCGGAACGTGCACCGATCGGTGCCGAACCCATTTGCTCAGGCGCCCTTCGAGCAGATCGCGGGTGGCCTGAGACGTTGGGTCGTCGGCAGGCGATTGTCCGAGGCGCTGTCGAGCTTCTACGAGAACGCTCGCGGGCGCCTTCGCATCACCGTCTTGCATCCTGCCAGCTAAGCCCCGAAGCGCTCCTGGTGTGGGCGGCGTTCCCACCTTGCACGCACCCGATGCCGGGCGAGCTGCGCCATCGGCTCGGAGATACTTTCGGAGTGTTCACGCATGAAAGAACTCCCGATGAGCGCGGCGCAGCGCGGTCGCTCCTTCGAGAACGGCGCACGTCCGTCTTCCACTTCGTTCGATGGACGTCGCATCCCGACTGTAACGACAAGAAAAATTCTAGACTCAGTCGAACACCCTTTGGGGAGCAATCGCCACTCGGCATTAGCGGACGCGGCATGAAAAGAGGGATAGACTTTGATGCGAGGGCAGAGCTTGCGGCGGAAACGAGGCAGATCATGAAACGAACGAGTGGTGCACTGGTGGCGCTGGCATGTGCGGTCCAGCTGGCGATGGGTTGCGGCGATGACGACGCGGACGGCGGCGGTCCGTTTGGAAGCGGCGCCGCGGGCGGCTTCCTCGGCACCGGCGCAGGCGGCCCCGGCAGCGGCGGCTCGAACAACGGCGGTGGTGCGGCGACCGGGAGCACCGCCTGTCAGCCGAGCCCGGACGAGGAGGGGTGCGTGGGCCAGCAGTTCGCGGGGGAAGCGATCCCGACCGACGTCTACATCATGTTCGATCAGTCCTGCTCGATGTCGTGTCCCGTCGAGCGATCGGGCCGAGGGCAGTGCTGCATGGGCGGCCCCGACCCACGCATCGATCCGGTGCGGGCCGCGGTCGACAGCTTCCTCCGCGACGAGGACAGCAACGGCATGGGCGTGGGCATCGGCTACTTCGGCTACATGGAGGTGGGCAGCACCTCCTGCGACCCGGACGACTACTCCGAGCCGGACGTCCCGATCGCGCCGCTGCCCGGCAACGCCGGAGCGCTGACCAGCTCTTTGAATTCGGTCGAACCCACGGGGGAGACGCCCACCGGATCGGCGATCCGGGGGGCGTGTGACTACACCACGCAGTTCAAGTCCAACAACCCGGGGCGCAACGTGGTCATTCTGCTCGTGACCGACGGCGTCCCCGAGACGCCGTCCACCGGAAACCAGAACGGCTGTGGGAGCACGAGCCTCGACGACGCCGAAGACGCCGCTCGAGAGTGCCTCACACAGGCGAGCACGCCGACCTACGTGCTCGGCGTCGGCCAGGCCCTGGACAACCTGAATGACATCGCGGATGCGGGGGGGACGGGGCAGGCGCGCATCGTCACCGGCGGCGATGTCGAAGGCGCCGTCCTCGAGGCGCTCCGCCAGATCCGCCAGGATGCCACGATCCCCTGCCAGCTCGCGCTGCCGCCCGCCCCGAGCGGGCAGACGCTGGACACCACCCGCGTCAACGTCGGGATCTGCGATCCCAGCGGCGCCAACCGCACGACCTTCCGCGTCCCCAACGAAGGGGAATGCGGCTCAGACGGCGGCTGGTACTACGAGGACAACGAGACGCGGATCGTGCTCTGCGAGGCCAGCTGCGACACGGTCTCCCAGGCCGGATCGCAGCTCTACTTCAGCGTCGGCTGCGCGACGGACGAGCCGCCCGTCGAGTAATGGAAGTTCGAACGGCGCCGTCCCGAAGGACGGCGCCGTGATCAACGAGGATCGAGCGTCGAGCCTCAGAGCGACAACAGGTACTCCACCAAGTCGGCCTTTTCGGGATCGGTGAGCTCGAGCGCCATCAGCGCGTCGTAGTGATCGACCACGTCGAGCAAGGTCTCCGCGCTCCCGTCGTGGAAGTAGGGGGGGTGCTGCCACAAGGCTCGCAGCGGCGTGGTTCGGTAGAACCCGGTAGCGCTGCGCATCGCCGTCAGCGGCTCTTGGCCGACCTCCGCCGCGGTGTGAAAGCGCCCGAGGTTCGCGTCGGTGAAGGTCGGCCCGATGTGGCAGGTCGAACATCCAGCCACGCCTTCGAAGAGCGCCTGCCCGCGCTCCGCAGCCTCGGGATCGAACGTTCCTGCCGGCGGCGCCGGGGCGGGAATGGAGAGCTGATAGTCGAGGAGCGCCGGCAGCTTGGGCGTGAGCAGATCGGGATCGTGCTCGATGCTGACGCCGATGCGGGGATCGGAGAAGTTGCCCTGGCCGCCCATCTGCGTCACGCCGACGTAGGCGTTCCAGTAGCTGATCGGCCCGTCGCCGGTATAGGTCTCGAGCACCACACCGTCGAGCCCGTAGATCGGCGGGATCAACACAGGGTGGTTGATGTCGTCGATGTTCCACCGGGGATCGTACCTGCCGGGTCCCCACGAGGTGAGCACCTCCTGCGCCTCATCGCTCTGGAGCGCCGGCGACAGGGCCAAGATGGCTCCGGGATCCAAGTCGCGGTTGGCGTAGCCGTCGAGCCGGCTGCCGATGCCTTCCATCACGCTGTCGTCCACGTCGGAGTGGCACAGGGCGCACGTGATGCCCACGGCCACCAACTCTCCCCCTTCGACCGTGCCCTTGAGGCCGACCACCGCGTCGAGCTCGAGGAGCGCGACCGTCGTCGCTGGCTCGTCCAGGTCGGCCGTGTCGAGGATGCCGGCGGGCAGCGCATCGGCGTCCACCTTCAGGCCCACGGCCAGCGCGGTGTTGGGCGAAACGCCGCTCGCGATGACCTCGTGCATCTCGAGCACGTCGGTCCAGAGCTGCTCGTCGCCGAACGTGTCGTGCCGGAAAATCTCCTGCCCGTCGAAGCTGGCACCCGCAGCGCCTGCTGCACCCGCAGCGCCTGCTGCACCCGCAGCGCCCGCGCTGCCGGACGCCCCTGCCGTGCCAGCCGCTCCGCCCTCTCCGGCGCTGCCGGCGGCCCCGGCACTGCCCGCGGCGCCGCCTTCACCTGCCGCACCCGCCGCTCCTGCCGAGCCCCCGGAACCCCCAGATCCGCCGGTCGATCCTCCGGTCCCGCCCGATCCGCCGCCCGTACCTCCGGTGGCGCCGCCGGTGCCTCCGGTCGCACCGCCGGTGCCCCCGGACCCGCCGGTGTTGCCGTCGTCGTCGTCGTCACCGCACGCCGACAGCGACGACGCGCACAGCGCCATCAAGGCCGTCGCTGCGAGCTTGGAGAAGGCTGCGTGACGCCGTCGCTCCCCCCTTTTCCCGGTCGATGGATCGTGCAGATGTTTGGATACACGAGTTGCTAGCGGATCAGACATAGTCGTCCTCCTCACGGATTGAGCGCTCCCCGAACAAAAATTCACCCAGCGCGAAAAGCGTTTGGACAAGGCGCTGACGATGGGTCAGAGATCACAGCGCCGCGCGCGTTACGCTTCGCGCCTCGCCTCGTGCAGTTCGGCTGGACGAATGACAAGCGTCGGCTTGCCGCGCAGGAAGCTGTGGCCGCAGCGTCGGTGTCGCAACCCTGTAACGGATCGGTCGCCGCATCATCCAATGAGGGAATCCATGACTCTGGCAACGAGCAGTGATGACACCCAGCAGCCGAACGCGACCGAGCCGGCCCCCGCGCCCTCCCCGGACGCGGCGCTGCTCGCGCGGGTTCGTAGCGGGGACGCGGCAGCCTTCGAGATCCTCATGCGCCGCTACAATCAGCGCCTTTATAGGGTGGCCCGCTCCGTCGTCAAAGACAGCGCCGAAGCAGAGGATGTGGTTCAGCAAGCCTATCTCTTGGCGTACGTGAACGCCGATCAGTTCGCGGGCCGCTCGAGTCTATCGACCTGGCTGACCCGTATCGCTTTGAACGAAGCGCTCGGTCGCGTGCGACGCCGTGGACGGGACGTCACCGATGTGAACGCCGTCCACGACTGGAGGAGCGGAAGCAACATGGCCCCGGACCCCGAAGATCAGGTCTCACGCCGCGAGCTCGCTCGATTGTTGGAGTCGGCGGTCGACCGCCTGCCCGAGAACTACCGCGTCGTGTTCGCGCTCCGGGAGCTCGAAGGCCTGGACGGCAACGAGGTTGCCGACACGCTCGGGATCACGGCCGAGAGCGTGCGGGTGCGCCTGCACCGCGCGCGCGCCATGCTCCGGGACGATCTATACACGACCGTCGGGTCGTGTGCCGACGAGGTGTTCTCCTTCGGTGGCACCCACTGCGATCGGATCGTAGCGCGCGTGCTGGAAAGGTTCGGGGAGTGGCTCGGCGCAAGCAGCAGCGAGTCAGCTCCCAAGCAGGGCCTCTAGAGCGACACACGGTTTGCGCTGCAGACCGTGTGTCGCGGTGAACGAGACCATCCAGCGGACCGAACCGTGAGCAGACGAGAGGGCTTCCCGATGAATCGGCGCTCTCACCCGGATGGGGCCCCGATTCATTGGGAAACCCGTCCTGGCGAACGGATCAGCGCTCTAGCGCCTCGGCGGCCTTGGGGATGGCGCCGGTCAGGACCTCGGCGCCCGTCGCAGTGACCAGGACGTCGTCTTCGATGCGGATACCGCGCACGTCGGAGAAGGCGCTCAGGCGCTCTCGGTCGAGGGCGCTCTCCAGATCGCCGACTTCGCTCGGCGCCTGCAGCAAGGCGTCGATGAAGTACAGGCCAGGTTCGATGGTGACGACCATCCCCGGCGCCAGATCGCGGTCGAGCCGCAGGTAGCGATCCCCGAAGGCCGCGGGACGCTCCCGACCGGGCGCGTAGCCCGCTCGATCCCCCAGATCCTCCATGTCGTGCACGTCGAGGCCGAGCAGATGCCCGACGCCGTGCGGGAACAGCAATGCCGCCGCGCCGCGTTCATAGAGCTCGTCGAGGCGCCCTCGGAAGACGCCGAGATCGATCAACCCGCCGAGCAACGTGCGCCCGGCGATGCGGTGCACCTCCAAAAACCGGACGCCGGGGCGGACCGCGGCGATGGCGGCGCGCTGCGCCTCGAGGACGAGGTCGTAGATGGCTCGCTGGCTCGGTGAGAACCGGCCGCTCACCGGCCACGTGCGGGTCACGTCGGCGGCGTACCCCTCGGGCGTCTCGGCACCGACATCGGCCAGCAGCAGGTCCCCTGCTTGAAGCAGCTTGTCGTGGTGGTGGTTGTGCAAAACGTCACCTCGGACGGTGACGATCGGTTCGTAAGCGTCGCGCATCCCTCGGGCGATGATGGCTGCTTCCATCGCGGCCCGAACGCTCGCTTCGCGAATCCCTGGGCGGGTCGCCGCCCACGCCGCCGAGAACGCGGCCGCGGTCACCTCCGCCGCCTGCCGGAGCTGCGCAACGCCCGCAGCGTCATGGTAGAGGCGGAGCGCGATCATGGCGTCGGCCAAATCGGCGTCCGGGCCTTCGAGCCGATCACCGCCGCCAGGTTCGACGTCTCGATCGAACAGCTCCGAGAGCCAGGCGGCGCTGTCGCCGTCCTGAGGCGGCAGCATCGCCAGCCCCGGGACGGGGCCAAGCTCCTCGAGGGGTCGCACGTCGAGGCCCAGCTCTCGGCCGAGATCTTCGAGCGCGGGGCTCGGCCCATGCCAGAGCGCGTCTTCCGGATCCGGCGCCGGCGCATAGAGCCGTTCGCTGTCAGGCGTCAGCACGAGCGCCGCGCCTTCGATGTGGCGCCCGACCAGAAACAGGAAGTGGCTCTCCGCCCGGAAGGGATACGGGTTGTTGGGAAAGTTCTTTGGGCGCGCCCACCCCGCCGCCAGGAGCGCCGGCGCGCTCAGCCGCTGACGCAGGCGGCGTCGCCGTTCCACGAACACGCTGGGATGAGAGGGGGTGGGCCAGAACGCTGTGGCAGCCATGAGGAGCTCGTGCGAGAACGCCGTAGCATGGGCCCTGTTCGGCCGAACCGCTACACCGCCGTCTGGGGTAGGACAAACGCGGCCGAGCACGGGAGGATCGCTGCGGCACGTGCTAGATATGGGCGTCCTTTCGCGGCTCGGGCGTCCACCACCGCCCGAGGATTTCGGCCCGTTGTCTGGCGGCAGCCAGAGGAGAAGAGCATGTCGTTTCACCTCGCCAAGACCATCGCTTCCGCCGCCTCCGCCGGTTTGGTGGCAGGCGCGCTGGCGGCCTGCAGCTCGAGTCAGAGCAAAGGCGCTCACGGCCCGAGCGCCGCGGGACAGTCGACGGCGGGTGCCGAAGCCAAAAACTGCTGCAAGGGCAAAAATGAGTGCAAGGGAAAGGGTCAGTGCGCGACGGCGTCCCACGAGTGCGCCGGGATGAATGAATGCAAAGGTCAGGGCGGCTGCAACATGCACTGCCCGAAGTAGGCGGAGGCAGCGTGCCCGTCGGCGGCTTTCGGGAGCGCCACGGCCTCCGCGATCTCGGCGTCGGCGTCGGCCTGCGCGTGCCGCACTATACCGACCTTTTCCGGCACTGGCCGGCGGTCGATTTCTTCGAAATCATCAGTGAAAACTTCATGGTCGCCGGGGGCAAACCGCTCCGCCACCTAGACGCGGTCCTCGACCGCTATCCGGTCGTTCCTCACGGCGTCTCGCTGAACCTCGGTGGACCGGATCCGCTGGACCGGCAGTACCTTGCCCGCCTGCGCGCGCTGCTGCGCCGGGTGAAGCCCCCGTATGTCACCGATCACCTGTGTTTCTGCGGAGCTGGCGGTGCGCACCTGCACGATCTCCTTCCCCTGCCCTACACGGCCGAGACCGTGGCTCGCCTGAGCGAACGCGCGCGCATCGTGCAGGACACCCTCGAGCTGCCGTTCGCGCTCGAGAACCCGTCGACGTACCTCGGCTACACGACGAGCTCGATGCCGGAGTGGCAGTTCGTGTGCGAGGTCATCGAGCGAGCGGACATCGGACTCTTGCTCGACGTCAACAACGTGTACGTCTCGGCGACCAACCACGGCTTCGACCCCGAGGAGTACCTGCGCCGGGTGCCTCACGATCGCATCGTGCAGGTGCACCTCGCCGGCCACGCCGATCGCGGGCGCTACCTGCTCGACACCCACGATCGGTCCGTCGCCGAGCCGGTGCTCTCCCTGTACGCGCAGCTGATCCGGCGCGCGGGACCGCTCTCCACGCTGATCGAATGGGATGAAGACATCCCGCCGCTCACGAGCCTGCTCGCCGAAGCAGACAGGGCGCGCGCCGTCCGCCGCGCCGCCTGCGCGGAGCGAAAGGTGGCGGTTTGAGCGACGGACGGGGTCCGCATCTGTCGGAGCTGCAGGCGCTGATCGCGCGCGCGGTCCGGAGCCCACGCACCCTCGTCAGCGATCCGTATTGGATCGACGTGGCCGAGCGCTGCTTCACGCGCGGCCCCGATCTGACCCCGGTGGAGCGGCTCGAGATCTACCGCGAGCAATTTTGGCTGCGCCACACGGCGTGCCTGCTCGAGGACTACGGCGCGCTGTCGGCGCTCTTGGGACAGGCGCGCTGGGAGCGGCTCGCCGAGGAGTACCTGCAGCAGACGCCGCTCTCGAGCTTCAGCCTGCGGGAGCTGGGCGCGGGCCTGCCGGCCTTCGTCGCCGACTTGGAGTGGCTGCCAGAGCGCGGCCCGTGCGCGGATCTGGCTCGGCTCGAGTGGGCCTATGTCGAGGTCTTCGACGCGGCGGACGTCCCCCCCATCGACCCCGAGCGGCTCCAACGGCTCACGCCCGAGCAATGGCAGCTCGCCCGCCTCCGCCTCGACCCGGCCCTCGTCCTGCTCGAGCTCGGCCATCCCGTGGCGGAGCTCCGGCGCAGCCTGCGCTCCGGAGGGGCGCCGTCGGGGCTGCCCGCGCCGGCGGCCGAGGTCGTGGTCGTCCATCGGGGCGCCGACGCCAACGTCAGCGACGAGCGCCTGCCCAAGGCGGCCGCGCGCATGCTGATCGAGCTGCGCGCCGGAGCGACCATCGTCGAGGCCGCCCTGGCCGCGCTGCCGGGAGATCCTTCGCAACGACCAGCGTTCCTCGAAGGGCTGCCGGACCTGTTCCGCTCGTTCGCCGAGCGCGGCTACGTGGTCGACGTGGTCGTGGACGAGCGCCCGCCGCCAGCCGATCAGAGCAGATCGAACGGATAGCCGCCGTCGGCGTAAGCCCGAGCCGCCACGCGTTGGTACATCTCCTCCCGATCGGAGCGCAGCGCCTCGATCGTCGAGAGCAGCCGCTCCTCGGCGTCCTGCAGCACGAGCCGGGTGACCTCCACGTCACGGCCGGCTCCGGCTTCACCGTGGCGGAAGAGCGCGGCGGAGCAGCGGCTGAGGACGGCGGTCAGCTTCAGCTGTTCGATCAGGACGTCCGCGACGCGCGCCTGCGTCATCTGCAGCTCCGAGAGGTCTTTGCCGTGACGGTGGATCTGCTCCAGGCAGGCGTCGCTCGCCTGCAGCGACAGCCGCTCGGCCAGGGCGGCCTCGGGAGCGAGCGCGGGGTGGACGGAATGAAAGGCGGAGAGCTTGAGCACGCCTCGGGCGCGGCGCAGCAGGCGGGTCTTGACGCGCTGAACGCCGCGTTCGGCGATCCCGGTTGCGGGCGGCCGCCGCAGCTCCGCGCGGACGGCGCCCATGGCGAGCGTGCACCGCAACACCTCGTTGGTACCATCGAACGAAAACGCAATACGGGCGTCCTGCAGCGCTCGGCCGGCGGGGTTGTCTCGCAAGTAGGCCTCCCCGCCCGCGATCTGCGCCGCACGCTGCGCGGTGCGCCACAAAAGCTCCGAGCAGGCGATGCGCGTCGCCATGGCCTCGAGCGAGACCTCGCCGGGGAGACGATCGACGACCCCCGCAGCCAGGTAGCTCATGCTCTCGGCGGCGTACGTGTCCCGCATCATTTCGGCGGCGGCGCGCTTGAGCAGGGGGTACTCGCCGATCGTTCGCCCGGAGCTGCGACGCTTTTTCAAGCGCGTGATCGCGGTATTGGTCAAAAGCTTGCACTGGCCGACATAGGCCGCGGACAGCACGACGCGGGCCAGGCTCAGCATCGATGCAGCGACCCGGAACCCCTTGCCGGCGGCTCCGAGCAGGTGATCGGCCGGGATCCGCAGATCGTGAAAGCGCACCTCGCACACGTGCAGCCCTGGGGTGCCGAGGGTGTCGTGCGGCGGCTTCACCGCCACGTTGGGTTCTCGCTCGACGAGCAGCGCGTTCATGCGCGGCTTCTTGCCTTCACCGGGCAGGTGGGTCGCGCCGAAGACCACGAACACGTCGGCGTCGTCGGCGCCAGCGACCCACTTCTTGTGACCGTTCAACCGAAAGTTGCCCGCCGGCTCATCGTAGACAGCCAGGGTGGCGCTGGCCGAAGGATCGCTGCCGGAGACCTGCTCGGTGAGCGCGAACGCGGCTCGGCGCACCCCGCGAGCCAGGTCGGGCAACAGGCGCTGCTTCAGCGGCTCGCTGCCGAAGGCCAGCACGGCGCGGGCGCCAAGCGCCTCGTGCGCGATCACCCGCAGCGCCAACGCCAGGTCGATCCTCGAAAGCGCCTCGATCAGCCGAGCCCAGGCCAGGGTCCCGAGCCCGAGCCCGCCCTGGGCGGTCGGCAGGCTGGTGCCGAGCCCGCCGAGCTCCTGCAAGCGGGCCCAGAGCAGCGATCGCTCGCGCTCGGTGAGGCCGTGCAGATCACCGCCGCTGTGCCGGAGGGCGTCGATGATGCCGTAGGTCGTCTGCCGCTGCTCTTCGGAGAGCTGTGGGTAGGGGAACGCGAGATCGGCGGCGACCTGGCCGGCGGCGAGCGAGCTCAACAGACCGTGACGTGCTCGTTGCATCAGCTCGTCGACCGAGGGAGCCCACCGGGTTTCTCCGCCGGAGCGTCTGGGGTCGCTTCGGTCGGGGCGTCAGCCGCCGCGGGCGGCGCCTTCGGCCTCGCCGCCGCCCCCCCCATGGCCTGCGACGGCACGCCGAACTCTTCGGCGCGCTTGGCCTGCCACTGATACTTGATCCGGTGGTGGTGCATGTTGACCAGCGTGTCCGCCATCCGTTTCGTCAACACGCGCAAATCCGACATGTCGAGGCCCGAGTCGTCGAGCTGACCTTGCTTCAGTTTGGTGAAGATGACGCGCTGGATCATGTTCTCGAACGCTTCGCGTTCGGGGGGATCGATGGTCCGCGAGGCCGCTTCGATGGAGTCGACCAGCATCAAGATCGCGGTCTCCTTGGTCTGCGGCTTCATGCCCGGATAGCGAAAATGGGAGGCGTCGAGCTTCTTCGGGTTGCCCTGCTGCTGGCACTTGTTGAAGAAAAATTCCACCACCTGAGTTCCGTGGTGGGTGTAGGCGAACTCCACGATGGGTTCCGGGATCCCCCCGTCGCGCAGGAGCTTGGTGCCGACCACGACGTGCGCCATGATGGCGTCGGCGCTCACGTCTGGGTCGAGCTCTTCGTGCGGCGATCGTTCGTCCGGGCCCAGGTTTTCGACGAAGTACTTGGGCTGGCTGGTCTTGCCAAGGTCGTGGTAGTAGGCGCCGAGGCGAGTGAGCAGCGCGTCGGCGCCGATCGCGCTCGCCGCCTGCTCGGCGAGGTTCGCCATCGCGCGTGAGTGCTCGTAGGTCCCCGGCGCCTCGGCCGCCAGCTTCTTCAGCAGCGGCTGCTCGAGGTCCGCCAGATCCAGCAGGCGCTCTCGAGAAACGTGGCCGAGCAGCCGTTCGGCGGGCGACCGCAGGGCGGCGGCGATCACCCCTTCGAGCACGCCGCCGCCGAGGCAGCCGAGCAGGCTGGAAGCCGCGCCGCGGCCCAGATCCTCGAGCACGTCGAAGCCGCCGCCGAAGCTCATGCTCAACGCTCCGTACAGGGCGGCCGCGCTGACGCCCGCCAGTACCCCGGAGAGCAACATGTGCCGGGCGCGCTTGCGGTCGAAATAAAGCAGGGTCGCCGCCAGGCACCGCGCCATCATCACGCACAGCAGGATCAAGTCGAAGTCCAGCAAGGACGCGGTGAAGAACGCCAGCACGACGCTCACCACGAACGCCGCCCGGCGATCGAAGCTGGTGGCCACCCACAGCGGGACGGTGGCGGCGGGGATCCAGAACGCGGGCAGTGCGGTGAACAGCAAGAGGCCCTTGGCGACCAGCAGCAGCCCCAGCATCGCGGCCGCGACGCCCACCTGGGGCCGCAGGAGGCGCAGCCGGCTCTGCGCGAACTTCCGCAAGTAGGAGGTGAGCGCCATCGCGAGCGTGAAAAAAATCACGAGCATGCCGACGAGCCGGGCGCCCGTCGGCGGTCGCCGCAACGACTCGTGGACGTACGCGACCCAGTTTTCCTCGACCTCCCGACGCAGCTGGGTGCCCGGCGGGATCACCACCCGCTCGTGCCGGAACAGAAACTCGACCCTTCCGGTCCGCTGGTCCCGCTGGAGCCGCGGCCCGTACGGCACCCTCAGGGTCGTGCGGACCGGCTCCTCGAAGCCCGGGGCCCAGGCCGGCACGAAGCGATCGAAGGACTGGACGGCGGTCAAGGCCGCCGCCAGAAGCAGGCTCAGCACCAGCCCGGCAACCGGTCCAAATCGTATCCGCGTTCGCAGCATCGGGGGCCTTTGGCGCTGCCCCGCGCCAGGGCCCGACGCTACTTTAGACGCTCTGGGCGCGGCAATCGGAATGAACGGCCCCGACCTTGCGTGGGCTGGGCCGGCTTGCTACCCGAATCTGGTGGGGTCCGTCGAAAGCAGCCTGGAACGAGCAGCCCGCGAGCGCGGCGCGGCCCTCATGGGCATCGTCAACACCACGCCGGACTCTTTCTACGACGGCGGGCGCTACCTGGCCCGGACGGCCGCGGTCGCCCGCGTGGACGAGCTCGTCGACCAAGGAGCCGACATCCTCGACATCGGGGGCGAATCGAGCCGCCCAGGGTCGGAGCCGGTGCCCCCGCGAGAGCAAATCAGCCGCATCGAGGCCGCCCTCGGGCGCGCGGTCGAGCTCGGCCGCGCCCTCGTCTCGGTGGACACCGCGAGCCCGGAAGTGGCCGACTACGCGCTGTCTCGGGGTGCCGCCCTGATCAATGACGTCTCGTGCCTGGCCGACGAGGGGCTGGCGGCCGTGGTCGCCGAGCGCCAGGCTATTCTGATCCTCATGCATTCCCGCGGCCCCATGGCACGAATGAGCGGGGACTCTACGTACCCGGAACAAGGCTACCGGGATGTGGTCGAGGACGTGATGCGGGAGGGGTGCGAGGCGCGCGACCGAGCCGGCTCGCAGGGTCTCGACGCTGGTCGGGTGTAGTTCGATCCCGGCCTCGGCTTCAACAAGAGCGCACGCCACTCGTTCACGCTCTTGGCCCGGCTC
>Ga0079224_100010274_pt1 | contig 12837 bp, 11 predicted proteins | sample Stecom2015_FD_80414 | JGI IMG/M metagenome (GOLD analysis project Ga0079224, IMG submission 80414) | Agricultural soil microbial communities from Utah to study Nitrogen management - Steer compost 2015 | ecosystem: Environmental > Terrestrial > Soil > Agricultural land | place: USA: Utah...
AAGGCGCGCGCGACCGCGCGACCCCCGAGCAACCCGTCCCGCGGCACGGAGCGGCGGAGGGCGTCGTCGGCCGGCGAGGAGTGGGCGCGCACGCCGCGCCAGTGTCCGTCACGACGGGGACTGCGTCACGTCGGGTCCTCCCGGGGGCCCTCCCGGGCGGTCGGGCCGGGCAGGAGCGTCCCCGGACACGCCCGTGCCCGGCCGCCGCGAGGGCTGCCGGGCACGGTGGAGGCTGAGGAGCGGGGGCTCAGGTGAGGAAGCGCGGCACCAGGTCTAAGGTGCCGAACAGCGCCACCAGGCACATGGCCAGGCCCGCGATGAAGGTCGCAGCAGTGAACAGCGCCATCACGTAGAGGCCGGCGACGAACAGGCCGAACAGCACGAGGAACAGCACTGCCGACAGGACGACGTTGTTGCCCTTCGAGGTCATGTTCTCGTCCTCGTGCACCCGCGCGCGGCTCGTGTCCGCGACGTGCTCGTTGCTCATGCTGCCTTCTTTCCTGACTCTGCCGGTCCGCGACCGGCGGTGCGGCGTCCACGGCGCCCGTCATCAGGCGCGGGCGACCAGGACCATCCTAGACCAGTGCGCGGCTGCTCGCGGCCACGTCCCGGTGCCGGATCGCGGTGAGCAGGCTCTCGAACACCGCAGCGCCCCTCTCGCCGTCGATCTCGGGATGCCACTGCACCCCGATCACGCCCGTGCCCGAGGCGGCCTCGACCGCGAGCGGGAGGCCGCTCGCGTGCCGCGCGACGATGCGCAGGTCGCCGCGGACCTCGCGCACGCCCTGGTGGTGGAAGGCGGTGACCCGGGCCGAGGTGCCGAGGGCGAGGGCGAGGTCGCTGGCCGCGTCGATCTCGACGTCGACCGCGATGGGGGCGAGCCCGGTGGTGGGATGGGCGGGGACGTCCTCGGGGAGGTGGCGGTGCAGCCGGCCGCCCTCGGCGATCGTGATGATCTGCAGGCCGCGGCAGATCCCGAGCACGGGCACGCCGACCTCTCGGGCGGTGCGGTAGAGCGCGGTCTCGAAGGCGTCGCGGGCGGGGTCCGGGGTCATGTCGGTCCCGAGCGCGTCCTCGCCCCATGCCGCGGGGTCGAGGTCGGTGCCGCCGGTGAGGACGAGGCCGTCGAGCTCGGCGAGCTCCTCCTCGGTCCAGGGGTCCTGCGGGGAGAGGATCACGGGCCGGGCACCCGCCTCGCGCAGTGCGCGGACGTAGGCCTCGTTGACGACGACGGCGTCGTGACCCTCCCAGGCGCCGGACATCATGGTGCGGGTCCCCGCGGTCACGCCGATGAGCGGGCGACGAGTGCGCTGCGCCATGATGTTGTCCTTTCCGCAGTGGAGCCGGGTCACGTGCCGCCGATCGGCGACAGGACTCAGTCCACCCCGCGGCAGCCCCTCCCCGCGAGCTGTGTGGCGGAATGTGACGGCGGCTCAGCGAGCGGGCACTCCGGCGTGCTCCTCGATCGCCCGGCGGTAGTAGCCGCGCAGCTGCTCGCTGAGCACCGGCCAGGTGCGCTGGCGCACGGACTCCAGCGCCGCCGTGCCGAAGGCCTCGCGCTTCGCGTCGTCGAAGAGCAGGTCCGCGGCGCGGTCACGGAGCTCGTCGAGCATCCCCGGGGTGTACAGCCAGCCGGTGCGGCTCGGGGTGACCAGGTCCACCGGTCCCCCGCGGCGCGGTGCGATGACGGGCAGGCCGGAGGCCATGGCCTCCTGGATCGTCTGCCCGAAGGTCTCGAGCTCGCCGGGGTGGACGAAGAGGTCGGCGCTGGCGAGGTGCGCGGCGAGGTCCGTGCCGGAGCGGAAGCCGGCGAAGCGCGCCCGGGGCATGTCGCGGCGCAGGGCGTCCCGCTCGGGGCCGTCGCCGACGATCAGCAGGCGCACCCCGGGCATGTCGTGCAGCACGCGCAGATCGGCGACCTGCTTCTCGGGGGCGAGCCGGCCCACGTAGACCACGAGCTTCTCCTCCGGATCGGCGTAGCGGGCCCGCAGCTTCGCGCTGCGCAGCGAGGGGGAGAACAGCGAGGTGTCCACGCCGCGCCGCCACAGGTGGACCCGCTCGATGCCGTGCTCGAGCATCTGGTCGCGGGTCGCGGTGGACGGGGCGAGATTGAGGGTGGCGCGGTTGTGCACGTCGCGCAGCAGCTGCCAAGAGGCGTTCTCGAGGAAGGGCATGCCGTAGCGGGCCGTGTAGCCGGGGATGTCGGTCTGGTACACGGCGACCGTCGGCACCCCGGCCTTCTGCGCCGCGACCACGGCGCGGCCGCCGAGGATCATCGGCGAGGCGAGGTGGATGACGTCGGGCGCGAACTCGTCGATGCGACGGCGCAGGGTGGCGGCGCTGGTGGTGGCGATGCGCACCTCGGTGTAGCCCGGCATGGGCGCCGAGGCGATGCGGCGCACCCGGACCCTGCGTCCGCAGGAGGTGCGCAGGTGCTTGTCGGCCCCGGGCCACTTCGGGGCGATGATCCCGAGATCATCGCCCGAGGCGGCGAAGTGGTCGACGACGCGGAGCACCGAGTTGGTGACCCCGTTCATGTGCGGCAGGAACGATTCGGCGACGACGAGGATCCTCACGCCCCCGATGTTCCGCCGCCCGGGTCTCCGCGGCGCCACGGGGGCGTGACGTGTCGTCGACCAGGCGGTGAACTCTCGCCCCCGCCCGAGGGCCCGGACGCGGGGTCCCGACCGGCTCCGATCAGGACCCCGCGGGGCTCAGCGGCGCGCCGGCCTCACAGCCGGGAGGAGGCGAGGGCCGCGCCCTCCACGAGCGAGGCGAGCTTCGCCCAGGCGATCTGCGGGTGGATGCGCCCGCCGAGTCCGCAGTCGGTCGAGCCGATCACGCGCTCGGGGCCGACGATCCGCGCGAAGCGCTCCAGTCGCTGGGCGACCAGCTCGGGGTGCTCGACGACGTTGGTGGCGTGGGAGACGATGCCGGGGACGATCACCTTGTCCTCCGGCAGCTGGAGGTCCTGCCACACGGTCCACTCGTGCTCGTGGCGCACGTTGGCGGCCTCGAAGGAGTAGTACTTCGCGTCGATCTCGAGCAGCAGCGGCGCGATGTGGCGGAACTCGATGTCGGTGGTGTGCGGGCCGTGCCAGGAGCCCCAGCACAGGTGGAAGCGGGTCTGCTCGGTCGGCACGTTCACCAGCGCCCGGTTGACGGCGTCGACGCGCTTGCGGGTGAACTCGACGTAATCGGCGACGGAGGGCTCGGGGTTGATCTGGTCCCAGTTCTCGGCAATAGACGGGTCGTCGATCTGCACGGTCAGGCCCGCGGCGGCGATCGCCTCGTACTCGGGGCGCATCACCTCGACCCACGCGTCGAGGAAGGCGTCCTCGTCGCCGTAGTGGTCGTCGTTGATGCGGGAGCCGGAGCCCGGGGACAGCGCGGCGAGGTAGCCGTTCGCGAAGCCGGCGGAGTCGAGCGCGGCGCGGAAGTTCGCCACGTCCTGCGCGACCAGCTCGCGACCGGTGTCGGAGTAGGCGATCGCGGAGGTCGCGGCGGGGAAGGTGGGCTGGGAGCCGACGGTGACGCCCGAGGTCGGGTCCTGGTACGCCTCCGCGAAGAGCGTCCAGTCCCGGCGATCGGGGAAGGTGGTCAGGCGCACGTTCCCGGGGGTGGAGCGCACCGGCTCGGAGGAGAAGTGGTCGCTGCCCGTGATCTCCAGGCCGCTGACCCGGTCGAAGATGTAGGACCACCAGGAGCCGTAGTTCACGGCCGAGCCCATCAGGTGCCCGTACTCGCCGACGTTGGGGATCGAGATCCCGATCTCGCGCTGCTTCGCGACGACGTCGAGGACGGCCTGGCGCAGCACCTCGCGGAACTCGTCGGTGGGCGCGGGGGTCAGTCCGTCCTCGCCGACGGGGCGGGCGGCGTTGGCGGCGAGAAGCTCCGGGCTGCGGGGCAGGGAGCCGGCGTGGGGGGTGAGGATCTCGGTCATGGGCCGAGCCTAGGAGCAGGGGCGGCCCGGACACGAGCCGGGCCGTCACAGCAGTTCACGAACACGCCCGCCCGGGCCGCGGGAGCGGTCCGGGCGGGCGAGGGGCGGGATCGGCCGAGGTCAGTCCAGCGGCCAGGTGGGCACCAGGTTGCGGTCGCCCCAGGCCTGGTCGATGCGACGCACCGGCGGCCAGTACTTCGACTGGATCCGCATCTGTGCGCTGTCGTGGACGGAGTCGTCCTCGGGCGCGGTCCAGGAGCCGGGGTAGACGGCGATCTCGCGCGAGTAGGGGTGGGTCCACTCCCCCGTCGCGATCGACGAGGCCGTGTGCGGCGCGTTCACCAGCGGGTTGTCCTCGGCGGGCCAGGTGCCGGCGAGCACCTCGTCGGCCTCCTTCGCGATCATCAGCATCGCCTCGACGAAGCGGTCGATCTCGGCGAGGTCCTCGGACTCGGTGGGCTCGACCATGAGCGTCCCCGCGACGGGGAAGGACATGGTCGGGGCGTGGAAGCCGTAGTCGATGAGGCGCTTGGCGACGTCGTCGACGGTGATCCCGGTGCGCTCGGTGAAGGGGCGCAGGTCCACGATGCACTCGTGGGCGACCAGCCCGTTCTCGCCGGTGTACAGGATCTCGTAGGACTCGGAGAGGCGGCGGGCCATGTAGTTCGCCGCGAGCACCGCCGAGGCGGTGGCGTGGCGCAGCCCGTCCGGCCCCATCAGGCGGATGTAGGTCCAGGTGATCGGCAGGATCGACGGCGAGCCGTAGGGCGCCTGCGAGACGGGCGCGCCGCCGTGGACCTGCTCCCCCGCCCCGGCGACCGGGTGCGACTCGCGCTGGATCTCGGGGTGACCGGGCAGGAACGGCGCCAGGTGCGCCTTCGCCGCGACCGGGCCGACGCCCGGGCCGCCGCCGCCGTGCGGGATGCAGAAGGTCTTGTGGAGGTTCAGGTGGGAGACGTCGCCGCCGAACTCGCCGGGACGCGCCACCTGCAGCAGCGCGTTGAGGTACGCGCCGTCGACGTAGACCTGGCCGCCCGCGTCGTGCACGAGCTCGCACACGGTGCGCACCTCCTCCTCGTACACGCCGTGCGTGGAGGGGTAGGTGATCATGATGGCGGCGAGCTCGTCGCCGTGGTCCTTGATCTTCTGCTTGAGGTCCTCGAGGTCGATGTTGCCCTTCGCGTCCGAGGCGACGACCACGACGCGCAGGCCCGCGTTCACTGCGCTGGCGGCGTTGGTGCCGTGGGCGGAGCTCGGCACGAGGCACACCTCGCGGGAGGACTCGCCGCGGGAGGCGTGATAGGCGCGGATCGCCAGCAGGCCCGCGAACTCGCCCTGCGAGCCGGCGTTGGGCTGCAGGGAGACCGTGTCGTAGCCGGTCAGGTCCGTCAGCCAGGTCTCGAGCTGGGTGATGAGGTCGAGATATCCCGTCACGTCCTCGGCCGGCGCGAAGGGATGGATCCCGTTGAACTCGGCCCAGGTGATGCCGGCCATCTCGGTGGCGGCGTTGAGCTTCATCGTGCACGAGCCCAGCGGGATCATGCCGCGGTCCAGCGCGAAGTCCCGGTCGGAGAGGCGGCGCAGGTAGCGCATCATCGCGGTCTCGGAGCGGAAGGAGGAGAACACCGGGTGGCGCAGGAAGGGGTCCTCGCGCACCAGGCCGTCCCAGCCGGCGCCGGAGCCGACCTCGGCGAGCTCCTGGCCGGGGGTCGGGGCGTGCGGGGCGAAGGCCGCGGCGATCGCCTGCAGGTCCGCGGCGGTGATCGTCTCGTCCAGCGACAGGTGGACCACGTCGTCGCCGAGCACGCGGACCAGGAACCCGGCCTCGCGCAGGGAGGCGGCGATGTCGGAGGCGGTGCCGGTCGCCCGCACCTCGAGGGTGTCGAAGAAGGACTCCGCGACCAGCTCGAAGCCGCTGCGGCGCAGGAGGTCGGCGAGGGAGGCGGTGCGGTCGGCGACCGTGCGACCGATCCGGGTCAGCCCCTCGGGGCCGTGGTAGACGGCGTACATCGCGGCCATCACGGCCAGCAGCACCTGCGCGGTGGTGATGGAGCTGGTGGCCTTGTCGCGGCGGATGTGCTGCTCGCGGGTCTGCAGGGAGAGGCGGTAGGCGGGGTTGCCGTCGGCGTCGCGGGAGACGCCGACCAGGCGGCCGGGCAGCTGCCGCTCGAGGCCCTTGCGCACGGCGACGAAGCCGGCGTGCGGGCCGCCGAAGCCGAGCGGGATGCCGAAGCGCTGGGTGGTGCCGACGGTGACGTCGGCGCCGAGCGAGCCCGGGGAGGCGAGCATGGTCAGGGAGAGCAGGTCCGCGGCGACGATCGCGACGGCCTTGGTGGACCTGACCTCGGCGATGACGTCGCGCGGGTCCCAGATGCGGCCGGAGGCGCCGGGGTACTGGATCAGGGCGCCGAAGTAGTCGCCCTCGGGGGCGCCGTCCGTCCGGAAGTCGACCTCGCGCAGCTCGATGCCGAGCCCGTCGGCGCGGCCCTGCAGCACCGCCTTGGTGGCCGGCAGCGCGTCGGCGTCGACGAGGAAGACGTTCCCGTTGCGCTTCGCGGTGCGGCGGGCGAGCATCAGCGCCTCCGCCGCGGAGGTCGCCTCGTCGAGGGTGGAGGCATTGGAGACGTCCATCCCGGTGAGGTCGCAGACCATGGTCTGGAAGGTCAGCAGCGCCTCGAGACGGCCCTGCGAGATCTCGGGCTGGTACGGGGTGTAGGCGGTGTACCATGCGGGGTTCTCCAGCACGTTGCGCTGGATGACGGCGGGGGTGTGGGTGCCGTGGTACCCGAGGCCGATCAGGGAGCGGTGCACGATGTTGCGGTCCGCGAGGGCGCAGAGCTCCTCGAGCGCAGCGGGCTCGGTGATCCCGTCGGGGACGGAGGTCGCGTCGAGCGCCTCCTCGTCCAGCAGGATCGTGGAGGGCACCGCGGCCCGCAGCATCTCGTCCAGGGACTCGTAGCCCAGGACCTCGAGCATGTGGCGCTGGGCGCCGGGGTCGGTGCCGACGTGGCGGCGGACGAAGGAGTCGTGATCGAGCGCAGGCGTTGCGGTCATGAAGGCGTGTCCCTGAGGTTCTACGTGGAGGTGCGGGGTCGTGGCCTGGGCGCGGGGCGGCCCGGCACCGGGCCGCCCCTGCATGCTCAGGACTGGGTGAGGGCCTTGTACTCCTCAGCGCTCAGCAGGTCGTCGGGCAGCGCCTCGAAGGTGGCCTTGATCAGCCATCCCTCCTCGAAGGGCGAGGAGTTCACGAGCTCGGGCTCGTCGACGACGGCCTGGTTGGTCTCGGAGACGGTGCCGCTGATCGGCGAGAAGAGATCGGAGACGGACTTGGTCGACTCGATCTCGCCCATCTCGGTGCCGGAGGTGATGTCGGAGCCGGCCTCGGGCAGGTCGACGTAGACGACGTCGCCGAGCTGCTCGGCGGCGAAGTCGGTCACGCCGATCACGGCGACGCCGTCGGACTCGACGCGGACCCACTCGTGGTCCTTGCTGTAGAGGAGTTCTGCGGACATTTCTCTGGTCCTTCCTGGGGACGGTCGGGGAACTCGGAGCCGCTCAGCCGCGGCGGTAGAAGGGCGTCTCGACGACGCGGACCGGCAGGTCCTTGCCGCGCACGTCGACCACCAGCTCGGTGCCGACCTCGCGGTGGGAGGGGTCGATGTAGGCCAGCGCGATGGGATGGCCGAGGGTCGGCGAGAGCACGCCGGAGGTGACGGCTCCGATCTCGTTCCCCTCCCCGTCGCGGACGGCGGAGCCGGCCCGGGCGGCCCGGCGGCCCTCGGCCGCGAGGCCCACCAGGACGGGCAGTCCCTCGGTCTGCGCCGCCTCGGTGGCCTCCCGGCCGACGAAGTCGCCCTTGGAGGAGAGCGCGATGATGCGGCCCATGCCCGCCTGGGCGGGCAGCAGGTCCCGGCTCAGCTCGTTGCCGTACAGCGGCATGCCGGCCTCGAGGCGGAGGGTGTCGCGGCAGGCGAGGCCGCAGGGCACGACCCGGTTCCCGCCGACGGCGGTGAGGGCCTTCCAGAGCTCCTCGGCGGAGTCGTCGCCGACGTACAGCTCGAAGCCGTCCTCGCCGGTGTAGCCGGTGCGGGCCACGAGCAGGTCGTCGCCGCGCCAGGTGCCCTCGGCGAAGCGGTAGTACTTCATCGAGGTGATGTCCTCGGCGGTGACGCCCTCGACGCCGGAGTCCTCGGCGGCCAGGAGGTCCAGCAGGATCTGCTCGCTGGCGGGGCCCTGCACCGCGATCAGGGAGGTGCGGTCCGAGGCATCGTCGACCTCGACGTCGAAGCCCTTGGCGCGGGCACGGATCTCCTCGCCGTCGACGACGGCGTTGGAGGCGTTGGCGACGACGAGGAAGTGGTCCTCGGCGAGGCGGTAGACGATCACGTCGTCGATCACCCCGCCCTGCTCGGTCAGGAGCAGGGTGTACTTCGCCCGGCCGATGGTCACGGCGGAGAGCTTGCCGGCCATGGCGTGGTCGAGGGCCTCGCCCGCCTGCGGCCCGCGCAGGTGGATCTCGCCCATGTGGCTGAGGTCGAAGAGGCCGGCGCTCTCGCGCACCGCCCTGTGCTCGGCGAGGTCCGAGTCGTAGCGGACCGGCATCCGCCAGCCCGCGAAGTCCGTGAACGTCGCTCCGAGCGACTCGTGCACCGCCTCCAGTGCCGTGCTGCGAAGGTCCTGGTCGACCATGGTGCTCCTACTCGTCCGGGGACTGCGTGAATGTCCGTCCTGACCGACTCGCGAGGCCCGGTGCGGGACCGGGCACCGACACTCGGCGGCACACCGATGTGCCGCAGGCTCACCATACCGAACCAGGGCACGCCTCGCGGTCCTCGTCGCACCTCGTTGCCACGGCGCCGCGGGCCCCGGCGGGGCGGGTCGGGCCCCGGTGCTTGTACCGTGGTGGTCGTGACGAAGGAAGGCACCGCCGAGTGGCCCGTCCGGATCCGCAGTCCCCGACTCGTGATCCGGCCGCCGGGCGACGCCGACCGCACTGCGCTGATCCGGCTGATGACCGACCCGGTCACCCGCGAGTACCTCGGCGGCGCGGTGGACTACGCCTCCCGCCAGGCGCTCGAGCTCTCCCCGCTGGGCATCACCTGGGGGCGCTGGGTGCTCGCCCTGGCCGAGGACGACGCGATGATCGGCTCGATCACGCTGGACTACGACCGCGGGGAGCTGGAGCTGTCCTACGCGCTGCTGCCCGAATGGACCGGTCTGGGCTACGCCGCGGAGTCCTGCATCGCGCTGCTGGACTGGGCGCGCCGCGAGCTCGAGGACGAGGTCGTCATCGCGATCAGCCAGACCCGCAACAAGCGCAGCGTGGCCCTGCTGCGCAAGCTGGGGTTCACGGTGCGCAAGGGGCTCGAGGAGTTCGGCACCCAGCAGCTGCTGCTGGAGCGCTCGCTGCGCGAGCCGCTGCCCGCCCAGGAGGCGACCCTGCAGACTGCGGAGGACCCGCCGCCCCCGACGCGCCGCTGAGGGCGTCGCGCTCAGCCGCGTCGACGATCAGGTGCGTCGGCGATCAGCCGCGTGCGACGGGGCAGCTCATGCAGCGCGGACCGCCCCGACCGCGCCCCAGCTCGTCGCCCGCGAACTCGAGCACCTCCATCCCCTGGGCGCGCAGATAGTCGTTGGTCTCCGCGGCCCGCTCGTAGGCGATGACCCTCCCCGGTGCGAGGGTGAGCACGTTGCACCCGTCGTCCCACTGCTCGCGCGCGGCGGCGTAGGCGTCCAGCGGCGGGGTGAGCACCCGCAGGGAGGGGACCCCGAGCCCGCGGGCGAGCACGGCGTCCATCTCGTCGGCCGACCGCGCCCGGGAGACCAGCCGGTCGCCGAGCCGCTCGATCTCGAAGGTCTCCAGCGCCGGCAGGGGCCCGAAGCGGAGCATCGATTCCTCGTCGACGACGGTCGTGACGGTGTCCAGGTGCATCATCGCGCGACGGTGGGGCAGCGCGATCGCGATCACCCGGTCCACCGCGTCGTCGGCGAGGAGGGCGGCGGCCAGGCGCTCGACGCCGACGGCGCTGGTGCGCTCCGACATCCCGATCGCGACCGTGCGCGGGGACAGCATCATCACGTCGCCGCCCTCGACGCTCGCCGCCCCGGCGCCGTCGCGGCCGAGCAGGCGGCGCGGACCGCCGGGCCCGGCGAAGCGCGGATGGTGGCGGTAGACCATCTCCAGGTGGAGGCTCTCCCGCCGCCGGGCCGAGCGTCGCATGGCGCCGACCGAGACCACGTCGCCGATCCAAGCGGAGGTGTCGCGGGTGAACAGGTGGTTGGGCAGCGGGTCGAGCACGAGGTGCTCCTCCCCCACCCGCTGCAGCGCGATCGAGCGCGGCTCCGCCCCGAGCGACCTCAGCTCGCCGACGGTGATCCCGCCGATCAGCACGTCCACGAGCGCCTCGGCCTCGAGGTCGGCGAGCCCTCCGCGCAGGTCCTGGACGGCGATGTCGCCGAGCACGGCGGGGTCGAGGGCGCGGGCGAGCAGGTGCTCCCGCAGCCCCGCGTCGCGCACGATGTCGACGAGCAGGTCCCGCAGCTGGAGGACCTCGACCCCCTGGTCGCCCAGGAGGCGGGTGAGCTCGTCGTGCTGCGCCTCGGCGCGGTCCCGCCACAGCACCTCGTCGAAGAGCAGCTCCTCGCGGGTGTCCGGGGTGAGCCGCTCGAGCTCGCGGCCGGGTCGGTGGACGAGGACGGTGCGCAGCGGCGAGATCTCGTCGTGCACCCCGTGGGCGCCCGCGGCGGGGGCCGCCTCCGGGGTCGGGGCCGTGCCGGTGCTGCTCATGCTGCGCTCTCCTCGCGGGTCGACGTCCTCGTCGTGCCGGACGCTAGCAGAGCACCCGGGCGGGAGGATCGATACGCTGGGAGCACCCGTTCCCGTCATCCAGGAGGATCCGTGTCCGAGCTGTCCATCCCCACCACCGCCCTCGCCGACGGCACCGTCTTCCCGCTGATCGGCTTCGGCACCTCCGGCATGAAGGGCACGCGCGGCGCCGACGCGGTCGCGGCGGCGCTGCGCGCCGGCTACCGGCTCGTCGACACCGCCGCCCAGTACGGCAACGAGGCCGCCGTCGGCCAGGGCCTGCGCGACAGCGGCCTGGACCCCGACGAGGCGCTGATCACCACGAAGATCGCCGGCGGCGACCAGGGCCGGGCGGAGGCCCGCGAGGGTCTGGTCGGCTCGCTGCGCCGCCTTGGCCTGCCCCGCGTGGCCCTGACCCTCATCCACTGGCCGAACCCGTCGCGCGGTCTCGCCCTGGACACCTGGCGCACCCTCGTCGAGCTGAAGGAGGAGGGACTGACCCAGCACATCGGCGTCTCGAACTTCCGCCCCGAGCAGCTGCAACAGCTGATCGACGAGACCGGCGTCGCGCCCGAGGTGAACCAGATCCAGCTCTCCCCGGCCCTGCAGCGGCGGGAAGCCGTCGCCTTCCATCGCGAGCACGGCATCGTCACCCAGGCCTGGGGCCCGCTCGGCGGCCGCGAGGGCCTCGGCGAGCAGTTCGCGCTGCGCCGCGTCGCCGAGAAGCACGGCGTGAGCACCTCGCAGATCTCGCTGCGCTGGGCCGTGGACCAGGACATCGTCGTGATCCCGAAGTCGCAGGACCCGACCCGTCAGCGCACCAACGCGACGCTCGAGGGGATCTCCCTGGACGACGAGGACCGTGCGCTGCTGGCCACCCTCGACCTCGGGGAGGACGCCGCCTGGGACTCCCGCGAGCACGAGGAGTGGTGAGCACGGCCGCTCCCTTCGTCCCGGGACCGGAGCACCGTGAGGTCGTCTTCCTCACGGGCTCCGGGCTCAGCGCCCGCACGGGACTGGGCACCTTCCGTGGCCCCGAGGGCCTGTGGGCCCTCGAGCCCGAGACCGAGCAGGCCATGCACGCCTCGCTGCTGCCGGGCTCCCTGCCGCAGCTGTGGGCCGTGTGGGGGCGCATGGCCTCGATCGCGCTCGCGCACGGCCCCACTCCGGGGCACCGGGCGATCGCCCGCCTCGGCGCGCCGGTGATCACCCAGAACGTCGATGGGCTGCACCAGGCCGCGGGCAGCGAGGTCGTCGCCGAGCTCCACGGCAGCGCCCTGCACGCGGTGTGCCTGGGGCGGCGCTGCGACTGGCGGGCGGTGCTCGCGCCGGGCGAGGGATCCTCCCCCGAAGGCCACGGGGTGCCCGGTCACTGTCCGCGCTGCGGGGAGCCGACCCGCCCCGACGTGGTGCTCTTCGACGAGCAGCTGCCCTCCGCGGAGCTCGAGCTCGCCCTGCGCCTCGCGCGGCGTGCGGATCTCTTCGTCGTCGTCGGCACCAGCGGGGTCGTCTTCCCCGCGGCGCAGCTCGCGCCGCTGGCCCGGGAGCACGGGGCGACGACTGTGCTGGTGGACATCGCCCCGCCGCACGGCTCCTCGGAGCTGTTCGACCACGTCCTGGCCGAGGACGCGCACGAGGTGCTGCCTGCGTGGGAGCGCCGCCTCCACCGCGTCGGCGGGACCTCGTTCCTCGATCCCTTCGGGGGCTGAGCGCAGCGGTCCCGGCGGGCGCGCTCGACCCGCGAGGCCAGAGGCCCCGCGGGTCGCCGGCACCGGATCAGATCCAGATCGCCGGGTCGGTGTGCTCCTCGGGATGCGCGGCGCCGGCGCGGATCGTCGCCGGGATGCCGACGGCGGTCGCCCGGGCCGGGACGTCCTTGACGACCACGGCGTTGGCCCCGACCTGGGAGCCTTCGCCGAGGGTGATCGGGCCGAGCACCCGGGCACCGGCCCCGATCACCACGCCGTCGCCGACTGTGGGATGGCGCTTGACCCGCTCCATCGACCGGCCGCCGAGGGTCACGCCGTGGTAGAGCATCACGTCGTCGCCCACCTCGGCGGTCTCGCCGATCACGACGCCCATGCCGTGG
>Ga0079224_100010275_pt1 | contig 12837 bp, 13 predicted proteins | sample Stecom2015_FD_80414 | JGI IMG/M metagenome (GOLD analysis project Ga0079224, IMG submission 80414) | Agricultural soil microbial communities from Utah to study Nitrogen management - Steer compost 2015 | ecosystem: Environmental > Terrestrial > Soil > Agricultural land | place: USA: Utah...
CTTCATCAAAATTGCTTCTCAACAAAAGAGCTGAATCAGTCTGCGCCTTGTATACCACCTGACGTTTGTAGTTTTCCAGTCCTTCGTCCACGCTTTCCGTGATCTCTCTGAACATGTTGAAATAGAAAACCACCGACCAAAGGCCGATGATCACGAGGATCGAAACCGACAGATAGGTAAGGGATTGATTGAGTAATTTCATTTCTCGGTCAATTTGTAGCCTATCCCGTAGACTGCTTCGATCTCGATTCCAGCATCGACAGAGAGGATTTTTTTACGGAGATTTTTGATCTGATAGTAGATAAAATCAAAATTGTCTGCCTGGTCGATATGATCGCCCCAGACGTGCTCGGCCAAGGCGGACTTGGTGACCAGCCGGTTTTTGTTGAGCAAAAAATAGTTTAGGATATCGAATTCCTTCCTATTGAGAGGGACGGGGATTCCGCCCACCGAAAGCTGCCTCTCGCTAAGATCCAGGACTAGATTACCGATCTCGAGGGTGTTTTTGCCATCCAGATTTTTTCGACGCAGGACCGCCTTGATTCTCGCGTTGAGTTCTGCAATATGAAAGGGCTTGGTCAGGTAGTCATCGGCGCCCAATTCCAGACCCTTCAGTTTATCATCGAGTGAATCCTTAGCAGAGATGACAATGACGTTACCGGATTTTCCCGACTGTTTCAGTTGATCCAGCAGTTCAAGGCCGCTTCCGCCCGGAAGCATGATATCCAACAGAATACAATCGTAGTCGTATACGGCAAGTTTTTCACTTGCGGATTCAAAGTCGCTGGCGGTCTCGATCACATAATGCTCCTGGGCCAGCGAATCTGCCAGGTTCTTTTGCAATTCTAGTTCGTCCTCTATGATTAAAACTTTCATGACTCCAAAGATAGTTTTTGAATCTGGGAAAGAATTGGGAATCGTTTTGGGCTCGGCACCCAAGTACTACAATTTCTGATCTTTCCTGACACTAGGATCGACTTGGCAACGGCGACAACTATCCTGCGAATGCTTCTATTCGTTCCAGCCCTTTCCTTCGAAGATCTTGGAGATTGATTTTTTGATACGTGCTTCCCGGGTTTGAGCTTGCTTCGCTTGTGAAAAATAGAGGAGATAGCCCTTTTGCCTTCCGGGCGTCAGCTTCTCAAATGCGGTTTTCAATTCGGGGTCAGCGGCGAGTTTCGTTTGAAATTCAGCGACCATTTCGAACTGTTCGGTCTTTTTAAAGGCCACTTTTAGACCCGACTTTTCGACTTCGATGGCTTCAAAGATATAGGCTTTTAGGTCGGGCTTGAGTTCCCGGATTTGTTGAGAAGAGGTAAATCTGATCTGTCTTGCGGATTGAACATTCTCTGTTTGCTGGATAAGTATTCCGCTGGGATCCTTCAGCAGGACGCCTTTGTGAAACAGTAGCGCGCAATAGTCCTTGAAACCGTGAATCAACAGCACGTTGGTTCCGCCAAAGGTATAGCAAGGGCAGCCCCACTTCAGCTCTTCTGTCAGTCCTGTCTCCAACACAATAGCGCGAAGCATCCGGTACTCGTCCTTCCATTGTTCGGCCTTATCAAAAAAGAAATTTACTTTTGGATTCATCATGCAGAGGAGTATTGGTTTATAGTCTGATCTTCGGGCAATTTGGGAATTTTAGATGTTTTTCAAGAGGGTTTTCCCAATCAATCGCCCTTAGCAACAAATCGTTGGATATATTTTGGATCCAGTGCGATGAAGTGGAAGGGGCGATTTTTTGTTTTAGGTATCTGACTTGTTTCCCCCGACAAAAGCTGAGGTTGAAAGGAAAAGTAGCTGCTGTCTTTCGAGTTCTGTGAGCAAAAGACTAATTTTCCCACCTAAGCTTTTCAAGAAGATGATTAGAAAAATTGCGCTGTTCGTGTTGTTAGGTTTTTTCTCAAGCGCCTCTTTTGCTCAGAAAGCGGATAGGATCCTTATCGGTGCAGCCTCAGATCTGAAGTTTGCGCTTGACTCCGTTGTCAGCGCGTTCAAGAACATAGACAGCCGACCCGTGACCGTGACCTATGGTTCCTCTGGAAAATTGTTCGAACAGATCTCCAACAGTGCACCCTTTGATCTTTATTTCTCGGCGGATATCAGCTATCCTGACCTATTGAAGGAAAAGGGCTTGGCGGCATCGGATGTGTATCCCTATGGGATTGGAAGAATAGTGCTTTGGAGCAAAAAGCTGGATCCGACAAAAGACGGCATGCGATCGCTACTTTCTCCGTCCGTCCGCAAAGTAGCTATCGCCAATCCTAATCATGCGCCCTACGGCCAGCGGGCCAGGGAAGCGATGGCTTACTACCAGGTCTATGGAGCGGTCGAGGGTAAGTTGGTCCTAGGCGAAAACATCTCCCAAACGGCCCAATTCGTCACCACGGGTGCAGCGGATATCGGGGTTGTGGCACTGTCGCTTGCCATGTCTCCGACGATGAAGAAGCAGGGAGGGACGTATTACTTGATTCCTGATTCCAGCCATGCGCCACTGCTCCAGGGCGCGATCATTACCCGAAGGGCGATGGGGAATGACCTTGCCAAAAGCTTCTTTGATTTTGTAAAAAGTGAAGAAGCCAAAGCGATTTTAGCGTATTTTGGCTTCACCAAACCCTGATTGATGCTGGATTTTGAGCCTTTTTACCTTACACTGAAGCTCGCTCTCACGACGACCGTCTTGCTTTTGGCGTTGGGGATTCCCATCGCCTACTGGTTGGCATTCAGCCCGACCAGAGGCAAAGTTGTCTTGGAAGCATTGATTGGTCTGCCCTTGGTGTTGCCGCCCACCGTCCTGGGTTTCTATCTGCTTTTGGCCTTCAGCCCGGAGAACGGTTTCGGGAGATTTTTGGAGACCTACCTGGATATCCGGTTGGTTTTCTCCTTTCCGGGTTTGGTGATTGCCTCCATGATCTACAGCTTGCCTTTTATGATTCAACCGATTCAAGCGGGGTTTCGGGCAATTCCCAGAAATTTGATTGAGGCCGCTTATATCTTGGGAAAAAACAAGAGAACAACGCTGCTGAAGGTGATCTTGCCGAATGTAAAAAACTCCCTGCTGACCGGGATCATCCTGACTTTCGCTCATACGGTCGGCGAGTTTGGAGTGGTGTTGATGATCGGCGGCAATATTCCGCTGGAGACGCGGGTGATCTCCGTGGCCATCTACGACCAGGTCGAAGCCATGAATTACTCACAGGCGAATATCTATTCGGGAATCCTACTCGTGTTTTCATTCCTTGTCCTGCTGGGAGTCTATCTGATCAACAATCGTACGGTGCAAAGCTCCTATCCGGTATGATCGAGCTGAAGATCAATAAAAGACTTCACGGCCCAGAGGGCACGATGAACTTGCAGTTTGATGCAAAGATCAAGGAAGGGGAGTTTGTGACAATATTCGGCACGTCTGGAGCCGGTAAGACCAGCGTCCTGAGGATGCTCTCCGGCTTGCTATCGCCCGACTCGGGTAGGATAGTGGTGGGGGATGCCGTCTGGTTTGATCAAGAACAAAACATTAATCTAAAACCCCAGCTGAGAAATATCGGCTTTGTTTTCCAGGACTATTCGCTCTTTCCGAACATGACCGTACGGGGAAATCTCGACTTTGCCTTGCAGAAAGGCCAGTCCAAGACGATCGTGGATGATCTGTTGGATTTGATAGAGCTTACGCAACTGCATGACAAGCGGCCTTCCCAGCTTTCAGGTGGGCAGAAGCAGCGGGTGGCATTGGCCAGGGCTCTGGTGAGACGTCCCAGATTGCTCTTGCTCGATGAACCCTTGTCTGCACTCGATATGGAGATGCAGGCCAAACTGCAGGACTATATCCTGAAAGTGCATCGGGAATTTGGTCTCACGACGCTGATGATCAGCCACGATCTGATAGAAGTGATCAAGATGTCCCAACGGGTGCTGGTGATGAGTCAGGGGCGTATCGCCAAGGATGGCAAGCCCGCTGATGTGCTCCCGCTGGGCATTCTCAAAGAGATGATCGAAAAAGGAGGAATCTAGTCAAGTTTCCTACGCCCATTCTGTAAGCAGTGCACAAGATTTCTTTCCATTTATCAGAAAGTATAGAAGAGTCTTTTTAGACAGGATGTCTCTCGAAGCTCTCCGAAGGGGAGATTTTTCAGGTTATCAAGATTGAGCCCGAACTCCATGTGTCTGGAAGATCGGGCTCAACGGGATCTTTTTTTTGATCCAATCGCGACCGAAAGGATCTCAGAAAAGCCTCAGAACAATTTTTCCTGTGGAGGAGTAGCGCCAGCCAGTCGGATGTAGACGGTCGTCTGTCCACGGTGATGGGTCTGATGCTCAAAACATTTCTCCAGCGCCTGCCCCTTAGTCATCTCGAATCTTCCAAACAGCGTGGTATTTCCGGCCAGTTGGTCAGGAGTCATTGTTTTGACGGCGTTGATCACGAAGTCGTAGCCGTCCATCACCAGCTTGGTGACGTTTTCCTTGGATTGGTCGGTGCTTTTTTCGGATTCGCCCTGGCCGATTGGGCTGGACGCTCCTGTAGCAGCGGCTACAAAAGCGTAGTTGGCGTCTGTCAGGTGGAGCATCTGCTGAGCAAAGGAGCGCATCTCAGGAGTCGGTTTGAGGTTGTACTGGTCAGCGGGCATGGCGTCCAAGTATTCCTTAGTGTAAGCTTTTGCGCGCTCCCAGTCTTTGACGGTGTCGTCTGTACTTTGGGCGAAAGCGAGGGAACTGAATCCCAAAAAGAAGAGTGTAATCAGGGTTTTCATAAATGTCAAAGAGTTAAGGTTCAATAAGGATAAAAATACGATTTCTTTTTTCGGCTTTAGCCTTGATCTCTCTGTAGAATTAGCACTTTGCGGATAGGTTTTTCATTATTTGACCCTTCAAAAGAAAAACTTGCACCCGCTGGCGAATTCGGCAGCTCCGTCAAAGTTGTTAAATTCGTTTTTGGGAAATTATTTCCTATCATCGCAATATGCTACAGGACACCTTTGGACGTATTCACGATTACCTGCGAATATCGCTGACTGATAACTGCAACTTCCGCTGCACCTACTGCATGCCAGTGGAGGAGATGCAGTGGATGCCTTCGTCCAAGCTCATGAGCAAGGAGGAAATCTTGAAGATGGCAGAGGTCTTTGTGGGCTTGGGGGTGAAAAAGATTCGGCTGACAGGGGGCGAACCTTTGGTTAGAAAAGAGTTTCCCGAGATCCTGCAGGGTATTGCCCACCTGGGCGTCGAAACCACGATTACCACCAATGGGGTTTTGATCCATAAGCATATTGAGAGCCTGAAGGCGGCCGGGGTCCGCTCGGTCAACGTTAGCCTGGATACACTCAATCGCGAGAAATTTCAGAAGCTTACCCGCCGGGATCAGATTGACCTGGTTTGGGAGAATATCTTGCTACTCCTGAAGGAGGGGTTTCGCGTGAAGATCAATGCAGTTGCCCTACACGGAATGATTGAAGATGAGATTTGTGATTTTGTCAGAGCTACAGAAAAGCTTCCCATCCATGTCCGATTCATCGAGTTTATGCCTTTTGCCGGAAATCACTGGTCCAGCAAGCAGGTCGTGACTGCCAAGCAGATGCTTGATCTTGTAAGGGCCGAATATCCTGTCGAGAAGTTGGTGGATGAAAAGCACGATACCGCGAAAAAATACCAGGTTCCGGGATTTTCCGGCACGTTTGCGTTTATCACCACGATGAGCGAGCACTTCTGCGGGGATTGCAACAGACTGCGTCTGACAGCAGATGGGAAGATCAAGAACTGCCTTTTTGGAAAAGAAGAGCTAAATCTCTTAGCAGCTATGCGGGCAGGTGAGGATGTTGTGCCGCTGATTAGGACATCGGTGACAAGGAAGCATGCAGCTTTGGGAGGACAGTTTACAGCGGACTATCAGCAAGCTGATCCCGACAAGATTGACAACCGAAGTATGATCACTATCGGCGGATAAATGAAAGAATTGATCACCGTATCCGAAGCCAAATCCATCCTGAAGTCCTCAAAGCTAGTAGGCGCACCGATCATCCTGCCCCTGATGACAAGTTTGGGAAAGATCACCTCTTCTTCCGTGTTGGCTAGCATGGATGTGCCCTCATTTGACAATTCGGGCATGGATGGCTATGCGATAGCCTGGGACGATGCGGGCGAAAGTAGAGAAGTCGTGCATGTGGTGCAAGCTGGTGCCAGTCCGGATTTTCAGCTGGGGAAGGGAAAGGCCGTGAGGATTTTTACGGGGGCTCCGGTTCCTAAAGGTGCCGATACAGTGATTCCTCAGGAATATATTGACAGGGACGGCGATTTGATCTCATTCGAATCCAACCGCTTTTCAAATGGCAACAATGTCAGAAAAATGGGGGCTCAGTGTCGCGCCGGAGACGAAATCATCGCGTCTGGGACCAAGGTCACTCCAGGGACTATTGGTCTGCTCGCCTCTCTGGGAATCACCGAAATTGAAGTCTTTCCTTCGCCGAAGGTTGCGCTCATCCTGACAGGCGACGAGATCATAGACTTGGGCAATCCACTCCGACCAGGGCAGATCTACAATGCAAACGGTCCGGCTTTGCAGGCTTATTTGGAAATGTTGGGGATCACTGACCTATCGATCTACAAGGTCAAAGATGAGGAAAGCGAAGTGACACGAGTAATTGGTGAGGCGCTGACGAACTCAGATTTTCTGCTGCTCACCGGCGGGATTTCTGTTGGCGACTACGACTTTGTTAAAGAGAGTCTCGAGAAAAATGGGGTAACGCAGCTATTCTATAAGATAAAACAGCGGCCCGGAAAACCTCTTTTTGCGGGCAATAAGGGAGATAAACTGATCTTTGCCCTGCCGGGAAATCCAGCTTCGGTCTTGTCCTGTTTTATGCAATATGTCAAGCCCTGTCTACTAGAGTGGATGGGTGATCCGCTTGCCTGGGCGAATCCCTATTATTTGCCCATCGCCCAGGAGTACAACAAACGAGTGGAGCTTACTTTTTTTCTAAAGGCTAAACTAGAAGACGGGAAAATAGTCCTGCTTCCGGGCCAGGAGTCTTTCAATTTGCTTCCCTTTGGAGTCGCAGATGGATTGGCGGAGATTCCTCAACCGGTGGAACATATCCCTTCGGGAAACTTGGTGGCGTTCTATCCTTGGTAGGAAAATCGTCTATCCCAAGTGAAGATTTCTCAGTACTTGATTGCTTTAGAAATCCAGACAGGAACTTCCGCCCTCGAGTTGCCTCGTCCTATGGGAATAAGACGGAATCGAAGTCTTGATAAGAAAGCCGTACGTACGGCGATTTGGTGGGTGATATTCATCTATTCTAGCTCCATTGTGTTATCTTTAAAATTCAATATTAGCTGAAAAAATGCCCAATAACATCCACATCAAGGCCTTTGGAATGGTTGCGGAAAAGATCGGTAGCACCGACTTGACGCTGGATTATTTCCGGGATTCCGATGCGCTTTTGGAAGCACTTCAGGCAAAATTTCCGGAATTGAAATCCGTCAAGTTCAGCCTTGCCATCAATAGAAAGATGATTTCCAGAAAACAGGAGATCCCTGAAGATGCCGAGATTGCCTTGTTGCCACCCTTTTCAGGAGGATAAGATGAACCGATTCGAAAGACAAGTCATACTTCCGGGTTTTGGGACGGAAGCTCAACACAAGCTTCAAGACGCGAAAGTACTGCTCATCGGAGCAGGAGGCTTGGGTTGCCCCATATTACTATACCTTGCTGCGGCGGGTGTAGGGAAAATCGGCGTGGTGGACGGCGACTCCGTAGCACTATCCAACTTGAATCGCCAGGTTCTTTTTGGAGAAAAGGATCTGGGAAAGAATAAAGCGGAAACGGCCGTCCGATACTTTCAGGACAAATATCGGGACATCCGATGGGAGATCTTTCCGGATTTTATCTCCGTAGAAAACGCCCAGGAATTGATCTCAGACTACGACCTGGTGATCGACGGCTCGGACAATTTTCCGACCCGATATATGGTCAATGACGCATGTGTGTTGCTGGGTAAGCCCTTGGTTTTTGGAGCAATCTACCAGCACGAGGGGCAGGTTTCGGTCTTTAACTTAGGTGAGAATTCCTGCAACTATCGGGATCTGTATCCTAAGATGCCTTCTGCTTCCGAGGTTCCTAATTGCTCCGAGACGGGGGTCTTGGGAGTTTTGCCCGGGATCATCGGCAATTTGATGGCGCTGGAAGCGATCAAGGTTTTGACCGGCTTTGGCAATCCGCTCAAAGATCGAGTACTCTTTTTCAATAGCCTTTCCTCCCAAACTTACGAGGTGGAAATCTCCCCAAATCCCGATAGCCGCTTGGCTATGCCCGGATCATTGACGGGTTTTGAGATCATGGACTATGAACTTGCCTGTGAGGGAATCAAGCAGCTGACCTGGTCGGAGGCCATGGGCAAGATGGGGATGGAAGTGGCCTTTGTAGATGTCCGGGAGCCAGGAGAAATGCCTCCTCTGGAGTGCACTGGTCTGTTGAAGATACCAATGTCCGATCTGCCGGCTCGACTCAGTCTTTTGGAGAATTCGGATGAGATTCTGTTTTTCTGCCAAAGTGGAATCCGCAGCCAGAAGGCCGCCCAACAACTTAAGAATGAATTTCCCGAAAAGCGGATTTACTCCATCAAAGGCGGAATCAATGCGCTAAAAACCCAGTAAGCTAATCATGGAAAAGGAACGCAAGCCCAAAAATATATTTGTCCAAGGACCCATTTCTCCCGAGACCATAGCCAAATCCATCGCCAATCACAGCACAAAGACAGATATCGGCGGTCACAGCATCTTTCTCGGCCAAGTGAGAGCGGATGAAAAAGCAGAAGGAAAGGTCATCGCCATTGATTACACGGCCTATGAGGAAATGGCGTTGGAGAAGGCTTTTGAGATCCGTGAGGATATCTTTGCGAAATATCCGCTGACCTGTATGCACATCTATCACAGTTTGGGTGCGGTCAAGGTAGGGGAGCTTTGCCTGTTTGTGTTCACTTCTTCCAAGCACCGCAAGGCTGCCATGGACGCCTGCGACGAGCTGGTCGAGCGTATCAAGGCCGAACTTCCGGTTTGGGGAAAAGAAATCCTCGACACGGACAATCATGTGTGGAAAGTGAATGTCTAATGCAGGATGTTCGGGGCCTGGTGCTGGACGACAGCATCGCCTAGCTTTCCCATAGTCTGCGACTAGCTGCGGTCTATGGACTATCTACTAAAAAAATCTGAACCTATGATCAACATTACCCATAAATCATCCACACTTCGGAAAGCAATCGCTCAGGCCATCGTCAGTGTGAGCAAACCGGAGACGATCCTTGCAGTAAGAAACCGAACTGTGCCCAAAGGCGATGTATTGGAGATGGCAAAAACCGCCGGACTTTTTGCGGCGAAACGCACAGCGGACATGATCCCGGATTGTCATCCCCTGCCGATTGAATTTACATCTGTGAGCTATGAGATCGACGAGATGGAAATTAAGGTCATCGTGGAGATCCATACGGTCTACAAGACGGGGGTGGAGGTGGAGGCCATGCACGCGGCCTCAGTCGTGGCCCTGACCATGTACGACATGCTGAAACCGATAGACAAGGGCATCAGCATCCAGCACATTCAACTCCTGGAGAAACGGGGCGGGAAGTCGGATCAAAAGTCGGACTTCAGCAAGCTGAAAGCTGCGGTGGTCGTCTGCTCAGACTCCATCTCTCAGGGAGTCGGCGAAGACAAGTCTGGGAAAGTCATCATCAGCAAACTGGAAAATCTAGGTGTACAGGTGCTGAATTATGTAGTGATCCCCGATGATAGTGATCAGATTCAAGATGCAGCCCACGACGCGGTTGCGCAAGGAATTGATATCTTGATCTATACCGGTGGGACAGGGCTCTCGCCGAGGGATATTACGCCGGAGGCTTTATTGCCGATTCTGACTCGCAGAGTGCCGGGGATCGAAGAGGCTATCCGCTCCTACGGACAGCAACGGGTGCCGACAGCCATGATGTCACGCTCTGTCGCCGGGACGATCGGAAAGATGCTTGTCTTAGCGCTTCCGGGTTCAGCGGCCGGTGCGCGGGAATCAATGGATGCGGTCTTTCCTGCTGTTTTTCATGTGTTTCCTGTCTTGGCTGGAGCGAAGCATTAGTAGAGAGTAGCTAGTATCAAGTAGCTGGTATCAAGAGCCATGAAACAAGAGGCAAGAGGCGAGAGTCAACAAATAGAAGCGAGAAGCGAGAATTTGAGAAACATCACTCGGAAAGGCTAGAGCTGGCGCCACAGGATAATCAATGACAGCCCCGCTGGCTGGAGGAGGAAGTGAAAATGCACAGTGTACTGATGAGCTGTGCATTTTTTTTCCTTATGCCAGCTCTGGCTTGAGCGCCTCGATCTCGGCCTTTAGCGATTCAAGCTGGTTCTTCATCTTCTCGATTATTTCCTCGGAATCCAGCTGGAACGAGTTGATCAAATCGTCGTAATAGGCCAAGCCTTGATTCAGGTTTTTCCAGAATTTCTCCAGATATGCTTCCTGCTTGGCGGATGCTTCCGGCACCAGTTTTTGGAACTCCTTCTTCAAATAATCCACGTACAGCTGAGCTTCTTTGACAAAGACGTGAGGCCGGTCTGACTCAAGCTTGAGGGAGATCTTACCATAGATGTGATCGACCATCTCTTTCAGGCTGAATTTGCTTTTGAAATAGGCCAAATTCGGACCAGGACAGATCGTTACCGCGCTGAGATTTCTTCGGGGAGTCTCTCCCTGTGCCAGGATTGCCGGGGCACTCAGGCCTTCGCATAGACAATCTTTTTCCAAGACTCCGGACAGGTCTTTTTGGCTTACCTTCCCTTCGTCGAAAAGCTTCGTTTTCAGATTTTGGTATTGCCGGGAGGCGGTGCAGATCGGTTTTTCGGTAAACTCGGTGCTGAAGCTCAAAAACTTCTTGTAGCAGGGGCTGCCTGGTCTGCCTTTCTCGATTCGTTCTCTGCGCTGGACTTCTCCGCTGCTGGTGCGCAGATTGTTAAAAGGCACGCCGAGAGGAGAAGCATGGCTGAGGAAAAAGTCAGATTTTTTGGCGGTAATGATCCGCTGGATTGTCTCCTCATCCACAGAAGTCGCCTCAGGCACAAGCAAAAACGGACTGCCCCATCCGGTGCCATCTAGCTCATAGTGTTTTCTCAAGAAAGTGTCTTCTCCGGCCGTCCCGATCCCTCCCTGATAGGTGATCTTGATAGATTCATTTTCTTGTAAAAGAGGCTGCTCTTTATGGTTTAAAGCTGCGTTGCAGGCTTGGCGGATGGTCTCGCTGAGCTCTTTTCGATTTACTTTGAAATCCTCCAGGATGGGCCCTGCGAGAAATCCGTCTGAAGCGAACGCGTGTCCCCCGCAGTTCAGGCCGGATTCGATCCGGAACTCGGAAACCCAGAGGCCTTTTTTGGCGAGAAATTTACCCTGAATCAAAGCGGACCGGTAATCGCTCACCTTGAGGATGATCCGTTTTTTGAGCTTGCCGTCCTGGTCAGGGAAGAAGTCGGAGAATTGTTCTGCATAGCTGTAGAGGGCTGGGTTCATCCCTGCGGAAAAGACCACCGAAGCCTCCAAGTTGCTTTTAGCGAAGCCACGCAAAGCAGACAATGCATCTGAATATTCTCTCGAAAGCTCATTGCCAGCCTTATCATAGTTGAGTTTGTCGACCTTGGTCATGATGTTTACATCAATTGATCCGGGGGTCAGCAGACTGATCAGCCTTGTCTTTAAGTCTTTTTTTTCTGAAGAACCTGCGCTCAGATATTCCTGAAAAAGCTGCGCGACTCGGCTTTCGTTTGGAAGTAAAGCGACCAATTGCCGCATGGTTCCTTCTGCTTCCCAGTCTTCATTTTCGAGGTCTCTCATCTGCGACTGGGTCACATCGTGAAGGAGATTTAGGTAAGCTTCGACGCGTTTGGCGCGGTAGTCGGCCTCTGTTTCGAGGATTGGGACAAATGGAAGATCAAGTTTCTTGGAATGGATTCTACGCATGTCCTCCAGCAGAAAATCATCCATGATGGAGACCACGCTGGAGATGCCGAATCTGGCGACCTTGAGTGGCGTATCGACGGTGTATCCCAAGCCCATGACGGGGATATGGAAGGTGTGAAGTGCGGAGTTTTGGTACATGTCTAGAATGCGGTCAGCTTGAGCAATGAAGTCTCAAATTTACCTCCGACATCCTCTCTCTACTTCTGAGATAAATTTTGCACGCAACTGACTTTTGTCAGTAATTATGTTGGACGGGCTAAAGGAGATCTGTAAACACAGAATCCGGCCAAGCACTCCTTAAGTCAATCGTGCTGAAGACGGATGACTGAGGTTACGCCTTGATCTGTTGGGACTTTCGGATGTTGGTCTAGATGGCAGCCGGCCAAATTCAAATATCTGAAGAAGGAGTTCTAAAATTCCATTTCAATGCTTTCTCCTGCTTTCAGCTGGAGATCTATCTCCGATCCGTCTGCTAGGAGGATGACCTTGTTGCCTTTGTCGGAGTGCACTTTGACGGTCTTAATCTCTCCGCCTGCCCAGGTGAAATCCAGTGTGAATCCACCTCTCGCTCTGATCCCCTTCACCGCCCCAGAGGACCAAGCTTTGGGCAAAGCCGGCAGGACACGGATTATGCCCTCTTCGTGCGATTGAACCAACATCTCCGAAACCCCCGCCGTGTAGCCGAAGTTGCCGTCGATCTGAAAGGGTGGATGCGCATCAAAGAGGTTGGTGTAGAGTCCGGTAGAAAGCAGTTTTTTGATGTGGTCGTTGGCCATCTCGCCGTCCATGAGCCTTGCGGAGAAGTTGATCAGCCAGGCACGTGACCAGCCGGTTCCTGCCCCGCCGTTGGCGCGTCGGTA
>Ga0079224_100010276_pt1 | contig 12836 bp, 8 predicted proteins | sample Stecom2015_FD_80414 | JGI IMG/M metagenome (GOLD analysis project Ga0079224, IMG submission 80414) | Agricultural soil microbial communities from Utah to study Nitrogen management - Steer compost 2015 | ecosystem: Environmental > Terrestrial > Soil > Agricultural land | place: USA: Utah...
CACGAGCAACCCTTCCGAGTCCATGTCGAGGCGTCCGACGGGATGCAGCCCCGGTCGCGCCGGGACGAGCTGCATGACCGTGGGCCGGCCGCGTTCGTCGCTAGCCGTCGTGACGTAGCCGGCGGGCTTGTTCAGCAGGTAGGTGACGTGAGGCTCTCGCACCGCGAGCGGTCGCCCGTCGATTCGCACGTCTTCGTCGGGACCGGCGCGGTCGCCCAGCCTGGCGACGCGCCCGTCGATCGTCACGCGCCCCGCCGCGATCAGCACCTCGGCCTTGCGACGACTGGCGATCCCAGCGCGTGAGATGAGCTTCTGGAGGCGCGGTCTTTCGTCCACCGCGGCATGATAGGCCGGTTACCATCGGCGGCGATGCGCCCTCGGGTGCGGCGGCGGCGCTCCAGGTCGAGCCCGAAGCTTTCTCCAGGGTCGCGACGGTAGACATGTCGCGGAACATGAGGTGGACGGATGACTGAGACTGGCACCCCGCTCGCGGCCTACGCGGAGCTCCTGACCGGCTACTGCGTTCGGGTCTCGCCGGGCGACAAGGTGATGTTGAGCGTCGACCTGGCCGCCGTCGAACTGGCGAGGCCGCTCGCCCGCGCGGTCCTGGCAGCCGGCGGCGAGCCCTTCCTGCGCCTCAACTATCCGCAGGCCGTGAAGGACGTGCTGGAGCTGGCTTCGGACGAGCTTCTGAGCTCTCAGGCGGCAGTCCAGCTTCGCGAGATGGAAGCGATGGACGCCTTCGTCAACGTGTCGGCTCAGACCAACTCGCGTGAGCTGCAGACCGTGGACAGGCGCCGCCTCACGCTCCTCGACAAGCGCATGGCGCCCGTTGGCCGGAGGCGCGTCGAGCACACGCGCTGGGTGACGACCCTCTTCCCCACACCGGCGGCAGCGCAGGACGCCGGCATGTCGACCGACGCGTTCGAGCGCTTCGTCTTCGACGCGATGTTCCTCTACGACAGCGAACCGGCCGCCAGATGGGTCGAGCTGGGTCGGCGCCAGCAGGCGCTGGTCGACCGCCTGGCTGCGGCCGACGAGGTCACGTTGCGCGGCCCGGGCACGGACCTGACGCTGCGCGTGAAGGGCCGGCCATGGGCGAACTCGGACGGCCGGCGCAACATGCCGTCTGGCGAGGTGTTCACGAGCCCGCTCGAAGACAGCGCCGACGGGGTCATCACGTTCACCGTGCCCAGCAGCGTGAAGGGAGCGGTCGTCGAGGGCGTGCGGCTCAGGTTCGAGGCAGGCCAGGTCGTCGAGGCGACGGCGGAACGCGGTCAGGACGTGCTGGACGGGCAGCTCGCGACGGACCCGGGTGCCAGGTACCTCGGTGAGCTGGGGATCGGCACGAACCCTCACATCCGCGTGCCCACCCTCAAGACCCTCTACGACGAGAAGATCCTCGGCACCGTCCATCTGGCGCTCGGCAACTCGTACTCGTCGACCGGCGGCACGAACGACAGCGCGATCCACTGGGACCTCGTATGCGATCTCCGAGAGGGAGGGACGGTGACCGTCGACGGCGAGCCGTTCCTCGAAGACGGACGGCTGCTGTGGCTCGAGTGAGCCCGGCGAGGCGGCCTAACGCGCCGTCCAGCCGAGGTCTATCGAGTGCACCGTGCCGGTGACGCCCCACGCCTCCCGGCTGACTAGGTAGGAGACCAGCCCCGCGACGTCCGCCGGCTCGAGCATCCGCTTGATCGCGACGCCTGAGAGGAAGACCTGCTCCTCCACCTCGGCCTCCGAGATGCCCCTGGTGCGGGCCTGGTCGGCGACCTGCGCGGAGACGAGCGGCGTGCGCGTGTAAGCGGGCGCGACGACGTTGCACGTGACCCCGTGCCGTCCACCTTCGAGCGCGGTCGTGCGGGCAAGGCCGACGAGCCCGTGCTTGGCGCTGACGTACGCCGCCTTGAACGGACTGGCCGTGAGGCTATGAGCGCTGCCGACGTGAACGATCCGGCCGCGATCGCTGGCCGTGAGGTGTGGCCAGGCGTGCTTCGTCAGCAGGAACGGGGCGGTGAGCATGAGCTCGAGCATGTGGCGCCAGCGGTCCGCCGGGAAGTCAGGCAACGCGTCTATGTGCTGGTAGCCAGCGCAGCAGACGAGCGCGTCGAGGCGGCCACCGGCCACCGCCTCTTGCACGACCCGCTCGCACGCCCCCGGCTCGGTCAGGTCCGCAGGCACGAACCGGGCTCCGGCGCGGGCAGCGGCACGCGAACCGATCTCGGCCGCCACGTCCGTGGCCACGACCGCGAAGCCGTCGGCCACGAGACGCTCGACGATCGCCAACCCGATGCCGCTGGCACCGCCCGTCACCAACGCTGCCGGCGCCAGGTCTCCTGCCATGCCCGACTCGCCCGCTCCTCGAAGGCCCATGACCGCGAGGATACGACCGACTCCCCGCTTGCCGCTGTGGGCCGAGACCGTGATACACTCGCTACTTGCCGGAGCGGCGGGACGCGGGCGCCGAAGGCTCTCTAGCCATGCGGAACGCACTCCCGTCCGGCACGTGTAGGCGTACGGCGTGCCGAAGTGGCGGAACTGGTAGACGCGTACGATTCAGGGTCGTATGTCCGTGAGGACGTGTGGGTTCAAGTCCCATCTTCGGCACCAGTGAGTGGCGCCCCGGGTCATCCCGGGGCGCTTCTTCGACGTCTCTACTTCACGACGGCGTCTCTACGTCGCGGCCATTCGCGGCGGTCGGCCCTACCGGCCCAACCCTCACGCCACAGGCCTTGCCTACCCCTCCAAGTGCTCGAGGGCTCCGAGCCGCCTCAAGGGCCGGACGACCGCCGCGAGGAGGGCCAGGCGGTTCCGCCTGAACTTCTCGTCCTCCGCCATCACGAGCACGCCGTCGAGGAACGCGTCGAGCGGAGCCTTGAGGCCGAGCAGGTCCGAGAGGCCGGGCTCCAGCGCGACCTGAGCGTCAGTGAACGGCGCGCCACGCGAACCCGGGTCGTGAGGCTCGACAGCGGCGACCACGGAGGCCAACAGCGCGCCCGCGCCCTGCACGCCACCTGGCAGCGCCTCGTACAGCGCGGCCTCCTGCTCCTCCGTGAAGAGCGCGGGGTCGACGGCCTCCAGTGGATCCTCGTCGATGGACGCCGGTTCGTAACGGTCGGCCAGGTTGGAAGCCCGCTTGTACAGGGCCATGAGATCGGCGAACTCTGGCCTATCGAGCAGTCGCGTGAGCAGGACCGTGCGCCGCAGGGCGCCCAGCACCGTGTGGCTGCCCTCGACCGCGGCCCTCGACACCTGCGTCCGGATGCCGCGTTCGTCGAGCAGCGCCGCGACACGGTCCCAGATGAACCTGGTGACGTCCTCGAGCGTGCCCGCGTCCACGGGGACCGTCCCGGCCCGGTACGCGGCAGCAGCGGCCTCTACGAGCGTCGGGACCGCTGCAGGCCAACCCTGCGCGGCGAGCACCCTGACGACGGCATGGGCGTCGCGCCTCAGGCCGAACGGGTCCGCGGATCCGGATGGCCGTTTGCCGAGCGCGAAGAACCCGACCAGCTTGTCGAGACGGTCGGCGACGGCGAGAACTGCGCCCGTCTCCGTCGGCGGGAGCTCGGCCTCTGGCCCCTGCGGCATGACCCCGCCCATGAGCGCGTCGGCGACGGCCTGAGGCTGCCCTTCCGCCAACGCGTAGGCGCGGGCCATGACGCCCTCGAGCTCAGGGAACTCGTAGACCATCTGCGTCGCGAGGTCTGCCCTGAACAGCGGCGTGGCGCCGGCCAGAGCCTCCCTCTCGTCCTCGCCCAGGTTCACGGCGTCCGCTACGGCCGCGGCGCCCGCCGCGACGCGCGCGGTCTTGTCCGCCACCGAGCCCAGCTCGCGCTGGAACGCGATCCCGGACAGCGACCAGGCGTGCTGCGACAGCGAACGCTCCCGATCGGCTTGCCAGAAGAAGCGGGCGTCGTAGAGCCGGCCGGCGAGCACGTCCTCGTACCCGCGCCTGACTACGTCCTCGTCCTCCACCCGGTTGTTCGACACGCCGACGAAGCGCGGCGCCAAGGCGCCGTCTGCGCGCCTGAGCGGGAAGAAGCGCTGGTGCTTGACCATGACTGCCAACAGGACCTCGTCGGGAAGCTGCAGGTACTCGTCACCGAAGCGGCCGAGTATCGGGAACGGCCACTCGATGAGGTTGGTCACCTCTTCGAGCAGCGCAGGGTCCTCGACCGGCGTGAGGCCCTCCGTGGCCGCGAGCTCGACTATGGCCGCGCGCGTCGCATCCCTCCTGTCTGCCTCGCCCGCCATGACCCACACGCCCCGCAGGTCCTCTGCGTACGTAGCGGGCGAAGAGATCGTGACGTCACCCGGCGCAAGGAACCGGTGGCCGCGCGTCGTCCCCCCGCCAGCGACGCCGGCGGCGCTCACGGGGATCGTGTCCCCGCCCAACCGGGCGCAGAGCCAGGAGACCGGCCTGACGAACGCCGTCTCGACGTCAGCCCAGCGCATCTTGCGCGACGCGGGCAGGTCACGCACCAGCTCGGCGAGGAGCGCGGGTAACACCTCTTCGGCCGGTTCTCCCCCGGAGACGACCCTCGCGTACACGTACTCGCCTCGCTCGGTCTCGCGCCTTTCCAGGTCCGAGACGTCGACACCCGATGAGCGGGCGAACGACTCTGCGGCCCTGGTGGGAACGCCCTCCGCGTCGAAGGCTATGGCTGCCCCGGGCCCCCGCCTATCGATCACGCGCTGGGCGCTGGTGTCGGGGATCTCGGTCGCGACCGCCGCCAAGCGTCTCGGCGTCGCGTAGACGGTCACCGAGTCGGGCGCCAGGCCAACCGCCTCCAACCGCTCACGCAACAGCTCGCCCAACGCCCTCGATCCCTCGGACACGTACCAGGCGGGCAGTTCCTCGGTACCGATCTCGAACAGCAGGTCGCGGCTCACGCGCGCTCCGCGTCCTGGGCCGCCGGCGCCACGTGCGCGCGGGCAACCGCTTCGGCCAGGCGCCGGATGCGCTGCACGTAGGCCTGGCGCTCGGCGTGTGACAGGACGCCGCGTGCATCGAGGAGGTTGAACGCGTGCGAGCACCGCATGACGAACTCGTACGCCGGGTAGTGAAGGCCCTCCTCGAGCAGGCGCCTGGCCTCCACCTCGAACCGCTCGAAGAGCTCCCGCTGCAGGTCAGGTTCAGACTTCTCGAAGTTGTACCGGCTGTGCTGAACCTCGAACTCGCGGCGCAGGTCGCCGACCGTCACGTCGCGCGACATCTTGAGATCGAATGCGTGGGAGACGCCTTGAAGGTACATGCCGATCCGCTCGAGCCCGTAGGTCAACTCCACCGATACTGGTCGGCTGTCCATGCCGGCGACCTGCTGGAAGTAGGTGAACTGGGTGATCTCCATCCCGTCCATCCACACCTCCCAGCCCAGACCCCAGGCGCCCAGAGTGGGCGACTCCCAGTTGTCCTCGACGAACCGCATGTCGTGTGCACGGAAGTCTATGCCGAGCTCACCCAGGGAATCGAGGTAGACCTGCTGGACGTCTAGCGGGGATGGCTTGAGGACGACCTGGTACTGATAGAAGTACTGGAAGCGGTAGGGGTTGTCGCCGTAGCGACCGTCGACCGGCCTGCGACTGGGGGCGAGTCCGGCTACGTTCCAGGGCTCGGGACCGAGCGCTCGCAGGAAGGTGGTCGGGTAGAAGGTGCCCGCCCCGACCTCGGTGTCGTGGGGCGGAGCGATGACGCAACCCCTGTCAGACCAGAAGCGGTCCAGGGTGAAGACGATCTCCTGTAGCAGCATCCCTTGCCCCTGTACGTGGCGCCCGACGATTAGCTGTCGCTTAAAGCCGGAACGCGGAATCGTAATGAATGTCGTGCCCGGCTCACGGGCAGACGGGTACTATAGCACCAGGCCCGCAAGGCGCTTTTCGCGCCGAGAACGCGTTCTCGCCTACGGATCGCGCCCAGCAGCGCGGAGGATAGCTTGAACCGCTACGACGACAGAGCCCGGTTGGTCTTCCACTTCGCGCGCGAAGAGGGGAGCAAGCTGGGCCACGCGATGATCGGACCCGAGCACCTCCTCCTCGGCCTGATGCGCGAGGGCGGCACCGCCAGCAAGGTGCTGGCGGAGTTCGGCGGGACACTCGATGGGTTCCGCACTCAGGTCGAGAGCATGGTGGGTCGTGGCGATGGCCTGCCACGCAACGAAGCAGCCTCCATCACCCCCCGTGCCCGTCGCGTCATGGAGCTCGCGGGCAGTGAGGCGCGCAGCCTCGGCTCCAACGTCATCGCTACGGAGCACATACTCCTCGGCATCATCAGAGAGGGCGACGGCGTCGCCTACCGCATCCTGCAGGAGCTGACGCGGGACGTCGACACCGTCAGGTGGCGCATCCTCGCGGCCGCTGACCCCAAGAACCAGGCCGAGTCGGTCAACACGCCCTTCCTGGACGAGTACGCGCGCGACCTCACCAAGGCTGCGCAGGACGGCAAGCTCGACCCCGTCATCGGTAGGACGGAAGAGATACGCCGCGTCATCCAGATCCTCAGCCGCCGCACGAAGAACAACCCCGTGCTCATAGGCGAGCCAGGCGTAGGCAAGACGGCCATCGTCGAGGGCCTCGCCCAGGCGATCGTCGAGGGTCGCGTCCCCCCCAACCTGGGCGGCGTGCGCGTCCTCTCCATCGACCTCTCCAACGTCGTCGCCGGCACGAAGTACCGCGGCGAGTTCGAGGAGCGCCTGCGTCAGATCATCGAGGAGCTGCGTAGTGCCCGGGTCGTCGCGTTCATCGACGAGCTGCACACGCTGGTCGGAGCGGGCGGCGCCGAAGGCACCCTTGACGCCGCGAACATCCTCAAGCCGCCGCTCTCCCGCGGCGAGATCCAGGTCATAGGCGCGACCACGACCGGCGAGTACCACCGCTACATAGAGAAGGACGCCGCGCTGGAGCGCCGGTTCCAGCCCGTCATCGTGCTCGAGCCGTCCCCCGAGGAGTCGCTCGAGATCCTCGTCGGCCTGCGTGAGAAGTACGAGGCGCATCACGGAGTCGTCATCCCGCACGAGATGCTCCAGATGGCCGTGCGCTACGGCGAGCGCAGCCTGCCCGGCCGCAACTTCCCTGACAAGGCCATAGACCTCATAGACGAGGCGGCGTCCCGTACGCGCCTCAACAAGTCGCTCGGCTTCCCCGTCATCGAGGAGGAGGACGGCACGCCGATCGTGGGCCGTGCCGACCTCGAGGCCGTCGTCGATTCCTGGGGCGGCATCTACGTCGACGACCAGGACGACAGCAAGCTCGCCAGCATCGAGGACGACCTGAGGAGCAAGGTCGTCGGTCAGGACCGCGCCATCAGCGCGCTCGGCGCGGCGCTCCGGCGCTCGCGCGTTGGCCTCGGCGGCCGCACGCGGGTCGCGGCCTCGTTCCTCTTCGTGGGTCCCTCCGGCATCGGGAAGACGTTCCTCGCCAAGCAGCTCGCCGCTTTGCTCTTCGGCAGCGAGCGGTCGCTCGTCCGCCTCGACATGAGCGAGTTCCAGGAGTCCCACTCGATCAGCAAGCTTATCGGCGCCCCTCCAGGGTACGTGGGCCACGAGCAGGGTGGCCGTCTGACCGAAGCGGTACGGCGCCAACCGTTCAGCGTCGTGCTGCTCGACGAGATCGAGAAGGCGCATCCGGACATCTACAACACGTTCCTGCAGGTGCTGGACGACGGCAGGCTGACGGACGGCCTGGGCCGCACCGTGGACTTCCGCAGGGTGATCCTGATCATGACCAGCAACACGGGCTTCAACAAGGGCGGCACGGTGGGTTTCCAGGACGATACGGGCCAGGGGCACGAGACGCCGCTCAAGAGCCTCTTCACGCCCGAGTTCCTCGACAGGCTCGACGAGGTGATAGCTTTCGACACGTTCGGTCGCGACCATATCGTCGAGATCGCGAGGCAGGCGCTCGAGGAGATCCGCGGGGAGCTCGCGGGCCGCGACATAGACGTGACCTTCGCCAAGGAGGTCGCCGAGTTCCTCGTCGACAAGCTCCCGCAGGGCGAGAGTGCGAGGCCGCTGCGGTCGGTCATGCGCGAGTACATCGAGGACCCGCTGTCGCTCGAGATCCTCGCGCGGGGCTCCGAAGACCCGCTCCTCGTCACCATCGAGGAGGGCAAGCCCGTTTTCGCCCGTCCGGTCCCGCTGGTCTGAAGCCGCCACCGTTAGCAAGAACTGATGCGACCCGCCAGCAAGCAGCCGGGAAGTGAACCGCGTTTGCCGCCTTCGCCACGTGCGCCCGGTCTGGCGTTGGTTACGCTGCGCGGGATGCGCCGTAGCCCTCCCGGGTACAGGTCTTGGCCCGCGTAGCCACCTCCTACGTCTGTAACGAGTGCGGGGCCAAGAGCCCCGCGCCCCTCGGCCGGTGCCCGCGCTGCGGCACCTGGGGCAGTGTCACCGAGGACGAGACGCATGCGGCCTCGCCGGCGCGCGCCAAGAGCCGGCCGGCTCAGACCACGCTCCTGCTCGGTATAGACGGAGACGCGCCCTCCCGGTTCTCGTCGGGCGCCGGCGAGGTGGACCGCGTGCTCGGCGGCGGGTTCGTAGACGGCTCCGCCGTCCTCCTCACGGGCGAGCCCGGGATCGGCAAGTCCACGCTCCTGTTACAGCTAGCCGCGTTCACGGCAGCGGCCGGAGCGGACGTCCTCTATGTCGCGGGCGAGGAGTCACCGCTGCAGGTTCGCCTGAGAGCTGATCGACTTCGGGTCGGCGAGGGCCTGGTCCTCACCAGGCAGACCGACGCGGCCGCGGTCGCCGCCTACCTGGTGCAGAGAAGGCCGAAGCTCGCGATAGTCGACTCCATACAGACGATGACCTTGGGAGACGACGGCGTGCCGGGCGGCCTCGCCCAAGTACGCGACTCCACCGCCGTGCTCATCGCTGCGGCCAAGGAGTCCGGCACCGCGCTCGTGCTCATCGGCCACGTGACCAAACAGGGCACGGTGGCAGGGCCCAAGGTCGTGGAGCATATGGTCGACGCGACGCTCTCGCTCGAGTCCGCCGGCGACCTCAGGGTCCTGCGCTCGCTCAAGAACCGTTTCGGCGCGACCGGCGAGGTCGGTGTCTTCGAGATGACGGAAGGCGGCCTGAAGGACGTTCCCAACCCGTCGGCGGCCTTCCTGGCCGAGCGGCCGATCGGCGTGCCCGGGTCGGTGGTGGCGGCCGTGATGGAGGGTCAGAGGCCACTGCTGCTCGAGGTGCAGGCCCTCGCCTCGAAGAGCCCGTACGCCGCGCCGCGCCGTGTCGTCCAGGGCCTGGACCAGAGGCGCGTCGACGTGGTCCTCGCGGTGCTCGAACGCCGGTTGGGATTGCCGCTCGACGGGCTCGACGTGTACGTGAACGTTGCGGGCGGCCTACGGGTGACCGACCCCGGAGCAGACCTGGCCGTTGCCGTCGCCGCCTACTCCGCCGTCACGAACAGGACGGTCGGAGAGTCTACGGCCCTGGTCGGCGAGGTCGGCCTCGCAGGCGAGCTCCGCAGCGTCAGCCAGCTCGGCAGGCGCGTGCAGGAGGCGGAGCGGGCCGGATTCGACCAGGTCGTGGGCCCGCGGTCTTCCGAAAGGGTGCGCGGTGTCGGTACGCTGACCGAAGCGCTCGCGGTCGTGTGGGAGGGAAGTTGAACGGTACTGCCGCAGAGCATCGGGGGCATGGTGACGTGGCCAAAGGCGACGACCGACAGGCGGGCTTACCGGAGGAGCGGCTGGGCAGCACCGTGGCCAGCGGCGTCTTCACGTTGGCCGGCGGCGCCGCCGCGTACTTCCTCAGCCTCACGCTGCTGGAGCCACGTGGCTTGTTGGCCGGGCCGAACAACCTCTTCTACCTGACTATCGTCGGAGCGCTCACGGCCCTGCTGCTCACGCGCGGCCCGGCGCGCAGGGTCGGCCGGGTCTGGGCGAGCACCGTCAACCGCGCGGCCTCCGTCGGCCCCGACGTCGTGGTGTCTGTGATAGTCGGCGCCACGGTGGGTCTGGTCCTGACCATCCTCGTGAACACCGTGCTCGCGGACATCCCCGGCTTCACCTGGTACTGGTCGGTGCTCATCGCGGTGATCGCGGTCGTTGGCTGCGCAGGGTTCTTCGTCGCGAACCGGCGCGTGCTGCCTGGCCTCCGCTCGGCCGGCGCAGCGATCGCCGCCTCGTCAGGCCCGTGGCACGACAAGGTCGTCGACAGCTCAGCCATAATCGACGGCCGCATCCTCGACGTAGCGGAGGCCAACTTCATCGACGGCCGCCTGCTCGTACCTCACTTCGTGCTCGCCGAGCTGCAGCGCCTCGCGGACTCCGATGACCCCCTGAGGCGTCAGCGGGGCCGGCGCGGCCTCGAGGTCGTCGACAAGCTCGTCTCTCACAAGGACCTCAGGGCCGAGATCGTAACGGTCGCAGACGACAACAAGGTGCCGGTCGACGCACGGCTGGTTCGGTACTGCCTGGACACCGGCTTCGACCTGGTCACGACCGACTACAACCTCAGCCGCGTGGCGTCCCTACAGGGGGTCCGCGTCCTGAACCTCAACCAGCTCGCCAACGGTGTGAAGGTCACCTACATGCCAGGTGAGCGCCTATCGCTCAACGTCACCAAGCAGGGCAGGGAGTCGGGACAGGGGCTCGCGTACCTCGACGACGGCACGATGGTCGTGGTCGAGGACGCCGCCGAGCTCGTGGGACACAGCGTGGACGCCGTCGTGACGTCGAGCCTGCAGACGAGCATGGGCCGCATGATCTTCGCCCGGCTGGCAGACGGGTAGCCATCGGCAGGGGCGCACTGCATCGGCTCGCGTTGACACCCTGCTGTAACGGCAATAAGCTCTTGCGTGCGCCTGCCCGGCCGTCGGCGTGGCGCGACGTTGGTTATCGAGGGGCCTTAGCTCAGTTGGGAGAGCGTTCGCTTTGCAAGCGAAATGTCGCCGGTTCGAGTCCGGCAGGCTCCACCACCCACCAGTACGCGCGACCCAAGCCGCGCCCACAAGGGCAGATGTCCCGGTCAGGCTGGGTCGCGCCCCATGCTAGATTGGGCGGAGTTTTGACGCATGGCGCGAAGAAACCTCGCGCTGGACGTGTGTACCGCGCCGGCAAGCCGAGTAGGTCGCCGGTGATGTTCGAGGAGGTAGTCCGCCGAGCATGTTGTCGACCACCCCGTGCCCCCTTGACCACGCCGGAGAGTGTGCGCAGCCAGTCGGGATGCTGGCCGTTCTCCACGCTGCCGGCCAACCGGCGGGCTGAGGCATGCCCCAGCTCTTCCCGCCCACCACCAACTCGCTCATCAAGTGGTCCATGTGGGGCGGCGGCGTCTTCCTCCTCTTGCTCGTGGGAGCGCTGACCTTCTATGCGAGGGCAACGAACAACAACGTAGGCGTGCCCGTCCCGCAACCCGTGGACTTCCCCCACAACACGCATGTCGTTCAGGTGGGCCTCGACTGCAGGTACTGCCACTCGACCGTCGAGACGTCGAGCACGGCCTCGGTGCCAGCCACCGAGACCTGCATGACGTGCCACTCGCAGATCAGGACGAACACGCCTCAGCTGGCCGCCGTCTTCGAGAGCTGGGAGACCGGCGTCCCGATGCAGTGGAACCGCGTCCACGACCTGCCCGACTACGTCTACTTCGATCACAGCGTTCACGTGAACAACGGCGTCGGTTGCTCGAGCTGCCACGGCCGGGTCGACCAGATGACGACCGCGTTCAAGGCGGAGCCCATGACCATGGGCTGGTGCCTGGAGTGTCACCGGGACCCGGCGACGCAGCTCCGGCCCCGCAGTGAGGTCCTCAACATGGAGTACGGGTTCCCCTCCCTTCCGGAGGAGAGACGTGCGATCGGAACGGAGCTGATCGAGGCGTACCACATAGACACGGATAGGCTCATCCAATGCTCGACCTGCCACAGATGAACCCGACAGGCGGAGACGAACCGCGCGACTTCACCCGCATACGCGAGAGGCTCTCCGGACAGGAGGGCCCGGCGTACTGGCGCAGCCTCGGAGAGCTGACCCAGACAGACGAGTTCCGGGAGTTCCTGCACAAGGAGTTCCCGAGGCAGGCGGCACCACTCGAGAGTGGGCTGGAGCGCCGCGACTTCCTCAAGCTGTTAGGCGCCAGCATGGCGCTCGCCGGGCTGGCCGCATGCGCCAGGCCGCCCCTTCCCCACGAGAAGATCGTCCCGTACGTGAGGGCGCCCGAGGAGATCACCCCAGGCAAGCCGCTCTTCTACGCCACCGCCGTCACCTACGGCGGCTTCGCCGAGGGTGTCCTGGCCGAGAGCCACCAGGGCAGGCCCACCAAGCTGGAGGGCAATCCGGACCACCCGGCCAGCCGCGGAGCCACCGGCGCCGTGACCCAGGCGGAGGTTCTCTCCGTCTACGACCCCGACCGCTCGGGCGCGATACAGGAGGGCGGCGAGGAACGCCAGTGGGAGGACTTCGTCGACGCGTTGACGCAGACGGTGTCCGCGCTGCCGGAGGGCGAAGGCCTTGCCATCCTCACCGAGAACGTCACGTCACCGACGCTCGGCGCGCAGCTCCAGCAGGTGCTCGGCGCCCTGCCCCAGGCGGCCTGGTACCAGTGGGACCCGCTCCATCCCGACAACGAGGTTGCCGGGGCGCGTCTGGCCTTCGGTACCGACGTCAGACCCGTCCACGACCTCACACAGGCCGACGTGATCGTCTCTCTGGGTGCCGACTTCCTCGACCGCGGACCCGGCCGACTTGCCCACGCCCGCGACTTCGCCCAACGCAGACGCGTGCTGCGGGCGCAGGACTCCATGAACCGGCTCTACCAGCTCGAGAGCAGCCCCTCGCCCACGGGCGTCGTGGCGGACCACCGGGTGGCGCTGAAGCCGTCCGCGATCGCAGC
>Ga0079224_100010277_pt1 | contig 12835 bp, 11 predicted proteins | sample Stecom2015_FD_80414 | JGI IMG/M metagenome (GOLD analysis project Ga0079224, IMG submission 80414) | Agricultural soil microbial communities from Utah to study Nitrogen management - Steer compost 2015 | ecosystem: Environmental > Terrestrial > Soil > Agricultural land | place: USA: Utah...
GTGCTTTAAGTCCCATTTAAAAAACAATATATTGTTGAGGATCTACCGGGGTTCCGTCCACCCACAGTTCAAAGTGAAGATGTGGTCCCGTGGTGAGTTCTCCCGTATTTCCCACAGCTGCAATTACTTCTCCTTTTTTGACTACGTCACCCATTTTTTTATATACCGTAAGCGCGTGCTTATAAACCGAAATCATTCCGCGCTGGTGTTGAACGATCACCACATATCCTGTATCGGGTGTCCAATCGGTAAAAATGATAGTTCCCATTGCTACCGATTTAATGGCTTCTCCCTGTTGAGCCGCAATGTCTATGGCAAGGTGGTTTTCTTCTGTAACATAACCTGCGGTGACAATGCCTTTTAAAGGTGTGAACAAAAGATTACCGGATTCATTATTATCTTGATTTCCCTGTACGCTGAACAATTCTTCTTGTTCGACTTCTTTGCGTAATTTCAAATCTTCTTCAGTAGGGGATAAATCGACTTTACTTAAATCCACCGATTTGGTAATGGGATTTTGTATGGTATCAATTTCGGGAATCGGAACTTCTCCCGACAAAATCGCCCGAAGGTTTTTGATGTAAAGATCATTGGCGTGCGTCCGGGTTTCAAGCTGGTCAATCTGCCTATAAAGATTTAATATTTCTTCTTTGTCCTGAACATCTATTTGTTTTTCAGAAGGAAGTATGTAATCATGCAAAGGTGTATAAAGTAATGTCAGCGTAGTGCAGGCTATGGTAAAAAAAGTCATCAGCGCAATGACTACCAAGACGTTCATCCTGTTTAACCGAAAGGAGAATTGTTCTTCCTGCGACTCTTCATTTAGAATAATCAGCGTATGTTTCTGAAACAATTTCCGGAATATGTTTTTCTTTTTTTTCGTCATTGGTACTAAATGCAAATATCTGAATAGATTTTAAATCTATCATACAAGATTTTTTTAAATAATGCGTTTTTATTGTAGTTTTGTCGGGATTGGATAACTTATGAAAAAGAATTTAATTGCATTTGCCTGTTTGGGATTATTGGTCAGCTGTTCTGTTAAAAGAGATTCTGCCAAAAACAGGGCATTTCATAATACAACTGCGTGGTTCAATACATTGTTCAATGCAGAAGAAGAAATGGATAAGAAAATTGACGAACTCGAAGTCAATTACCAAGATAATTATTCAGAAATTCTTCCGGTTGATCCCCGACCTGAAATCGTTCAGCCCGAGTTTAGTGAAGATTATATAAACCAACAAGCCGCAGGATTTAAAAACCGTCCCGGAGGATCGGGAGAAAACAACGAGCCTTCCGTAACCGGATTTCAATTGGTGGAAAAAAAGGCTTTAAAAGCAATTGAAAACCATTCAATGCTCATAGATGGCCGGGAAAGAAATAAAACCATGACCCGCGCTTATTTGATTTTGGGAAAAGCGCGTTATAACAACGGAAAGAGTTTTGAAGCCTTGGAAGCATTAAATTATCTCCAAACCAAACTTCCCTATCATAAAAAATTCACTCCCGAAGCCAGATTGTACACAGCCTTGGCTCATTTTCAAACCGGTAATCAGTTTGAAGGAGAAAGAATTTTGGAAAACCTGAACAAAGATGACGGCTACAAAAGGAAACTTCGTGAGAAATTTTCAAAATATTATGCAGAGAATCTGATTAGAAATGGTGAATACGAAGAAGCCCTTGAAATTCTGGATGAAACGATTGCCAGCACAAAAAACAAAAAACGAAAAGCCCGTTATTATTTCATAGAAGGACAATTGTATTCCCAACTTGACATGCAAAATGAAGCAGGAGAAGCTTTCATGCGTGTTTATAAAATGAAGCCCGGATTTGAAATGGAAGTAAAATCCCAACTGGGTATCGCTGCCAATTTCGATCCTGAAAGAAACAGTTATAATTCCTATAAAGAACATTTATTGGACGTTGCGAAAAAAGGAAATTATGTTTCGCGTAAAAATGAATTTCTTTACGCCATTGGTGATATGGCCATAAAAGCCGATAAAGTAGAAGAAGCACGAAAATATTTAAAAGAAAGTTTTGTAGGTCCTGCTTCTGATCCATATATAAGAGGTAGAGCTTATGAGCGCTATGCCGACCTTGAATTTGATCATGGTAATTACGTTCACGCTTCGGCTTATTATGACAGTGCTTTGTCGGTAGCGCCGTATGACAAAGACATTGCTCGAATTACGGAAAGAAACTCTTCTCTAAAAGTCCTGATGGAAAAATACTATCTGGTTAAGAAAAATGACAGTATTTTGAAGTTGGCTTATATGAGTCCGGAAGAAAAAGAGAAGTTTTTTGGAGATTATATTGAAAAATTGAAAATAGAAGACGCAAAACGTCAAAAGCAAATTGAAGAAGAAGCTACCATTTTCCAAACCCAGACCAAAGGAACAGGTTTTGGTGGTTCATTTGCTGACGAAGGCGGTAGTTCATTTTATTTTTATAATAATTCTTTAAAATCCAACGGGCAAAACGAATTCAAAAGAATTTGGGGAAATGTCCGGCTGGCTGACAACTGGAGAAGTTCAACCGGTGGTGCGCTTAGCCTGGAAGAACAAGAAGCACAGTTGCTGGGACAAACCGATGCGCAAAATCCAAGAAGATATGAGTTGGATTTTTATTTGGAACAAATTCCAACCAAACCCTTGGAATTAAATAAACTTAAAATCGAACGCGATACAACTGAATTGTCTTTGGGAATTGGTTATTACGATTTATTCAGCAATGCCAAAACAGCCACAGAAACACTCGAACATCTTGTTTCGACACCACCCAAAGAACAAGCTACGGAAGCACAGGCCTATTACCAAATTTACCGTATCAACCAAAAAGAAGAAAATACAGCAAAAGCAGACGAATATAAAAATCTGATTCTTTCAAAATATCCGAATTCAATTTATGCCGAATATATTTTGAATCCGGAAGTTGATTTCATCACACCTACGACACAGGAAGCATTGGCATTTTATGAAGAAACTTATGCTTTATACAAAGAAGATGAATTTGAAAAAGTAAAAGCCCGTACGGTAGAAGCCATTGAAAAATATCCTACGGAAGCAATCATTGCCAAATTCTCATTGTTGAATGCACTTGCCATCGGGAAGACACAAGGTCGTGAAGATTTTATTTCTGCGCTGGAATTGATTACCGTTGCTTACCAAAATACGGACGAAGCCAAAAAAGCACAAGATATTTTGGATCTATTGAGCGGGAAAAAGAAAACCGTAGACAACGAATCGGGTGCAACTTCTGAAGAGGAAAGGAAACTGAAAGAATCTGAAAAAACCAAACAAACTGAGCAGGGAGCGGGTTTGAGGGATTCCGGATCAAATTCGGCCAACAACCAATCGTCTAATAATAGATCACCTAATAACAAACAGAATAATAAATCTGCTAATTCTAACCGAAAAGAACAAGGTTCCAGAAACAGCCCGGGCGCACCGGGTGAAAGGTAAAAAATTTAGAAAAAAGGCTTTTAAAATATATAAACGGGGTAATTCTGGTCTTTAATTTCAGGAAGAAAAAATCAAATAAAATCAGATTATTTTCCCGTCTTTTGCAATATGAGTTTGCTTTAATTTTCCCCAATTTCCCGCATCAATCGGTTTGGTAGCTTTTTCTATGATGGTCGTTTTGAAACCCAAATCCAGCGCATCATTGGCGGTAAAATAAACACAATAATCGGCTGCTAATCCACAAACAAAAACTTCCGAAACATTCCGGTCTTTGAGGTAACCAAAAAGTCCGGTGTTTTTTCTTTTCCCGTTGTCGAAAAATCCGCTGTAACTATCGATTTCGGGATTCATTCCTTTTCTGAAAATTGCTTCGATTTTATTGGAATTTAAATCTTTGTGAAATTCCGCGCCAAAAGAACCTTGTACGCAATGCACCGGCCAAAGCACTTGTGGTAATCCGTTCAAATCAATCACTTCAAATTCATTTTTACCGTTATGATTTTTTGCAAAACTTTTGTGATGAATCGGGTGCCAGTCTTGCGTTGCTACAATTAATTCAAAATCATTTTGAAGTTGATTAATGATAGGAATCACTTCATTTCCACCGGAAACAGCCAAACTTCCGCCTTCCAGAAAATCATTTTGTATATCGACGATGATGAGGGTTTTCATTTTTGTGAATTATTGATAAAGATTTCGGTAAAGTTAATACTTTCTACATTTTACTTTATACAATTACACTTTCGAACTATCTTTGCGCCATGGCAAGAAAAAAGTCAAAGAATATATTTCTGGAAAACATAGAAGTGTTGCGTGCGGGCGCAAAAGGCGTTTCCGTCGGGAAAACCGAAGATGGGAAAACGGTTTTGATTCAAGATGCCGTTCCGGGCGATGTGGTCAATGTTTCGGTTTTCAAAAAAAAATCGAGCTACCTGCAAGGGAAAGCAACTGAAATTCTTAAAAAATCCGAATTCAGAGTGGAACCCAAATGCATTCATTTCGGCGTTTGTGGCGGTTGTAAATGGCAAAATCTGAGTTATGATGCCCAATTGAAATTCAAACAAGATGAAGTCGAAAATAATTTGAAACGGATTGGTGGTTTTCGGGATTTGGAAATCACGCCGATTTTGGGCTCAGCAAAAGAATATTATTACCGAAATAAATTAGAATACACATTTTCAAATTCCCGCTGGCTGACTTTGGACGAAGTTCGCGATACCGAAGCAACTTATGACCGAAATGCACTCGGATTCCATATTCCGGGACAATGGAGCAAAGTTCTGGACATCCAAGAATGTCATCTGCAAGCGGAACCTTCCAACGCAATCCGATTGGAAGCCAAAGGTTTTGCCAACGAAAATGGATATGATTTTTATGATTTGAAAAATCAAGACGGATTTTTGCGAACGCTTATGATTCGTTCCAACCAAAAAGGTGAATTTATGGTTTTGGTTCAATTTTTCAAAGAAGACAAAACCAAAAGAGAAGCTTTTTTACATCATTTACAAGACAAATTTCCGCAGATTATTTCTTTGCTTTACGCCATTAATCCAAAAGGAAATGATTCGATTTATGATTTGGAAATTGAAACTTTTTCGGGGCAGGATTTCATCATGGAAGAAATGGAAGATTTGAAATTCAAAATCGGTCCGAAAAGTTTTTATCAAACCAATCCGGAACAAGCTTACGAATTGTACAAAATCACAAGAGAATTTGCTGATTTGAAAGGAGATGAAACGGTTTATGATTTGTACACCGGAACGGGAACGATTGCGCAATTTGTTTCAAAAAAAGCAAAAAAAGTAGTAGGAGTAGAGGCGGTTCAGGAAGCGATTGATGCGGCAAATGCCAACGCAGAACGAAACGGAATTACGAATTGTACGTTTTATTGCGGCGATATGAAAGATATTTTTACCGATGAATTCATTGCGCAAAACGGAAAGCCGGACATCATCATTACCGATCCGCCACGCGACGGAATGCATAAAAATGTGGTGGAAACGATTTTGAGAATTAATCCGAAAAGAATTGTTTATGTAAGTTGTAATTCGGCAACGCAGGCACGTGATTTGGAATTGATGAAAAATCAATACGAAATCAAAAAAATCCGTCCGGTCGATATGTTTCCGCAAACGCATCACGTAGAAAATGTTGTACTTTTGGAACGAATTTAATTCAGAAAAATGAAGAAAAGATTTTGGGTATTGGGGTTAATTTTCTGTTCACTCTGGACAGTTTCATGTGAAGAAGACGATGTTTGCGTAGGCGAGGGTACACCCTTTTTGACTGTAGTGATGAGAAATAATGTGGGAACGGCCAATCTTGCCGATACTTTGACAATAGAAGCTTCACCGACAGTGGATTTCGCAAACCCTGACACTATTTATTTAAAGGTTTTTACCGATAGTTTAAAATTACCCTTAGGTGGGTTAGACGAATCCCAAACTTTTTTCAGATTGCGCAGAAGAAGCAATGCGGACCGTGATATTTTGACAGTAAATTACCAAACAAAATCGGAATATGTATCGAAGGCTTGCGGATTTAGGATCACGTATGAAGACCTGAATTATTCGTCTAGTTTTAACCATATTGAAGCCATTGAACCGGCTGAATCAAATGTTTTAGAAAATGAAACGATTACCAATTTATATATCCGTCTTAGTAATTAATTTATTTACACTCCGTGTTTCGGCACAAGAAGATTCGGTTTCAATTGAGTCTCAAACGCTCGTTCGTGAAAACGAATCGGTTACAGATAGTATTTTTAGCCCCAAGAAAAGAACCGGTAATTTATTTATCGGTGTGGATTTGTTTAATCCGGTTGTTTCTGCTTTTACGGACAAAAGAGGTGGACAAGCAATGATTTCCTATAAAGTTTATAAAAAATGGAATGCCGTTGCAGAATTAGGTTACGAGAAGAATCATTATGATGAATTGAATTGGAATATAGACGTAAACGGAATGTATTTCAAACTCGGGTTCAATTGGTTTATCTCACAGGATTATGAAGATGCTTCCAATGGATTTTATACCGGTGCACGTTTTGCTTATGCAATGTATGAACAAACTGTAAATCAGTATCCAATTAGAATTTCCGGGAACCAAGTTGACGAATACGGTAGTTTTCCTGCTGAAAATGTCAGTGCTTATTGGATAGAAATAGTTGGAGGAGCAAGAGTTCGATTGATTAGTAACTTTTATGCCGATGTTTCTATTCGCCCAGAAATTTATGTGGGAAGTAAAAAACAGGAAGGTCTTGATCCATTGGTTATTCCCGGTTATGGTAAAGATATTGGTCCCATTAACTTTAGTGTTTTCTGGGGTTTGACTTATAAATTATTCTAAATCTCATTATTTAAATATAAAAAATGCCCGGTAAAGTCCGGGCATTTATTTTTGATTGAATGATTTATTTCTTGATAATTTTCTGTGAAATTATTCCTTCGTCTGATTTTAAATAAACCATATAAGTTCCTGAAGGTAAAGAACGGAAATCGATGCTTTGCAAGTTTTTCAATGATTTGTAATCTTTTTTGATTACCGTTTGTCCCATTTGGTTGAATACAGTTAGATCGACATTTTTCAGATTTTTATTCAATTTTATATTCAAATTGTCTACAACAGGATTCGGATAAAAACTAACCGCATCGTTTAAATTTACATCAGAAGTTCCCATAGGTGAGTCAATTCCCGTCACTATAAGTGCAAAATTCTGAGAACTATTAGTTAGCGTGCCTTTGTGGTTTACAGTGATGGTATAAGTTTGTCCTGCAACCGGATTTTCAATGAAAACTTGTTCTACATTGTCCACAGCATTATCTTCTTGTGTGGCAGGAGAGGAAGGTGATTCCGGATCTAATTTCCAAGGATAAAAAGTATTTCCACCGTTTGTAATTCTTAAATCCAAATCATTAACCAACATAGGCGTGCGATCATTTAAAGCCAATTCAGGAAGAGGAGTTCCGGCAGGATCCAACCAAGCAATAGTAGCTTTCAAAGGTTCATCTCCCGTCGCTGTCACTTCCATTGTGTAAGAAGAACCATCGTTGATTGTGAAGTTATTAGAAAAAGCATTTTCGTTAACATTTAATAATATTTCGGCGGCACCAAAAGCGTTGATTAAACCGTAACCAAATCTATAATCAGGTCCTAAAGCTGTTCCGGATTCAAAAGCGGAATGAATCAATAAAGCTTTCATCATATCGGAGCGTAAATAACTATCGGAACTTTCCTTTTTGATTTGTTGCAAAATCAAACCAACACCAGCAGCAGCTGGAGATGAGAAAGAAGTTCCGGTATTTGCTCCATAGCTCGAGTCATTGTTTGAAGTAGGAGAAATAACTGATTGTCCAATGGCCGTCACATCGGGTTTTATACGTCCGTCATCAGTCGGCCCAAAACTGGTAAATGAAGTTGCTACAACATCTGAAGGATTTTCGTATCGGTTGTCACCACCAATTGGATTGATTGCACCTACCAAAATGATATTCTTTGCTACAGACCCCGCAAATGAAATACAGTCATAACCACCCGTTGACACACAGTCATTGGGTCTGCTTACCCCTGTAAACAATTGCCAAGAATTATCTGGCGCATAAGCATAATGGTTAACTACGCCACTGGGACCTTCACCTCGGTTGTTTCCTGATGATTTAAACATACTGTGTTGGGGAGCATTATAAGCAAGATTATCCCAATACGCATCTGTGTCTGTATAAAATCCAAATAAAACCGATTCTGTGGGTGAAATATGAGGATAACCATACCAGTACCAGTTTGAATTACTTGTATTGTAATACCAACCAGTAAGTGACCCATAGGAATGATTTGATATCATATAATCCGCATTTTCCGGACTATTTGATTCCGTAGTCATTTCAGGGATATTATTGGTATAATTATAACCTTTTAAATTGGCCTCATACGCTATTCCTTGCGCATTCTCAAGTAATCCTTGGGCTACAATTACACCGGCTACCGGTGTCGAGTGTGATCCTGATCCTGTATTTTGAATATTAGTTACTCTTCCTCCAAATTCTTCATGAGTTGTACGTATGGCTCCTCCATCCCAAATATAAGCCATCATTCCTGCACCTGTAACTGAAACTCCCGGAATGGTATTGTTATACAAATAATCCACGTTCATTGAGTTAATTTGAGTTCTACTGTCAACAGAAAGATACTCATGAACCCCCAACGCATTCACACCCTCATAGGAAACTTCTTCCGGAAAAGAATGTGTAGGTTTCAAATATAGTTCTTCATATACTTTTGCTTCATCATACTTTTGCTGTGCTTCTCGTGCAATTTTTTCTAATTCCGAACTATTGATTTTTTCCTGAGCATTGGCTATTAATCCCAACATACAGGACGCTAAAAATATAGTTTTTTTCATACCCTTTATTTTATATTTTATAAACTTCAAATATAGAAACTTTTGCGGTAAATTGACCATAGTTTAAAACAATCGATTTTCCTTCAATTTTCTCGACCGTCGCCACACTGTTGCTATCTTTGATTTTTACACGGTCACCAATTTTTAAACTTTCTATAGACTTTTGAACTTCTTTTTCTTTCTTTTCTTCTATCTTTTTTTGTTCGGTTTTTATGACTTCTTTTTTTCTTTTCAATTCTCTCTGAACTTCTTTTTGAACGATTTTTTCTTTCTTTTTTTCTACCGCAAGAACTTCTGTTTTTTTAGAATTTTCAATTTCAACCCATTTCAGAAAGTCACCAATTAATTTTTTCTTGTTTTTCGATTTTAAATAATCATTCGCCCATTCGTTCATTTTTTTTCCGGCTTGCAACGTCTTCAATTCATTGTCGTAAAGCTGCTGAAAATCAACTAATTTTTCTCTGATTTTTTCATTGCTTAATTCCAATTCTTTGTTTTGAGAAGCAGAAGTTTGCTTCAATTCTTCTACTTGATTTTTTGTTTTTTGAATTTCGAATTTTTCTTGTTGAAGTTTCAAAATCGTTTTGTCCAAACGAACTTTGTCTTGCTCGACTTTCTTTTTTGCGCGATTAATTAATCTAAATGGAATTTTATTTTTTTCCGCCACTTCAAACGTAAACGAACTTCCCGCTTGCCCGATTTCCAATTTATAAAGCGGATTCAATGTTTTTTCATCAAAAAGCATACTTGCATTGATGGCTTCCGGAAGGTTTTCCGCAGCGATTTTGATGTTGGTGTAATGCGTTGTAAAAACACCAAATGCTTTTCTTTCGTAGAATTCTTCAAAGAAAACTTCGGCAAGCGCACCACCCAATTCCGGGTCGGAACCTGTTCCGAATTCGTCCACCAACAAAATCGTGTTTTCATCTACATTTCTGATGAAATATGACATTTGTTTCAATCGGTAACTATATGTACTTAATTGATTTTCAATAGATTGATTATCTCCAATATCAGTAAATATTTTATCAAAAAATCCGATTTCGGACTTCGGATGAACCGGAATCAAAATTCCACTTTGGATCATCAATTGATTTAGACCAATGGTTTTCAGCGTGATACTTTTTCCACCGGCATTCGGACCGGAAATGATGATGATGCGTTGTTGGGTGTCCATTCGCAATGTTTGCGGAATGGTCGGTAATTTCTTTTCTAAATTCGATAAATAAAGCAACGGATGAAAAGCATCAATTAAATTCAATATTTTTTTCGGTTTGATTTGTGGAAGTGTCGCATTGATTTTCAGTGCAAATCGTGCTTTTGCTTGCGTGAAATCCAGATATTCGAGCAATTCTTCATATTCTTCCAAAAGCGGTTTGTGCACAGCGATTACAGCAGTCAGTTTGCGTAAAATTTTGACGATTTCTTTTCCTTCTTCCTCTTTTAATTCTTCCAATTCCCGATTGGATTTTTGAACACTTTCCGGTTCGATATATGAAATTGAACCCGTTTTGGAAGTTCCTAAAAATCTGCCTTTTACACGTTTTCTGACCGAAGACTGAACGGCAAGGACACGTTTATCGTCCACAACCGTTTCTTTGATGTCATCCAAAAACGCAAGATTATGCGTAATTGATTTTTTGAACAATTCTGAAATCCGTGCGGAAAGTTGTTTCATTTGCTTTCTGATGGCAAATAATTCCGGACTTGCATCATCTTTTATTTCACCGTGACGATTGAAAACCGCATCAATTTCCTTGATGATTTCTTTTTCATAATTCACTTCAGAAACCAAAGAATTCAATTCCGGAAAATATTCTTCAAATTTTAAAATGAATTTTATTATTTCTTTGATTTGAAGCGAATTAGATTTAATCTGAAAGAATTGTTCGGCATTCAAATAATAATTTTCGATTTCCAGCCGTGGCAGAAAATCTTTCATATAATAAAATTCCGAAAAAGGAATGCTGTTTTCGCTTTCGAAACTGGAAAGATATTCGTTTGTTGTTTTTAAATCCTGAACCAGAAAATCCTGATTTTCATAAGGTTTCAAATCCAAAATAATTTTTGAAGTTCTTTCATTGAAAGCAAATTCGGCTATTTTCTCCAATATTTTCGGAAATTCCAAATCGTTTAAAGTCTGTTCGGCTACCTGCATTGATGCAAAATTAATCTATATTTGGGAATTAAGAATTGAAAATAATGGATGTGAAAATTGAATCTTCGTGGAAAGAAGTTCTGAAAGATGAATTTGAGAAACCTTATTTTAAAAATCTGGTAGAATTTGTCAAGTCTGAATATGAAACGCAAAAGATTTATCCACCTGGAAAACAGATTTTTTCAGCATTTGATCATACACCTTTTGATGAAGTGAAAGTAGTCATCATCGGGCAAGATCCATATCACGGGCAAGGTCAGGCGAATGGTTTGTCTTTTTCGGTGGCCGATGGAGTTAAACAACCCCCAAGTTTGAAAAATATTTTCAAAGAACTGCGTTCTGATTTGGGGAAAACCATTCCGGAAAGTGGAAATCTGGAACGTTGGGCAGAGCAGGGTGTTTTGTTGCTCAACGCTACTTTGACTGTGAGAGCTTCTCAAGCAGGTTCGCATCAAAACAAAGGTTGGGAGCAGTTTACAGATGCGGTCATTCAAAAATTATCGGATCAAAAAGCAAATTTGGTTTTTATTCTTTGGGGTGCTTATGCTCAGAAAAAAGGAAGTATCATCAATCCCGAAAAACATTTTATTATAAAATCAGCTCATCCATCGCCCTTCTCGGCTCACAGCGGATTTTTCGGAAGTCAACCTTTCTCTAAAACCAATACCTATTTAAAATCAATTGGAAAAAAGGGAATTACTTGGTAACATATACGACAAATGACTTCTATTTAAAGAAAAATGTCGTAAATTTGGAGTATGAAAAATGAAGATAACAATATAGTAGGAGAACCCGCGATGGCTTATGCTCGTTCAGGGAACTTAACAACCGGGAACAAAACCGTTTTGATGAAGGTCATCAGAGGTGGAATCGAATTCGACCAATTCCAAAAAATGGTTTCAAAATATCCGTTTTCTTTAGAAGAATGGTCTTCTTTTCTTCATCTTTCTGAACGCACAATCCAACGCTACAAAAAAGAAGACAAAAATTTTGATGCTTTACAATCAGAAAAAATCTTACAAATTTCACTTTTGTACCAAAGAGGCGTAGAAGTTTTTGGAGACCAAAATAATTTTGACATTTGGTTAGATTCCATCAACATCGCTTTAGGGAACATAAAACCAAAAGAGCTTCTTGATAATGCTTTCGGGATTGCATTATTAGAGGAAGAACTTACCCACATAGAACACGGAATCCTCGCATGATTGTTTACCGATTGAGCCGTTCTAAATATTCGCAGGATCTTTCCGGAAAAGGTGCTGAAATCGCCGGAGGACGATGGAATTCAAAAGGAATTGCCGTGATTTATACCGGTCAAAATATTTCTTTGTGTATGACAGAAGTTGCGGTGCATATGCCATTGGGAATTGTTCCAAAAGATTATGAATTGATTACGATTGAAATTCCAGACGAAGAAATTCAGGAATTGAGAAAGTCGGAATTACCTGAAGATTGGCGGTTGTCTTTATCGATGAATGAAACCCAAGAAATCGGCAATCGTTTTGTGAAAAAATCAGCTAAAATGGTTCTGAAAGTTCCATCGATGGTTGTGCAGGGCGAATTCAATTATTTAATCAATCCCCGTCATAAAAATCATAAGAAAATTAAGATTAAAAAAGTAGAGCCATTCAGATTTGACGAGCGATTGTTCGTCCGTTAAGGTTTAAATTCTTAATTTTGAAATCCAGAAATTTAAACAAAACAAATTATTAATTCTGACTTTGAATTCTTTATAATTAACTAAAATTCAATCAAATACAAAATTAAACAAATGAAATCATTTATTCCATACGAAGAAAATTCCGATTTTTCTATTTACAA
>Ga0079224_100010278_pt1 | contig 12834 bp, 4 predicted proteins | sample Stecom2015_FD_80414 | JGI IMG/M metagenome (GOLD analysis project Ga0079224, IMG submission 80414) | Agricultural soil microbial communities from Utah to study Nitrogen management - Steer compost 2015 | ecosystem: Environmental > Terrestrial > Soil > Agricultural land | place: USA: Utah...
CGGCGGCACGTTCACCGACATCGTCGCCCGCCGCCCCGACGGCTCGGTGGCGACGCACAAGCTCCTTTCCGAAAACCCGGGCCGCTACCGCGACGCCGCGCTCGCCGGCATCCGGCACCTGCTTTCGCTCGCCGGGGACGAGCCCATCCCGGGCGAGCTCATCGAGGCGGTCAAGATGGGCACCACGGTGGCGACCAACGCGCTCCTCGAGCGCAAGGGCGAGCGCACGGCGCTCTTCATCACCCGCGGCTTCCGCGACGCGCTGCGCATCGCCTACCAGAACCGGCCGCGCATCTTCGACCGCCACATCGTCCTTCCCGGGATGCTGTACGAGAAGGTGTGGGAAGTGGAGGAGCGCATTGGCGCGAGAGGTGAGGTGGTTCTGCCCCTGGACGTTCCCGGCGTCGAAAAGGATTTGAAGGCGGCCTTCGCGGAGGGCTACCGGTCCGTGGCCATCGTCTTCATGCACGGCTACCGCTACCCGGAGCACGAGAACAAGGTCGCCGGGATCGCGCGGAGGATCGGCTTCGCGCAGGTGTCCGTCTCGAGCGAGGTGAGCCCGCTCATGAAGCTCGTCGGGCGCGGCGACACCACGGTGGTCGACGCGTATCTCTCGCCCATCCTGCGCCGCTACGTGGAGCAGGTCGCCGGCGAGCTCGGCGGCGTGCGGCTCCTCTTCATGCAGTCGAACGGCGGCCTCACCGACGCGCGGCGCTTCCAGGGCAAGGACGCGATTCTCTCCGGCCCGGCCGGCGGCATCGTCGGCGCGGTGCGCACCGCGCTCATGGCCGGCTTCGAGCGCATCATCGGCTTCGACATGGGCGGCACGTCCACCGACGTGTCGCATTTCGCCGGGCGCGAGCTCGCCGAGCTCGAGCGCGAATTCGAGACGCGCGTCGCGGGCGTGCGCATCCGGGCGCCCATGATGAGCATCCACACGGTGGCGGCGGGCGGCGGCTCGATCCTGCACTTCGACGGCGCGCGCTACCGCGTCGGCCCGGATTCGGCGGGGGCCAATCCGGGCCCGGCGTGCTACCGGCGCGGCGGCCCGCTCACCATCACCGACGCCAACGTCATGCTGGGCAAGATCCAGCCCTCGTATTTCCCGAAGGTCTTCGGGGCTCAAGGCAACGAGCCTCTGGACGCCCGGGTGGTGAAGGAGAAATTCGACGCCCTGTCCCGTGAGATCGGCGACGGCCGCTCTCCGGAGGAAGTCGCCGAGGGCTTCGTGCACATCGCGGTGGGCAACATGGCCAACGCAATCAAGCAGATCTCGGTGCAGCGGGGCCACGACGTCACGGCGTACACGCTCTGCTGCTTCGGCGGCGCGGCGGGCCAGCACGCCTGCCTGGTGGCCGACGCGCTCGGCATGAAGCGGGCGTTCATCCACCCGCACGCGGGCGTGCTCTCGGCCTACGGCATGGGGCTCGCCGACCAGATCGCCATGCGGCAGCAGTCGGTCGAGGCGCGGCTCGAGCCGGCGGCGCTCGCCCCGACCGGGGCGCTCCTCGATACGCTCGCCCAGGATGCGCGCGCCGACCTCGTAAGCCAGGGCGTGCGCCCCGCGTCGGTACGGATCGTCCGCCGGGCGCACCTCAAGTACGAGGGCACCGACACGGCGCTCGTCGTGGGCTTCGGCGCGCTCGAGGCGATGCGCGCCGAGTTCGAGGCCGCCTACCGCAAGCAGTTCAGCTTCCTCATGCCGGGCAAGGCGCTCGTCATCGAGGCGGTCTCCGTCGAGGCGATCGGCGGGGGCGAAAGCTTCGGCGAGGCGACGCACCCCCTCACCGAAGGCGCGCCGGCGCCGGTGGAGTCGGTACGGATCTTTACCGGCGGCGCATGGCACGCGGCGCCGCTCTTCCGGCGCGAGGACCTGCGGCCCGGCCATCGCATCGAGGGCCCGGCGATCGTCGCCGAGGCGAATGCCACGACCGTGGTCGAGCCCGAGTGGCGCGCGCTCGTGACGGCGCTCGACCATCTCGTGCTCGAGCGCACGCGGCCGCGCAAGGCCCGGGTGGCGATCGGCACCGAGGTCGACCCGGTGATGCTCGAAGTGTTCAACAACCTCTTCATGTCGATCGCCGAGCAGATGGGCTCGCGGCTGCAGAACACGGCCTACTCGGTGAACATCAAGGAGCGCCTCGACTTCTCCTGCGCGCTCTTCGACGCGCAGGGCAATCTCATCGCCAACGCGCCGCACATGCCCGTGCACCTCGGCTCGATGGGCGAGTCGGTGAAGACGGTGATCCGGCTGAACGAGGGCCGGATGAAGCCGGGCGACGTATACGTGCTGAACGCCCCCTACAACGGCGGCACGCACCTGCCCGATGTCACCGTGATCACCCCCGTCTGGGAAAAGGAAGGCGCGGACGCGGAGAACAACCGGATTCTTTTCTACGTCGGCAGCCGCGGCCATCACGCCGACATCGGCGGCATCACGCCCGGGTCGATGCCTTCCAGCTCGAAGGTGCTCGAGGAGGAGGGCGTGCTCATCGACAACTTCCTCCTCGTCGAGCAGGGGCGCTTCCGCGAGAAGGAGACGGTGGAGCTCCTGCGCTCGGGCCGCTATCCGGCGCGCAACGTCACCCAGAACGTCGCCGACCTGCAGGCGCAGGTGGCGGCGAACGAGAAAGGGGCGCAGGAGCTTCGCCGGATGGTGGACTACTTCGGCCTCGAGGTCGTGCACGCCTACATGAAGCACGTGCAGGACAACGCCGAGGCTTCGGTGCGCCGCGTCCTCGAGAAGATGAGCGACGTGCTCACCGACGGCGAGTTCGCGCTGCCGATGGATTGCGGCGCGACGCTGCGCGTCCGGGTCACCATCGGCGCCGACCGCAGGAGCGCCGTCATCGACTTCGCCGGCACCTCGGCCCAGCTTCCGAACAACTACAACGCGCCCTCCGCCGTCGCGATGGCCGCGGTGCTCTACGTCTTTCGCACGCTGGTGGACGAGGACATCCCGCTCAATGCCGGGTGCCTCAAGCCGCTGGAGGTGCGCATCCCGGAAGGCTGCATGCTGCGCCCGCGCTATCCGGCCGCCGTCGTGGCGGGGAACGTGGAGACCTCGCAGTGCGTCACCGAGGCCCTTTACGGCGCGCTCGGCGTGCAGGCGTCCGGCCAGGGGACGATGAACAACTTCACGTTCGGCAACGAGCGCTACCAGTACTACGAGACGGTCGCCGGGGGCTCGGGCGCGGGACCCGGCTACGACGGCGCCGATGTCGTGCAGACGCACATGACCAATTCGCGCCTCACCGACCCGGAAGTGCTCGAATGGCGCTACCCCGTGCGCCTCGAGAGCTTCGAGATCCGGCCGGGCTCCGGCGGGCGGGGCAAATGGCGCGGCGGCAATGGCGCGGTGCGGAAAGTGCGCTTCCTCGAGGCCATGACAGCCGCCATACTGTCGACGCACCGGGACTTCCGCCCGCACGGCATGGCGGGCGGCGAGCCGGGAGAGCCCGGGCGCAACTACGTGCTGCGGGCGGATGGCTCGAGGACCGAGCTCGGCGCGTTCGACGAGACGCAGATGGCGCCCGGCGACGTCTTTGTGGTGGAGTCGCCGGGGGGCGGGGGGTACGGCCCTCCGGGGTGAATATAAAATACGGACCTCAATAATGAATCCGACCGCGATCTACTCGAAGTCCGGTAAGGGGGTCCAGGAGGCTTCGGGGAAGACCAGCCACCTCGCGCGCGCCGACCGGGCAGTCCTCTCCGCCATCGACGGCCGCATGACCGCCAAGGAGGTGGCGGAGCGCGTCGGCCGCGCCTTCGACGCGAGGTTCCAGAGCCTCATGGAGAAGCTGGAGAACGACGGCTTCATCCGTCAGGTCTCGAGCGGCACCCCCGCGCCGGCGCCCTCCGCCGGCAGGGCAGCCCCGGCGGGCGGGGGCGGGAAATCCGCCCCGTCGTCGTCGGGCGGCCTCGGCGAGGACCTCGATTTCACGATCGCCATGCCGGCCCCCACGCGGAGCGCGCCGCCCCCGCCACCGCCCCCCGCGGCGCCGATCGGCGGCGAGGCGGCGGCCAAGGCCCAGGCGGCCGCGTTCGCCCGGGCGCGCGAGGAAGCCGAGATCAAGGCGCAGAAGGAGCGCGAGCGGCTGAAGGCCGAGGCCGAGGCCAAGTTCCGCGCCGAGCAGGAGGCGAAGCTGCGCGCCGAAGCCGAGCGCCGGGCGAAGTCGGAGTCCGAGGCGAAGCTCAAGGCCGAGGCGGAGGCAAAGGTAAAGGCCGCCCGCGAGGCGGCGCTTCGCGCCGCGGCCGAGGCCAAGGCGCAGGCCGAAGCCGAGCGCAAGGCGCGCGAAGAGGCCGAGCGCAAGGCGATGGAAGAAGCCGAGCGGGTGCGCCGCGAGGCGGAGGAATTGCGCCAGCGGCTCGAGGCCGAACGCAAGGCCCGCGAGGAAGCCGAGCGCAAGGCGAAGGAAGAGGCCGAGCGCGTGCGCAAGGAGGCGGAAGAGCGCGCGCGGCGCGAAGCCGAGGAGAAGGCACGGCGCGAGGCCGAAGAGAAGGCGCGGCGCGAAGCCGAGGAGAAGGCGAGGCGCGAGGCGGAGGAGAAGGCGCGGCGCGAAGCCGAGGAAAAGGCGCGGCGGGAAGCGGAGGAGAAGGCGCGGCGCGAAGCCGAGGAGCTGCGCCAGCGGCTCGAGGCCGAGCGCAAGGCACGCGAGGAAGCCGAGCGCAGGGCGAAGGAAGAGGCCGAGCGCGCGCGCCAGGAAGCCGAGCGCGTGCGCGCCGAGGCGGAAGCCAGAGCACGTGAAGAGGCGGAGCGCGCGCGCCAGGAGGCCGAGGCGAAGGCGCGCGAGGAGGCCGAGCAGGCGCGCCGCGAGGCCGAGGCGCTGCGCGAGCGGCTGGAGGAAGAGCGCCGCAGCCGCGAGCAGGAAGAAGCGGCGAGGCAGGAAAGGGCGCGCCAGGAAAAGGAAGCGGCCGAGCGGGAGGCGGCGGAGCGCGAGGCGGCGGAGAAGGAGGAGGCCCGCCGGCGGGAGAAGGAAGAGGCCGAGCGGCGCTCGCGCGAAGAGAAGGAGCGCAAGGAAGCCGAGCGCCGCGCCCGTGAAGAGGAGAAGCGGGCGAAGAAGGAGGAAGAGCGCCGCCGCAAGGAAGAGCAGGCGCGCCGCGAGCGCGAAGAAGAAGAGCGCGCCGAGCGGGAGATCAAGGAGAAGCTCGAGCGCGAGAAGCGGGAAAGGGAAGAGCGCTCGCGCCGCGAGCAGGAGAAGGAAAGGGAGAAGGAGAAGGAAAAGGAGAAGGCGACCGCCGCCGTCGACGAGGACGACGACATCGTCGTCACCGACGAGGACCTCGACTTCGACGACGTCAAGCGGGACCAGGCGGTCCTCAGCAAGGACGCACGGCGCTCCGAGAAGGAGCGCGCGAAGCGCGAGAAGCAGGCGCGCCGCGAGGCGCAGCGCGAGGCCGCCCGGCGCGCCAAGGAAGAGAAGCGCAAGGAAAAGGAGCGCGCGGTCCAGGCTGCGGCGCCGGCCGCCGCGCCCGTCTACCGGCCGATCCGGCGCCGGCGCAGCTGGGGCAAGCCGATCGCGCTCACGCTCTTCGTGCTGCTCGCCGCCGGCATCGGCGCGCTGCACGTCATGCCGCTCTCGACGGGGCAGTACGAGCGGCTCGCGAGCCAGGCCCTCGGCAAGCCGGTGAAAATCGGCTCGGGCCGCATCTCGCTGTACAAGGGCGTGGAGCTCATCTTCAAGGACGTCGCCGCGGGCGAGCTGACGATCCCGACGGTGCGGGCCTATCCCGAGCTCGGCTCGCTCTTCGGCGGCGAGAAGGCCTTCTCGAGCCTGGTGCTCGAGGGCGCGACGGTGCCGCAGCAGGCGCTCGGCGCGCTCTTCGACGGGCGGCTCAAGGCGAGCGGCTTCTCGGTGCGCGAGCTTCGCGCCACGGGGCTCAAGCTCGCCGGTCCGGTCCGGCTGCCGGAGCTCGACGCGGAGATCGAGCTCGCGCAGGATGGGACGGTGAGCGCGACCCGGGTGCGCGGCGACAACGGGCTGCAGGGCAGCCTCCTGCCGAAGGACGGCACGCTGCAGGTCGATGTCGTCGCCGACAGCTTCCCCGTGCCCATCTTCAAGGAGGTTTGGCTGAGCGGCTTCGCCATGAAAGGCGTCGCGACGCGCGACGGCATGCGCATCCAGGAATGGGGCGGCGGCACGCTCGACGGCGGGGTCTCGGGCACGGCCAGCGTGCGCTGGGGCGACACCTGGCAGATCGACGGCGTGGTGACCGTGCGCGGCATCAACGCCGCCGTGTTCGCCCCCGCGCTCCTCTCCGAGGGGCGGGCGGAGGGCACGGCGAAGTTCTTCCTCAACGATCCCGATCCGATGAACTTCCTCGCGAGCGGCCGCCTGGAAGGCGACTTCTCCGTGCACAAGGGGGTCCTGGGAAGCTTCGATCTGTCGCGCGCCATCCAGACCGGCGGCCGCCAGGCCGAAGGCCGCACGCCGTTCACCGGCATGAGCGGCCGCGGCGTGTTCGATCGCGGCGCGGTGTCGCTGCGCAACGTCTCGTTCGGCGCGGGCGCGATGAGCGCCGGCGCGAGCGCGGACATCACCGCCGACGGCAAGCTCACGGGGCGCATCGTCGCCGACGTGACGACCTCGTCGCAGACGCTCCGTGCGACGGTTGTGCTCGGCGGGACAGTGAGGGATCCGCAGGTCAGAAACTAGTGCCCGAGATCCTGGAGCTCCGCGGCCCCGCCGCCCTGCCGGCGTCCCGGCTCGCGAAGCTGCTTTCCTCCCTGCAGAAGGCCGTTCCCGGCATTCGTGGCGTCGAGGCCGAATATCGCCACTTCGTCGAGTGGGACGGCGTGCCGGGCGCGGCCGAGCGGGAGCGCCTCGAGCAGCTCCTCGCGTACGGTCCGCAGCCTGCGGAGAAGCGGCGCAAGAGCGTTACGCCCCTCCTCGTCGTTCCGCGCCTCGGCACGCTCTCGCCGTGGTCCTCGAAGGCGACGGACATCGCGCGAAACTGCGGCCTCGCGGGCGTGCGGCGCATCGAGCGCGGCACGCTCTATCTCGTCGAGAAGCGGGGCGCGCTCGACGTGCCGGCGATCGCGCCGCTCCTGCACGACCGCATGACCGAGACGCTGCTCGCCTCGCCGGAAGAGGCGGCGCGGCTCTTCGAGCACGTCCCGCCGCGGCCGCTCGGCACGGTGCCGCTCGGGGAGCTGCGCGAGGCGAACGTGCGGCTCGGCCTCGCGCTCGCCGAGGACGAGATCGCCTATCTCGAGGACGCCTACCGCCGGCTCGGGCGCGACCCCACCGATGCGGAGCTCACCATGTTCGCGCAGGCGAACTCCGAGCACTGCCGGCACAAGATCTTCAACGCCGACTGGATCGTGGACGGCCGGCGCATGGACCGCTCGCTCTTCGCGATGATCCGCCACACCCATGCGGCGAGCCCGCAGGGCACCGTGGTCGCCTACGCCGACAACGCGGCGGTGATGGAGGGACGCCCGGCGGCGAAGTTCTTTCCCGGCGCCGACTTCGTCTACCGCCGGGACGTGTCGCTCACGCACACCGTGATGAAGTGCGAGACGCACAACCATCCGACGGCGATCTCCCCCTTCCCGGGCGCAGCGACGGGCTCCGGGGGCGAGATCCGCGACGAAGGCGCGACCGGCCGGGGCGCGAAGCCGAAGGCCGGACTCGTGGGCTTCTCCGTGTCGCACCTGCGCATCCCGGGCGCGCCGCAGCCCTGGGAGGCGGACGATCCCGGCAAGCCGGGCCGCATCGCCTCGGCGCTCGACATCATGATCGAGGCGCCGATCGGCGCCGCCTCGTTCAACAACGAGTTCGGCCGGCCGAACCTGTGCGGCTACTTCCGCACCTTCGAGGCGAGGACCGGCGCCGCGTGGCGCGGCTACCACAAGCCCATCATGCTCGCGGGCGGCATCGGCAACATCCGCGCCGAGCACGCTGCCAAGCAGCCGCTTCCCGAAGGAACACTGATTCTCCAGCTCGGCGGCCCGGGCCTGCTCATCGGCATGGGCGGCGGCGCCGCCTCCTCGATGGGCGCCGGCGCCAACACGGAGGACCTCGACTTCGACTCGGTGCAGCGCGGCAACGCCGAGATGCAGCGGCGCGCGCAGGAGGTGATCGACCGCTGCGCGCAGCTCGGCGAGGCGAACCCGATCCTGTCGATCCACGACGTCGGCGCGGGCGGCCTCTCCAACGCCGTGCCGGAGATCGTGCACTCGGCCGGGCGCGGCGCGCGCATCGAGCTGCGCGACATTCCGACCGAGGACACGGGGATGTCGCCGCGCGAGATCTGGTCCAACGAGGCGCAGGAGCGCTACGTCCTCGCCATCGCGCCGGAGAGCCTGGATCGCTTCCGCGCGCTCTGCGAGCGCGAGCGCTGCCCGTATGCCGTGCTCGGCACCGCGACCGCCGACGGCCATCTGAAGGTCGAGGATCGCCTCCTCGGCGCGCCCGCCGTCGACCTCGACCTCTCCATCGTCCTCGGCAAGCCGCCGAAGATGCTGAGGGACGTGCGTCATGCGGAGGCTTACGCGGACGAGTTCTCGCTGGAGGGCATCCCGCTGGAAGAGGCGGCCCTGCGCGTGCTGCGCCATCCCGCGGTCGCGGACAAGAGCTTCCTCGTCTCGATCGGCGACCGCACGGTGGGCGGGCTCTGCTCGCGCGACCCGTACGTCGGGCCCTGGCAGGTGGCCGTGGCCGACTGCGCGACGACGCTTCTCGACTACGAGGGCTACGCGGGCGAGGCGTTCGCGATGGGCGAGCGCGCGCCCATCGCGGTGCTCGATGCGCCGGCCTCCGGCCGCATGGCGGTCGGCGAGGCGCTCACCAACCTCGCCGCGGCGCCCGTCGCCTCGCTTTCGCGCGTGAAGCTTTCGGCCAACTGGATGGCGGCCGCCGGCGTGGCGGGCGAGGACGCCGCGCTCTACGACACGGTGCGCGCCGTCGCGATGGAGCTCTGCCCGGCGCTCGGCGTGGCGATCCCCGTCGGCAAGGATTCGCTCTCCATGCGCACCGCATGGGATGGAAAGGAGATGACCGCGCCGCTTTCGCTCGTCGTCTCCGCCTTCGCGCCGGTGGACGACGTGCGCGGCACCCTGACGCCGCGCCTGCGCACCGATGCGGGCGACACGGAGCTCCTCCTCATCGATCTCGGCGGCGGCCGCAACCGCCTCGGCGGCTCCATCCTCGCCCAGACGTACTCGCGCCTGGGCGCGACGCCGCCCGACGTCGACTCGCCCGCGGCGCTGAAAAGCTTCTTCGGCGCCATCCAGGCGATCCGGCCCTACGTGCTCGCGTACCACGACCGCTCCGACGGCGGGCTCTTCGCCGCCGCCTGCGAGATGGCTTTCGCCGGACGCTGCGGCGTCACGCTGAGCCTCGATGCGCTCGCCTTCGATGCCGCGGCCGACGACGTCGACGCCTTCAAGCGCGACGCCGACGAGCAGCTCGCGGGGCGCGCCAACGACCTCGCGCTCGCCGCGCTCTTCAGCGAGGAGCTCGGCGCGCTCGTGCAGATCCGCGTCGCCGACCGGCAGAAGGTCATGGACGCGCTGCGCGCGGCCGGCCTCGGCGAGTGCACGCACATCGTCGGCCAGCTGAACGGGCGCGACGAGATCCGCGTGACGCGCAACGCCCGCGCGGTGCTCGCCAAGCCGCGCGCGGAGCTGCAGCGCGCCTGGAGCGAGACGAGCTGGCGCATGGCCTCGCTTCGCGACAACAGCGAGTGCGCCCAGGAGGAATACGACCGGATCCTCGACAAGGACGATCCCGGCCTTTCCTTCCAGCTTTCCTTCACGCCGCGGAAAAGCGGCTTTGCCGTCGGCGGAAAGGCGAGGCCGCGGGTGGCCATCCTGCGCGAGCAGGGGATAAACGGGCAGGTGGAGATGGCGGCGGCGTTCGACCGCGCCGGCTTCGAGGCGCTCGACGTGCACATGACCGACCTCATCGCCGGGCGCGTCTCGCTCGACGGATTCAAGGGCTTCGCCGCGGGCGGCGGCTTCTCCTATGGCGACGTGCTGGGCGGCGGGCGCGGCTGGGCCGCTGCCATCCTCCACAACGCGCGCGTGCGCGAGCAGTTCGAGCGCTTCTTCGCCCGCTCCGACACTTTCGCCCTCGGCGCGTGCAACGGCTGCCAGATGATGGCGGCGATGCGCGAGCTGGTGCCGGGCGGCGAGCGCTGGCCGCGGTTCCTCCGCAACCGCTCGGAGCAGTTCGAGGCGCGCCTGGTGATGGTCGAGATTCCGGAGAGCCCGTCCATTTTCTTCCGCGGCATGGCGGGCAGCCGGCTGCCGATCGCCACGGCGCACGGCGAAGGACGGGCGCACTTCGACGATGCGGGCGACCGCGAGGCGGCGCACGTCGCGATGCGCTACGTGGACAACCGCGGCCGCGTGACCGAGACCTATCCGTACAATCCGAGCGGCTCGCCCGGCGGCATCACGGGCGTGACGACCGCCGACGGCCGCTTCACCATCGTCATGCCGCACCCCGAGCGCGTGTTCCGCAGCGTGCAGCTCTCGTGGGCGCCGGACGAGGCGCCCGAGGATTCGCCGTGGATGCAGATGTTCTACAACGCGCGCGAGTGGGTAGGCTAGAAGCGTCGTTCAAACAGAGGAGAGCAAGCGATGAGCATCGTCCGGCACGACCCGAACCCCATCCTGTCGAACGCTGTCGAGCACGGCAACACCGTCCATCTCGCCGGCATCGTCGCCAAGGACACCAAAAAGGACGCGAAAGGGCAGACCGAGGAGATCCTCGCCGAGATCGACCGTCTTCTCGCCAAGGCCGGGTCGAGCAAGTCGAAGGTGCTCTCGGCGACCATCTGGGTGACCGACATCCGGCATCGCGCGGCGATGAACGAGGCGTGGACCGCCTGGGCGGACCCGAAGAATTTGCCCGCGCGCGCCTGCGTCGAGGCGAAGCTCGCCGACCCGAACGCCCTCGTCGAGATCATGGTGGTCGCCGCGAAGTAGCGGCCGGTCACCGCTCGAAGAGGTTCAGGACCGCGTCGAGCGGCGACCAGTTGAGGGCGCAGTCGGCCTGGGCGCGCACGACGGGCTTGGCGCGGTAGGCGACGGAAAGCCCGGCCTGCGACATCATCTTCAGGTCGTTCGCCCCGTCGCCGATCGCCACGGTGCGGCTGCGCTCCAGGCCGAGCGCCGCCGCGGTCCTGAGGAACATCGCCGCCTTGGCGTCGGCATCGATGATCTCGCCGACGAGCCTGCCGGTCAGGCGGCCATCGGCGAGCTCGAGGGTGTTGGAGATCGTGTAGTCGATCCCGAGGCGGTCCCTCAGCCGGTCGGTGAAGTACGTGAAGCCGCCGGAGACGAGGAGGAGACGCACGCCGTTCGCCTTGCATTGCGCGATGAGCGCCTCGGCGCCCGGCGTCAGGCGCAGGCGCTCTTCGTAGACCCTGCGCAGCACGTCGGCATCGAGTCCCTCGAGCAGCGCGACCCGCTCGCGCAGGCTCGCCGGGTAGTCGAGCTCGCCGCGCATGGCACGCTCCGTAATCGCGGCGACGCGCGCCTTCACGCCCGCCATGTCCCCCAGCTCGTCGATGCACTCGATGGTAATGAGCGTCGAGTCCATGTCCATGGCGAGAAGGCCGAGCTCGGCGAAGCGGCGGCCCGGCGTGACCCAGGCGTGGTCGATCCGGCGCTCGTCGCACCAGGCGGCGACTTCGGCGCGCGCCGGGGCGCCGCGCTCCCCGATCGCCCTGGCTTCGATGCCTCGCAGCCGGTAGGCGTGCGGGGCGACGTGATCGGTGGACTTTGCGCCCAGCCGCGCGGCGAGCTCGTCAGCGTGCGCGTGCGTGATTCCCGGGCCCTGCAGGACGAGGTCGAGCGTCATGCTACGCCGAGCTCCGTGCCGTCCGGGCGCGGCGTGCGCCATCCTGCGCCGCGCCTCGCGAAGCGTCTTCCGGGGCGCTTCCGCCCAGCGCCCGGAGGATGTCCTTCACCGCCTTCGCGCGATCGGGCCAGGCGGGCATCTTCGCTTCCACGCGCAGGCGGTCCGGGCCGGCGAGCCGCGCCTGGCGCGGACGGCTGCGGACGAAGTCGATCACGCGCGCGCCGTCGAGCGGCGGGTCCTTCACGAACTGAAGCTGCACCGCCTCGTGGGTCGCATCCACCCGCGCCACGCCGAGCGGGCGCGCGGCGATGCGCACGCGGTGGCACTCGAGGAGCGCCCGCGCCGGCTCGGGCAGCTGCCCGAAGCGGTCGACGAGCTCTTCGCCCAGGAGCTCGAGCGCCTCGTCGGTCTCCGCGTCGGCGAGCCGCTTGTAGAGCGCGAGCCGCTCGTGCACGTCGCTGCAGTAGGTCGCCGGGAGGAGCGCGGCCGTGTGCAGGTTGACCTCCGTCGTGACGTCGATGACCTCGAGCGTGCTGTCGGCGGCGTCCCGCCGCAGCCGCCGCACGGCGCGCTCGAGCATGCGCGCATAGAGCGAGAAGCCGACCTCCTGGATCTCGCCCGACTGCGACTCGCCGAGCACCTCGCCGGCGCCGCGGATCTCGAGGTCGTGCATGGCGAGGTAGAACCCGGAGCCGAGCTCCTCCATCATCTGGATCGCCTCCAGCCGCTTCTTCGCCTGCGCGCCCAGCCCTTTCAGCGGATCGGCGCTGCCGGGCTCGGCCTGCGGCGTGAGGAAGTACGCATAGGCCTGGTGGTGCGAGCGCCCGACGCGGCCGCGCAGCTGGTGGAGCTGGGCGAGGCCGAACTTGTCGGCGCGATCGATGACGATCGTGTTGGCCGTCGGGATGTCGATGCCCGTCTCGATGATCGTCGAGCAGAGGAGCACGTTGGAGCGCTGCGCGGTGAAGTCGCGCATCACGCGCTCGAGGTCGCGCTCGCGCATCTGGCCGTGCGCGAC
>Ga0079224_100010279_pt1 | contig 12833 bp, 12 predicted proteins | sample Stecom2015_FD_80414 | JGI IMG/M metagenome (GOLD analysis project Ga0079224, IMG submission 80414) | Agricultural soil microbial communities from Utah to study Nitrogen management - Steer compost 2015 | ecosystem: Environmental > Terrestrial > Soil > Agricultural land | place: USA: Utah...
CCAGCCCCGGGCCATCGAGGAGCTCGTCTCCGGACTCGCGGCGGGGGTCCCGTACCACACGCTCCTCGGCGCGACCGGTACGGGGAAGACGCTGACGATGGCGCACGTCATCGCGCGGCACGGGCGGCCGACGCTCGTCATGAGCCACAACAAAACGCTGGCCGCGCAGCTCTATGGCGAGCTGAAGCAGTTCTTTCCGCGGAACGCGGTCGAGTACTTCATCTCCTACTACGACTACTATCAGCCCGAGGCGTACGTGCCGTCGACCGACACGTACATCGAGAAGGACTCCTCGATCAACGAGGACATCGAGCGGCTGCGGCTCCGGGCCACCTCCTCGCTGATGGAGCGGGACGACGTGGTGATCGTCTCGTCGGTCTCCTCCATCTACGGGCTAGGCGATCCGCAGGAGTACCGCTCCCAGATGGTCACCCTCCAGGTGGGGCAGCAGATCCGGCGGAAGGAGATCCTCGCGGCGCTGGTCGGGATCCAGTACAGCCGCAACGATGTCTCCTTCGAGCGCGGCACCTTCCGGGTGCGTGGCGATACCGTCGAGGTCTATCCGGCGTACGACGAGCAGGGTGTGCGGATCGAGCTATGGGGTGACGAGATCGAGCGCATCACCCGGTTCGATCCGGTCACCGGTGAGACGATCGTTGGACTGCAGCGGGCCGCGATCTACCCGGCTACGCACTTCGTGACGCAGCGACCCACGATCGAGCGCGCGGTGACACGCATCCGGGAGGAGTTGCAGGAGAGGCTGCGCGAGCTGCTCGCCGAGAACCGGCTGCTCGAGGCTCAGCGCCTCGAATCGCGCACGAACTTCGACATCGAGATGATGCTCGAGATCGGCACCTGTGCCGGCATCGAGAACTACTCTCGCCATCTCACCGGGCGCCGGGAAGGGGAACGCCCCGCCTGCCTCCTGGACTACTTCCCGGAGGACTTCCTCGTGATCGTCGACGAGAGCCACGTCACCATCCCGCAGATCGGGGCGATGTACAACGGCGATCGGGCCCGCAAGCTGGTCCTCGTCGAGCACGGCTTCCGCCTCCCCTCGGCGCTCGACAACCGCCCGCTGCGCTTCGACGAGTGGGAGCAGATGGTCCCGAAGGTCGTTTTCGTTTCGGCGACGCCGGGCGACTACGAGCTGGAGAAGAGCGGCGGAGTGGTCGTCGAGCAGATCATCCGCCCGACGGGGCTGCTCGACCCGATCGTGGAAGTCCGGCCGGTGAAGGGACAGGTCGACGACCTGCTCGCCGAGATCCGGGAGCGCGCGGAGCGCAGGGAGCGCGTCCTCGTCACCACCCTCACGAAGCGGATGGCGGAGGACCTCACCGATTTCTTGCAGGGTGTCGGGGTTCGCGTGCGGTATCTGCATTCGGACATCGATGCACTCCAGCGCGTCGAGATCCTGCGGGACCTCCGGCTCGGCCGGTTCGACGTACTCGTCGGGATCAACCTCCTGCGCGAGGGACTCGACCTGCCGGAGGTCTCCCTCGTCGCCATCCTGGATGCCGACAAGGAAGGATTCCTCCGCTCGGATCGCTCGCTGATCCAGACCGTCGGCCGGGCCGCCCGGAACCTCGAGGGGAAGGCCATCCTCTACGCCGACACCATCACCGGATCGATGCAGCGGATGATCGAGGAGACGGAGCGCCGGCGGAAGATCCAGGAGGAGTACAATCGGAAGCACGGCATCGTCCCCCGTACGATTCAGAAGTCGGTCGAGGAGATCGAGCTGACGACGCGGGTGGCGGACGCGCGGGAGCGGCCGATGGCGAAGGTCGCCGAGACGAGGGCGGCCTACAGCTCCCGGGAGGGCAGGAGTCCGGAGGAAGTGGTGGCCGAGCTCGAGCGCGAGATGCGCGAAGCCGCCGCGCGACTGGACTTCGAGCGCGCCGCGATGCTCCGCGATCAGCTCCTCGAGGTGAAGGCGGCGGTGGAGGGCGGCAGAAAGAAGGGGAGTAGCTCGCCGGGCGTGCGGGCGATGAGGGGGTGACGGGCTCGTCGACGTACGTCGACGGGTCGAGGCGCGGTGCCCCACCGGGTACCCCGAGTCGGCCCGGCCGGCTACATTCCCGACGAACGCAGACGGAAGACCGAACGCGCGACGACTGATCCATCTGTCCACCCATACCTTGTCCGAGCCCCGGCTCACCGCCTGGGGTGAACGCGTCGGCAGAGCTGCCCGTACGCCGCTGGTGATGGTCCTGCGGGGTGACCTCGGGGCGGGGAAAACCACCCTCGCGCGGGCGATCGCGCGCGGGGCCGGGGTCTCGGGGGCGATCCCCTCGCCGACCTACAACCTCCTCTTCCGGTATCCTGCACGTGAAGGCATGGAGGTCGTCCATATCGACCTCTTCCGCCTGGAGGACGAGGAGGAGGTGTGGGAGCTGGGGTGGTCCGATCTCCCCGGGGAGGATGAGATCGTCCTGATCGAGTGGCCGGAACGCGCGGAGCGCCTGCTCCCCGTACCGCGTTGGGAGATCCGGTTGTGGGAGGAGTCGCGGGATGCGAGGCAGGTCGAGGTGAGGGCGATCGGTGATCCCCCGGGGATCCCGATGCCGGATGAAGTCGCATGAGCGGGAGCGATCGGCCGCTGCTCGCGTTGGATGCGTCTACCAGCACGGGCTCGGTCGCCGTCGGCGGCCCGGAGGGGGTAAAGGCCGAGATCACGTTCGACCTGCCGCACCGCAAGCGCGGGATCCCGACCCGCGCGAAGGGTGGGCACTCGTCGGCACTGCTGCCGGCGATCGACCACGCGCTCCGGACCATCGGCCTCGGCCCTCGCGACCTCGGCGGCGTGGTGGTCGGGGCGGGACCCGGCTCCTTCACCGGGCTGCGCATCGCCGCCGCTACGGCGAAGGGTATGGTGATGGCCCTCCAGTTGCCGCTCCTCGCCTACTCCAGCCTGCTTGCGGCAGCCGCGCAGGCCTGGGCGGCGGACCGGCCGGTGTACGCCCTCTTCGATGCGCGGGGCCGTGACCTCTTCGCGGCCTGCTACCGCTTCGACGAGGGGGTGCGCGCGATCCGCGCACCCGCGGCAACGACGTTGGATGCTCTGATGGTTGACCTGGCGACTCTCCCGGGCGCGCTCCTGGTCGGCGACGGCGCCGAGCGTCATCGGGTCGAGCTCGAGGCGAGCGGTCACCTCGTAGCGCCGCCCCATTTCCATCCACCGCGCGCATCAGGGCTGCTCTGGCTCGCCGAGGTCGCGCCATCCGCCGGGCGCGTCGCCGATCCTCGCGACTGGGAGCCCGAGTACCTTCGCCCCTCGGGCGCCGAGCGCATCGCCGCCGCCAAGCAGGAGTCGGGCAGATGAGCAGTGCCGCCCATCACGACCTTCCGGACGAGGTCTACGTCAGGCCTCTCTTCGAGTCCGACCTCCCGGCCCTGATGGCCATCGAGCGGGTGTCCTTCAGCACCCCGTGGCGGGAGACCACCTTCCGCGGCCTCCTTGCCAGGAAGGACTCGGATCTGCTCGCCGCCACGCGCGGCGGTACCCTCGTGGGCTACGCGGTCTGCTGGACGGTCGGCGATCAGGCGGAGCTCGGCAACGTTGCCGTTGCCCCTGACGAGCGCGGCCGCGGCATCGGTAGGCGGCTCGTCGAAGCCGCCCTCGAGATCGTCCGCGCCCGCGGCGCGAAGGAGTGTTTCCTGGAGGTCCGTGAATCGAACACCAGCGCCCGCACACTCTACGAGAAGTGCGACTTCGAAGCCATCGGCCGGCGCCGGAACTACTACGCCAGGCCCACTGAAGACGCTTTCGTGATGCGTCGAGTCCTGGTTTGACCGCGGGGTCACTTCGGGTTGCCCGGGCTCCTCTCGAGCCTAGATTGCTTCCCGAAGCGCCCCGCCAACTCTGTCCGCTTTTCCCCAACCGCAGGAGGAACCGTGTCCCGCAGCGTCAACAAGGCCATCATCATCGGCAACCTCGGCGCCGATCCGGAGATCAGGAGTATCTCGAGCGGCGCCCGCGTCGCGAACATCTCGGTTGCGACCAGCCGCCGCTGGACCGACCGCTCGGGGCAGCAGCAGGAGAAGACCGAATGGCACCGGGTCGTGCTCTGGGAGAAGCTGGCCGATATCGCCGAGAAGTACCTCAAGAAGGGCGATTCCGTCTACCTCGAGGGTGAGATCGAGTACCGCTCCTACGACGACAAGGACGGGATCACTCGCTACGTCACCGAAATCCGCGCCCGCGAACTGGTGATGCTCGGCGGCCGCGACAGCGGATCGGGCGGCGGAGGTGGGGGGAGCTTCCAGAGCAGGTCCCGCGAGCCGGCCCGTACTGCCCAGAAGGAGCCAACCTACGACGACTTCTCCTCCGACTTCCCCGAGGACGACGACGACCTGCCCTTCTGACCCGGCGAGATCGACGCGGGGCGGCCGCCATGGCCCGCCCCGCATGATTCGCCTACCCGCCCCCACGACCCTCCCTTGCCGCACCGGATAGCGGATAGCGGATAGCGGATAGCGGATAGCGGATAGCCGATAGCCGATAGCCGATAGCCGATAGCCGATAGCCGATAGCCGATAGCCGATAGCCGATAGCCGATAGCCTCCATGAACCGCTGGTTCCTCCTCGCGACTGCCGTCCTGATCGGCGCGGCGATCGGCATCGGTGGCTTCACCTTCCTCTATGCCGAAGGTTACTCGTACCTGACCGACGACCCTTCGGCGTGCGCAAACTGCCACATCATGGAGGAACAGTACTCCGCGTGGCTGAAGTCGAGTCACCGGTCGGTGGCGGTCTGCAACGACTGTCACACGCCACACGACTTCATCGGGAAGTACTCGACGAAGGCGCGAAACGGCTTCTGGCACTCGTACTACTTTACCCTGGGCGGCTTTCACGAGCCGATCCAGGCGACGGGCCGGAGCCGGGCGATTGCCGAGTCGGCGTGTAGGGACTGCCATCAGGGGGTCACGGGGTCGCTGGTCCACGCCGAGCAGGTACCGGTGTTCAGCCCCGACGGGCGTGAAGTGCGGCGGTCCGACGCACTGGTGTGCACGGGGTGTCACGCGAACGTGGGTCACTGGACCCGTTGAACGGTCACTTCAATCGAGGGAGCGAGATGGCGGAATCGACCAACCCCGGCGGGCCCGAGTCGCCCCGCGGGTCGGGCCGCTGGTTGGTGATCGCCGCCGTGGGGGCGGCTGTCGTGACGCTGGGCCTGGCGGCGCTCCTCACGACGATCTTCGAACGGCGTGTCGAGTCTCGGGACCCATTCGTCCGCGTGGTCGAGGTCGCCGACACGACGGTCGATCCGGCGGTCTGGGGGATGAACTGGCCGATTCATTACGACCTCTACACCCGGACGGTGGACCAGGAGCGTACCCGGTACGGGGGAAGCGAGGCGTTGCCCCGTCAGCCCGACGAGACCGATCCTCGCGAAGTCACCTCGCAGTCGCGGCTGGAGGAGGATCCTCGGCTGCGCGACTTCTGGGCTGGATACGCGTTCGCCGAGGATTTTCGCGAGGAGCGCGGACACGCGTACATGCTGAGTGATCAGGTCTTCACACGTCGCCAGGATGTGGCGCAGCAGCCGGGGACCTGTCTCCACTGTCATGCCTCGGTCTACACGGCGTACAGGGAGGTTGGCGACGGGGACCTGATCGCGGGCTTCGAGCGGGTGAACCAGCTCCGCTATCAGGATGCGGTTGCCCTCGTCGAGCACCCGGTGTCATGCATCGACTGCCACTCGCCGGAGACGATGCAGCTTCGCGTGACCCGACCCGGGTTCATCGAGGGAATTCGCGCACTGAAGGCGACGGAGGGAATCGCGGACTACGACGTGAATCGGGACGCGAGCCGACAGGAGATGCGGACGTTCGTCTGCGGTCAGTGTCACGTCGAGTACTACTTCCAGGGTCCGGAGAAGCGGTTGACCTACCCGTGGCACAAGGGGTTGAAGGTCGACAGCATCATGACCTACTACGACGAGATCGGCTTCCAGGACTGGACGCACGCCACCAGCGGCGCTCCGACCCTGAAGGCGCAGCACCCCGAATTCGAGCTGTACAACCAGGGAGTGCACGCGCGGAGCGGGGTGGCCTGCGCCGACTGCCACATGCCGTACCTGCGGATGGGTGCGGCGAAGGTGAGCGACCATTGGGTGCGCAGCCCGCTCCTCAACGTCAACAACGCATGTCAGACCTGTCACTCCTGGTCGGAGGACGAGCTCCGGGAGCGGGTCTTCACCATCCAGGACCGCACCTACGAGATGCGGAACATCGCGGTCGATGCCGTGCTCGATCTGACCCGTGGAATCGCGGAAGCGGCAGGCGCTGATTCGACAGCCGCTGCGCTCTCGACCGCGCGGGCGTATCAGCGGTGGGCGCAGTTCTATACGGACTTCATCGAGGCTGAAAACTCGATGGGCTTCCACGCCGACCAGGAAGCGGTGCGAATCCTCGGCAAGGCGATCAACTACGCGCGGCTCGGACAGCGCGCACTCGCCGGAGAGTCGGTCCCCCCTCCCTCCGCCAATGTCGCGCCCACGGCGCCCGCCGCACCCGCTCAGACGGTGACCCCCGGCTCCGCGCCCGAAAGAGACCCGGCGCGGTAGCGGGTCTCCTACGCGGAAGCGAACGTGGAAGCCGAGCATCGAAACGCCGCCACCGTCGCCGATGCCCTTTCGTCGCGGGGGGTTTCCCCCAGCTCCCGGTCTGAGGCGTATCTGGCTGTCCTTATTTGGGTTACGTACTGGTAACCGGTCCCAACCCCCGGGCAGGAGCCCGAGTTTCAGCGCCGGGAACCCCTCACGGGGCCTCCCGCTTTCTCGAGCGCCCGTTCTCAAGAACCAGCGACCCGCTGCCGAACCTCCCGGTGGGCCGCTCCATCCCACGGTGCATGACGAGCGGCCCGGCGGGTCAGTGAACTCCGGAGCGGCCGTCAGTCGTCAGCCTTCAGTCGTCAGGGTGAAGACCGTTAGCGATCCACTGACCACTGACCACTGACCACTGACCACTGTCATCTTTTTCCCACACAGCCAATTAGCTTCGATGTTCCGGTGCCGCGCACGCCCCGCTTCCGGGTTGATTCCAGGGCGACGGAATGGTATATGTGAGTATTCCGTCAAGGGACACGTCCACGCGTGGCATCGCCTGTTCTCTCTTTCATTTACGCGACCTCGATCGGCGCTCTGCGCTGCCGTCGCGGGACACGGAGCGGGTGCGGCGATGAAATGGATGATGTTTCTCGGCCTAGTGCTGCTGGTGGCGCCCGTGCGGACCGTGGCGGCGCAGGCGGGGGGCGTGGACAGCACCCGGGTACATATAGTACGCCCCGGTGACACGCTCTGGGACCTGGCCCGACAGTATCTACGCAACCCGTTCCTCTGGCCGGAGATCTTTTCCGTCAACCGGGGGACGGTGGTCGATCCGCACCTGATCTACCCGCAGGCCCGGCTGCGAATCCCGCCCGGACGCACTGCAGCCACTCAGGCGAATGCCGGGGTCGTCGCTGGGGCCGGGACGGGGAACCAGCCGCTGCGAAACGCGACGGGCCGAACGGTCTTCTTCACGGGCGAGGGTCAGCGGGGTGGGCGCACGAGCAGCGTGGTGCCCCAGGATTCGCAGGCGGTAGCGGTCGTTCCCCCCGGAAGCTTCTACTCGGCGGGAGTGCTCCTGCCGGAAGCCGAGCTGCCGCAGGTGGGTCGGCTCGTCGAAGTGCTCGCACCGACGGTTCTCGATCGCGGTACCGCCCCGCAGATCCACCCGCACGATCGGGTGTTCGTGCGGATCACGGGGGCGGGTGTGTCGCTGGGAGAGCGCCTCCAGGTGGTGAGGCCCGGCCGTGAGGTACGCCCGTACGGCAGGGTCTACCATCCGACAGGAAGCGGCCGTGTGCTCGACGTGGAGGCCGGGGTTGCCACCCTGGAGATCGACCAGCTCTACGACCGGATCGACATCGGTCACCTGGTGGTCACCACGCCCGAGTACGACGTCCCCGTGGGCGTCGTTCCGTCGACGGCGACGGGGCTCGAGGGTCAGCTGCTCGCTTTTCGATCCGCGGGGCCGATCGCCAGCACGGAAGACGTGGCTTTCGTGAACCTCGGGGCCGCCTCCGGGGTGGTAGTAGGCGACGAGTACGAAGCGTACCTCCCGGCCACGCAGGAGGCTTGGGGTCGAAGGCCGGAGATCGTGGTCGCCCGCCTCCAGGTCATTCGGGTCACGGAGCGGACCTCGGCGGTCCGGGTGGTGACGCTCGACCACCCCACGCTCCGGGAAGGACTACCCGTCCGGCTGGTGGCGAGAATGCCGTAAGGCCGTCGCCGGCCGGCCGGCATGCGGTGCGCCGACACGCGGGCGGGACACACCCGGCCGGCGACGAGATGAACAGGACGTGCGGGGATTGACGACTTTCTACGCATGATCGGCATCCTACACATCGGCTCTTTCGCGCTGTACGGCGTCGCGGGTGCGTTGCTGGGGGTGTCGCTCGCGCGCGAGGTTCGGCGGCTGACCACCTTCGCGAGCGTCGTCGTCGCGATCGGTCTGCTGGTGCACGCGCTGGGGCTGGCGGACTTCACCGCCACCTGGGACCAGCTTCCCCTGGCCGGTCTCGGGCCTTCGCTCTCCTCCCTCGCATTCCTGATCGGGCTGGGCTTCCTGATGGCCGCCACGCTCGGTCACGCCTCCACGGTGGGGATCGTGCTCGTGCCGATCGTGACGGTGCTGACCGCCGTCGCGGCGCTCGTCGGAATCGATCCCGGCGCCGAAGCGACCCCCTACCGGGCGGGATGGTTCTTCCTCCACATCTTCTTCGCCTTCGTCGGTCTCGCGGGTCTCGCCGTCGCCTTCGCCGCCGGCCTGATGTACCTGCTCCAGTTCAGGGAGTTGAAGAGCAAGCACTTCGGTGCCATATTCCGCTTTTTCCCCCCGCTCGAAACGCTCGACCGGCTCGGCAGGAGAGGGTTGCTGATCGGCTTCCCCTTCCTGACGCTGGCGCTCGTGCTGGGGTGGGCGTGGACGATGCGCTTCGCCGAGTACCCGGGGAACCTGAAGCTGACCTGGGTCGTGGCGATCTGGCTCGTCTTCCTTTCCGCGCTCCTGGCCCGCCTCGGGAACGGCCAGAAGGCCGAGCGAGGGGCGATCGCGAGCGTGGTCGGGTTCGTGGTGGTGGTCGTGCTCTACGTGGTCATCCGAGCCCAGGCCGCAGGGCAGGGAGTGTTCTTGTGATGCTGCGGAGTAGGGAACAGGGAACAGGGAACAGGGAACAGCGGGCAAAGGCACGCTGCTTCGGCATAGCGCGCGATGAACCCGGAGCGCGGGAGCAGCTGATTGCTGTTCGCTGTTCCCTGTTCCCTGTTCCCTCGTCTCTCCCCGGAAGGTTGCCGTGCCGATCGCAGTAGTCGGCGCCAACCACACCACCGCGCCGATCGAGGTGCGGGAGCGGTTCGCGATGGGGCGAACCGAGACACCGGTCGTGCTCGCCGACCTGGTGGATTCCGGGGCGATGGCGGAGGCGGTGCTACTCTCGACCTGCAATCGTACCGAGCTGTACATGTCGCTCGCCGACCTGCAGCGGGGCGACGCGGCCTTTCGCGCGATCCTCGCTGAACGGCTCGACATGCCCGTCGAAGCGCTCAGGGGATACCTGTACCTCCACCGCGACAAGGCGGCGGTCCAGCATCTCTTCCGGGTGACGTCGGGCCTCGACTCGATGGTGCTCGGCGAGCCGCAGATCCAGGGACAGGTCAAGGAGGCGTATCAGCTCGCCCAGGAAACACGGGGGCTGTCGGGGCAGGTGGTGGGCCCGGTCCTGAACCGCCTCTTCCAGACCGCCCTCGGCGTGGGAGGGAAGGTTCGGTCGGAGACGGAGCTGGGTGTGGGAGCCGCGTCGATCTCGACGGCGGCGGTGGAGCTGACGAAGAAGATCTTCGGTTCGCTGCGGGGGAAGAGCGCGCTGGTGATGGGCGCGGGCGAGATGAGCGAGCTGACGCTCGAGCTCCTTCGCGGGGAAGGCGTGCGCAGCTGCTGGGTGACGAACCGTACCTACGCGCGTGCCGCGGAGCTCGCGGAGAAGTGGAACGCGCGGGCGATCGATTGGGGGCAGCTCGAGGAGGTTCTGCCCGGCGCCGACATCGTCATCTGCTCGACCGCCGCGCCGCACCCCGTGCTGTCGCTGGAGCGCTTCCGTGCCGCGCACCCGAAGCCGCCGTCGCGTCCGCTCTGCATCATCGACATCGCGATCCCGCGCGACGTCGATCCCAGAGTCGGCGCGGAGCCGAACGTATTTCTGTACAACATCGACGACCTCCATCAGATCGTCGACGACAGCCTGGAACGAAGGCGCGCGGAGATTCCGCGGGCGACGGAGATCGTCACCGCCTCCGTAAGCGAGTTCTGGGCGTGGTACGCGAGCCTGGCGGTGGTGCCGACGATCCGCGATCTCCGCAGCCGGGGGGAGAGTGTCCGGCGGGCGGAGCTGGACCGCACGCTCAGGCAGCTGTCGCATCTCCCTGCGGAGGATCAGCAGGCGATCGACCAGCTGACTCGGTCACTCCTGAACAAGCTCCTGCATACCCCGACGGTGCGGCTGCGGGAGGCTGCGGGGAACGGCAGGGGTACCTCGGTGCTCGATTCCGTGCGGTACCTCTTCGAGCTGGACGAGGAATCGGAGGCGGTGGAACAAAGCGACCCTCCCGAAGAGTAGAAGCCATGCCTTCCCCTCTTCATTACCCGAACGGAACCCGAAGCGAAGGCCCGTGAGTCCCCAATTCGTGTTCGCACAGGTCGGCTCCGAGAGGTCCCTGACCATCTGGGGCATGATCATCGAGGCGTCCCTGTCGACGCACATCATCCTTGGCGTGTTGCTGGTCTTCTCCCTGATGACCTGGGCGCTGATCATCTGGAAGTATTTCGCGTTCCGGAGGTTGTGGAACCAGGCGGGCGGGTTCCTGGACCACATGGAGAAGGCCACACGGTTGGAGGACGCGTACCGGGGGATTCTCTCCCTGCCGGAGTCCCCGTTCACGAGGGTCTTCCGTCGGGGAGTGAACTTCTTCTCCGAGCTGAGGCCGGGGGCGTTGCGCGAGGGTGTTGCCGTTGCCGGGCTGAGCACCGCTCAGCTCGAGGTGCTACGGCTGGTCCTGGAGAAGGAAGAGGGGGAGGAGCGGGACGAAGCAGCGCTCGGCCTGCAGTGGCTGGCGATCATCGCGACCGTCTCGCCGCTGCTTGGGCTGCTCGGGACGGTGATCGGGGTGATGAACTCCTTCATCGGCGTCGCTGCCGCCGGGTCCGCGAACATCACGGCGGTTGCGCCGGGCGTCGCCGAAGCTCTGATCACGACGGTCGCCGGTCTGTCCGTCGCGATCCCGGCGGCGATCGCCTACAACTACTTCGTGGGTCGGCTGCAGCTCTTCATGAGCGAGCTGGAGGGCTTCTCGAGCGAGTTCATCGGCACCCTGGCGCGTGAGGGCAAGGTCTGATGCCACGACGGCGGGGAAGCAGCCGGATGGACCTGAACGCTGACATCAACGTAACCTCGCTGGTGGACGTGGCGTTCACCCTGCTCGTGATCTTCATCATCACCGCGCCGATTCTGCAGGGTGGGGTGGAGGTGCAGGTCCCCAGGGCGCAGTCCGAGACGATCGCTTCGCCAGAGGGGGTCGTCGTCTCCGTGACGGAGGACGGTTCGATCTACATCGGTGAAGCGGAAGCGAGCTGGGAGGAGTTCGAGCCCGCGCTCACGGATGTGGTCCGGGACAGGCAGGCTCAGAACATCTATCTCAGGGCCGACGCGGACGTCGACTATGGCCGGGTCCTGCAGGTCCTGGGGGCGATGAAGGCTCTCGATATCGCGGCTGTGGGGCTGGTCGCGGAGCCGGACAGTCCGCGTCGAGGGGGTGGAGGGGGGCGGTGAACCGCCGGGACGGCGGCCGCCTGCGCCGGGCCGTACTGCTCTCGGCGGGCGTCCACGCGGCGCTGCTGGCTCTGAGCTGGGTCGTCAGCCTCCGTTCGGAGCGGCTGCCGGAGATGCGGGTGTATGCGGTGAACATCGTGTCTCCGCCACCGCAGGAGGCCGGGCCACCGACACCGGACCCCGTTCCGGAGCCTCCCGAGCCCGAGCCCGAACCCGAACCGGAGCCGGAACCTCCCGAGCCGGAACCCGAGCCCACACCGGCGCCGACGCCGCCGCAGAGGACGCCGGATCCCGCGCCACCCGAGCCCGAGCCGGAACCCGAACCGGAGCCGGAGCCGGATCCGCCGGCGCCGGAGCCCGAGCCGACGCCCTCGAGGGGCGCCCGGCCGGATCCGACGTCGCCTGGCGGTGACGACATAAACCTGCAGCTGCCGGGCGTACGCTGTCCGACGCCCGAGTACTGCAACAACATCATCCGGCAGATCCACCGGTACTTCCGCGCTCCGGGAGGTGGTGCGGCGGGTGAGGCGGACGTCTACTTCGTCATCAACCGCAACGGGTCGATCACCGACCTGCGGTTGATCAGCAGCACCGGTGGTGCCGGCTTCCGCCTCGCGGTGATGGAAGCCGTCGAGCAGGCCGGGCGGAATCGCGCGTTCGGACCACTCCCGCCGGCGTACGGAGCGGATAGGCTCCCCGTCAGCTTCTACTTCCGTCCCGCTCGATAGGCGACGGTTTGCGACGACGTTCGCGACGCGACGCTCGGCTGGAGGCGGGCAGTGCCGCCGGAGTGGACTCCACGCCGGTCTGGATGGCCGGAGGGGTATGCGACGATCCGGTCACTCGGGAGGCCCTCACGGTCCCCGAAGTGAGCCACAGGAGAGTTCGGCAGTGGTGAAGCTGTGCCGGCGACGCCATGGTAATGGAGCAGACGCCCCGCGCAGCTGGGATGAGACCC
>Ga0079224_100010280_pt1 | contig 12832 bp, 9 predicted proteins | sample Stecom2015_FD_80414 | JGI IMG/M metagenome (GOLD analysis project Ga0079224, IMG submission 80414) | Agricultural soil microbial communities from Utah to study Nitrogen management - Steer compost 2015 | ecosystem: Environmental > Terrestrial > Soil > Agricultural land | place: USA: Utah...
ATTTCCTTTTTAACATACGGTTGGTAGCGTTTGGGATACCCACCAATATGAGTCATCAACACATCAACACCCTCGCACATAAACCGGTTAACTTCGGGAAATATTGCCCGAACTTCTTTCCCATCGATATTGCCGTAAACCCCACGTAAAGGCTTAAAGTTCTCGAGCCGTTCAATCACTTCAATCGAACCAAAATCACCAGCATGCCAGATTTCGTCGCACTCTTTAAAATATCCAAAAACAGCATCATCTAGATAGCTATGAGTATCAGACAACAGCCCTATCTTTTTCATGTTAACCGAAACTAGAAAATTGTGAAAAAATCTTTTAATACATCTTGATATCTATCCGAATGCACATTTTGCGCCTTGTAAATCGCGAACAATTCGTTTGTGTAACTCATCGAGCCATTTTTGCTAAAAAAACTAATCACCCGAAAAGGCTCACTCGTCGGAAATGATTGGACTAGAACCTCTCGATAGCAATTCAACGCCTCTGTATAGTTCAAATCAACAATTCGGTCACGAACTTTAATAGGCCAAACAATAACAAAAGAACCGACATTCGTTAACAGTTCAGTTGCTTTCTGAAATAACGACCTATAAAAAGATAGAGAACTATGTCGTGATCGCATTTTTCGCATATCAGCATTTTTCAGGGAATCGATAAAAAACGGTGGATTTGAAACAATTAAATCATAAGCATTTGTCGACTCGAAACTCTCCATATCAATGTGAAAAGCATTTGTCCTATCTGCAAATATCGAATTCCGAAAATTCAATTTGCTACACGCAAAGGAGTCTTCGTCTATATCGATCGCATCCACCACAGCCTGACTATAACGCTGGGCAAGGATCAGCGCAATCACCCCAGACCCCGTACCAACATCTAATATCCTGCGCACCTGCTCTGAGTTAGGTGCAGCAAATACGCCCAGCAATACACCGTCTGTGTTGATTTTCATAGCGCAGCCTCGCTGATCTACCTGAAATTGCTTGAAACGGAAAACATCCTTCATCTTTTACAAAAATAGTGTATTGTTATTATGATTCAAGAGGTTTTGGGACAATAGCAATAACATGAGCCTGCACGTTAACCCGACGTGAAAAACGAGAATAAGCAAAAGTAAATGCGAAAATAACGCCCGTAGTCACTGCCATGGTTCCGGCAACAGACACATCAAAATAAGCTGCAACAAGCCCTCCGACCACAGCAATCGCGATACCAATGCCAATCGTCAAAAGAAGCATTTTTTTTAAGCTATTCGTAAGCAAATACGCAATCGTCGGCGGACCAATTAAAAAATTAATTATTAGGATTGCACCTACCGACTCAAAGGATATTACCGTTGTCATGGATACCAGTCCCATTAAAAGATAATGCCACAGAGTCGTTGATATTCCTATAGCCGAAGCAAAAGCAGGGTCAAAGGCGGTTATAGATAGTTGTTTGAAAAATAGAACTATAAACAAAATAGTTATTATTAACATCCCACTTAAAAGATAAACAGGTCTCGGTCCTATATTCTTTCCACCCTCGGTAATAATTGTATCGATGGGAACATAGGCAATCTCTCCATATAAAACACAATCCTGATCGATATCAACCTGGCCAGCAAATAAAGTAATCAAAACAATACCAACAGCAAACATAAATGTATAAGTAACACCAATGGCTGCATCACCCTGTACACGCGCTTTCTTTTGCAAGTATTCAATCATAACTGTGGTAACTAAACCCAATATACTGGCACCGATTAACACAGTCATTGGCTCTCGGTTACCACTCACTAGATAAGCGATTACAATTCCAGGAAGGACAGCATGGCTAATAGCATCACCGATCATACTCATTCTACGTAATACGAGAAAACACCCTAATAGTCCGGCAGAAACTGCAACAAGAGCACCTGTTAATATAATCCAAAATAAAATCATCACTCAATTTTTAATTCGTGGTATAATCGATTCATGCGGGTCTTTATCTGGATAACCCAGTTGCAACTCCAATTCCTTTTCCATTTCTGGGGTTAGGATGTGCTCGATCATTTCGGCACTCTCATGCACTTGATGTGCAGGAATCTTGGCATATTTCAACAGATAAAGTTCCCATAAGCGATGCAACCTAACTATTCTTACTGCTTGCTTATAGCCCTCATCACTGAACTTTCTTTTACCATCATGTTCCTCCAAAAGCAGGTCTCGTCTTGTCAAACGCTTAATAGCAGATTTCAACCGGCTCTGGTTAATCCCCCTCATTTCAATTAAGTCGCTTTCGGAATAAGCATGGGTGTAGTCATTTATGCGTTCACCCAGATGGTAAAATATCTTTAGAACATTTTCATCATCCACGATACGCATCGACTTCTTACGCTTCATTTGCCTGAAGGCAAAACCCTTATTAGGCGCGAAAAAGAAAGAAACAAAAGCAATGATAGATGAAGTGATGACCATCCACGGCCCCGTAGGCATCGAAGGCGCTAAATAAGATATGAATGCACCGAAAAATCCAGATAGAGCACCAAATAATGCAGAAAGGAAAACAATCTTTTTCAGGTTATCCGACCAGAACCTCGCCGCAGCGGCTGGCGTGATAAGCATCGCTGCCATCAAAACAACCCCCACAGCTGTAATACCAGAGACAACAGCCAAAACTGTCAAGGTAGAAAGCAGCAAATCTAATCGTCCGACAGGTATACCCAGTGTCTTAGCATAAGATTCATTAAATGAAATTAAGGTAAATTCCTTAAAAAAAGCAAGAACAACTATCAACAGAACAAGTCCAATAACCGAGAAAACAATGATATCGGTACCGATTAACGCTGCTGCGTTTCCGAAAATAAAACTTTCTAAACCCGTTTGTACTGCACTACCATGATGTTGAATATAAGTTAACAAAACAATACCTAAGCCAAACATAACAGTTAATACGATGCTTATAGCCGCATCCTTTTTGACTTTCGATTTTTTAACAATTAAATCGATCAAAACCAATGCTAACCATCCCGAAATAAAAGCACCAGTAATCAATGCGGGAATATTTTTATTTCCAGAGAAAAGGAATGCAAAACAAATACCTGGCAGTACTGAATGAGAAACTGCGTCACCAATCAATGCCTTCTTTTTTAATACAATGAATACACCAACTACAGCAGAACTGGCGGCCAAAAGCATCGACCCTAATACCACATAACGAATATTAGGATCAGAAAAAGAAAGAAATTCGACAATAGATTGAATCACTTAACCCTCCTTATCTGTGTAATCCGAATGACCCAACTTCGTACGAACATCAGAAAGTAGTGTTAACTTTCCACCGTAAGCTCGTTGGATATTTTCTTCGGTAAATACCTCTTCCGTCTTGCCAGACGCAATCAGGTTTACATTTAACAAGACTGTCCAATCGAAATACTTTTTAACAGATTGTAGATCATGATGCACAACCATTACCGTTTTATTTTCTTTCGCCATATTTCGCAACAACTCGATAATGGTCTTCTCTGTCGCGGCATCAACACCTGCAAAAGGCTCGTCAAGCAAATAAAAATCAGCTTGCTGTGCCAGCGCTCTCGCAATAAATACACGCTGTTGTTGACCACCTGAGAGCTGTGAAATTTGTCTTTTTGAAAACTCCATCATGCCCACCTTTTCGAGACAATCATTGACAATCTGTTTATCATCATGACCAGGTCGCTTCAACAAACCAAGCTTACCAAAACGCCCCATCATAACGACATCATATGCCGACGCTGGGAAATCCCAGTCTACAGATTCTCTTTGCGGAACGTAGCTAACGCGGTGCCGTACCTCATCAAGTGAGCTACCAAATAGCTCAACAGAACCGCTGGAGATAGGTATAATGCTCATAATCGACTTTAAAAGAGTAGACTTCCCCGCACCATTCGGACCAATAACACCCACAATACTCCCCTGGGGTATAGAAAAATCAATACCCCACAATACAGGCTTTTGTGTATAGCCGACGGTAAGATTATTAACTTTTAAAACTGTTTTTCGCTCTTTCATTTTAACCCTTTTACAATTGTATTCACATTATAGCGCATCATACCAATATAGGTGCCCTCTGCTTGTCCACTTTCACCGAGTGCATCCGTATAAAGCATGCCTCCAATCGACAACTCTTTTCCTCGCTCACGAACACCTGCAACAACAGCCTGCAAGGACCTAGATGACACGGAGGTTTCTACAAATACCGCCGCTATATTTCGATTGATTACTGTTTTCACTAAATCAGAAATATCCTTTAAACCAAATTCGGATAAAGTTGAAACACCCTGCAAACCACGCACTTCAATGTCATAGGCATTACCGAAATAGTTAAACGCATCGTGCGACGTGATTAAAACCCGTTTCTCCCGATCGATCGAATGAACTTGTTCACGCACATATTGGTCTAGTTCGTCTAATTCGCTCAGATATTCATCCGTATTCGCACGAAAATAGACAGCATACGCCGGCAGTCTTTCTGACAATTTAACACAGGCAGACTCTACAACTTCCTTCCATATACTAACATCAAACCAAATATGCGGGTCAGGGATAGCATGACTCTCATCGACATATCGGATCTTTGCCGATGGGATATGGTCGGCCAATGCCATTACTTCCTTTGTTCTGCCCAACTTCGCCAAAACCTCACCTAACTTCCCCTCTAGATGCAATCCTTGATACAAAACAATATCTGCAGCTAACAGCTGCTTCAAATCACCAATACTAGCTTTATACAAATGCGGATCAACTCCGGCTCCCATAAGCGATCCAACTTTCACCGAATCGCCGACGATATTCCGCACAACATCAGCAAGCAGGTTCGTTGTAACGACTACCAAAGGTCTCTGATCATCACGAAATTCATTTACATCGCGTGAATGACAAGAAATAAGGGAAAACAATAATATTAGCAACAAAAACCGCATGAAAACAAGTGAGTTAATGATACAAAACTAATTTATTTAGATCAATCTAACAAATAAAATTTCTAAAAAAACATGAATTTGAAATCGTGATTCTGTTTAAAAATCACTTTCTTTATGGCTCCAAAACCACTTCATGGAACAAATAGCAAATTTTATAAACAGTATTATTTGGAGCGATGCCCTTGTCTTTCTTTGCGTAGCAATTGGATTGTATTTCACTTTTGCGATGAAGTTCATGCAATTCAGATATATTAGGGAAATGGTCCGGCTCCTATTCAATGGAAAGCCTTCTAAACAAGGCGTTTCATCCTTTCAGGCGTTTACTATTGCCATTTCTGGTCGCGTCGGAACGGGAAACATTATCGGAGTTGCCACAGCCATAGCTATGGGTGGTCCAGGTGCTGTCTTTTGGATGTGGACAATCGCTTTGTTAGGTGCCTCATCTGCCTATATGGAAGCAACACTCGGTCAGATTTACAAAACAGTAAAAGATGGTCAATTTCGCGGTGGACCCGCATACTACATCGAAAAGGGTTTAGGGGCAAAATGGTATGCAATCCTTTTTTGCATAGCTACGATCCTAAGCACCGCGCTATTCTTACCCGGTGTCCAAAGCAACAGTATCTCGTCAAGCATGAACAACGCATTTGACGTCCCAGTAGAGGTCACCGGTGCAGCCGTTACGTTATTACTGGGTTTAATTGTATTCGGCGGAGTAAAGAGAATCGGGAAGGTGGCTGAGATTGTCGTGCCATTTATGGCGGGCGCATATGTGCTTATGGCGGTCATCATTATCATCTTAAACATTAAAGAAGTACCTTCAGTTATGGGATTAATATTCCGATCTGCTTTCGATCTGGAGCCTCTCTTTGGAGGTATCTTCGGAATGGCCGTTTCTTGGGGGGTAAAAAGGGGGCTTTATTCTAATGAAGCCGGACAAGGAACCGCCCCGCACGCTGCATCTGCCGCAGAAGTAAGTCACCCAGCAAAACAAGGCTTGGTGCAGGCATTCTCTGTGTACATTGACACCATTTTTGTCTGTACAGCAACCGCGCTGATGATTCTTTTCACCAATCAGTACCACGTCAATAATCCCGAGGGAGGATTTATTATCGACCATAACCCAGGGGTAGATGCAACCGGATTTACACAGGCAGCCGTTAGCACGCATTTCCCAACCATAGGTCATGGCTTTGTGGCTATCGCCTTACTATTCTTTGCGTTTACCACCATTATGGCATACTATTATATTGCGGAAACAAATTTGAGTTATCTCCAACCAAAAAAGACCAATAAGTGGTGGCTATGGTTATTAAGAATAGGCTTATTAGGTGCTACATTCTACGGTTCCGTAAAGTCAGCCCAGTTAGCTTGGACTTTCGGCGATATTGGCGTTGGTTTAATGGCCTGGATCAACTTAATTGCAATCTTCTTATTGAGAAAACCAGCGTTGAAAGCCTTTGAAGACTACATTAAGCAAAGAAAACAGGGAAAAGACCCTGTCTTCAACGCCAAAGAGTTGGGTATTAAAAATACTGAAGTGTGGGGTGATAAAACCTGATTAACAACCAGTCTGCCCCAACAACCAGTATACGATAACAAACACGGCGATCGTTCCAAGACATCCGCCGCCCCATTTCCATGCGGCTACTCCCGCTATTACTGTTTTGAGCCAATTTTGCATAAAGAGAATTTAGTTTTTAATCCATATTAATTGTTGAAGAGAACAACATACATCATGATGGAATTGTTTCAGTATACATATTTTTTCTACTTATTCACACCAAACTGATACATAAAAAAAGGATCGTAGACAATAATCCACGATCCTTTTCTTATGCATGAATAAACAAAGAGACTAAAGCTCTTTTATCTTGATATTTTTGAAATAAGCTTTCTTTCCATGATCTTGTAAAGCTATCTTACCTTTTTTCACAGAAGCATAATCCGGGAAATCTTTCCATTTGCCTTCTTCTTTCTCTTTATTCCACTCGTCAGTCCCAACCTCGAATTCAACGATTTTTTCGCCGTTCAACCAATGCTCCACATGTCCGTTATCATAAACGATCTTACTATTATTCCACTCGCCGATTGGTTTCACTTTCTTTTTATCATTCGCCAGGTTCATCGCATAGTCAGCTCCTGTTTTTTGCCACTCTTCCAATTCTCCTGGCCACCCTTCATCATCAATCATCTGATATTCCGGTCCAGTCTCGTAAGGGCCTTTATATTTAGGATCCTCTACTACATGATACATCACACCACTATTACTCCCTCCTTCTAATTTCCAATCCCATACTAGCTCGAAATTATCAAATTCCCTGTCCGTTACGATATCTCCGCCAGTATCGTGTTCTGCCGCTCCTAAGCAAACCAACGCCCCGTCTTCTATAATCCAGTTATCAACCGGCTCAGTTTTATTATAACTATGCCAGCCTGCCAATGATTCACCATCAAAAAGTGAAATCCACTCATCTTCAGTGGTCACTTCTGTACTATCTGCATCTGTTTGTGCTGTGTCGCCGGTTTGACCTGATTGATTGTTACATGCTGAAAAACCGATAACAGCAGCAATTAACCCTGTAGCTAAAAACTCTTTTTTCATCTTTTAATAATTGATTTTAATCTATTTACTTAAATCTTTAATTCGAATATTTTTAAAGTGTACCTCAGAGCCATGCCCCAAGAACCCTATATGTCCGCTAGCTTTCTTTAATCCAGGATGCGCTTTCCCATCCAAAGTTCCGTTCTTAGATGCTTCTGCTAAATTACCTTCTAGAATTACTGTTCCATTCAAGGTCACACGAATCTCATCACCCTTTATATAAATTTCTTCAGTGTTCCATTCGCCAACAGGCTTCAAGAAACCTCTTTTAGCCGGAATTACGCCATATACAGAACCATGATATTGATAAATTTCTAAGTCTTTGTACACATCTGCATCATTATCCAATACCTGAATTTCCATACCTTCGTACGCAGCATTGCCTGTCAGCGGAGCCCGGATACCAATTCCATTATTTGCACCGGGGGTCAATCGGAAATCAAAACGGTAGATGAAATCACTATATTCATTTTTTGTATACAAATTACCACCAGAGCCCTTCGTAGGGTAAATAGCTAAAGTCCCTTCCTCACTCACAACATAAGAGTCTGTATTCCCTGTCCACGAATCCAGGTTCGTTCCATCAAATAAAACTTCAAACCCTTCATTCTTTTCAGCCGCACTAAGCTCAAATATTTCCTTTCTCGGTAACTCCTTAACGAAGATATCGCGGTAGTAAACCAAGGTACCATGGGCCTGTAATTCAATCTGCTCAATAGGGAAAATAGACTGATTTCTATCCCAATAATTTTCAAGCACCACGTTATCAACAACCAGTTCACCATTCAAATAGACGGTAACCTTATCGTCTACCATTTTAATTTTGAATGTATTCCACTCACCTAATGGATTATCAGCAACCTTCAGTGGCTTACTTTCGTGTTTTTGGTTGTTATATAACCCACCAGATCCGACCTCAGCACCCACGTTGGTTCGCGAAGTATCCCATATTTGTACTTGCGGAGTACCACGAAGGTACACGCCAGCATCCCCTTCTTCACCATCTTTATCAAGCTTCCAGTCTACCAACATCTCAAAATCACCATACTGTTTTATTGTTGCGATATTATCACCTTTTCCAGTAAAGGTCAAAATTCCGTCTTTTACGATCCAGCCTGCTCTCATTTGCTCATCTGCCTTCTTCTGTGCTGCAGCCAACTCTTTTTCTGACATCTGTGCACGTTTAATCGGATTAGCCACTAAGCCCTTCCATCCGGTTAAATCCTTGCCATTGAATAAGGAAACATAACCCTGTCCTTTTGGCATCTCAGCTAAGTGCTTCCTTACTGCTTCCTTCAAATAGCTGCTTTCGCTTCCACCTAAGAGTCCGATCACCTTGTCTAGTAATACACGCACGTCCTGACCGTAAAGATCTTTATTATCTAAAGCAATATTCATCACGGTAGTAGCCGCGACTCCCTGCAATTCCTTATCGTCTAAAAAAGTACCTGCGAAGATCAATGCATTATACGTGCCGGTTGCCTGTAATCTGCCCAAGACCAATTTCTTTTGTGCACTATTTTGCGCAACATCTATCAAATCTCTATAAATAAGCACCTTCTGTTCGTTAGGCAATGTAGATCCACTTGCAATACGAACAATTCCTTTTAGAATAGCATCAAACTCCTTTTCATTTGCGGTGGTCTTACTAAGCTTAATAAGCTCCTGCAAGGCGCTCTCATCACTCCAATCCGATAAAGCGATGATCGATGCACTCTTCAAACTTGCATTACCATTGGCAACCGATTCAGATACAGCAGCAAGGGCTTTTTCTCCTCCGATACCAGATAAAACACGTAACAATGAAATCTTGCCTTGCTCATTCGTACCTGTGTAAGCTGCTAAAACCTGGTCGATATCCTGCTCTTGATTAGCGCTTGTATTAACGACATTAACAATAGCCGTTTGCACAGCAGTTAAATCATCCCCCGAGGCTGTTTTCACCAATTCCAAGAGCTTCGGGAGATCTTTCGATCTCGAGATCTGCGTAAGTGCATTAAATGCAGCTTTCTTTACCTTCGGGTCACTGTCAGTTAACAACGGTTGAACAGCGTCAAAACTACCTGCATACGCACGATTAGTTAATACTTCTAAAATCAAAACTTTATCAGCAGCATTGAGATTTGGTAAAGACTCGGTCAATACAACCGGCACTTGTTCTCCCTTCATCGTCAACAATGCCTCTTTCACAGCAGCCCGATCTGATTCGTTGCCGTTCTCTAAAAGCTTAATTAAATCCCCTGCAGCCTGATCGTCAGACAACTTGCTAAGTGCGTGGATAGCAGCCGCGCGCTCGATATCAGAATTACTAGTCAACGACTTTTGAATTGCCGGAATAGCTGCCGACTGATTGTTCCGAGCTAGAAAGCTTATGAAATCTGCTTTTGTTTCTGGGCTTCCCTTACGTATTCCTTTAATCCATCTTCCTGCATTTGCATCGGTAAGATAAGGGGCTGCAAACTTAAGTGCCGCTACCCTATATTCAAGGTTATTATCTAAAGCCGCTTTAACCAGCTTTTTTGTGTAGCTTTCGCCATTTATTTGTGCTAACAACTCCAATGCAGCGATCCGTGAATGAACCTGCTCATCTGATTTTGCATCTTTCAATAAATCTGAAGCTAACTTTTCTGCTAAACGCTCTTCCCCTTTTTCTGCCAATTGGTTTGCATAGTGAATAAATGAAGCGGTAGCGTTCGACTCATTGTAGATATATCCCGCGTCTTTAGCAGCCGCTTTTAAAACATCTGCAGAAGCGGTACCAGCGATATTTGCCAAAGCATATAGCGCAGCACGCTCCAACCCTACATCATCACTGCCCACCAAATTAATAATGGCCTCTTCAGCGCCAGCATAACGTGCATCTCCTAGTGCTTCGACAACTGAAACCTGAGCGTGCCCGCTGGTGTTAGGTAACTGTTCCAATAACGCTTTTGATGCGGTTTCCGTCCCGATAGTCGCTAGCGCGCGCGCTGCTTTCTCCGATAAGTACTCATCCGTCAAAAAAGGGCTTAATGCAGCTACGGCATCATCTTTTCCTGCTTTCTGAAGCAGAGAAATAATATAACCTTTGTTATCTTTATCAGCAACTTCCGGCAATGCAGCAACCAATCCTTGAACGAATTTGGCACGTTGGTTTTCTTTTCCCGGGAGCATTACATAAAAAGAATAACTATTGGATGCATACTCTACTTTCGAGTCATCACCCTGTCCTTCCGGTGTTAGTTGCTTAATAAGCGCCGTGATATCCGAAGCCGAAAAGCCATCGAGTTGAGCCATAGCTTCATTTAACTTTTGCTCGTTCAAAGCTGGCTGCAAGGCCAGGACGTCGGCCACTTTCGTTGTGGCAGTTCGTTGGTCAGCTTGCTGTGCAAAAGCCGGTAACTGCAGCATAAATGCTGCTAATAAAGTATATATTGTTTTTTTCATTATTACGATTTTCTGATATGTCGATTTAAGTTTGGTTTAGATAGTCCACGGACCCCGCATAGGTTGGTCAATCAACCTATTTGCCGCTTCATCATTAATAAACTCTTCTTTTACTGGATCATATTTCAACGCTCTGCCCAACCTTACTGCTATCAATCCCATGTTCACCAACGTACAAGATCGATGTCCGTTATCTTCATTCAAAGCAAACTTCTTCCGTTCTTTGACCGCCTGCACAAAATCGGTCACCTGAGCTTCCGGTTCTGGGAATGCCGCTAACTTCTGCTCCATATTTGGAATATCAGATTTAAAGCCCGGATATAATTTCCCATTCGGGCCATCGATATAAGGGACATCATCAATTTTCCCTTCACCATCTAAAACAATCTTACACCCATCCGCATAAGTAAACACGATTTTTCGCCATGTTCCTACCGCGTCACTGTGCTGCTGCGGCGCATCAACTTCAACAGAGATCGGGCTTTCATTATCTTTACCCAAGAAATACTGGATAGGGTCTAGGTAGTGATGACCCATATCACCTAAGCCGCCTCCATCATAATCCCAATATCCACGAAACGTTGTATGTGTACGATGTTCGCTATATGGCTTGTACGGCGCCGGGCCTAACCACATATCATAGTCTAACTCTGCAGGCACTTTCTCTACCGGCAGGTTATCTTTCCCAACCCAATAAAATTTCCAATCGGAGCCAGTATGTCGTCCAACTGTAACAGTTAGTGGCCAACCTAACATTTTTGAGTCAACTAGTTTTTTAATCTTTTTCACTGGCACCGCCATGCCGTAAAAATTCGCGTCAAACCTAAACCATGTATTCAGACGGAAAATACGACCATGTTGCTGAACAGCCTCTTTCACTCGCTTTCCTTCGCCAATCGTTCGTGTCATAGGCTTCTCACACCAAATATCCTTCCCAGCCTTTGCTGCTTCTGCTGCCATAATTCCATGCCAGTGTGGCGGAGTTGCAATATGTACAATGTCTACTTCAGGAAGCTGTATTAAATCGCGATAATCATGAAGTTGTTTAACTCCTTTCTCCAACATACCTGCCGCTATTTGCAGATGTCGTTTATCAACATCACAAATTGCAACTGTTTTTGTACCTGCATATTTAAAGTGTCCGCGCCCCATACTACCGACTCCAATTACCGCTTTTGTCAAATGGTCGCTCGGAGCCAAGAAACCTTGGCCACCCAGCACGTGTCGGGGCACAATCGTAAATGCCGCCGCCGCCAATGCTGATGTTTTCAGAAATTCACGTCTTGAATTTTTTTGTTTATTCATGATTAATCAAAATGGTATAATAAAATAGTCTTTTTTCGAATAACGAAATCAATAGGGTTATCAAAATTTTTCTAAATTAATAATTTTAATAGAACGACACACAAAAAGCGTCAATTATTTGTAGGTTTTGAACCATATAAATCACGAATTTCCCCGAGAGTCGCAAAATACCACAATGCAATGCTTGGTTTCGAAAAACTATCGAACGAGATTTTTTTTTAATCAGCACTTCCCCTGATTTTCAATAATTCATCCCTGAATTTTAAACATAAATTTTTGGCTGCATTTAACTTAAATGATAAATTAACCCTCGTTTAAATCAGCGTCGAATATTAAACGGATCTTAAACAGTCATCCTTCGGATATTAGACGTGCTGGCACTACTAATGTCCGAAGGATATCCGAACAATGTCCGACTAAAGTCCGTCGAAGAGTACAGTATCTTTCAAGGATAGCTACAGCATTTCAACTGGAAATAAAGGACTTTACCGGGTATTTAACACGAAAAAAAGCGGGTTGGCGTGAAAAATAGAATGTATTAATTTTAACTTAAAAGAAAG
>Ga0079224_100010281_pt1 | contig 12831 bp, 13 predicted proteins | sample Stecom2015_FD_80414 | JGI IMG/M metagenome (GOLD analysis project Ga0079224, IMG submission 80414) | Agricultural soil microbial communities from Utah to study Nitrogen management - Steer compost 2015 | ecosystem: Environmental > Terrestrial > Soil > Agricultural land | place: USA: Utah...
GCGGAGCGCGGCGAGGCAGGCGGGCTCTCGCACCTGGATCAGGACCGCGGCCACATCATGGCCAACTTCCTGCTGAGCTTCCTCGCCCTGTTGCTGGGCGGGCTCTACGGCCCCCTGCAGGCTCTGGACAAGATGGGCATCAACCTCTACCCGTACCTGCCGGGGGTGTACGGGTCGTACTACCTGGGCCTCACCCTGCACGGTGTGGGCCTGGCGCTACTGTTTACCTTCACCTTCATCATCGGCTTCCTGTCGTTCGCTATCGTGCACGGCCTGCGGAGGCCGCTGGCCAGCCGGCGGCTGGGCTGGGCCGCCTTCCTGACGCCGCTGGCAGGGACCATCCTGGCGCTGGTGCCGCTGCTGCGCAACGACGCCACCGTGCTGTGGACCTTCTACGCGCCGCTGCGCGCCCACCCGGGCTTCTACGCCGGGCTGGTGCTGGCCGTGACGGGCACGTACCTGGCGGCCCTCAACGGCTACCTGACCTGGCGGGCCTGGAAGCGGGAGCATCCTGACCAGCGGACGCCGCTGATGGCCTTCGCCTCGCTGACCACATGGACCATGTGGGTCCTGGCGTCGCTGGGGCTGGCCTACGCGCTGGTGATGTACCTGCTGCCCTGGTCCCTCGACGAGCAGGCCGAGATCAACCAGCTGCTGACGCGCTCGCTGTTCTGGTTTACGGGCCATCCCGTGGTCTACTTCTGGCTGATGCCGGTCTACGTATCGTGGTACACGATGCTGCCGGCCCAGGTGGGCGGGCGCCTGTTCAGCGAGTCCCTGGCGCGGCTGGTGTTCCTGCTGTTCCTGCCGCTGTCGATTCCCACCGGGCTGCACCACATGTTTTCCGACCCGGGCATCACCCACCAGGCCAAGCTGGTCCACACGGTGATCACGTTCGGCGTGGTGTTTCCCAGCCTGCTGACGGCCTTCACAGTGGTGGCGTCGCTGGAGGACGGGGCCCGCCGCAGCGGCGGCAAGGGCTGGGTGCGCTGGATCCTGGCGCTGCCTTGGTTCACCAATCCTTCCGTGGCCGGCCAATTGCTGGCCATGCTGCTGTTCGCCGGCGGCGGCATCACCGGGCTGATCAACGCCTCATACACGATGAACCTGGTGGTCCACAACTCCCTCTGGGTCGCCGGCCACCTGCACTTCCAGGTAGGCACGGCCTCGACACTGACCTTCATGGCGGTGGCGTACTGGCTGGTGCCGCTGCTGGCCCGGCGGAAGCTGTGGCGGCCGCGCCTGGCCCTGGTGCAGGTGTGGCTGTGGTTCCTGGGCATGGCGGTGATGGGCCGCGGCATGCACTGGATGGGGCTGGCCGGGGCGCCGCGCCGCACGTTCCTGTCCATGGCGCGCTACGCCGACTTCGAGACCTGGTGGACGGCAGGGCTGCTGACGGGCCTGGGCGGCCTGGTGCTGGCGGTGAGCGGCGCCATGTTCCTGTGGATCATGGCCGCCACGCTGCTGCGGTCGGAGCGGGCCGCCGAGGTACCCGAGGTGCCCGAGGCGAGGCCGCTGCTGCCGGTGAAGCACATGCCCCGGGTGCTGGACCGGCTCACGCCCTGGGTGGTGGTGACGGTGATCCTCACAGCGATTGCCTGGCTGCCGACGCTGGTCCAGGTGGCGCGGAACAACCCCCTGGTGCCGGGGTGGAGGCTGTGGTAGCGGCCTGACCACGCGGGGCATGGCCCGCCGCAGGCACTTCCTCAAGCCTCGAAAGAATTGTGGCGGCGTGCGGGGGCTTGCCGCGGCCTCGCCGGTGCATTCGGGTCAAGCCGCTCCGCCAGTGGCCTCGTAGCAGCACGGAGGGATCTCGCTGCGGCACGCAGGGGCCTTCGACGGATCCGGTGCTGGTGCTGGTGGATGACGACGTGGAAGGCACGGTGGCGCGGCTCAAGGCCGCCGGCGTACACATCATCAGTGGCCCGTACCGGGCGTCGTGGCAGCCCGACCGCATCGCGGCCGAGTTTCGCGACAGCGAGGGCAACTGCATGGTCCTGGCCAGCCCCCGGTAAGCCGCGGCAGCGGAGCCGGTGATCACCGGTTCAGACCCGGGGCGCCGCCGGGGCGGCTCCGGGGCAGGGGCCAGGCGCCGCGCGCGCATTCGGCCGCCTGCACTGGTAGGAGGTAGGAGACCGGCGGCCCGGCGGCAAAGTCTTACAAGCGGAAGGGCGTCAGACCCGCCGGGTGCCGCCCGCGGGTCAAAGCGGTGTAAGAGGTGAACGCCGTGCGGGATCCAGGGGCCGCGCAGCGGGAGCAGGGGCACGACCGGCACCATGGCCATGCGCAAGGGCACGACCACGCTCACGGCCACGGCCACGTCCACGGCGATTGGGAGCGGCAGTACGGGCGGATCGTGGCCCGCCGGGACCACGGCCCGCTGCTGGAGCGGCCCACCACCTTCTGGGGCCGTGTCCGCCAGTTCATCTGGGGCTTCCTGTACTTCGACTGGTACCACGAACTCCAGCACGAGCGGGCCAAGTACAACGATGTCTTCAACCTGATCCTCTTCGGCGAGTTGATCGGGATCCCGCTGATGAACTCCTCCATCGGGCTGCGCCTGCTGCCGTACGCGCTGCCGGAACTGCCGGCCTGGAAGCACCGGCAGTTGGAGGAGTTCGACCTGATCGAGCACGGGCCGCACATCCACTGAAGCCCGGGGTGGAAGCGGAGTGGGGGCCGACCAGATTGCGTTCGCCGTCGCCGTCGCCTTCCTGGTGTGGTGGATGGCGGGCGCCCAGTACAACCGCCGCCGCCTGGCCCACGTGGCGCAGTTGATTGGGCGGTCCATCCGCCCGCTGGGGCGCGGCGCCGCCATGCGGCCCCTGGGCAACAGCGCCTTCCGCGTCGACCTGGAACAGCCGGCCGCCGGCCTGGGTGCCTTCACCCTGGTCTGCCTGCTGGAACCCCGGGACTTCCCCCTGGCCTGGCTCTGGATGCGCCTGCGCGGCCACCGCGACCGGCTGGTGATCAAGGCCACTTTCGACCGGCCGCCCGCCGAAACGCTGCAGCTGCAGGGAGAGGAGGCGGCCCGCCGCTTCCACCTGCCGGGCCTGGCGGTGGTTAACCTGCAGTCCTACGAGCCCCACCTGCACCTGACCGTCAACCTTACCCGTGCCCGTGACCTGGACGAGGCGGGTCAAATCCAGCGCACCGTGGACCTGGTGCGGCGCCTGGCGGGTCCCGGCGGGCAAACCCCGGGGTCGACCTCCAGCTTTCCATCTCCGGGTTCCGGCACCTCGCCTCCGCCTCGTCAACATCCTTGATCGATCGATCCAGAATGGAGCCGCCACCCCGAACACTGGAAGACTGAAAGGACCCTTATCCGGGCGCCGGGCCGCTCGTCCGTGCAATAGAAGGCCTGAATGGCTTCTAACTGGGGCCTCCAGCGCTGGCCGGCAGCCGAAAGAGGCCATTTAAGGATGTTTGGGACCTTCTATTGCACGGGAGACCGCCCCGGAGCCTGGATAAGGGCACATTGCCCCTTATAACGCACGGGGTCCCTGAGCTAAGCTCGCAAACGTGAAAAGACCACCGTGCTGGTGCGGGAGTACCGGCGCGCCCTGCGGGCCCGCAAGCGGGTCGTCACCTTCAAGTACGACGACCGGCGCTACAGCGAGGACCACACCACGTCCCACGACGCGCAGCAGATCCCGGCGGTGGTGGTGCGCGGCTCGGCCGGGATGCTGGAGGCGCTGCAGCGGCTGAGCCCGGCCGCCGTCATCCTGGTGGACGAGGCCCAGTTCTTCGACGACGGCATCGTGCCGCTGCTCAACTGGCTCGCCCGGCACCGCCGGGTGGTGGCGGCCGGCAGGTGCACAAGCTGAAGGCGGTGTGCGCCCTGTGGGGCGATGGCGCCTGGATCAGAGCGCCCACCGAGAACAACACCGGCCTGACCCAGGTGGGGATCGGCGGGGCGGACAAGTACACCCCCGTGTGCCGCCGCTGTGCCGGGGTGTACCGCGACGTGCCGCCGGCCCGGAACCTGGAGGCCCACTAACGGGCCGTCCTGCCGGGGCCGGTCAGCCCGCGGCGGACAGCGCCTGCCGCACCGCCGCCTGCACCGCTTCGTAGCCGGCGGTGACAGGGACAGCGCGGCGCCCCACCACCACGTAAACCTGGTTGCTGTCCAGCCGGTGGCGCAGGGCCAGCCAGATCCCCCGGGCCGACAGCATGCCGACGCTGACCGGCACTACCCGATCCTGGAAGTCGCGCATCAGCTTGCGGTAGATGTCCTGGAGGCGGCGCCCGGCCTCCTGGACGGCCGGCGGGTAGTCGCGCAGTTGATCCTGGTGAATGTCGAGGTCGCCGCCCTGGATCCAGCCGCAGCCGCGGGGACACACCCGGTAGAAGTCGGGGAAGAGTCCCACCAGTTCCACCTTGAGAAGCCGGCGGCCGGCGGCGGTCCCGCCGGCCGTCACCGCTGGCGGCACCAAACGCACCTCCCCGATGGCCGCTGGCGCCCGTCGCCCAGGGGTGCACCCGTCAGCGAAGGGCCAGGTCGTGGGTAGCAGAAGATGTTCGGCCTGCAGCGGCGAGTCGTGCCGTCAGTGACAGGTCCAGCAGGCCAGGTTGGCCTCCAGCACGTCCTCCAGTACCGGCCGGGAAGGCCCTTCGGCCAGCAGCCGGATGACCCGACCCGTGGACGGGCACGCCGCCGTCAGGGCCAGGGCGGGCACGGGCTTCCCCCAACGACCGAAACCCCGCCGGACCTCGCCCAGGGCCCAGGCGCCGGGGTGTCCCCCCAGCGCGGACTCGCCGGCGTCGTGCACCCGGTGCAGCGCCCGCCGGGGATCGAACCGGTTGTCGAAACGCCCTGCTGCGGCGCCGGCGCCGATCCGCCGCCCGCCGCCGCTGCGCCGCCCGATGCCGCTGCGCTGCCCGGCACCGCCGTGTGCCCCGTTGGCGCCGTGCCAGCGGCCGATGTCTACCCTCAGCAGGGCGCTGGCCCCCGAGCCCACCGCCTGGTAGGAACTTCGGCCCACCTGCGCCCAGGTTACGCCGCCGAAGTCCTGCCAGTGATCCACCTCGGGGGGGAAGGGGCCCATCTGCACCCGCCAGCCGTCGGGGAGGCCGACGATCAGCAGGTTGCAGGTGCCCATGATGAAGCTCTTGCACGCCAGCACGTGGGGCTGCATCACGACACCAGCGTCAGCGCCCACTCCTGGTCGGGGTTGAACAGGTCGTCGGCCGCCTGCTTCACCGACTCCAGGCCCTGCAGTTCCCGGTTGTACAGCGGCAGGTACCCGCGGACCAGGTCGCCCAGCTGCTCCTGGATGATCCGCATGTACTGCGCCTGCTCCGTGAACTTGTTCTGCAGGTACTCGTCCTCGGTGGCCCGGGCGGCTTCCTCGCCGCGGATCACGCCGTTGACCAGCACGCCGCCCACCGGGATGTCGTAGGCCCGGACCATCTGGATGAACCGGGTCACCACCGAGATCGGCAGCATCAGCGGCAGCGTCACGAAGAAGAAGGCCGTCTGCTGCGGGTCGACCAGGCGCTGCTTTACAGCCTTGAAGCGCTCGTCCATGCTGATCAGGTCGGCCAGCATCGGGTCCTTCTTGACTTCCTCCATGATCTTCTCGCGGCGGAACGCCAGCTGCACCCGCAGCGACAGGGCCTCCTTGCGGCTTTCGATCATCCGCGCCAGCCAGAGGCCGTAGATCTTCGACAGGCCGATGAGCCGCACGGCGTTGGCCACGGCGGCGGTGTCGAAGATCAGCTTGTCGTAGTTGGGCCCCTCCGTCAGCATGATGTCGACCATCTTGTCGAACATGGCCGACTCCTCGAAGGCGGGGTTGGTGACGGCGATGTCGATGAAGGGCTTGGCGTCCACCGGGATGTCGGCGTAGCGCAGGAACTCCCGAACCCGCACGGCGATGTTCTCGCGGTAGCGGGCCACCACGTCGGAGGCGTCCACCTCCACGGCGTAGAGGTTGTCGACGCCGGAGACGGGCTGGATCTGCCCGCCGCCCAGGTTCTGGTCGAAGATGCTGCTCAACGAGTGCACGGGGTTCAGGGAGGCCAGCAGCGTCTTCTGGCCCCGCCGGGCGAACTCGTAGGCCATGACGGCCGCGCAGACCGTCTTGCCCACGCCGCCCTTGCCGCCGGTGAAGATGTACCGGACGTCGGGGTACTGCTCAAGAAATCGGCTGATGTGCTGCATGGCACGTTGACCTCGCTCTCACGCAGCCGCGCTCAGTAGGCCACGGCGATGGGGCACTCGATCAGCGCCCTGGCGGCCTGCTCGATCATCTCGGCGCCCTTGGGCTCACGGGTGAACATGGGCACGATGGCCTGCACCCGGCTGCCGAACTTGCGGGCGATCTCCTTCAGGTAGTGCTGCTGCATCTCCACGCGGTTGCGGAGGTACTCGCTGGTGCCCGGCCGGTCCAGCAGGTCCGCCGGGTAGACCTGGTTGACCACCAGGCCCGACATCTCCATGCCCAGCGACTGGAACATGGCCAGGGCGCGCTCGGTGTCCAGGATCGCCATCTTCTCGGGGATCAGGACCATGAAGAACGCGGTGCGGGTGCGGTTGGTGATCAGGTCCGTGAAGTTGGTGATCTGGTTGCGGATGTCCAGCAGTTCCTGGAGCACCGCGTCGTCGTGGCCCTTTTCGCCCTTCAGGGTGGCGGCGATGGCGTCGTATTCGGCCACCTTGGACCGGGCCTCGGTGATCTTCTCCACCCAGCGGGACAGGATGTCGGCCATGGCGATCATGCGCACGCCGTGGCCGAAGGGCGGCATGTCGAAGATGTAGAGGTCGTACTCCTTCCTGGCCACCAGTTCGGCCATGGCGTCGTAGGTGGCCGACTCGTACATGGCCGGCTCGGCCGACGTGGAGTCGATGTATTCCTCAATTTCGCGCGGGACCTCGTCGATCCCGTACATGTCCTTGATCTTTTGCTTGACCGACGCCTGGTACTCGGCCACGCGGCGGTCGGCGTCGATTTCGACCACGTACAGGTTGGGCAGAACCTCGACTTCGCCCTTGCCGAAGAAGTTCTGCTCCCAGATGTCCGACAGCGAAGCCTGGGGATCGGTGGAGAACAGCAACGTGCGCTTGCCCTGCACCTGGCTGGCGTACCAGGCCAGGGAAGAACTGGACGTGGTTTTGCCCAGCCCGCCTTTGCCGGCGAAGATGACGATCTCCACCTCGGGATGCTGGTCAAAGTACGCTCCCAGGCCGGAGGGGCGGAGTTCGGGCATGGTCCACCTCCACGCTTTCCGCAGGGATGGTCAGTAGATGGCGTCGGTGAAGTCCCGCTCGCGGAAGACCCTGCGCTTCCACGACTCGATGTTGGGCACGGCGTAGGGCAGGATCCGCAGCGAGTAGTACGGCGGGAGCACCGGAATGCCCAGCATGTCCCCCAGGGTGATGAACATGAACAGGTGCTCCAGGTGCATGCGCGTCCGCAGGGCCGCCGTCACGTTGCCGTGGGACGCCATGCCGTAGAGCACGCCCTTGAGGACGGTCCCGACACCCGCGCCGCCCTGGGTTCCCCGCGGCGATGTGGTACCGGCCTGCTGCTGCTCCTGAGCGTCCTTGTCTTTACGCCTACGCCAGAACAAGCGGCTACCCCCTTCAGCGGAACGGGTCGGGGCAGGGGCCCCTGGACAGCCCCTGCCCCGACCGGGTCGTTGGTTCAGTCACCGGATCCCGCCGCCGGCTGCGGCTGGGTGAGACCGCCCGACAGGGCATCCCGGTACGCCCGGTACGTGCGGACGGCCATCTGGATGCCCAGGGCGAACAGCGCCGCACCCACCAGCACGAACACCCAGTCGAGGATCAGCGCCGCGGCGGGGTAGTTGCCCAGCGGCGGGTTGACGAAGGTGACGTCGGGATTGGTGGCCGCCCAGGCGAACTTGGCGGTCTGCCAGGCCAGGGCCGCCAGGGTCGTGATGATCATGAACATGGCCGGGATGAACGTGTACTTGCTGGGCGCCTGGGTACGGGCCAGGTGGATGGTGATCAGCATCAGGGCCAGGCCCGCCAGCAGCTGGTTGGAACCGCCGAAGTAGAGCCAGAGGTTGTTCCAGGAACCGCTGATGGCGAACAGCAGCGGGATGGCCAGGCCGATGATGGTGGCCACATGCTTCTGGGCCAGGATCGACTGGCCGAAGACCTCCGCCGACACCAGGCGCCAGAAGCGGGTGACCAGGGCCTGCACCGTGATGGCGAACAGCACCAGCACGGTGGAGAAGAACACCGTGGCGAACAGTTCGCCCAGCACGTTGCCCAGGAAAGCCTGGGTCAGCACCTGGGCGCCCGCCACCCAGGAGCCGATGTTGTTGGTGATCTCGGAGCGCGGCAGGACCATGTAGCAGGCCAGCGAGGCCAGACCCAGCAGGCCCTCGCTCAGCATGGCGCCGGCGCCGATGGGGTGGGCGTCGGTTTCGACGTCAAGCTGCTTGGACGTGGTCGACGACCCCACCAGGCTGTGCCAGCCCGAGATGGCGCCGCAGGCGATGGCGACGAACAGGATGGGCCAGATGGGTCCCGCACCCTCGAATCCGCCGGGATACCAGTGGATCCAGGCGGGCTGCTGCAGGGTGACGCCGGTGGCCGGGCTGATCAGGGCGCCGATCAGGATCAGGATCACCGCGCCGAAGGTCGGGAAGAAGGCGATGAAGTTGATGGGCTGGATGAAGGTGGGCAGCGGCAGCACCGACGCCAGGTAGAGGAAGATGCAGGTCACCACGCCCCAGAAGAGCAGGTTCCACTCGCCGTTGGCGCCGATGGACACCTGCCAGCGCAGCGGCTCCAGGGTGCCCAGCCAGAAGGCCACGAACATGCCGACCAGCGCGAAGATGGTGACGGCGACGATGTTCATGCGCATCTTGTAGATCATCTGGCCCGCCACGATGCCCACCAGCGAGATGACCAGGGTGGCGACGAACGACCCCGGGAAGATGTTGAAGAAAAGCGAGACCAGGTAGATGAACGTGGCGGAGATGATCAGCAGGTAGAAGAGGATGAATCCGAGGAGCGTGTTGCGTCCCGCGTTGCCCGTGAATTCGTAGGAGATGGGGCCGAAGGACCTGCCCTGGTTGCGGACGGAAACCATGATGGAGCTGTAGTCCTGCACCCAGCCGATGAAGAAGTTGCCGAGGATCAACCAGGCCAGGGCGGGCGCCCAGCCGTAGTTGATGGCGATGAAGGGGCCCAGCACGGGTCCGAGCGCGGCGACGCTCTTGAACTGGTACCCCCACAGCACATACCGGCTTACCGGGAAGAACTCCACGCCGTCGGTATACATGTGGGCTGGCGTGGTACGGTTCGGGTCCGGTCGCCAGATGGTGCGGTCGAACCACTTGCCGTAACCCCAGTACGCCACGGCGTAGGCGACCAGGGCCAGCACCACAAACCAGAACGGCGACATACCATTCCCCTCCCGTGGAATTGCGGCATGCTGCCAGTATCAGCTTGACCTCGCCGCTGAGACGCTCTTATCGAATTTCGCCGGCGCATTCCCTCCTTTCGCTCGAAACATCTCGGCCTCCCCCTTTCCTTTACGCAATACGCTGGAACTTTCCTGCTATGTCCAGGGGGGCGGGGTGGGTCACAGGATCTGAGCCAGGAAGCGCCGCGTCCGCTCGTGCTGCGGGTGGTTGAAGAACTGGTCGGGCGGGCCTTCCTCGACGATGACTCCCTCGTCGAACAGCAACACGCGGTCCGCCACCTGCCGGGCAAAGCCGATCTCGTGGGTGACCACCAGCATGGTCATGCCCGTTTGTGCCAGTTCCACCATGACCTCCAGCACTTCTTTGATCATTTCAGGGTCCAGGGCCGAAGTGGGCTCGTCGAAGAGCATGATCCTGGGCTCCATGGCCAGCGCCCGGGCGATGGCCACCCGCTGCTGCTGGCCGCCCGACAGCTGTCCGGGGTACTTATGCGCCTGCTCGGGGATGCCGACCCGTTCCAACAGCTGCATGGCCAGTTCCTCCGCTTCCCGGCGCGGCCGCTTCCGCACCCAGATGGGCGCGAGGGTGATGTTGTCCAGCACCGTGAGGTGGGGGAAGAGGTTGAACTGCTGGAATACCATGCCGACCTCGCTGCGGACCCGCTCGATGTTGTGCAGGTCGCTGGTCAACTCGATGCCGTCGACGACGATGCGCCCGCGCTGGTACGGTTCCAGGGCGTTGAGGGTGCGGATGAAGGTGGACTTACCCGAGCCCGAGGGGCCCACGATGACCACCTTCTCGCCGCGCCGCACCGTCAGGGTGACGCCGCGCAGCACGTGGAACGAGCCGAACCACTTGTGGACGTCCTCGCAGACGATGATCGGATCGTTGACGCCGCAGCCCGCCGGACCTCCGGCCGGGTCCCGGGCGGCCTGCCGTTCTCCCGTCACGGTAGGCTCCCCCTTTCGTGCCCATGATGTGCCCCCGGGCCGTGGAGGCCCCTGACCCCTCCCGCCCGGCGGTGTCCTTCATGTCCGGCGGCGCCCCGCACGCCGGGCCGGCGGCTCAGCGCCGCCCCAGGCCCAGCCTTTGCTCCACCCGCCGGCCGGCCCGGGACATGCCGTAGCAGAACAGCCAGTACACCAGCCCCGCGAAGGCATACATCTCGGCGTAGCGGCCCAGGTAATCGGGGTTGGCCAGCACGCTGTTGGCGATGCCCAGCAGTTCCTGAAGTCCCACGATGGTGACCAGCGATGTGTCCTTGAAGAGGCTGATGAACTGCCCCACCAGCGACGGGACCACCGCCCGCAGGGCCTGGGGCAGGACGATGAGGAATGTGGTCTGGGCGCCGTTCAAGCCCAGGGCGGCGGCTGCCTCGATCTGGCCCTGCGGCACCGACTGGAGCCCGCCGCGGACGTTCTCGGCCACGTAGGCGGCGCTGAAGACCACCAGCCCCGCCATGGCCCGCAGCACCCGGTCCGGCCGGAGACCCTCGGGCAGGAACAGGGTCAGCATGATCTGGGTCGAGAACAGCACCGTCACCAGGGGTACCCCACGGACCACCTCGATGCAGGCGGTGCTCACCGCCCGGACCACCGGCAGCGTGCTCTGCCGCCCCAGCGCCAGGGCGACCCCAAAGGGAAAGGACACGACGATGCCCACCGCCGCCAGCATCAGGGTCAACAGCAGGCCGCCCCAGCGGTCGGTGCGCACCACGTCCAGGACGGCGCCGTCGCCGTGGACCAGCCAGAGGACCGCCAGGGGGGCCAGCAGCCAGGCCAGCGCCGGCGCCCGCCGCATCAGGACGCCGCTTCTGCCGCCACCGGCGGCGGCCGCCGTGAACCCGGCCAGCGCCGCCGTCACCAGCACCGCCAGTCCCACCCGCCACAACTGGTCCCGGGGGTAAGGCCCCACCAGCAGCAGGGTCAGATTGTTGGTCACCACCCGCCAGTCGGCCGCGGTCAAGGCCCACCGCCCCACGCGGGAGGCGGCCCCGCAAACGGCCGCCAGACCCACCACGGTCAGCAGGGCGTTGTACCAGGTGCTGAAGAGGTTGCGGTGCAGCCACCGCCAGGCTTCCCCGGCAGCCACCGCCCGCGGACGGGCCGTCGCCGCGTCCGGCCGTTCCTGGGCCGCTGCGGGCCGGGCTGCCGCCGGGGTGGACGGTCCGCGCCGCCGCGTCATCGCTCCACCAACTGGACCGAGCGGTTGTAGAGGTTCATCAGCAGCGAGGTGAGCAGGCTGAAGGCCAGGTAGGTGGCCATGACGATGGCCACGGTCTCGAACGTGCGGCCGGTCTGGTTGAAGACCGTGCGGGCCACGAAAAAGGCGTCTTCAAAACCGACGGCCACCGCCAGGCTGCTGTTCTTGATCACGTTCAGGTACTGGTTGGTCAGCGGCGGCACGATGACCCGCAGGGCCTGGGGCAGGATCACCAGGCGCATGATCAGCGACGGCCGCAGGCCCAGGGCTGCCGCCGCCTCGGTCTGTCCCCTGGGGACCGACTGGATGCCGCCCCGGACCACCTCGGCGATGAAGGCGCCGGTGTAAAAGGCCAGCCCGGCCGTCAGGGCGCTGAACTGCACGGTGAGGCTCGCGCCGCCCCGGAAGTTGAAGCCGGCCAGGGTGGGGACGCTGACGGTGAACGGCGGCGCCGGCGCCAGCGTCCAGCCTGCCGCCAGACCCGCAGCCAGCACGGCGGCGGCCGCCAGGCCGGGGTAGGTGCGGCGTCCGGTTTCCAGCCGCACCCGCAGCAGGCGGCGGTACGCGATGACGGCCCCCGCCAGGCCCGCGAGTCCCCCGGCGGCCCAGACGGCGAAGCCGGCGGCCGGTGCCGGCCAGGGCAGGAAGACGCCCCGGTTGCTGAAGTAGATGCCCGCTCCCAGGTGGATGGCCTGGCCGGGGGGCGGCAGCCGCCCGAAGACGGCGAAGGCCCAGACGAAGAGTTGGAGCAGCAGGGGTGTGTTCCGCACCATCTCCACGTAGGCGCCGGTGATCTGCCGGACCAGCCAGTTGCTGGACAGCCGTCCCACGCCCGCCGCCACGCCCAGAACAGTGGCCAGCAGGATGCCCAGTCCCGACACCCGCAGCGTGTTGATGACCCCGGCGGCGAAGGCGCGGGCATAGGTGTCCGACGGCCGGTAGGGTATGGGCGGCTCGCCCATGGCGAACCCGGCCTCCAGCGCCAGGAAGTCGAAGCCCACGGGCACGCCCAGTTGCCGCAGGTTACGGGACAGGTTGGCGTAGAGCAGGGCGCCGGCCGCCACCAGGGCCGCCGCGAAGGCGACCTGGCCGGCCGCCCGCAGGACCCGCACGTCCCGCCAGACGGGGATCCGCTGCCTGGGCCTCGCCGGCGGATGCCGCGGGTCCTCCGGGCGGTTCCCGTCCTCCGGGCGGTGCGGGGTCGCGGGGTGGCGCGGGCCC
>Ga0079224_100010283_pt1 | contig 12831 bp, 9 predicted proteins | sample Stecom2015_FD_80414 | JGI IMG/M metagenome (GOLD analysis project Ga0079224, IMG submission 80414) | Agricultural soil microbial communities from Utah to study Nitrogen management - Steer compost 2015 | ecosystem: Environmental > Terrestrial > Soil > Agricultural land | place: USA: Utah...
ATATCCCCCTGTTGGCTTATTAGCGTTGCCTGAATGGTTAGCAGCTTTTGTTCGCCAGCTTTAAGTTCTCTTTCGCTCTGCTCAGAAAATCCTTTTTGATTTTGATGGGCTCTCCGTAGTTTTTTTAGTTGCTGTTGGATGTCCTGTAATTCTTCATAAGCTTTTTGGTGGGTTTCTAAGCGCTCTAAAAGCTCTTTCTCATCAGAGACGTGATGCGTGGACAATTTCTGTTTTAGGTTTTCTCTTTCCGCTTCACTTACAGTGATTTCTTTCTCCGTGCGGTTAATCAAGTCAATTACCGCTTCCAGTTGTAAAAGTTCTTTTTCCCAAGCCGCTTGATGTCTTCGGATGGAATCGATCTCTTCTTTACATTGTTCGATAAGCTTACTATTCGACTCAATCTGCTGGGTGTCAAAATGAGGGGGCAAGGGATCCGGATGTTCCTGAGATCCGCACAAGGGACAATTCTCCCCTTTATGCAGGTGGATGGCATAGCCTGCCAGCCCTTGTCTTTGTATTAGTTGCTCCCGTTGTTTTCGAAGTTCATCCAGCTGGACATTCTGCTGATCGACCCATTGTCCGAAGTTTGGGAGGCCGGCTGGGAGGAGCGCGTTTAATCCGTTGATTTTGTCTTCAATAGTGGCTTTTTGATTTACCAGTTGTTGATAGTGTTCCAAAAGACTGGCATAGGAGGATTCCAGTTGACGAAGTTCCCGCGCCATGTTTTTGAGGTCGGCCAAAGTTTGTGTGTCCGGAACATTGATTTGTTCTTCCCGGTTTTCTAAGCCTTGGATGCTACGTTCTAATTCAGCAAGTTGTTTTTTGCCGTCTTCGAATGTAGGCACCATCTGATCGACTGTCTGTTGTTGGATTTTGAGTTGATGTTCAAGGGATTTGATGGAGATGATTTTTTGAAGATCGCGGATTTTGGCTTCCTTTTCGCTTTTTTGACTTTGTCGGATTTTAAGCTTGTTTTCTTCTGCCTCTAGCTGGGCCACCAAAAGTTCATACTCAGCTTTCCATCGGGAGCAGTCGCTGACGCTCACGGAATATTTTTCTATTTCTAATTCTTTCTCCTTCAGCTGATCCAGTACGGGTTTTACAAAGGATGTTGCCTTCCGGAACCTCAGGATTTGCTCTTTTTTATGTTCGATAGCCGGCCTCTCTTCTAGCAGTTGGTTGTGGTGCCTTTCAAGATCAGCTAATAGAAGGTGTTTTTCGTGGATGGATTTGAAGTGATTAACTTTCGCTTCGGTGGCTTGTACGCGCTTTTCCTGATCAGATTTCCTGTCACTTAGTTCTTGGGACAAGAATTCTTTTTCCTGTTGTCGCTCCAAGCTGATCTCCTCCAAAGCCTGTAGTTGAGTCTGTAACCTGATCTTTTGTTCACTGTTTTGCTTGCTCAGCCTACCTGTTTTGGCAGAAAGGTCGAAACGTTCGAGCCCAAAGAGCTCTTTCATCATCTCTGCCCGTGCCATTGGTTTCTGTTCAATAAAATCGCGGAATTTTCCTTGGGGAATGATGACGGTTTGCCGGAAATGGTCCATTTTCATACCGACAAGTTGCTCTGCATTTTGCTCAATAGGAACCCATCCTTCCTCTGTCTTTAGATAGAAGCGGTGTTCTGCTGGCTTTACATCATCAAAATTCTTTTTGTTTCTTTTAGAGACATAAGTGGCTTTGTAGGTTTCTCGGTTGTTTTTCCCCGCCTTAAACTCCAAAGAAATGAAAAGGGTGTGACTCTGCAAATTGACCATGCTGGTCTTTTCGCCTCTGGCTGCAAGCCTTTCTGTGTTGCCATAAAGGGCCAGCATAATAGCTTCCAAAATGGAGGATTTACCGCTACCCACGGCGCCGAAAATCCCGAAAAGCCCCGCTGCAGTCAACCTCGCAAAATCAACTGTTTGCTTTTCCTTATAGGAGTATAATCCTTGTAGTTCTAATCTAATGGGAATCATTTACTACGTCTTGGCTAATGACTTCTTTAAAAAGATGGAGAACCTCTTCGGTGGGAGGAGTGCCTTGAGCACTTTTATAATATCGGCTAAAGAGGGTGAGCATGTCCTGGTTAAGGTCATCCGCCTGCAAATGATCCGCTGAAAATTGCTCTTGGGTCAATTGGGGGATGAGGCTGACGATGCCGTCATGGGCTTTCATAATAGCACGCCTGGTGGCGGCATCTATAGCTTCATCAGTTGCGTAGATTACTTCAACGAAACAGTATGGATTCGCTTCCAACCACTCTAAGGTGGCAGCTAGGTCAGAAAAGGTTTTACGGCACAGGGGGCGCCCTTTGGAGAGTCCAATAGGTTTGTAATCCACAGCATGACCGGGCTTGGCATTCACTAAGACAACGTTTTTTTGTTGGCCTGCCTCACTAAAACTATAAGCAAGCGGCGAACTGCTGTATACTACTGGACAAGGCGCTGTATCGCACGTATGGTACCGATGGAGGTGTCCCAGGGCGGCATACTGGATTTGCCGAGGGAGGTTATTGGTGTAAATGGCTTGGGTACCCCCTACGTGCAGGATAGGACGCTCACTTTCTGGTTCAGCCTCCGGCTGCCCGCCTTCTTTCATAAAAAAGAAGTGGCCCACAAACAGGTTAACTCCCTGATCATCACAGTATTGATCGGCCAGTGCCTCCCATTTGTCTTGCAGGACTTTTCTTAATTCTTCCTCACGGTCCTCTTCCCCCAAATAAGTCTTTAACAACAATTCGTTGGCATACGGAGCCAACAGGATTCTTATGGGGAATTCGTGAGCGGCTAGTTTTAGCTCTACGAAACCGGGTTCCGAACGGACGATTTGGCCACCGCCCTCTAGCCGGCCGCAGGGGATGGTCTGGTCAAAACGTCCATAGAACAAAATTCCCAGTTCTCTAGCCAAGGGATCTGGGGCAGTGATAAACTGCGTGCTATCGTGGTTACCAGAAATTACGATGACAGGCCTGCGGCCATTGTCAGACAGCCTGCGCAACGTCTTAAATAGCAATTCAACCGCCTCATGACTGGGATTGAAGGCATCAAATACGTCACCAGCTACCAGTACCAGATCAACGGACTCCTGATCAGCTATTTGGATGATTTCATCTAAAACTTCTTTTTGTTCCTCTAGCCGCGAGAATTCCTGCAGCCGTTTTCCCAAGTGCCAGTCTGCTGTATGTAATATTTTAAGCATAGGATAAAGGTACAGAATAAGTTGGGTTTTGTAAATTTTGACCGTTTGAAACACCACTCCATTCATCCGTCTGATTGGGGAATGTTTACACAAACTGTGTAATTTAGGGGCATAAAGAGTTTTTCTAGCAGTAGTGATGCGGAAAGCATGGCGTTTTTATTAGGCATGGTTCTTGATAATGGGCATTTCATCTTTTTTTTAAGGCAGAAATGATGATAAAAAAGAGTATATGTTTCTTGCTGTGGATCGGATTGTTTTGGATGAACCATGGCTTCGCCCAGCAGGTATATTTTGGCAATGATTCTTTATTAGTGATTCAGGAAGGAACAGCCAGCTTCTATGGGAAGAAGTTCCACAAGCGGAAGACAGCTAGTGGTGAAGTGTACGATATGCATGAATATACCGCTGCTCATAAACATCTCCCGTTTGGGACGCTCTTGAGAGTCACCAACGAAAATAACGGGCATGAGGTAATCGTTAAGATCAACGACCGCCTCCCCAAATACAGCAAAAGAGTGATTGACTTGTCGCGGGGCGCTGCGGAGCAGCTGGGGATGATTGCCGACGGCTTGGCGCCAGTACAAATCAAAGCGTTGAGTTTTAATGAAATTGAAAAATTAAAGGATCACTACGGCACGATCCCTGAAGAACTTAGACTAAGGGTGTATTACGAACCGGTGCAAAGAACCGATGGCTTAGAAATTTTTTCCACCGTAGCATTTCAGGAGGAAATCCAGGCTATGGGCCTTTCCTCGTTATAACACGCTGTTCGCTAACGAGCAAACGAATTCGTTTTTCGGGCAATTCCAATTTCCAAATCCTCATTTATCGCCTCTCCAGACCTCTTTAGCTCATGGCATAATAATAGAATAGCACGGGTTAACCTTTACTTAACTGTTATTCTATATGAAAACTTCCCATATTGTTTTTGTCATGCTATTCTTGCTATCCAGTTTTTCCGTCTCGGCCCAATCTGTTGAAACCCGTAAACTGCCGACTTTTAGGCAGCTGACTACAAGTGGAAGCTGGGATGTTGTCATTGTAGAAGGCGACCGGGAAGAGGTGCGGCTTGAAGCAAAAATTCTTAATTTGGAAAGGGTCATTACCGAAGTTGAAAACGGAAGGCTAGACATCCGTCTGGAGAAAGGCAACTACCGGAACGTGGACTTGAAAGTTACCGTCATTTATCAGGAATTAGAAGCGATACACTCCGGTGGATCTGGCAACATAAAAGGCATGGATGCCATAGTGGCGGATGAGCTCAAGGTGAGCTTGAGCGGTTCTGGAAATGCGTCCTTCAAAAAAATGATAGCCGATAGGTTGGACCTATCCATGAGTGGATCGGGAGACTTGACTATCCGTGGGGGAGCTGTAGGGGACCTTACTTTGAACCAATCTGGCTCGGGCAACTTAAACGCCGTTGACTTAGGAGTGGAGGATGCAAAGATTCATAAATCAGGATCTGGCAATGCTGTCCTCACCGTAACCGGATCGCTTGCCGTGAAGGCGTCCGGGTCGGGAAAGGTAGATTATAAAGGCAACCCCTCATTGAACGACATCAGGGTTTCCGGCTCTGGCAGGATAGTAAAGCGATAGATAGATTCAATGGGTATATACCGCTTGCAGGCTGCTTCTAGCGTGATTAAAACCACCTAGTCATCGTATAAATGGGGATTTATCGGCCTGCACTGATGTTGATGAAGAAAAGTTGGATCAAGTAATGCTAGGCCTATGGTCCCAATCCTCACCTTTCCCTGATGATCCCACCCGCTTTTATCGTAACGATATCACTTTAAGCCGGAGGGTACCTTTGAGTACTACTGAAAGTCATACAGAGGGATGGACAGCGACTTGGATTTAAGATACATGAGTCTGCATACAGGTGCTACCGATTGCTGAGAAGCACCCTAATATTGGAAAGCGTACAATATATGGGCTTGAAGGTCAGCACGAGCTCTTAGCGAGAGACCAATCGATCCTATACCACTAGGCAGACGACGAAATGAACGTGAGCTTTAATGCAAGAAAAGATAAATTAATTTTAAAGAAACCTTGTCCTGTTCTTGGCATGGGTGTGGGGCCGCAAACTTACGAGAAGGAACGCTAAGGCACAATTGGCTTTATTTTCGGGTCACCTTAAGATACAGACGCTCCACTTTTTCTCTCGCCCAAGGCGTTTTTCTCAAAAAAGTAAGACTGGATTTGATGGAAGGGTTGTGTGTGAAGCAGCGGATATTGATCCTCGTCCCGAGTTCCTCCCATCCATACTCAGCTACCAGATGCTCCAGGATGTCTGCCAATTTTACACCATGCAGGGGGTTATTCGGTTGCGGGTTGTTGGAATCTTGATTCATGGATATTCGACTTAACCTTCTAATTCTTCAATAATACGGTTGATTTTAATAAAAAACCCGGATGTGCTCCGGGTTTTTATTAAAATTTGTTAGTTCTGTCAACCAATGAGGTTTCCTTCATCATCCCATTGGGGGATCTGGTTTCGCGTCAATGGATCAAGATAAATTTTGGCATATTTTTCTTCATACTGTACACCATATTTATCTAGAACGTGCTGCGGAACGCCGTCCCATACGTTAGGCTGGTTGCCTACGTAGCCAAGGTCATCAAAGCCTATCTTGCTGGTGAAGAACCCGGTGGCAGTAAGGTTGCGGAGCATATTAAAGAACCTAACCCCTCCTTCCATTTCAGGTGCGGCTTTGTCAGGATAAGCGATCTCGTCTATGATCTGTATTCTTTGCGCGTCCGTAGCTTCTAAAAAACTGGTTTCGAAAAGCTCGTCAGCCCTGTAGTCAAGATACAGTAATCCGCCTCTCATTGGCACTTGGTAGCCAGGCATGTCCTTCATCATAAACTCAATGAAGTCGGGAACACCGGCATCAGTCGCACTTCCGGATTTGTCGTCTGCAGGTATAATAATGTCCACCAACAATTCAATTTTTTTCCTTTCTTCATCGGTAAAGAAGGTGGAGGAGTTTAACTGTTCATCATAAAGTATTTCCTCTGGTGTCCTCCCGTAGCCCGGAGAAGTGCCCAGCACAGGCTTATGTTCTACTGATTTTGTGTCGGGAGCACAACCTGTGGTAAGCAAAAATCCTGAGGCCAAAGACCCAGTAAATAGCAGTTTGAGATTTTCTCTTCTATTCATGGCAGGCTATTTTAGATATTTTTCTTTTTCAGTTCGTTAATGATGTAGTCAGAAGTTCTCCATGACAATGCCAAGATGGTCCAAGTTGGATTTTTGTCTGCTTGCGAGACAAATGGTCCGCCGTCGACGACGAAAAGGTTTTTGCACTCATGGGCTTGGCAGTTGCTGTTGAGGACCGATGTTTTGGGATCATTCCCCATTCGGGTAGTCCCCACTTCGTGGATGATTCGACCAGGGGCATGTAATCCGTAATTGGAGTCCCTGCCAGGTTTAGACCCGAGGAGCTTTGCCCCTGCATTGGTGAGGATCTCCTCAAAGGTATCATGCATGTGCTTAGCCTGGTTGAGTTCCTGATCTGTCCATTGGTAATGAAACTTGAGAACAGGGATACCATATTTGTCTGTGGTGCTGTTATCAATTTCACAGTAGTTCTCATATCTAGGTACACTCTCTCCCCGACCAGACATACCAACAGTAGTTCCAAAAAATCTTCGAATATCCTTTTTAAGGCCTTCTCCATAGCCCCCGTTTACTCCCGGTTTGCCAAATTCGTCAACGATGTGCTGCCGCATGTTGTCCATCCCAAAGCCATAGCCATAAGCAGGCATTCCCATTCCGCCCCAATATTCGATGTGGTAGCCTCTGGCAAAATCAAGTTTCTTGTTGTCAAGCCACCAGGGGGTATAAACATGCATACCACCGACGCCGTCCTCGTTGTAACGCTCCCGGTCGATGAAATCCGGCATAATTGCCATCCTGTCCGCACCCGTAGAGTCATGGATGTAGCGGCCTACGATTCCACTACCATTACCGAGTCCATTCGGATGGGTTTTGGATTTGGAGTTCAGCATGATCCGGGCTGATTCAGCTGCAGATGCACCCAACACCACCACTCGCGCCCGCAGTTTATATTCCTTCATGTCCACCTTGCTGATGTAGGATACGCCGGTGGCTTCGCCTTTATCATTCGTAGTCACCTTGCGGACCATGGCTTGTGTATACAATTCTACTTTGCCTTTCCTCATGGCCGGCTTTACCAGGCAGGTGCCTGATGAAAAATCCGCATAGACCTGGCATGCTCTATTACACTGGTTACAGAAGAAACAAACTCCCCGCTCATTATTAATAGGCCTAGTCAGAATGGACAGACGGGAAGGTATCACCGGAATATTGGCTTTTTCCGCCCCTTTCTTCATGAAAAGCTCATGAAGACGCGGTTTTGGCGGAGGAAGGAAGAATCCGTCTGGTTCGTTATAGATGCCTTCCTTGCTTCCGAACACCCCGATGAGCTTGTCCACCTTATCATAATAAGGGGCAATATCATCGTAGCCGATTGGCCAATCGTCCCCTAGTCCATCTATACTGCTTCTTTTAAAATCCTGAGGGCCAAATCGTAAGGAAATCCTGCCCCAGTGGTTGGTTCTACCACCGAGCATCCGTGACCTGAACCAGTCAAACTGGGTTCCGGGTCCTCTCGTATAGGGTTCTCCTTCTATTTCCCATCCGCCGATCGCGGCGTCAAAATCGCCGAAGGGTCTAAGGGTGCCTGCACCTCTTCTTGGAGACTCCCATGGAAATCTTAATTGCGTCCTGTCTTCCTCTTTGGCAGGATCATAATCCCGCCCCGCTTCTACTACAGCTACTGAGAGCCCCGCTTCAGATAAGATCTTGGAGGCCATGCCACCACCTGCGCCGGAACCGACGATGATCACGTCGTATTCTTCCCCAGGCGATTTAATTTGAATACTCATATAATTAATGTGCTTTTTTGAAAATTTTCAAAAGTAAGACAAAAATTGCGATATAAAAAGCTTTTTTTGAAGACCGCCCTTGATTAGAAGTCGTCCGGATAGATTTTGAATTGAAAGGGGCAGCTGGGAGGGGCACGATGATGAACTTGAGACGCAAGGCGGGACCAAGGCTGGGGAAAAGTCTGCTCTTTCCCAGCCTTTTTATCCGTTACAACAGCGGCTCCAAATATTCCCAAACGGTTTCTGCTACAAGCTGATGCCCCTCCTTGGTAGGGTGGATGCCATCCGGTAGATTCAAGTCCGGCTCTCCCGCGACCCCTTCCAAAAGGAAAGGGATCAAGGTCACATTTTTGTCCCTGGCCAGTTCAGGAAAAATGGAGCGGAATTCCTCGCTATAAGTTTTCCCCATGTTAGGAGGTATCTGCATGCCGGCCAATAAGATTTCTGTCTGCGGGTACTTCTCTTGGACCTTCTGGATTATTTGTTCCAGATTCTTTTTGGTCTCTGCCACCGGGATGCCCCGTAGGCCATCATTGCCGCCTAATTCCAAAACGAAAATAGAAGGTTCATCTTCTAAAAACCAATCGAGACGGTTGAGACCACTGGCGGTAGTTTCTCCGCTTAGCCCTCCATTGATCACCTGAAAATCCAGGCCCAAGCTGTCGACACGTTGCTGAATGATGCCAGTAAATCCCTCCTCAGGTTCCAGTCCCCAGCCCGCGGTCAGGCTATTACCAAAAAATAAAATTGTCTTCCTTTCTGCCTTAACAGCGACCTTTTCCTCCTGCTCAGTGGTACTAGACTGGGTTTCCTCTGTTCTTTGACCACAGGAAAAAAATATAAACAGGAACAAAATAAAGGCAAAGCTTGTATATTGTGGAGCGCTTGTCGGCATAGTTGTAAGTTTTTTTAACTTGTTTAACTAACTCCAAAGGTGGGTTGAATGTTTCCATTCCTAAGAAATACTTGAAAATATATGTCCATATTATCCGTAGACCAAGTCAGTAAAATTTATGAAAGTGGGAGCAGGAGGTTGACAGTGCTAGACTGCGTCGATTTTCAGGTGGCCCCAGGTGAAAGTATAGCGATTGTCGGACCTTCTGGCAGTGGTAAAACAACCCTTTTAGGACTGTGTGCGGGCTTGGACAAAGCTACTACAGGAAGCATTTCCCTGATCGGACAAAGAATGGAAATGCTGTCTGAAGATGAGCGGGCGGCTGTTCGCAATCAGCACGTAGGCTTTATTTTTCAAAACTTCCAATTGCTGCCTACACTTACCGCCCTTGAGAATGTGATGGTGCCATTGGAATTAAAAAGGCGAAAGGACGCCCGAGGCAAGGCCATGGAGCTTCTGACACAGGTGGGACTCGGCGATCGAGTGACCCATTATCCCTCACAATTATCCGGCGGCGAACAACAACGGGTTTCTATTGCGAGGGCCTTTGCCAACGAGCCGAAAATCCTGTTTGCTGATGAACCTACTGGTAATCTCGATACCGAAACTGGGGAGATGATTGAGGATTTGATTTTCAATTTGAACAAAGCTTTAGGTACTACCTTGATTTTGGTGACCCATGACAATGCCCTTGCGGCGCGCACCAACAGAATTATTCAGATCAAAGGCGGGAAAATACAGGAGGGTTCGGATGTATAAATTTTCGTGGATATTGACCATGGCCTTTCGGGATTTCCGAAAGAATATTTCCAAACTCCTGCTGTTTATTTCCTCCATTGTTGTTGGAATAGCGGCCTTGGTGGCTATCAGTTCCTTTGGGGATAATCTGCGCAAAGACATTGATCGGCAGGGGAAGGAGCTGCTGGGTGCGGATCTATCTTTGGAGAATAACCAGCCGCTTGGAGACCAGGCGTTAGATACTCTGGCGCTGAAGGTGGCCGAGGAAATCAACTTTGCCAGCATGGTTTCTTTTCCTGCTACTGGCGATAGCCGTCTGACACAGGTTCGTGCCTTGGAAGGAAACTTCCCCTTCTACGGAAAGCTGGAAACCTTGCCGGCAACCGCTGAAGAAACGTTTAGAAATTCTGGGAGAAAGGCCTTGGTGGAAAAATCCCTAATGGCGCTCTTCGATGCCTCCGTAGGGGATAGCATAAAAATTGGCGAAGTGACTTTTGTAATCGAAGGTGAACTACAAAAGGTCCCCGGACAAACTGGTATTGCCGCAACGGTTGCTCCTGCAGTATTTATCCCCATGGACTATGTCGAAGAAACCGGATTGGTCCAGTTTGGTAGCCGCATTCGCTATGAAAGGTATTATCTTTTTGGGGAAGGTGTCGATGTTGAAGAAATAATAAAGCCTTATCAAGAGGCATGGGAAGAATTAAAAATTGACGCGGACACGGTGGAGGACCGGAAAAGGTCCACTGGAAGGTCATTTAACAACCTGTCTAACTTTTTGAGTCTAGTTGCTTTTATAGCTTTGCTTTTAGGATGCGTGGGAGTCGCTAGCGCTGTCAATGTGTTTGTAAAAGAAAAAATAGGATCTGTGGCAATACTCAGGTGCTTGGGCGTATCTTCTTGGGATGCCCTAATGATCTATTTGAGCCAAATCGTCATCATGGGGTTGGTGGGTTCTATTCTAGGGGCGACGGCGGGCTCTTTATTGCAATATATATTACCGGCTGTATTTGGGGATTTTCTACCCGTAGAGGTGAAGGTTGAGGTGTCTTGGAGCGCTGTTTTGTTCGGGATAGTAACAGGAGTTTTTATTTCTCTGCTTTTTGCCCTGCTTCCTCTGCTAAAAATCCGTAAGGTTTCACCCATGAGCACGTTACGGCCTGAGACCGATGCAACGAGAATTTCCAAAGATCCGGCGCGATGGATGGCCATGTTGGGCATCGTGTTGTTTATTTTTGGTTTCAGCTACTATCTCTTGGGCAGATGGGACATGGCTTTAGGTTTTGCGGGATTTGTTATCTTCTCTTTTGGCGTTCTGTGGCTGATGGCAACGGGGATCATGTGGGCCATTCGGAGATTTCTTCCTACCTCTCTTCAATATCCTGTCAGGCAGTCGTTGTCGAATCTCTACAGGCCCAATAATCAGACCATATCGCTCATTGCCACCATAGGACTTGGTACCGCGATGATCAGCACCTTATTTTTTATCCAAAATCTCCTGCTGGAAGAAGCCCAATTTGCGGACGAGGGCGAGCAGCCTAACATGCTTCTTTTCGATATCCAGACTGCTCAAGTAGGGGATGTCAGGGATAAGGTGCTTGAAAAAGGACTTCCTGTCTTACAACAGGTGCCCATTGTCACCATGGGACTGACGGAAATCAATGGCTTGGATAAATCCGACAATGAGCAGCTGGATGAGGAAAGCAGGAGGTCTCGCTCCTTATATAACAGGGAGTTTCGGGTAACCTATCGGGACACACTCATCAGTTCAGAACGGCTGGTGGAGGGAAAGCTCCGGCCGTTTACTCATCCTGGCGACAGTATTTTGGTGTCCTTTGACAGGAATTACGCAGAGCGTACCGGCGTTTCTCTAGGGGATCAAATTATTTTCAACGTTCAGGGCAGGCCGTTAACGACCTACGTGGGCAGTTTTAGAGACATAAGTTTCCGGCAGCTATCTACCAATTTTTTGGTGCTGTTTCCGGACAAGGTTTTGAATAACGCCCCTCAATTTCATGTTATCATTACCAAAACTAAGGATGATCATCAAGCCGCGGCCTTGCAGGGTGAGATACTACGAGAGTACCCTAACATTTCAATGGTTAACCTCGGCATGGTGGTCGAAACGCTAGAGGATCTGCTGGGGAAGATCAGTTTTGTTATACAGTTTATGGCCATGTTCAGTATTCTGACAGGAATACTAGTACTAATCAGTTCGCTGATTATAAGTAAATATCAAAGGATACGCGACAGTATTCTGTTGCGCACCTTAGGGGCCAGCAGCGGGATGGTGCGTCTGATCAACACCTTAGAGTACCTCTTTCTGGGTAGCTTGGCTTCTCTCAGTGGGATAGTTTTGTCCATGGGGGCGACCTACCTGCTCAGCGCCTATATATTTGAATTGCCCTTTAGATGGGCTTGGCTAGAGGCTTTTGGGGTGTATATGATCATTACGACAGTTACCGTGATGTTGGGCTGGTTAAATGGCAGGAATATTATCAACAGCTCTCCCATGGAAGTACTGCGGTAGGTCGATAGGAATCGTCCCACCATCAGTGCAGGGGAAAAGGGGCCTATCGTGGGGCTATTGAAGAGCTTCGGCCAAAAAGGGAGCAGGGGCTAGGGGCAAAGTGCCAAACCTTGGAAAAAAGTTCTAGTTAATAGTAAAATCATAGTTGCTTCACAGTAAATAAGTTAACTATTCATTTTGAAAATCATCGCTGATGTTTTTGAAATAAATCAAGATAAAGTATTTTTTATTCTAAACCTTCTATAAATTCGTCTCGTAAAAACCATTATTGATAAAGAAAGCAGGGATTAATGGCTCATCACCCGGTATCCAAACCTTCAATCTTTGTTTAGTTTATTTGGCATAGTTTATGAAAGTCTTAATTCAGAGAATTTCTGCTTTAAAAATTCAAAACTATAGCGATTTAGTTTATAGAATCTAAAATAATACTATACATTTGTATTCTAGAGCGGAAATAAATAAGTTTGGAATTAAAATTATAACCCCTAATTTTGTAAAAAAAATTTTTTATCATGAAAAAAGTAATACTATCAACATTAATAGCAGGCGCATTGGCAGTGGGTGCCCATGCACA
>Ga0079224_100010285_pt1 | contig 12831 bp, 11 predicted proteins | sample Stecom2015_FD_80414 | JGI IMG/M metagenome (GOLD analysis project Ga0079224, IMG submission 80414) | Agricultural soil microbial communities from Utah to study Nitrogen management - Steer compost 2015 | ecosystem: Environmental > Terrestrial > Soil > Agricultural land | place: USA: Utah...
CGAGATGGTATAGGGTAAAATTATCGCCTCACCGTTCGGATCTTTTATTTGTGTGTGACCACTCATGATTTATGTATTTAGTAAATATAGTTATTTTTTATATAAAAAGAGCATCTATAACGTTTGCTTTTAGTTTGCAACAAATTTTAAAAATTGAGTAGATGAAAGTTTTGATCTGGTTATTGAAACTTCCTTTACATTTCGAGCAGCGTTTTTTTGAATTCTAAAAATATGCCTATACTTTTAGGTATCGAACAGATGTCTAATTCATAAAAACCATTAATCATGCAAGATTTGGATGTATACTCGCAGACGCACCTGGTTCGATATTGGTGTAGGATATGGTAGCGATAAACGCATAACCTATTCTTTTGAATCTCTATAGATCTCGGCTAAACTGAGATCTATGAAGTAAAAGATAATTATTATTTTAGAAGCGCCTTCCGAAAAAGAAAGGAGCCTTATATGGATGTTTATAAACTAATCGAAAAATTTAATATATCATCAGAGCGTGAGGAATATGGTTTAATACACGAAACGGTAGAAAAGGGAATTTACTTCAAAGGAACGAATCTTTGGATTCTGATTTTTGCCATTGTTATCGCCTGTGTTGGACTAAATGTGAATTCAACTGCGGTAATTATCGGCGCTATGCTGATTTCTCCATTGATGGGCCCTATTTTGGGAATGGGGTATAGTTTAGCTACCTATGATTTCAAATTGTTTCGAAAGGCGCTTGCCAATTTCGGCTTCGCCGTAGGTGCTAGCCTTGCGACCTCTACATTGTACTTTTTACTTACCCCGCTGAGCGAAGCGCACTCTGAATTACTAGCACGCACGCAACCAAATATATATGATGTTATCATTGCTATGGTAGGTGGTCTAGCAGGTATCGTAGCGGTCTCCAGTAAGCAAAAAGGAAATGTGATTCCGGGAGCGGCCATCGCAACTGCTTTGATGCCCCCACTATGCACTGCGGGCTATGGTTTATCGACTGCTAATTGGTCATACTTTTTTGGAGCCTTTTACTTATTTACTATAAACACGGTGTTCATTGCGGCGGCAACCTTGGTAACTGTGCGTTTTTTGAAATATCCAATATGGCATCAAACCGAAGAAGGCCTTAAGCAACGCGCAAATATGTGGGTCAGCATTATTGTGACAATAACCATGATACCAAGTATATACTTCGGCTATGTGCTTGTCAAACGGGAAAGGTTTAAACAAGAAGCAACTCGTTTCATAAAAAACGAAACTTATATCGAAGGAGATTATCTCTTAAAATCCGACATCGATCCCTTACAGAAGACGATCCATTTAATTTATGGCGGAAAGCTGATACCCGAACCCGCAAAGAAAAAGCTACAGCAAAAGTTAAAAAACTATGCATTGATGGATGCAAAAATCTCCGTTCAACAAGGCTTTTCTTTTGCCGACGCGAATAATGATCTGCTTGAGCTGACGCAGCAGCAAGCGGAAATAAATCGCCTACGTTCCGAATTATCACTCAATCTAAAGCGCCAAGATAGCGTACAACAGCGAAGCCGATTAGCGCAGCAACTCTTAAGCGAGTTGAAACCCATGTTTCCGGAAGTGCAGGCATGTGCTACTGCTGAACAGGTCTTCTACAACGATTCCTTGAAGGTGCAACGCTACCATTCGTTGACACTTCAAAGCAGCGATATCAAAAAAACGCTGGCCAGCAAAGAACGTATCGCAACTTGGTTCAGGCATCGCTTGCAACAAGACTCCATTCGGGTATACATCGAAAGGACCTTTATGTAACTTCTGAGCCCTATCAAATACCTAATTCTTAGAGCTCAAATGTTTAGCGGAATGGCGAAGCAGGTTCTAAACAAAAGTGCTATCCGTGCTGTTAAAGACTATATGGCCTGGAACAACAAAAAAACTGAACAGATGTAGCAGATCCAAAAACTATAAATTGCAGACATTTTAAGTGTAACCAACAAGGCGTCTAATAAGAGGCCTTGTTGGTTTTCGAAATATCAGCCACAGGAACGCCAGCTATCTGAAAATCTGCTACTTTTAAAAATTAAACGTTTTATGCAATTAGTGAAAGATGCATCATGCTTGGAGAATTAAATAAGAAAGAAATAGTCGATTTATTGAAAAGCCAATTCATCGGCCGGCTTGGATGCCACGCAAACGGCGAAACTTATATAGTGCCAATCAACTATGTATACCAAAATAATGCGATATATGCTCATTCCGGTGAAGGTAAAAAAATAGAAATGCTACGGAAAAATCCACGCGTCTGTTTTCAGGTTGATGAAGTTGAAAGCATGTTCAAGTGGAAAAGTGCCATTCTTTGGGGAACCTTTGAAGAACTGAAAGACATGGAGCGTCAACAGGCCATGCAAGGCCTCATTCTACGTATTATGCCAAACACCAATGATCCGGGACGGGACCCTTCTCACGCGATAAGTCCTGAGCTTCGGAATAGCTTGATCGTGTATCGAATAAATATAGAAGAAGGAACCGGACGCTTTGAATCTCATGAGGAGCAATAGGGTGGATAAAAGAAAATATCGATTAGTACCTTTTGCCAAACCAAAATCCGAGACCAATCAACAAGGCAATACCGCCTAGCAACCAAACCTCATAAGGTTCGGATGAAACTTGTTGCGCGTTCCGGTTCTTATCGGTCGCTTGTCGACTCGATTCCTCCATTTTATAACCTTTAACTGTGGTCGACTTTCCAGCTTCTTTCCCTGTGACGACTTTTTGTCCTGTTGTCCCGGGATTTATGGACTGCCCCTCTGATCTTGTTTGCCTCTTAGAAGTTTTTTGACTTCCTACCACCCTCTTCGCGGTTATATTCTTTTTTACAGCCGTAGATGAACTCCTATGGATTTTACCCAACTGTTCTATCAGATTGCTTACCAGTTCCTTATTTTCTGTACTATTAGCCGTTTGCTTTAGGAAATCTGTCAAGGCTCCATTTCCACATACATTGTCGGCGCAGGAAAGTCCCGTTTCTTCGGCAGTTTTCAGGTATTCGGTCATCAGCTGCTGCAAACGTCGTCCGTCGGGTTTCCAATAGTTTTTCCTGACCACTTCCAGCATACGGGCCAGCATCGTCTGGTAAGCATAGGTATTACCGGCCTTTGCAAACCGCCCTTTAACATCTAGATTGTACTGATCATTGACATAAGTATCCATCCAATCCTCCCATTTCTGTGCATCGATCGCTTCCGGCGTTGTTACCTGCCACCCCCACATATTATCTGCCACCTGGCCGATCATCCGTGCTCCGGCATATCCTTCATCCAGCATTTTTTCAATCCATTTGGGATTAAGATAACGGGCATTCATTTCCCTTCCGATGAATTTGTCCAGCGATTCCTGGCGGGTATTTCCCGGGTCGGCCAGGTTGGTAATCATCACATCGGGCGACGCCCCATCAACATGGCGTACCGCCATCGCCATCCCACCCAATGCCTGAAAAAAATCGTCGTTATCCAACGCGCCGTAAACATTGGTAGAGCGGCTATGAACAACTGCCTTCGTCCCGGATAAGGCACTTTTAAAAAGCGATACCGCTAAATCCTTCGCTGTTTTCGGGAGTTCCCCATCCGGCCTATTTCCCCAAAGGCCCTGCCCATATAAATGTCCCATCCGGTTAAAGTAAACGTCCCCAACCTCCTGGTCTTTTTTCCACTTATCGGAGGCCTGAACCACATCGTTCAAGCCGTTTCCGTAACTTCCGCTCTCCGTGCTGAACAGGCGTATACTAGCCAGCTGACGAGCGAGGGTAGTATCCTTAAGTCCGGAAGACAACAGCTTGTCCACACTTTGGTCAATATGTTCCCGCAAATAGTTAGCACCATCTTGCTTATAAGCCAAAGAAACCGCTTTATCTAACAACCGCATCAGATTGGGAAATAGGTCGCGATACAAGCCAGACGGCGTGATGACCACATCGATACGCGGTCGCCCAAGCGCAGTATCTGCAATTGCTTCTACTCCTTTCAACCGCCCAAAGCCATCATAAGTAGGTTTTATCCCCAATAAACTCAATATCTGAGATTCCATAATACCTTCATGGCGGATGGTTTCCACCGACCATAGGTTAAATCCCACCTTATCCGGATACTGCCCATCGTGTCTGCCACGGTAATCAGCGATCAACTGATTAGCAAGCTTCTCCCCTTCCCGATAGGTGTCTATGGTAGGGATACGGTCGGGATCAAAGGAATAAAAATTCTTTCCTGTAGGCAATGCCGAAGGATTCCGGATGGGGTCATTACCTGAACCCGCTTCTATATACTTTCCGTTAAGGGCTGTCATCAGTGCATCCAGCTCTCGTGGTCCACTGATCATAATGCGCTGGTAAACATCCATGAGTAGCACGGCAAGGGAATCCTTGGGTATCCCTTGCATCCGCCCAACGATAGCTTCCGCCGTTTTCATCGCAATCACCGAATCCGGTGATTGCCCAAAGGTATGCATTCCCATTGGGGCAAGCGTCTCCTGGATTTCCTGCAGGTAATGTTCCAGTCTTTGTACATCTTCTGCTTTAATGTCGCCATCAATACCTAGATCCTTCCCTATATTTGCCTCCCTGGCCAGCCGATTGATTGTGCGCAGGTGAACAGCCGCGAGTGCTTCACTTTTGCCGGAAGCCACATCATAATCGTTGATGGCTCCCGCAAGTTCACGCAACTCGGGTCTTAAGGTGGCCTGATCAAAGGGCGGCGTTAAATGATCAATAATCACGGCCATTCCACGCCTTTTGGCCTGTGTTCCTTCCCCTACATTGTCCATAATGTAGGGATAAATGTTAACCAGGTTACCCATCAGTGCTTCCGGAGCATCGTCATCATCAAACCCCACTTCACGTCCTGAAAGCCATTCCTGTGTTCCATGTGTTCCCAGATGGATGACCGCATCGGCGGGCATACCTTTTTGTAGGTACAGATAAAAGGCAACGTATTGGTGATGTGGAGGAAGCGAAACATCGTGGTACAAGGCCTGAGCGTCTTCGTCCCAACCCCTGGCCGGTTGGGGCATCAGGTTAATATTGCCGTAGGCGATTCGAGGCAAAACAAAATAAATCTTTCCTTCCGGATCACGCCAGGTCATGATCTTTGAATCTTCCGGTTCACCCCACTTTTTTATTACCTGCTTTTGGAAAGCAGGATGCAACTGTCCGAACCATTTTTTATAGGTCTCCACCGGAACCAGTACGGGATGCGTTTCCTGCACTAACCGATCCAGTTCCGCCGGTGCCCAAGTACCGATATTACGGCCTCCGTTCATGACGTCATCAAATACGGTAATGGGATCAGGAGTTTGACCACCAAGATCATATTTCGCTTCACCCATACGTTTTAAAATGGCCGTAAGGCTCTTGGGCAGCACATTCAGGTAACTGGCACCAATATTATTTTTACCCGGATGCCCGTTATAATAAATCAGCGCAATTTTTTTATCCCGGTTGGGCAGGCTTTGCAATCTTGACCACGCTTTTACACGCCCCACCAATCTTCGTACACGGCTTTCAGGCGCGTATTTGACGCGGTATCCAGCCGCATCGGCGGATGCTACAGATTCGGTGGTTGCCGCTATTATCGGCTGTATCTGACCGCTTAGTTCCTGACGGGCAAGCGATAAGGCACGCGCCGCAAGTGGTATCCCCAAGGAGGAGGCATGCCAAGCTGCTGTATCGTCACTGATTGTGATGGCATTGATTACCGGTACACCCATACGGGAAAATGCCGCCTGAAGCCGTTCGTTGGACGCTCCCGGCAAAGAAGAAAAATTCAACAGGGCCGATAAACGAGAGCCTCCGTCGGCATCCAAACAATGATCTTCGATTGCCTGATCAAGTGGATGGCCATAAAAGGGCATCACATCGAAACCAGCCGTATCTAAGGCATCCGCATAAGACTTCATATACTCCCACTGACGGGTAACTGCTTCGTAACGGAACATATACAAACCTACCAACGGGCGCTCCCCCAGTCTTTCGGCTTGGGCATATCGTTCAAAGCTTGCGTATACCTCCCCACTCCGAAGAGAAACGATGCCATTTTCCGGAAAGGGGACAACCGGCTTTACCGGATAGGTCGATTCCAAATGTCTATTCAACAGCATTAGTATCATATTGGCCAGATTATCCGGGCTGGGATGCTCGAAATAAGCAGCCACTTCCGGGTCGAAGCGAATGCCCTGCTTGCCATAACTATCCGCTTCCGGCGTGTTACCAAGCGCATATACATGTCCGCCACGTTTAACGATGCGCTGTAGCTCCACAGAAAAACGCTGTAGTACGACCGGGGTATGCACATAGCAGACGGCTAGATCTGCACCTCCCACATCCGCTGCGGCATTTCCGTCAATGGCTGTTGATACCAGATAAGCATCGGTGAAGCCAGGAAGCTTGTGCAGTTGGGCAATTGCCTCGGCAACAGGTTTACTATAATTTTCGGAAACCAGTATCACTATCTTTTTCGGTGCAGGCGCACAAAAAGCCTCCAACGCAAAGCACAGAACAAGCTGACTCCATAATACGATACGAATAAATACTGTTTTACTGAACATTTTCCGGCACATAAATAATCTGTCCATCTTCCAATTGATAGGCCGTACCTAAGCGTTCGCCATGGCCGGCAGCTTCTTCTTGCGATAATTTCTTAACTTTGATTTCCCTTCCCTTCTTGGAGATGATTTCCATCTGACCCCGTGCGTTTTTCTTTGTTAAGGTTACTTCCGTGTTGGGATCGAATAGTTCCAGCATGTTGAGCGCCGTCATCAACGCAACGATCATAGCAACAATGAGCACTACACTGATATCGAAAAGGTTCGCAATTCCGGTTATGGGATCTTCGAGAGGTGTCTGATCCTCCCTACCATGGTGTACTCTTAATAATTTCATGCTAAAGCGATTGATTGTAACCGAGGGAAGAATCGGTTTCCGCTTGCTTTAAACCGGCAAGCCTTAAACGGGTTTCTGCTTCTACTTCACAGGTCAGAAAATCTGCATGCAGCCATTTTTCCCATTTCAAGCTGATCAGGTAGGCCACCGTTCCACAGATCAGTCCAATAATGGTAGAGGTAAAGGCAGTCAGCATATTACCTGACATGGCGGCCATATCGCCACTGGACAGAGAAGACAGTGCCTTACCCATGGGAATCAGCGTACCGACCAAGCCGATGGATGGCCCCGTTTTGATCAAAAAACGAATGTTGTCTAAACGATTGTTCTGCTTTTTTTCCCAAGAGCGAACCAGTTCCGTCAACCGGATATCGGGATAGGGGCTTTCCGTTAGTAAAGCGGTTATTTCGCCTTCATGCTGAGCGAAAAATGTATGAACAGCTTCCCTGGGTTTTCGTATGCGCATCAACCAAGTGCGCAAAAAGGCTCCCATACTGATCAGTGTCCAGACGACCATGGCAAAAAGTGCAAATAGAATCGGGGCATGCAAAAGTTCTGTGAGCTGAAAGAGAAAACGATCAATAAATTCGGTCATTTTTTTAGTTTTTTGTTTTACAATTGATAAGATATTCCCGCAAAAACACTCCTTCCCGGCGCATAGTAATAACTGGTCGGGGAGGTATAGCTTCCGTAATAGCGTTTATCGAACAGGTTAGTCACATTAACGTTCAGTGTCAATGGGCCGATGGCCTTGCCGAACCTGATGTCGAAAACTGTCACTGCAGGCATGGTTTTTTCCGGTGTGTTTTCCAGATCGCCGTAGTAAGCTCCCGTATGTCGGCCCCAAAGGCTCAGATGAAATAGTTTCGTGCGATCATATATGAGCGCCCCACTCACATGGTGGGATGGGCTATCACTCATATCATTTCCTCCATATTCCGGATTGGTCTCGTACCGTTTTATCTCTGAGGAATTATAAAAGTAGCTTGCCTGTACCGAGAAGTCTGAAGTTAAGCGGTAACGGGCAAAGCTTTCCGCCCCCCATAGATTCACTTTTCCAATGTTGATATACTGCCTTACAGGCAGCCCCTTAACATCCAGGTAGGCAGGCACTTCGTTCGCATCGATTAGCACTGCTGCAAGAAAATCACTGTATTGGGAAGTATAAAGTGTACCGGAAAGCTCCAGTTTGTCTGATAGTTGGAAATCCGCACCAATATCATAGGAATACCGCATCCGCTCAGGTTTCAAGCGCGGGTTCCCCAAACGGAATGACGAGCCCAAGGGGGCGGCATTGTACATATAGAAACTGCTTGGTGCTCGGAATCCGGTAGCGTACACCGCTCTTATACGCAGGTTACGTAGTAGGTCATAACTGATTCCCACTTTGGGATTGACGATGTCGGAACTAGCATTATCGTACGTGATGGCAATATCATTGCCAGACATATTATCAAAGAAGTTCCCGTTTCGGTTAGCCCAATGGTCATACCTTAGTCCTATGTTAGCATGGAGGCGATCTGTAATATCCAAATCGTCATTAACGAAGAAAGAAACGAAATCCTGTCTACCGGTAAAATCCTGAATACCTTGTTCGTAGTAATATTTACGGGATACTACCTCGGTAAATCGGATGTCCGCTCCCACCGTAACCACATTTGCTCCCCAAGTGCGATGTACTTTAGCGATCAGTCCGTAGGTGTCCAACGGCACTCGTGAATCGTAATAGCGCTCATCAAAAGCATTGCTTTCCTGATTCCATTTAATGGCGTTCGACTCACGATCCTGCACATTATAGTAGACAAGTACATCCGGAGCGTATAGGGCTGCCGGATTGGTATAACGTAGCTGGTAATTTCCCGCAGCACTACGATCGTCGTAAATGGTAGTTGTACCCGATAAAGGCTGTTGCAGATTGTAATCCGCTATGGCCGTAAGGGTTCCTGCAGACGGGAAATGATAAGCTACTTTGGCATTCACATTGAGCAGTTTCATGCCCGGCTTTAAATAATAATTCTTCCAGAGGCTGTCGGCCATATAAGCATAACCATCCGTTTTCTTGTATTCCGCAAATACTATTGCCCCCCACCGATCGGAAAACTGCTTGCCTGCCTTTACACTTGCCTGATAGGTATTCATCGAACCGTAGCGAAAATCTGCGCCAAGGGTAGGCTTATCCGAAGGGCTTTGCGTAACGAGATTGATGGTACCTCCCATGGAATTAGAACCATAAATCGAAGAGCCCGATCCCCTTACCACTTCTATGCGTTCAATGCTATTCCCTGCTAGACTGTTCCATTCGGAAACTCCTCCCGTATAGGCGTCGTTGATGGGCACGCCATCTTTCAATATCAGGGTTCTATTTGCCGATCCGGTTCCGCGCATGATGACACCGGTATGCGTTCCGGTAGTTGTTAGACCCCGAGAGCGGTCGACTGAAACACCTGGCAAATAGGCCAATGCCTCGTCTATCGTTTGGATCTGCCGGAGTTCAGGGGCACCTTTTTGTAATACAGAAACACTTGACGAAATTTTTCTGAGTTCAATTGGTTTGGCGGAGGCAGTCACTGAAATAAGGTCCAACATATTGACTTTGGGGTGAAGAACCCAATGATACGAGGGGGATGAAATAGAATCCACATCAACCTCCACAGATTGATAGTTGATATGTCGTAAGGTAAAGAATTTGATCTGCGACCGGGAGATAGCAAAGTTACCGCTGCTGTCAGAAGACGCGACGGTCCCCTTTCCACGAATTTCGACCGTAACACCGGCGATTGGTTTATTTGCGGAATCGGTCACTAATCCGTTTAGGTCTGCAGGTTTGGCATTTTGAGCAGATACAGGTAGATGAAAAACAACTAATAGAAAAAAAATAAGAACGGATAAGAATTGTGCAAACCGTTTGGAACAGTTTGTAAAATATTCAGAATACTTCATGAAAATCAGCTATAATGTGTCGTAAATATCGGACGGATATAATTATGCAACTATGTGTATTTAAAAACGAATTAAAGGCATGAATAGGAAGCAATTGCTTTAACGATCGATCATAGCGAGCACTTACAAACCATTATGATTCGCACCTCGGCCTACCAAACCTCGGCGACCGACGATTGAAAGTATGCCAGCTATTTCTCCGGCTTCTATTAATTTGATTTTATGTAAATCAAGGCGTCAAGACGATGCCTAGATGAATGGTTTAATCAATATGTATGAAAAATTGCTTAATAACGGCTAGGGGGGCCGCGTAGGTAAAGGGCGTCACAACATCTAAAATAGCGAAGATCTACTGGCAATATATTGAATGCATCCGCTACTGGAGGTACAAGAAAGGTGAAAAGCAATTCACAGAACTCGCCGCTCCCCAGCAAGTGAAAGGTACAGATTTTACACTCCTCCTGATGTTGGTAAATTTTGATACCGTGTTTGTCGCTGCTCGCCAAACAGCCTGCATGTTCATGAAAAACTTTTGCCACATGAACAATCAGCACTAATGCCAATAGCATATGGGCAATAATTTTCTTGTCCGCGATATTCTTTAAAACAAACACACATCAAAGATAAACCCATTCCAACAAATATGCAACTATATTGCATTTTAATTTAGAGACATTTATGATTCAATGTATTGGCAGTGTAATAACCTGTACCAATTTTTTCTACAGGAAACAAGGTAATCTTATCAACTACTTTTTATATCCAGGCGTCTGTGAATACTCTGGGATAAGTAGTTCAATTTCATCTCAACCATTGGCATCTTCAATTGTTGAAATTAAAGGACAACATTTTTCTAACATCTTGTTTATGGAAAAAAGGGCGAAAAAGAAGTTAATGCCCAAGGCATTTCAGATATTGAAGGCTTCAATCAACGGATTTATGGAGCATAACGTTACGAAAATGAGCGGTTCCTTAGCCTATTATACCGTATTTTCGATGGCTCCCTTATTGGTACTCGTTATTGCCTTGTGCGGCTTCTTTTTGGGGAGGGAAGCGGCTGAGAATCAAATATACGGCCAGTTGAGTACTTTTCTTGACAAGAATACGGCCTTGCAGATACAGGAAGTGATAAAGAACGCGAACATCAATGGCAGCAGTACCACGGCCATTGTTATAGGTGCCGTAACGTTATTGATAGGGGCCACCACGGTTTTTGCCGATATTCAGGACTCCATTAATCACATTTGGGGCATCAAACCCAAACCGAAAAAAGGATGGTTAAAAATGCTTCAGAACAGATTCCTGTCCTTTTCGGTGATTATAAGCTTAAGCTTCATTTTATTGGTATCTCTGCTTATAACGACCTTTTTGGACAGCTTCAGTGACCGATTGAGCGTTCGATATGAGAATGTTTCTATTGTATTCTTTTATATATTAAATCAGGTCATAACGCTCGCTGTTATCTGGTTCATCTTTGCGGTGATTTTCAAGGTGCTTCCCGATGCCCGTATACGATGGAAAGATGTACTTACAGGCGCTTTTGTTACTGCAATCCTGTTTATTTTGGGAAAATTTGCCATCTCGTTCTACATTGGCCGGAGTGGTGCAGGAGACGCCTTTGGTTCTGCTCGTTCTCTTGTAATTTTACTTCTATGGACGTATTATTCAGCTATGATCCTTTATTTCGGTGCAGAATTCACCAAAGCCTATGTGATAGCATATGGTTCCGAAATCAGACCGAACACCTACGCCGTTACCACGAAGGAAGTTGAAATAGAAACCGGAAAGGCATCCGTACAAGAGAGTGATGAGAAAGCAAAGCAGGTTCTGAAAGGATTGTAGCACACGAGTCTAGACATTTGGAGATATTACTTGGCCCCTCTTTCAACTGTCGTATCACTTTTACAAAAATAGACCGACATGTCCTAGTAGGTATCAAGCTAGATGCTTCCGGATTGTCCGCACGAAATCCGTAATATTAAAGGGCTTGCATATAAAATCGTCAGCAATAAAATCCCCCGCCTTCGCTAAATTATAATGTGCCGACATCATGATAACGGGAATATGGCGAGTCCGACTATCCTGTTTTAACTGATTACATATATCCATTCCGTTACCATCGGGTAACTTGACGTCGAGTAGAAAAAGGTCGGCATCCATGTCCGATATCTCATTTAAAAATGCGGTGGCACTCGCGTAGCTCTGTACTTCGAAGCGCTCTCTAAGTAAGATCAAAGCGATAACCCGACGGATATCCGGATCATCTTCCAGCACCATAATTTTGGTTCCCATATATGCCAATTCTGTTTTAGATCTATTAGCAACTCAATCGTACATCTGCAATAGGCGACCGCATTGCCATAAGCCTATTTTGAATCCCAAATATATGCATCCTTTTTAGCGCGACAATAATATATGGTGCTTTTTTTCAGAATCAAACTATAGACAAAATTTATCAAGAAATCGAATACTATTCAGTTTTGACTATTAGCGGCATTTAGCGTATAATAGCACTCATTTCAAAAAATTATTAATCTTGTCATTTAAGGGATACATTTGTATACTAAAGATGACGTTATGGCTGAGATACAATCGCAAAAAAAATTAAAGCATGAGCAGGTACAGTATATCGAGTTTCTCTCAGCTGATATTAATCGAGCCAAAAAATTTTACACAGATAGTTTCGGTTGGAAATTTACGGATTACAGACCTGGATACACTGCTTTCGAAGGCAACTATGTTGATGGCGGTTTCACTTCCAGAGAACCGATTAACGGAAGTATCTTGGTTGTTCTTTATTCAGAAGATATAGAAACAAGCAAGCGTAAGGTGATAAGTGTGGGAGGTGTCCTTGTGAAGGATATCTTTAACTTTCCAGGAGGTAAGCGCTTTCATTTCAGGGATCCTGATGGTTACGAGCTAGCGGTGTGGTCAGAATAGTCCTATTTCTAAGCGAGTTTGGCCGAAAACCTGCGTATCATTCGTTCTCA
>Ga0079224_100010286_pt1 | contig 12830 bp, 9 predicted proteins | sample Stecom2015_FD_80414 | JGI IMG/M metagenome (GOLD analysis project Ga0079224, IMG submission 80414) | Agricultural soil microbial communities from Utah to study Nitrogen management - Steer compost 2015 | ecosystem: Environmental > Terrestrial > Soil > Agricultural land | place: USA: Utah...
ACTTGCGATCAAATAGAGCACTGACTCGTATTAACCCTGTGCCGGTGGCTCAGCAGGTTGTTTGTGTGTATTGGTACACTAATACACATGGAGAGCTTTGGCAATACTGTTTATAAAAAATGTCGGAGGCAGGCAGAGCAAAGAAGAAGGGAGAGGAGAAGAAAAGGAAGAAAAGAGGGAAAGGGGAAGGGAGAAGAATGTAGAGAAATAGAGAGAAAGGCGTGAATAGATAGAGAACGGAAGGAATAAACAAAAGAAGGCACGCAGGCCTAGGGTCTGATCTTCAGCTTACCGACATAAGACCATGTAATGAATCCTGTTGAAACGCCAACGAGGGCAGATGTTGATTCTGCCCCGTGTTTTGACGGGTACCAAAGACACACCCGGCGGCATCAGTCTCTTTTCAGCACCAAATCAACGCACTGATAGTAGAGGTCGTCGGCATTGGTCGCCGATGGATCATAGGGCGCTTTAGACGCTTCGCTCATCACCTGGATGATCTGCAGCGTGCAGTTGTCGCACTCCTTGTCGGGCAGGGTGAGATCCAGGGAATAGCGCTTGTTGTGGGGCGAGTCGTTGTGGCGGGCAAAATCGTCGATCAACACTGTTGCGTTGTTATAAAAATCGTTGGTACCGCAATGCGCTTCTCCTTCGTTACAGGAGCGGCCGGCAGGGATGATGCTGACAGGATCTTTAAAATCGTCATCGCCATCATCGTCGAAGGCGATGCGGTAGTAGCCGGGGTGCCCAACATACTCAACCCACGCCAAGGTAATGGTTTCGCCCGGCTTATAGGTGTAGATATTACTGCCGCGGGTGCCGTCTTCCCGGCCGCAGGGGCCGACTTTGATTTCCCCAATGCCGTAGCGGGACTTATGGGTATCGGCGAGATCCACCCCAAAATGGGCGGAGACGCTGGTCGTCCAGCTGCCGAGTGCAATCAGTAAACAGGCGCAGAGCTTGGAGGGTATCCGCATGGGCGTCTCCGGTAGCAGGTTAGGGGACCACAGTTCATTAACATTGTGGTGCGGTGCCAGAGTCGGGGTGCCGGTCCAGGATGGATAGCCGTCAGCAGCGTCTGGAGGTGTGAAAAGTGTACGCTATTAAATGAACCACATGACAGATAAATTTATGGATCGACGTCCGGTTGGCCCTGAAATATCCACTCTCGGACTAGTCTTCTGGTAACTTAGACTATATGCTAGACCGCCGGATCGGCCGGGCTCCCCTCAGGAACGCTCGACGGACTCGAAGAGAACTCAGAAGAGAACTTTCAACCCTCCAATAACGACATTCAATAAGAAGCCGAAGCTATGAGTGCTATTTCCGAAAAATTGAGCGTTAGAGAAAAAGTAGGCTACAGCCTGGGTGACCTGGCGGCTAACCTGATTTTCCAAACGCTAGTAACCTTTATTGCCTTCTTCTATACCGATGTTTACGGCATCCCAGCCAGTAGCGCGGCAGCGATTACTTTTATTGGCGGTATCCTGGGTGCACTCTTCACCCCGATCATGGGCGTGATTGCGGATCGAACCACTACCCGTTGGGGTAAATTCCGGCCCTGGGTGTTATGGACCTCTATCCCTTTCGGCGCTTTGGCTCTGATTGCGTTTAGCACGCCAAACTTTGGTGAGAACGGCAAAGTTGTCTATGCCTTTGCCACTTATACCCTGTTATTGCTGGTTTACTCGGCTAACAACCTGCCGTATTCCGCACTGAGTGGCGTATTGACCGGCAATATGTCGGAGCGCAACAGCTTGTCCTCCTACCGTTTTGTGGCGGTAATGATTGCGCAGTTTGTGATTCAGGTACTGTTGCTCCCGCTGGTACTGATTCTGGGTGGCGGCGACAAGGCGGTAGGCTTCGAAAAAGCCATGCTGTTCTTCTCAGTGATCGGCAGTATCTTCTTCATTATTACCTTCTTAACAACCCGCGAGCGGGTATTACCGGTGGCGGAAGGCCGCAGTAGCGTCGCACAAGACCTGTCGGATCTGGTTAAAAACCGCCCCTGGATTGTGATGCTGATTGTCACCGTGCTGGTATTTGTCACCCTGCCGCTGAAAGCCGGTATGTACATCTACTACTTCGAGAATTATCTCAGTGAACAGGCGTTGGCGAACTTTTTACAGGGCGTCGGCTTTAACGGTTTTATCAATGGTCTTAACGCTACACTCACCGGCGTTGGCCTGACTGAGTTTGCCTGGCCTGAAGATGCACCGACCTCGGCGTTCAGTTTGTTTAATGCCACCGGCATTATCATGATGATGATCGGTATCGGCTTCTCCAAAACTTTTGCCGACAAATTCGGTAAGCGCAACGTATTTGGTGGATCACTGTTTCTGTCGACGATCTTTATCGCGATCTTCTATTTCTTCTCTCCTGAAAGCATCGCATTAATTTTTATCTCGCAACTCCTGCATGGCTTTTTCTATGGCATCAGCACACCGCTGTTGTGGGCCATGATTGCTGACGTTGCTGACTACTCCGAATGGAAAAATAACCGTCGTGCAACCGCTATGGTGTTCTCTGCCATGATTCTCGGACTCAAAGGCGGCCTGACCATCGGTAGCTCACTGGTTGCGGGTATCCTGGCATTGTATAACTACGACGCCAGCCTGGCGGTACAGCCAGCAGAAACCATCAGAGGGATTTTCATGGCCGTAAGTATCTATGCGTCCATTCCATTCTTCACTGCGGTCGCATGCTTGTTCTTCTATCCCATTAATAAGCCAATGGAACTGCAAATCGAACGCGATCTTGCGGAGCGCCGTAAGAACGCTGGACTTTAATGTTTTGTTTACGTATTTGAGAGGTAGTCATGTCTGAAGAAAATCAAGAACTCGATTGGGAAGCCATGGCGGCCAAAGCGATTTCAAAGCCATTGGTTACGCATGTTTATACCGCCGACCCATCGGCTCACGTGTTTGAAGGGAAGATTTATATCTACCCTTCACACGACATTGATGCGGGTATTCCCTTCAATGACAACGGCGATCACTTCGGCATGGAAGACTATCACGTGTTCCGTATGGACAGCATTGATAGCGAAGTGGTGGACTGCGGTGTAGCTCTGCACGTTAAAGATGTACCTTGGGCTGAGCGTCAGATGTGGGCGCCGGATGCGAACACCAAGAACGGTAAATATTATTTTTATTTTCCGGCCAAACGTCCTGACGGTATTTTCCAGATCGGCGTGGCGGTAGGTGATCGTCCCGAAGGTCCGTTCAAACCTGAACCAGAAGCCATTAAGGGCAGTTACTCCATCGACCCGGCGGTCTTTGCTGATGATGATGGCGAGTACTACATGTACTTTGGTGGCCTCTGGGGTGGTCAGTTGCAGAATTACCGCAACAACCAGTACTCAGCTGATTATCAAGAGCCAGCCGATGATGAACCAGCACTCGGCCCCTTGATCGCTCGCATGAGCGACGACATGAAGGAGTTTGCCGAAGAGCCGCGTGAAATTCAGATTCTGGATGAAAATGGCAAGCCATTGCTTGCTGGCGACCACGAGCGTCGCTTCTTCGAAGCTGCCTGGGTTCACAAGTACCAGGGGAAATATTATCTGTCGTACTCAACCGGTAATACGCACCTGCTGTGCTACGCCGTCAGTGATAATGTTTACGGTCCCTTCACCTACGGTGGCACTATTCTGACCCCCGTCGTGGGTTGGACAACTCACCACTCTATCTGTGAAGTTGACGGCAAATGGTACCTTTTCTACCACGACTCCACGCTGTCCAAAGGTGTGACTCACTTGCGGGCAATGAAAGTCACTGAGTTGAAGTACGACGATCAAGGCAAGATTATTACAATCAATCCGTACAGAGATTAATGCTCGACAATTTTCCTCAAACGTTTGATGTGAAGGATGTTTTGGTGCGCTAAAACGCCTTGGAGCTAACCACAAGGAAGTGGTGACAGGCAGGGTCGGCTAGACGTGATCAACAGCGGATGGCTGGCCTAGTCTAAAAGGGTTTGAAGCTATCCGTTTTCGCTCTCCTTTTCCGCTGCTTTTTATCCCTTTCTTTTGTTATTTTCTTCTGTTGGTTCCTTAAGTTATTTTCCTTCTGTTGTTTTTTCTACCTGTTTTTTCTCTCGATGTATTTTGCTGTCGGAGATCCGTGGTACGTTTGCCGACCGCAGCTTCGCTTTACCTAATCTTTATAGAGCGGTTTTAAACCCTCTTCCGCGCGCTCCTTATCGCGTTGCTGGCGGCGGCACTCGTGAATCTGCTGCAGCAACTCGCCACTGTTCCAATCAGCGCCTGCTTTACTGTAAAGCGCCTTATCCAGTTCAATCAGTTGCTGCTGCAGTTGTGGGTTATCGGTGAGCTCGACGATCGCGAGCAAGCTGTGGATAGTGGGCTGACGCCAATGAATGCGCGCCCATTCCAACACGGCAGCACGAAGTTCTAGCAGATCACCTTGAGCGCTGGCTCGCTTTAAACGGTTCCAGACAGCGGTCCCGGTTTGTTGACGCTGGGCTTTGTCCTCGCGCTGCAGCGAATGAACGGCCGCCAATTCTGCACGTGCGCGCCAGTAGAGCAACGCAAATACCAGCGCGAGTAAACCAGCCACTCCGGTGACCGCTAACCACCAGTGGGGCAGGGTCGTAACCATAACGGGGGCTGCTTCAGGACTTGGCGGAGCAGCGCGAAGTTCCATTGCGGGTGCGCTGGAACTGGATTCTGTTTTTGGCGTTGGCTCGGCAAACGGATTGTCAGCTACCTTGATGACTGTCTCCGGCAGGCGGGCCGTTTTCATGACGCCATTGGCGGTATCCCACCAGTGAACTTCGATGGCGGGCAAAGTAAAGCTTCCGCTGCGAGTTGGCACAATAGCGAGGGTTTCAATACGCGAACCGACGACGCCGTTTCGGGTTTTTTGCTCATCGGTTTGTGCCTGATCCGGATAGAACGTCAGACCGTCAATCTGGTTTTGCAATAAAGGTGCGATCTGGCCGGCTGTTAAACCATTGGCGGTAATCGTGAGGGTGCGAGTTACCGGTTCGCCCACCTGGAAATCATCCAGACTTTTACTCCAGTGCTCCCTCAGCGTGAGATCGGTGGCTGGTAACCAGGGGCGGCCTGCGAATTGATCCGGTACCTTTTCGATCTGGAGTGTTCGCTCCTCGGTACGCAGGCGTAATAAATTATTACTGCGATTGCCGTACATCCGGTTCCACAGATCCCGTTGGCCGCTGCTGGCGACCACTTGGTAAGTCAGGCTGGGGATGGTGAGGGTGCCACTGGCTTGCGGAAAAATCGCCAGACGAGTTTCCACAACCGCATGAGGACGACCATTTATGGTCGTCTGGTATTGGTTTTCATCCAGCTCGACCACCACGGCATCGCTCAGCTCCAGGGGCTGCAGTTCGACGCTGTTGAGCTGCACCGCAGTAAACAGGCGGATGGTGACCACGATCTGTTCCTGCACATAAGCTGAGTCCTTGTCGGTTTCGATTTCCACAAACACCGAACTGCTGGCGCTATCCGGTGCCCGGCTTTGTGGTTCGACAGTAATGCTCAAGGGTTGGGAGGTGGCGCCGGCAACTTGTAGCGCGGGGATTGTAAATACGCCGCTTTGCTTGGGTGCAAGTGCGATACGCCAGTCGGTATAGGAATCCATTTGCCCATTAATAATTCGCATCTGGTTGCTTTGCTGGGTATTGAGAATTTCGAAATCTTTTTGCAGCGGCGAAAAATCCGGGCTTTGATTGGTCTGGCCGTTGTAGCGCAGCATCAGTACAAAGGTTTCCTGCAAGCTGATGGTGTCGCGATCGATAGAAGCCTGCAGTGTATTGGCGGCGAGACTGCTGCTGAACGTCAGCAGTAATAAGAGCCCCAATAGCCCAAGTACACATGATCGAAACCTGGTGAAGCCTGGTCGGGCAGTGACCTGGGACGGGGAATGGGCAATCGCTACTTCAATCATAAGTCGACTCGTATTTACCTTCTTGCAACGGATGGTCAGCGCCTTGGAGGCCTGACTGCTGCTTACTCTGCTTTACCAGCGCTCGCTCTCGTTTTCACCTGGCCGTGACCAGGAGCGAAATTGTTGCTGGCGCTGTTGCTCATACTGATAGCGGAATTTATTGCGTAACAGGCCGCTCGGATCGTCGGGAACCCGGCGCAGCCATTGCTCAAGAGCACGCTGTTGTTCTTCATCCAATTCGCCTTCTTCGACACCCACTGGCTGTTCCTGGCCGGGTCCATTTTCTCCCGTGCCATCTTCGTGTTGGGCTTGCGCATTAGCTTCCTGCTCCGACTCTTCGGCATCGTCAGGTTGATTCTGATCGTCGCCGGTCTGATCGGGCTGTTGGTTGGGCTGCTGGGTGTTCTGCTCATCTTGTTCAGGGCTGCCAGCAGAGCTTGACTCATCGCTGGCCTGTTCCGAATCATTGCCTGCATCCGTTTCAGAATCTTGTCCGGAATTATTATCCGACGATGATGAATTGCTCTGGTCCTGCTCGCCTTTCTGTTCGTCGTTCTGTTGCTGATCTTCTGAATTTTGATCTTGCTGATCCTGATTTTCGCCGTCTTCGCCAGAAGATTCCTGCGGCTCCTGTTCCTGCTGTTGCTCCAGTAACTGTTTTACCAGTTCGCGATTCGCTTTGGCTTCAGGAAAATCCGGTTGCAGTTCTAAGGCCCGATCATAGGCGCTGATACCTTCTTCCAGTCTGCCCGCCTTGCTCAGGGCATTGCCGCGATTGTAGTGGCCGCGCGCGCTGTCATCCTCGGCGAAATACTCTGCAGCGGCGCTATAGTCGCCCGCGCGATACAAAGCCGATCCTTTCCATTTGGGGTCCTGGAAAGTTTCTGCTGCCGTTTCCGCGTCACCTTGCTCCAGCGCGCGCTGGCCTTGCTGGTCATTCGTCAGCCACAGATCGCGCCAGTCAAAGGCGTAACTTTCTGTCGGAAAAAACAGGGAGGCGGGGAGGATAATCAGTACCGCCAGAACGCCGCGGCGGAAGCAGTAGAGCACTACCGGCAGCAGTAAAAATACCAGCCAGTAACCGCGGTCGTACCAGCTGTCGAATTCGCGCTCGATCTGCTGAAAATCTTCACTTAAGGGGGCCGGTTGCGATAACAGCCATTCGATATCGCGGTTATCGGTTGCCAGCGTGCTGTAGCGCCCCTGACCCTCGTTCGCCAGGCGGCGCAGTGCGTCAGAGTCCAGCTGCGTGGTGACGATATTGTTGTTGCTGTCGCGCAGGAAACTGCCGGCCTGGCCGGGAATAGGGGCAGGGATATCGCCACCCACACCTAACACCGAGAGGCGATAGGGACCATCGCTAAGCTGATTTTTTATAGCGAGACGCGCCTGGTGGACCACGCCGTCGGTAATCAATAAGAGATCGCCCTGAGGCGCGCCGGCGTCGCGCAATAACTGCAGTGAGCGTCCAATTGCGGCTTCGGTATTGCTGCCCGGCACCGGCATGATGTTCGGGTGCAGTGCAGTCAGCATATTATTGATGGTGGCGGTATCGTCCGTCAGTGGCGCTACTACGTGAGCATTACCGCCGTAGACCACCAGCGCGGTCAGTCCATCGCGGCGCTCGCGCAGAATATCCGCGATTTTCAGGCGCGCCCGGATCAGCCGGGACGGCTTGATATCCTCACTTAACATCGATGGCGAAAGATCGAGAATGATGACCAGCGCACTTTCGCTTTTGTGAACCGGCAGCGGGCGCTTTTCCCAGCTTGGGCCGGCCAATGCCAGGGTCGCGAGGAGCCAGGCAAGCGCAAGCAGCCACATTTGCCAGGGTGATTGCCGGACACTTTTTCCATCGAGTAAAAAGGGCAATAGATCGGCGTCCACCAAAGCCTGCCATTGCCGCGCTGCGCGTTTTCGTCGCCACAGTAATAAGGCCATTAACAACGCCGGTAGCAGGGCACAGAGCCACCAGGGGCGCAGCCAGTGAAATTGCTCAAGGGCCAGGGTCAGTTGTTCTGTCATGACGCCAGCCTCCGGGAAGTCTCGTGCCGGCTTGCCGCCCTGCGCTGTTGCCCCCAGCCGCCGAGCGCCATTAACAAGCTGAGGCTAAACGCGAGGGCGAGCGGCCAGTAAAACAGTGAGCGTACCGGACGAAAACTCTGGGCATCCTGCTCAACCGGCTCAAGCCGGTCCAGCTCGCGATGTATGTTGTCCAGTTCTTCCAGATTGCGGGCGCGAAAGTACTGGCCACCCGTGGTTTCCGCTACCGCACGCATGGTGTCTTCGTCCAGATCTTCGGAGGGGTTAATGCGGCGATTGCCAAAAATCCCCGGAATAATCATTTCATCGGCGCCAAAACCAATGGTGTAAATTTTGATATTTTCGTGGCGGGCCAAGTCCGCCGCCCGTTGCGGTGTCAGCTCGCCGGAGGTATTGGCGCCGTCGGTCAGGAGCACTAAAACGCGGCTGGCATCGGGACGCGAACGCAGGCGTTTTACGGCCAGACCAATTGCATCACCGATGGCCGTTTTTTCCCCGGCAAAACCTATCTGGGCTTCATCCAGCAAAACACCCACCGTGTGACGGTCGTAAGTGAGGGGCGCTTGCAAATAGGCCTGACTGCCGAACAGGATTAAACCTAGCCGATCACTGGTGCGCCCTTGCACGAAATCTCCAACCACCTTTTTGATTGCTACCAGGCGGTTGACCGGGCGGCCGTGAAGCTGCATATCTTCAATTTGCATACTGCCGGAAATATCCACAGCTAATAACAGATCGCGCCCACTGCTGGGCATGGTAATGGGTTCGCCCACCCACTGCGGATTGGTGGCCGCTGTCAGCGCTGATAACCAGATAATCCACAGTGTTAAGTAGCGCATTGGCCGGCGCGCTGAAGCTGCGCCAGTGCTGTGCTGCAGATCCGCGGCCTGCTCAAAAAAAGGTACCCGCAGGGCGGCCTCTTCGCGTTTTTGCGCCGGGAGAAGATGCATCAACAGCGGTAAGGGGGCCAGCCAGAGCAGCCATGTCCACTGCAGCTCAAGCATGTTTTACCTCCCGCTGTTGGTCACCATTACGCGGGTGGTTTGCAGTGTGCGAGTCTTTAGAGCTGCGCGTGGAAGCGGGTACTCTCTGCCACTGATTGCGATGTTGCTGGAGCCACACCCGTACCAGGGGCAGCAGCTGCGCCTGATCAATGTCGGGGTGGGCTTCATAAGGGCCAGTCAGGAGCACTCGACCGCAACCCTTGGTAAAGCCGTCATGTGTTTCAGGGCAATAATCATCCAGCCAGCGCAGCCAGGCTTCACCCTTAATGTCGATTGGAAAGTTACAGGGCTGAGCGCTGCGGGCTGTGCGCCGTAGCAGGATACTCAGGTGTTGCAGGTATTCGGCCGCATTACCGTCGTCCTCAAAGCGCGCGCTGATGCGGTTTAGCTCCTGCAGAGCGACCAGGCGATAGGCCTGCCGTCTTTTCGTGCGCCAGCGGAAGTAAATTACCAGCCCGAGCGCTGTCAGCAGCAAGGCCAACAACACCCACCAGCCCCAGGCGAGCGGCCACCAGCTGACGGCGGAGGGCAGGACGATGTCGTGTAATTGAGCAAGAGGATCAGCAGGGGACATGGGGATTTATCTCCGCACCGAACGCTGGCTGCGCTGTCCGTAGCGTTCGCGCAGTAGTTGTTGCACATCATCATGGGTGGCGTAGGACAGCAGCGGCAACGACAGCTGCTGGCACGCACGAGTCAGTTTGGCCAGCTGCTGCGTGTAGCGAGTATGCCAGGCGCGCTGGAAACTGGCGTCCTGTGCCGGCAGGACACAGCGGCGCTCGCCATTGCTGATGGTGAGGCTGGTGCTGCTCGCCAGTTGTTGTTCGAGAGGATCAAACAGATGGATCAGGGTGACGTCGGTATGACGGGCCAGCTCGAACAGCTGTTGTTCACAGGCTGTATTAAAATCATGGAAGTCGCTGATAATAAAGATCGCGCAACCGGGCTTCACCAGCCGGCGGGTGTCGGTAAGCATCTGCAGCAGGCTGATCGGCGTGCGCGCCGCGACCGGCGCGACCAATTGGCGGTTGAATTCCTGGAGCTGATGCAGCAATTCCAGCACCGCGTGTTTACTGCGACGCGGGCGGACGTCGCGCTGGGCATAATCGCCAACAACCAGACCACCCACACGGTCACTGTTTTGTAACGCCGCCCACGCCAACACAGCGGCAATATAAGTGCCGAGGACTGATTTGAAACACTGCTGGCTACCAAAAAACATTGAGGAGCGCTGGTCTGTCACCATAAACACCGGCCGCTCGCGCTCCTCCCGAAATACTTTGGTATGAGGTACCTGGGTCCGCGCGGTCACCCGCCAGTCAATGCTGCGAATGTCGTCGCCGGGCTGATAAAGGCGGACTTCTTCAAAATCCACACCGCGACCACGAAAACGTGTGCGCTCGCTGCCGGTAAGCAGGCTGCGGGTGGGATTATTCGCAAATAACTTCAAGCCTCGCGCAATAAAGCGCAGCCGCAGTAGCGAGGGGAGGTCACTGTACGCCCCGGAGGGATTCAAACTGTCTACCAGCGTGTGCTTCATAGGGGTTAAACAACAGGTACTGCAGCGATCAGTTGATCAATAACCTGGTTAACGCTGATGCCTTTAGCTTCAGCTTCGAAGGTGAGAATCAAACGGTGGCGCAAGCAATCATGCAACACCGCCTGCACATCGTCAGGGCTGACAAAATCCTTGCCGTGCAACCACGCGTGGGCGCGAGCGCAGCGATCCAGGGCAATGGTCGCACGCGGACTGGCTCCGTACTCGATCAACGAGGCCAGTTCTTCGCTATAGGACGCAGGCCGGCGCGTGGCGTTAATGAGTTGCACAATATATTCCTCTACCGCTGCCGCCATGTGCAGCTTCAGCACTTCCTGGCGTGCGGCCATCAGCACCGTCTGATTGACCTCGGTGGGCACCGGCGGGGTGATCGCGGCGGCTTCGTTGCGGGCCAACTGCAAAATGCGGCGCTCGGCTTCAATGCGCGGATAGTCGACCACGACATGTAATAAAAAACGGTCAAGCTGGGCTTCGGGGAGCGGGTAAGTCCCTTCCTGTTCAATCGGGTTCTGGGTGGCCATCACCATAAACAGCGGCGGCAGGGGATAGGTTTTGCTGCCCACACTCACCTGACGCTCGGCCATGGCTTCCAGCAATGCCGATTGCACTTTGGCCGGTGCCCGGTTGATTTCGTCCGCAAGCACCAGATTATGGAAGATAGGGCCAGCCTGAAACTCAAAGGAGCCGTGCTCAGGACGGTAAATATCCGTGCCCGTCACGTCCGAAGGCAGAAGGTCAGGGGTGAACTGGATGCGGTGAAAATCTCCTTCAATGGCTTGCGCCAGGGTTTTGATAGCCTTGGTCTTCGCCAGACCGGGCGCGCCTTCAACCAGGAGATGCCCATCCGCCAGCAAGGCGATTAACAGGCGCTCAATTAAATGTTCCTGACCGATGATTTGCTCGTTGAGCCACTGGTTGATAACTTGGAGTTGTTGGGAGGTCTGCATGAACAATAAATACCTTGTGCGTTACTCGTGAATCGAAATGCGAGCGTTATGTTTTATTGGCGTGTGAAGACGCGCAGGATAGACCGATGATAGTGGTGTCAGTTCCACGGTTTTTCAACCGTCGATGTTATTGAAATTTAACCGCTTAAGGAGAGAAGTGTGGATCATTTGATTACCAGAGTCCCGGAGTCGGAAAATATTTTGCTTGAATTGAGCAGTCATGCACGCGAACAACTGGAACCGGCTGAAGCGCCGTTGTTTGTCGAATTTGCCGGCCAGTTTTTAAACCGATATCCACTGGAAGAGCTGCAGGGACGCCACTTTGGTGACGTCTTTGGGCTGATGTACCACGCGTTCCGCCTGCTCCAGCGCTTTGATCGCACGGCGCCAAAAATTCAGATTTTTAATCCCAATATTGCCGAACACGGTTGGTCCTCCCCGCACACCATGCTGATGGTGGTGCAGCGCGATATGCCTTTTCTGGTCGATTCCATCCGTATGGAATTAAATCGCCGCAATATTGGTATCCACACCATTAAAAGCACAGTGATTACAGCGGTTCGCGACGACCACCACGATCTGCTGAGTTTCACCGGTGCGCAAACGCCGCTGGAAGGTGCGCATGTGCAAGAAGGCGCGCATGTACAAAAAGAAGCGGCCATTGTTTTGGAGATTCGCCAGCATACCCGTGAAGCCGATTTGCTCGATTTAAAAGCGGATATTGCTGGGGTACTGCGCGAAGTTGAAGGTGTAGTCGCGGATTATCAGCCTATGTCGAGCAGGCTGGATGAGGCTGTCGACAATCTGCACCAGGCACCGCCGGAAGGTGGTGCCGATGTTGATGAAAGTCAGGCTTTTCTGCGTTGGTTAATGGATAACCACTTTACCTTTCTCGGCTACCGCGAATACGAACTCGTCGCTGATGGCGATACCCGCGTGTTGCGCGAACGGCCCGAAAAGCGTCTGGGTGTCTTTCGACTTCAGGATGGGGACTCGGAAAGTCAATTGGATGAACTCGCACCCGGTGTAACAACCTTTCATCTTTCACCCCAGTTAATCCGACTGTCAAAGTCATCCCAGCGGGCGCGCGTAAATCGCAAGGCTTACGCCGATTATGTCGTGATAAAGCGCTTTGACAGTCATGGCGAGGTGTGTGGCGAGTGCCGTTTTTTAGGGCTGTACACGTCTGCTGCTTACGCACTTACACCCATGCAGGTGCCGGTGTTGCGGGAAAAAGTGGCCAGCGTATTCAAGCGCAGTGGGCTCGACCCGAACAGTCATGATGGTAAGGCGTTGCGTCAGATTTTGAATACCTTTCCACGCGAAGAACTGTTTCTGGCTA
>Ga0079224_100010287_pt1 | contig 12830 bp, 11 predicted proteins | sample Stecom2015_FD_80414 | JGI IMG/M metagenome (GOLD analysis project Ga0079224, IMG submission 80414) | Agricultural soil microbial communities from Utah to study Nitrogen management - Steer compost 2015 | ecosystem: Environmental > Terrestrial > Soil > Agricultural land | place: USA: Utah...
CGCTCATGCTCGGCATCGCCTACGCCGCCTCGATCGGCTCCCTCGCCACCATCATCGGCACGCCTCCCAACGCCCTGCTCGCCGCGCACATGAGCCAGGAGTTCGGGGTGACGATCGGCTTCGGCCGCTGGATGGTCGTCGGCGCCCCGATCGCCGTGGTGTTCCTGCTGATCGCCTGGCTGCTGCTGACCAAGGTCATCTTCAAGCCCGAGATCTCCGAGATCCCCGGCGGTGCGGAGCTGATCCGCGAGGAGCGGCGCGGGCTCGGGAAGGTCTCCTCCGGCGAGGTGCGCGTGCTGTCCGCGTTCGTGCTCGCGGCGCTGGGCTGGGTGTTCATCCCGCTGATCTGGCAGATCGCCGGGGCCGGCGACCCGCCCATCGGCGATGCGGGCATCGCCATGGTCGTCGCGCTGCTGCTGTTCGTGCTGCCCGCCGGCGCCGCCCGCGGAGTGCGCCTGCTGGACTGGGACGCGGCCGTGAAGCTGCCCTGGGGCGTGCTGCTGCTGTTCGGCGGCGGTCTCGCCCTCAGCGCCCAGTTCAGCTCCTCGGGCCTGACCGAGTGGATCGGCGAGGTCACCGCCGGGATCGGCGGCCTGCCCGTGGTGCTGATCGTCGCGATCGTCGCCGCGGGGATCCTCTTCCTCACCGAGCTCACCTCGAACACCGCCACCGCCGCGACCTTCCTCCCGGTCGCGACCGCGGTCGCCGTCGGCATCGGCGTGGACCCGATGCTGCTGGCGATCCCCGTGGCGCTGGCCGCGACCTGCGCGTTCATGCTGCCGGTCGCAACGCCGCCGAACGCCATCGCCTACGGCTCCGGCTACGTGCGGATCCCGCAGATGGCGGCGGCCGGGCTGTGGCTGAACCTGATCGGCATCGTGCTGATCTCCGCCACGACCATGACCCTCGCCGTGTGGGTGTTCTCTCTCGTGTACTGAGCCGGGACGGGCACGCCCGGGGCCGTGACGTCGGCGCCCTGGTCCCGGGCGACGGGTCACGTCGCCGCGTGCGGGTGCTCAGGAGCTCCCGGCCGACGCGGCGGGCCGGTCCACGTCGCGCAGCAGCGCCGCGGAGACGAGGCCCGCGAGCACCACCGCCGCGCTCACCGCGGCGACCACCCCGCCCCAGCCGGCCCCGGCGAGCACGAAGCCGAGCGCCCAGCCGAGCACGCTCGAGCCCGCGTAGTAGGCGAGGTTGTACAGCCCGGTCGCCTGGGACCGCGCACCGGGCACGCGCGTGCCCGCCCAGCCGCTCGCGACCGAGTGCGCGCCGAAGAAGCCCGCCGTCATCAGCACGAGGCCCAGGATCAGCACCGGCAGGGGAGCGGCGAGCGTCAGCAGCAGGCCGATCAGCATCACCGCCATCGCGCCCAGCATCACGGGCAGGCGCCCGTGCCGGGACGCGAGCCGGCCCGCGAGCGGGGACGAGGCGGTGCCGCCCAGGTATGCGAGGAACATCAGCCCGATCAGCGAGGCGGGCAGCAGGTAGGGCGGACCGCTGAGGTGGAAAGCGAGATAGTTGTAGACCGCGACGAACCCGCCCATCAGCAGGAACGCGCAGGCCAGCAGCGCCAGCAGGCCCGGATCACGCAGCGGGGCGAGCAGCCGGCCCGCCCGTCCACCCGGGACGGACCCGCCCGATGCCCGCCGCCGCGGCACGAAGCGCCGCTCCCGCGGGGCGAGGGCCACGAACCCCGCCGCCGCGAGCACCGCCAGCATCACCACCGCGGTCATCCCCGCCCGCCATCCGAGCACATCGGCGACCGGGGTGGCCAGCACCCGACCCGACAGGCCGCCCAGCGTCGTCCCCGCCACGAACCAGCCCGCCGCGACCGCACGCGAGCGCGCATCGACCTCCTCGGAGAGATACGCCATGGCCAGGGCCGGCACCCCGCCGAGCGCCATCCCCTCCAGCAGGCGCAGCACGAGCAGCAGCGGGAAGCTCGGCGACCAGGCCGCCGCCAGGGCCAGCACCGTCGCCGCGATCACGGCGAGGATCATGGCGGGACGCCGGCCGAGGCGATCGCCGACGAAGGACCACGGCATCACCGCCAGCGCCAGCCCGGCGGTCGCGGCGGAGACCGTCAGCGCCGCCTGCTCCGGCCCGATGCCAAGATCGGCGGAGATCAGCTGCAGGATCCCCTGCGGGGAGTACAGCTGGGCGAAGCAGGCGATGCCCGCGCAGACCAGCGCCAGCTGCATCCGTCGATAGGCGGGGGAGCCGAGCGCATGGCCCGGGATCGGGTCGATCCCGCTCATCCCTCGCACCGCGCTCGCCTCATGGCCTCCACTGTAGGCACGGCCCGGCAGGAGCCGCCGGTGGGACCGTAGACTCGGGCCATCATGCGTCTGATCTTCGCCGGCACCCCCGAGGCCGCCCTCCCCTCCCTGCGCACCCTGCTCGACTCCCGCCACGAGGTGGTCGGCGTGCTCACCCGTGCCGACGCCCCCTCCGGCCGCGGGCGCAGGCTCACCCCGTCCCCGGTGAAGTCCCTCGCCCTCGAGGCCGGGGTGCCGGTGCTCACCCCGACCACGCTGCGGGACGAGGAGGTGCAGCAGCAGCTGCGCGATCTCGCCCCGGACGCCGCGCCCGTGGTCGCCTACGGCAACCTCGTGCCGCCCGCGGCGCTCGAGATCCCCCGCCACGGCTGGGTGAACCTCCACTTCTCCCTCCTGCCCGAGCTGCGGGGCGCCGCCCCCGCCCAGCGGGCTGTGCTCGCCGGCCGCCGCCAGACCGGGATGAGCGTGTTCCGCCTCGAGAAGGGCCTGGACACCGGCGACGTGATCGCCGCCGCCCCCACCGCCATCGGCGAGTTCGAGACCTCCGGAGAGCTGCTCGAGAGGATGGCCGAGGACGGCGCCGCGCTGCTGCTCGCGGCCCTCGACGCGCTCGAGGACGGCACCGCGACCCTCACCCCGCAGGACCACGCGGCCGCGACCCACGCCGCGAAGCTCACCACCGCCGAGGCCCGGATCGACTGGACCCGCTCGGCGGACGAGGTCTCCGCGCACATCCGCGGCATGAGCCCGCAGCCCGGCGCGTGGACGCTCCTGGACGGGGCCCGCACCAAGATCCTCGGCCTCGAGACCGTCGAGGAGGCCTCGCGCGCGAGCGCCCCGTCGGCCCCCGGCGCGCTCGCGGCCACCAAGCGACAGGTGCTCGTGGGCACCGGCACCGACCCGCTCGCCATCGCGACCCTCGCCCCGGCGGGGAAGCGCCCGATGCGCGCGGCGGACTGGGCACGCGGGGCGGGGCTCGGCCCCGACGCCCGCTTCGAGGACGACCAGCAGGACGGAGCACGCGCATGAGCGAGGACCAACGCGGCGGGCGCCGCCACGACGACAGCCGGCGAGGCCGGGACGACCGCGGAGGCCGCGACGATCGCCGAGGCCGGGACGACCGCGGCAGTCGACGGGACGATCGCGGCGACCGGCGCGATGACCGGGGCGGTCGGCGGGACGACCGTCGTGATCTACCCCGCGACGCGCAGGGCCGCGAGCGCTCCGGCTCCCGCGGTCAGGGCGGCCCGCGCCGCGGCTGGTCCTCCTCCCGCCCCTCCGAGCGCTCCCGCGCCTCCACCCCCTCCCGCCAGGTCGCCCTCGAAGGGCTGCGCCTGGTGCGCGAGGAGGACTCCTACGCGAACCTCGTGCTGCCCCGCCTGCTGCGCAGCCACCGCGTCTCCGGCCGCGACGCCGCCTTCACCACCGAGCTGTTCTACGGCTCGCTGCGTGCCCAGGGCCGGCTCGACGCGATCATCGCCGCCTGCGTGGACCGACCGCTGGCGAAGGTCGAGCCCGCGCTGCTGGATGTGCTCCGCCTCGGCGCCTACCAGCTGCTGGACATGACCGTCGCCCCGCACGCCGCGACCTCCGAGACCGTGGCCCTGGCCCGCGCCGAGGTCGGCGCGGGAGGTGCGAGCTTCGCCAACGCCGTGCTGCGCCGGGTGGGGGAGAAGGACCTCGCCACCTGGATCGCGGAGGTCGCCCCGGACCGCGAGAAGGACCCTACCGGGCATCTCGCCGTCGTCCACTCCCACCCCCGCTGGGTGGTGCGGGCCCTGTCCGACGCCCTCGCCGGGAACGGCCGCTCCCGCGACGAGATCGACCAGCTGCTCGAGGCGCAGAACCAGGCCCCCGCGGTCTCGCTCGTGATGCGCCCGGGGCTGACCGACCTCGACGAGCTGATCGACCACGGCGCGAGCCAGGGCCGGCTCTCCGTCTTCGCCGCCGCCTGGCCCTCCGGCGACCCCGGCGGCATGGACCTGGTCAAGCAGGGCCGCGTCGCCGTCCAGGACGAGGGCTCCCAGCTCGCGGCCCTCTCCCTCGCGCTCGGCGCCGACGACCTCGTCCTCACCGACGACGCCCACTGGCTCGACCTCTGCTCGGGCCCCGGCGGGAAGACCGCCCTGCTCGGCGGGCTCACCATCGACCACGACGCCGACCTCCTCGCCGTCGAGCTGCAGGAGCACCGCACCGAGCTGGTGGACCGCGCGGTGGCGAGCCTGCGCGAGGCCGGCTGCGAGATCACCACCCTCACCGCGGACGGCACCACCATCGGCGCCGAGCGGCCCGGGGAGTTCTCCCGCGTCCTCGCCGACGTCCCCTGCTCCGGGCTCGGTGCGCTGCGCCGCCGGCCCGAGGCCCGCTGGCGCCGCACCCCCGCGGACGTCGGCCAGCTCGGCGCGATCCAGCGCGACCTGCTGACCTCCGCGCTGGACGCGACCGCGCCCGGCGGCGTCGTCGCCTATGTCACCTGCTCGCCGCACCTGGCCGAGACCCGCCTGATCGTCGCCGACGTCCTCAAGCGCCGCGACGACGTCGAGCGCCTCGACGCCCGCCCCGCCGTCCGCGCCGGCCTGCTGCCCGCCGTGCGGGACGAGGTCGAGCTGGGCGAGGGCCCCGACGTGCAGCTGTGGCCCCACGTCCACGGCACCGACGCCATGTTCATCTGCCTGCTGCGCAGGCTCCCCGTCCCCACCGAGGAAGGAACCCCGAGCTCGTGAGCATCTCGTACTCCACCGACTCCAGCTTCATCCACCCCAGCATCCTCAACGCCGACTTCATGTCCATCGGCGCCGAGCTCGACAAGATCTCCAGCGCCGACAGCGTCCACGTCGACGTCATGGACAACCACTTCGTGCCGAACCTGACCTTCGGGCCGAGCATGGTCGAGCAGATCGTCGAGCGCAGCCCCATCCCGATCGACGCGCACCTGATGATCGAGGACGCCGACAACCAGGCCCCCGTCTTCGCGGAGGCCGGCGCCTCCTCGGTGACCTTCCACCTCGAGGCCGCCCGCGCCCCCGTCAAGCTCGCCCGCGACCTGCGCCGCAAGAACGCCCAGGTCGGCGTCGCCCTCCGCCCCGCCACACCGGTCGAGCCGCTGATCGACATCATCGGCGAGTTCGACATGCTGCTGATCATGACGGTCGAGCCCGGCTTCGGCGGGCAGAGCTTCCTCGAGACGATGCTCCCGAAGATCCGTCGGGCCCGCCGCGCGATCTCCGAGGCGAACCTCGAGGTCTCGATCCAGGTCGACGGCGGCGTCAGCCGCGAGACGATCGAGCGCTGCGCCGAGGCGGGCGCGAACGTCTTCGTCGCGGGCTCCGCGATCTACAAGGCGCAGGATGCCGCCGAGGAGATCTCCGCCCTGCGCGAACTGGCGGGCGCCCACGCCGCGCACTGACCTATCCTTGCTCCGTCACATCCTGTGACGTGCTCCGGGGTCGGTGAAAGTCCGAGCCGGCGGTGACAGTCCGCGACCCGCATCCTGCGGTGGAGCCGGTGGAATTCCGGCACCGACAGTACAGCCTGGATGAGAGGCGCACGTCCCGCAGGTCCCGGGACGGCGCACGCCTCCCCGAGCCCCGCAGGCAACCCTTTTCCCCCGGAGCCACTGCATCCGAGGTGAAAGGATCGACATGGATATCCTGCAGTGGCTCTTCGACGCCAAGATCGAATTCGGCGGAGGCCAGTTCCTCCTGCTCCGCGAGGTGCTCGGCAACGTCTTCGGACTGCTCAGCGCGCTCGGCGGCATGCGCCGCAAGGTCTGGGCCTGGCCCATCGGCATCCTGGGCAACGCCCTGTTGCTGACCGTCTTCCTCGGCAGCGTCTTCGGCAACCCGAACTCCGTCGACCTGCTCGGCCAGGCCGGCCGACAGATCATGTTCATCGCCACCAGCGTCTACGGCTGGGTGCGCTGGCGCCAGGCGAAGCACGAGGACGGCACCGCCGTCGAGCCCGTCTGGGCCTCCTGGGGCACCCGCGCCCTGCTGCTCGTCGTGCTCGTCGGCGGCACCGCGGCGCTCACCCCGCTGTTCCGGGCGCTGGGCTCCTACGAGCCGGTCTGGGCCGACGCCTGGATCTTCATGGGCAGCCTGCTCGCGACCTTCGGCATGGCCAAGGGCTGGGTCGAGTTCTGGCTGATCTGGGTCGCGGTCGACCTCGTCGGCGTGCCGCTGCTGTGGAGCGCCGGCTACTACGCGAGCGCGTTCATGTACCTCTTCTACGGCGCGTTCACCCTCACCGGCTTCTTCGTCTGGTGGCGGGTGCGCCGTCGCCGCGACGCGGAGGCCGACCGGGTCACGGTCGAGACCGCGCACCTGGACCCGACGGTCCGCCGCGGCTGAGCCACGGGCGGGGCGCGTGCCCGGCAGGCGGTCGGCACCGCGGAGCACCTGCCGGGACGCGTACCCTGGTCCCGTGAAGGATTTCGAGGCACTGTTCGCCGAGCTGACCCAGAAGGCACGCACCCGACCCGAGGGATCGGGCACCGTCGCGGAGCTCGATGCCGGCGTCCATCAGATCGGCAAGAAGATCGTCGAGGAGGCCGCCGAGGTGTGGATGGCCTGCGAGCACGAGTCCACCGACGACGCCGCCATGGAGATGAGCCAGCTGCTCTACCACCTCCAGGTCATGATGATCGCCAAGGACATCTCCCTCGAGGACGTCTACCGACATCTCTGAGCCGGCTCCGCGCCGCTCGCTCCCGACTTCCCGTCCCACCCGTCTCGAGGCCGCCGCATCGGCCGAGGAGGATCCGTGCTCCGCATCGCCGTGCCCAACAAGGGCGCCCTGTCCGACCCCGCCGCCGACCTGCTCCAGGAGGCCGGCTACCGCCGCCGCGGCAACTCCAAGGAGCTGGTCGTGGTCGACGAGGACAACGGGGTGGAGCTCTTCCATCTGCGTCCCCGGGACATCGCGGTGTACGTCGGCTCCGGCACGGTCGACGTCGGCATCACCGGCCAGGACATGCTGCTGGACTCCCGCACCCCGGCCCAGGAGATCCTCTCGCTGGGCTTCGCCCGCTCCACCTTCCGCTTCGCCGCGCCCGCCGGGACGCACAGCACCGTCGAGGAGCTGCAGGGCTCCCGCATCGCCACCAGCTACGAGAACCTCGTGGAGGACTACCTCGCCGAGCGGGGGATCAGCGCCGAGGTGGTCCACCTCGACGGCGCGGTCGAGTCCTCGATCCGCCTCGGCGTCGCCGACGTGATCGCGGACGTCGTCGAGACCGGCACCACGCTGCGCGAGGCAGGTCTGGAGCCCTTCGGCGAGGCGATCATGACCAGCGAGGCCGTGCTGTTCTCCCGCCCCGGCATGGAGCTGGACGACGAGGCGCAGCACGCGCTCGAGGTGCTCGAGCGGCGCATCCGCGGCGTGCTCGTCGCCCGCGAGTACGTCATGCTCGACTACGACATCCCCTCCGCGCTGCTGGAGCGGGCGGTCGAGATCACCCCCGGCCTGCAGTCCCCGACCGTCTCTCCGCTGCACGGCGGGGAGTGGTCGGCCGTGCGCGCCATGGTCGACAGCCGCTCCGCGCACCGCATGATGGACGAGCTCTACGAGGCCGGCGCCCGCGCCATCCTGGTCACGGCGATCCAGGCCTGCCGCATCTGAGATCCCGATGAGCAGTGCCGCAGGGACCCCGGGCCGCGACGACGCACGCGCCGTCGAGGTGTTCCGTCCGCGGGCGGTGCGCTGGGCCGCCTACATCACCGCCGTCATCGTGATGGCCGGGATGATCGGCGGCGCGGTCATGATCACGAGCTTCCAGCTCGGCGGACGGCTCGGCCTGCTCATGATCGGCCTGCTCATCGCACTGTTCTGCCATCTCGAGGCCTCGGTGCGCGTGGTCGCCCGTCCCGACGGGCTCGAGGTCCGCAACCTCATGCGCACCCGTACCTTCGAATGGCCCGAGGTGCTCGGGATCAGCTTCCCGATGGGCGATCCCTGGGCCCATCTCGACCTCGCGGACGGGCGCACCCATCCGCTGCACGCGATCCAGCGCTACGACGGGGAGCGGGCGATCTCCGCCGCGCACCGCCTGCTGCACCTGGTCCAGGAGCGCGGCGAGGCCCACGGCGAGGGCGACGCCCAGCGCGGCTGACGCGGCTGACGCGGATCGGACGGCCGACATGGATCGGTCGGCCGGACGGGCAGTCGTTCGACCTCAGGTACCACTTTCCTGGTACCTCTCGTCGAAGAACCCCACGGGGCGGCCCGGCTCGCACCGTCGCGGTTCCGCCCGGCCAGTTGTTCGACCTCAGGTACCGCTTTGCTGGTACTTCACGTCGATCAACCTCACGGGACGGCCCCGCCGGCCGCGGCGCAGGGCAGCACGGCCAGTTGTTCGACGTCGGGTACCACTTTCCTGGTACCTCACGTCGATCAACTCGGTCGGTCGCCTGTCCTGGCAACTCGGTCGGTCGCCTGTCCCGGCAACCCCGTCGGGCCCGTGCCGGCGCCGGGGCGTCTAGCGCTTCGCGCCTCCCTTGGGCCCCTTGGACTCGCCCTTCGCGCCGCCCGAGCCGCCGCCGGCGCCGCGGACGTGCTCGGCCGCGCAGCGCCCGGCGAGGGCCGCGTACTGGAAGGAGGCGTAGTCCTCGGCGAGGGTCCGTCCCATCGTGGTCATCCGCACGGGCATCTCCTCGAGCGCATCGCGCAGCCCCTTGGCATCGACCTCGGTGAGGTGGTGCAGCACGCCGCGCTTCTTCGCCGGCTTCAGGATCGTGCTCTTGACCTGTTTACGCACTGACTCATGAAAAGAGTTGTATCGGGAGTCGGTGCGGGGCAGCACCGGCAGGTGCACCGGGGCGAGCAGCGCCCGCCCGTAGGCGGTGGAGGAGTGGTGGGACAGGCCGCGGTGCCGCTTCCGCTCGTCGGCCTCCGAGACCCGCAGGGTCGCGATCGGCACGCCGCCGAGGACCGAGGTCGCGTGGAGCGACTCCGCCGTCTGGATGCCGGAGAAGCCCCAGCCGGTGCCGGTGCCGAGATTGCCCGGGCCCTGGATCACGATCGCGACGTCCGCGCCGACCACGTGCCGGGCTCCCAGCAGCGCAGAGTGGACCGTGACCGCCTCGAGGTCGCCGCCGAAGGACTGCCCGGCGCTGATCACTGCGGTGAGCAGGTTCGCCTCGCGCAGTCGGGCCGCGCTCCTCGAGTAGACGGCGGGCAGCGCCGCGGCATCGGTGTGCACGTAGGCGATCCGGGCCGAGCGGCGCCGCGCCCGGATCCCGGCGACGATCCCAGGGAGGGAGGAGTGCAGGTCCGCGACCACCACGGGCATCCCGTCGATGCCGGTGGCCGCCCGGACCGTCTCGTAGTGCTCGCTGTCCGGGTCGTCGAGCGCGTCGACCATGGTCTGCATCGGCGTGTAGCGGGCCTTGACCATGTGGCCCCGCACGTCGGCGGTCTCCGGGAGTACCTCGGTGCGGGCCACGACCATGGCGTCGCCGCCGGTGCCGAGCTCGCGCCGCACGGCGTTGGTGTTCAGCAGCACCTGCTCGCCGGCGCGCGGACGCCCGGTGAGCTCCTCGTAGGCGATCGCGCTCAGCGTCCCCGCCCCGTCGTCCAGATCGATCTCGAGTCGGTCCACTCCGGGCCAGGAGCTGGTCACGGCACTCACGGTGCCCCGTTCCCATCGCAGCATGGCCCCAGCCTAGAGGCGCGCGGCGGAAGCTCCGCATCCCCGTGATCCCGTCCGGCTAGTCTGGGCGGGTGGCTTCGAAGAACGTGGAGAGACTGCTCAACGTCATCATGACGATCGGCTCGCGACGGCGGATCGACCGCGCGAAGCTCTTCTCCGTCATCCCCGACTACGCCGAGGCGACGTCCGAGCAGGCCGCGGAGCGGATGTTCGAGCGCGACAAGGCCGCGATCCTCGAGCTCGGGCTCCCGCTCGTCGCCGAGCGGGACGTGCTCGACGAGAACACCGTGCACTACCGGATCGATGCCTCCCCCTCCACGGCGGTGCTCGATCTCACGACCGAGGAGTACACGGTGCTGCTCGCCGCGAGCCGCGCCTGGGACGATGCGACCGCCGGGGGAGCGGCCCGGCGCGTGCGCGCGAAGCTGCTCAGCCTCGGCCACGACGCGGACCCCGACCTGCTGCGGCGCACACCGCGCGGCGCCGTCGAGTCCCTGCCCGTGCTCTCCCCGCTGCTGGACGCCGTGGTGACCGGGCGCTCGGTGCGCTTCACCTATCGCGGCACGCACGGCGCCCCCGCGCAGCGCCATGTCGAGCCGTGGGTCGTCGGCGTCCACGACGGGCACTGGTACGTCTACGGCCATGACCGCGACCGCGACGCGCCCCGCGTGTTCCGCGCCTCGAGGATCGAGTCCTTCCCCGCCGAGGGCCCCGCCGCGAAGGCGCCCCGCCCCGACGACCTCGACCTCGCCGACATTCTCGAGCAGATGCTCGACAGCGACGACCGGGCCTCCGCGCTGCTGCGGGCCGCCCCCTACAAGGCGCTCGCCCTGCGCGACCGCGCCGTCGCCCCGCTCGAGGCCGAGCAGCTGCGCCTGCCCGAGCTGCCCCGCCCGGCGACCCGCCGCCTGGTCCTCGCCGACGTGCGCTGGGTCGAGCTGCTCGAGCCCGCCGCCTGGCGCGCCGAGATCGCCGAGGTGCTGGAGGCGGTCGCCGCGCGCCACGAGGGCACCGCCGTGCTCGACGCCCTCGAGGCCGCCGCGCCGCGCCCCGCCCCCCGGATCCGGGTGAGTCCGCAGAGCGGCGACCACCTCTCGCGCCTGATCTCCGCCGCGTCCTTCGTCATGAGCCGCGGCGAGGCGGACCTGGCCGAGCTCGCCGAGGCGCTCGGCGTCAGCGAGAAGCAGCTGGTGGACGACCTGCAGGTGCTCTTCGTCTGCGGCGACATGGGCGCCGGCTGGGAGGACCTCATCGAGGCGGAGTGGGAGCACGGCACCGTGCGGGTGCGCAACGCGGAGCCGCTGCGCCGTGCCCTCAGCCTCAGCGCCGTCGAGATCACGGCGCTGCTGGCCGGGCTCGCCGCCCTCGAGCCCGCCGCGGGCGAAGCGGAGCAGGTCGTCGAGTCCGCCCGGGCGAAGCTGCTGGCTGCGATGTCCGGTGAGGCGCCGGCCGAGGGTGCCCCCGCCCCGCCCGTCCCGCGCCGCGAGGAGATCGCCGAGGCGATCTCGGCCGACGAGCGGGCCGCCCGTACCGCCGACCGTGCCGAGACGGTGCTCGCCGCGGTGGGCGCCGCGCTGCGCGCCGAGCAGGGCTCCGACGAGGCGACGCTGACCATCCGCTACTCCTCGACGGACCGCTCGGGCACGAGCGTGCGCAGGATCCGTCCGGAGCGGATCGAGTCCGACGGGGCGCGCTCCTATCTCGTGGCCGACTGCGAGCTCGCCGGCGGCCGCCGCCGCTTCCGCCTGGACCGGATCGTGGAGATCCTGCCGGCCGGGACCCCGATGAGCAGGCCCGCTTCCGGGGTCGACGCCGACCTCTCCGGCCGTGTCGAGGGCGAGGTGTGGCTGCGCCTGGAGCCTGCCGGGCACTGGATCGCCGAGTCCTTCGCCGCCACCCAGCTGCGCGACGGCGGGGGCGGCCCCGGCGAGGACGGCACGGACGGCGCCGGCGCCGGTGGTGGCGCGACCTACGCCCGACTCGAGGGCCCGGTGCGGGCACCGCTCGTGGACGCGGTGCTGGAATCCGCCGGCGCCGCCGAGGTGCTGTCCCCTGCCGCGCTCAGAGACACGATCGTGACTGTGGCGCGCGCGGGCGCTGCACGTCACACCCCTCGCTAGGCGCTACCCTGGGACGACCCGCCGTGCGGTGGGCCGAGCCGTCGCCGTGGCGGCCCGTCCGACGCCCAGTCCGCTGTGGGATGATGGGCGCGCCTGCGCTGAGTCATGGCGCTGTTGAAAGGGACTTCCATGAACTTCTTCCGCAACCCCTGGGCGATCGTGCTGCTGATCGTGCTCGTGATCCTGCTGTTCGGGGCCAACAAGCTTCCGGGACTCGCGCGCAACATGGGCAAGTCCATGCGCATCTTCAAGAGCGAGGTCGAAGAGATGCGCGGTGACGACAAGGGCGGGGACGACGAGACGGAGGACGAGCGTCCCGCCCGTTCGGACCGCGCCCGTGACGACCGTGCCCGTGAGGACCGTGAGTACGACCCCCGCGACCGCGATCTCCGCGAGGACCGCGAGACCGTCCGCGCCCCGCGCGAGGACGACGAGCCCTACCGCCGCGACTGAGCTCCGCGCCGGGACGGGGCAGGGCCGTGTGCCCGTCCCGTCCTGCCGGGCTGGGAGGAAACTGATCCGTGGCGAGTGATACACAGGGACACGACCAGGCGCAGGGCGCGCCCGCGACGAAGAGGGGACGCGATCCCGAGGGACGCATGTCCCTCGGCGAGCACCTCACCGAGTTGCGCAACCGGCTGGTGATCAGCGCCATCACGGTGCTGGTGCTCTCGGGCGTGGGCTGGTTCCTGGTCAACTGCGGCTTCGACGCGCTCAAGGGCCCCTTCACACTCGCCGCAGAACCGGACTTGCGGGCCGACGTCAACTTCCGGGGGGCCGGCA